>Ga0207991_1000213_pt1 | contig 40862 bp, 37 predicted proteins | sample ETN07SmetaG_FD_185786 | JGI IMG/M metagenome (GOLD analysis project Ga0207991, IMG submission 185786) | Marine microbial and viral communities from oxygen minimum zone, Eastern Pacific Ocean - ETNP2014F14-07SV275 (SPAdes) (version 2) | ecosystem: Environmental > Aquatic > Marine > Oceanic ...
ATAAGACGGTGTTCAGGAAATCGACGATTGCGGTCATATTCTTGTCCCCCTCGTTTGCATGTTCAACAACTAACGCGTCGGCAGACAAGGGAAAGCTTTAAACCGAAATGAAAACGCCCGGCGGGCGTCAGTATCGATCGCCGCAGGGCTGCACGCCACCGCGCGAAAATGTGGTGCTACCTGCTACGCGGTCAGATGAATACTGGCGCGGGCCGAAGGGCGGGCGCATGGCCCGCGCAAGCAAGCGACCACCTTCACACCCCCAGTCTTCACACCCTCTGTAAATCGGGATAGAGTTATCTCAAACAAGCTCGAAAAAACGAATGAAAACAAAGCGCTATTTCAGCGCCTCATGAAGTCGGAGCCAAGATGCCTCGGAAATCGGGGTAAGATCCCGCGAACCCCAAAAAATAGCTATAAAAAAAGCCCGCCGAGGCGGGCTTGTTGAACGCAGATTTCTTCAAAGGTCAGGCGGATTTCTTCATCAGCACCACGGAGTGGACGTCAACGTAGATCGCGCCGATACCAATCTTCCCAGTATGGCGTAAGGCCGGAATCCGATTCTCAAGAATGCCGGAAAGGACTTCCTCGAAGTGCCCAGCGCCACGCTGGCAAGCATAGGAAATTGGGTGAAATTCCCCAGCCACCCTCTCTCTAAATTCGGGCAATTCAGAGATCCGCTGTAGGAGGCTGTCGAGGTGTTCCTGGGCAAAGACGACCTGGCGAACCGATCCGCGACCGTTTCTGGGGAATAGAGGACGAATGATCCCCTCGCGGTAAAGGGATTCTACCTGACGCTTACTGGCGCCAATGTATCCCGCGACATCATGTAGGGAAACGGCAGTTTTGACTGCCCGAACTAATGGAACAGTCTTTTCAGCCTCGAACACCATATTCCCGCATTCGACTTCACTTGCACCCGCTGGAATCTCGCCAAGCTTTTTCAGAAGGCGCGACAGGCGGGGGCGCGCGATACCCACAGTCTCAGAGAGACTGTGTAGGGTATGATAACGCCGTTCGGTGATCTCGAGGCCGAGAACCTTCGTGCCCGGCTCAATGGCCGAATGCTTCACAATATGGTCGCGCAAGAGGTCGCGGATCGGCCCTGGGTCGATCGCATTAGAACGGCGGTCGAGCCAGTCAAAGAGCTGACCATAATAGGCGAGAGGACCGGCCTGAACCGCCTTCGCTGGCGAAGTATAGCGGATCGTATCGAGCGCCTCCTCGATCGCCTCTGGACCCTCTGAGTATATTGAAAATCCGATATCAGTTGCTTCCTCAGTTTCAGCAGAAGTAAGTTTCGAGGGTGCAACCTTATGGCCGTGCTGCAAGATGCCGCCCAACATCTCAGAGGCAGCAAGAACCTGTTCCAAACTTTGATCATCCATCCACGAACTGCTGCAGTTCAGCCCGTCGAGGCGCGTCCGAAGCCATGACAGGTATTCTGGCGCTTCGGTTTCCACCGCCTCAGCTTCACCAAGAGGCGCGGCACCCAGAGCTAGGCGCAGATTGATCTCATCCACATGCGGGGCCACGACGAGCCGACACGAATGCCGGTCACAACGTACCACATGACGGAAACCCCAGATCAGACGGAACCGGTGATCAGACCGCGGTCCATCCTCAACGAGACAATAGGGACAGTAGCGTGCAGCCCGGGGGCTAAGGAAGGATTTCGAGATGTTTTCGTCCCGGAATGATGCCCCTCGCGAGAACACACGGATCGAGGATTGCTGCGCGTCCTTAAGAGGAATCTCAACGGCCCGTGTGAACGCGACAACCGCCTCCTCGCGACCAGCTGTGAAATGCTCTGTATTGATCCCAAGGTCCTTAAGAAGACGCTCTGCTCCGCGACCGGTATGAAACACTGACAGCCGGTCCGCGTAGGACAAAAGGGTTTCCTCGGGGTGGAATGGGAGATTGGGCCAAAGGCTCATGACTGCCCCCAGCCGATGGCGGTCAACTCAGCCTTCACCACATCCCATTCGGCCGCATCAAACGGGGTCATATCGAGGCCTGAATTGGACTTCCTGTAAACGCGCTCAGCGTGATTGAGAGTGATTTCATTCCGCTTCCGGACGATCGCTGCGCGCAGAATCTCTTTTCCCAATTCGACGCTTTTCCCGATCTGACCGTTTTGAGCAAAAAGGATACGTTCGGGGATGACATCTTCCTCAGCGACGTGCAGACCGAGAAGGCTGGCGGATTTCGCGAAGTTTCTGCTAAACATAGCTGCCCCGTTAGACTTTGGGCGAATCCTAGAGGGAGAGAACTCGCTGAAGCGCCGCATTGTCTCGCCGGAGGCTTCCGCAAGGATCGCACCTTTCAACTCGGGAACACCTGCAATAATAAGAGCGACCCGATGCTCTGACTGCATGATGTGTTTAAGCGCCTGGATTGCTGCAGGAATATCGCGCCCAGGCCCTGGGCGAAGGATATGGTGGCACTCATCGATTACCAATGTCTTGATGCCAACCAACCCAAACCGATGCCGCGCCAACTCCCATGCGTCAGTCGCCCGCAGTTTGGCGTTAATTTTCGTATAGCCGGTTTCCGCCAGGATGATTTCAGCGAGCTTTTTGATCGTGGCATCTGGCGGAACAGTAATGAAGAGAGTGTTCCCGCCCTGCGGAAGTTTGAACTCGGTTAGCACCGGATCCACCCGCAGAGCACGCATCAGGAGTGCGGTTTTGCCGTTTCCCGAGGCCCCAAGCACCATGAGCCCTTTGGTCTCACGATTGAGAGGGTCAAACCTCGGCTCTGCTGTCCTCTGGCCGTCATCGTCGACTTCAAAAATATCGTGCAGGTGATCGTCCAAGTTTTCCTCTTCACCGAACTTCCAATACCGGTCTTTCAACCACTGCTCTTTCTCTTTGATGGAAGCAGGGATAGTTTTCGTCGTTTCGCTCATCTTCATTCCATTGAATCTTCGTAAAAAGCATCGTGGGCATGCTCGAGCACATCGTGCTCAGACGTATCCTCACGAGTGAGCTGTTCAGTCTCGCTTTCGTCCACATCATCGAGATCAGCCAAGAGTTCGCGGTGCGGGCCTGCCTTGTGCCGGCGCTCAGCGGTATCTGCGTGGCGCATGAAGCGCTCTACGTCCTTCCGCAGTTCGGCTGGTGTCTTAGGCAGGGAAATCAACCCCATCAGCTGCTTCAAGCGTGCTGACTCTTTGTTTGCTTCGTTGAGAAAATCGCGGCGGGCGATACGCTCTTCTTCATCAGATTCAGCACGCTCCTGCAGCCAAACTCGCAGATCAGTATCAGTCTTCCCGATCCACATCTCATCTGCAGCTGGCACAGTTGTCCAAGGGCCATCATCGCTTCGCACGCTTATAGTCCCAATGTCGCCGTCCCAGCGCAGAAAGTCGAAATGTGTAGCATTGGAATCGAGGTACTTTTCCATCAAGGCATCGGCCTGATAGTCGATATGGCAGACCCGCAGGCCGCCACTGTTGACCTTACGTCGTCCCCGGATACCGAATGCCTCTCGCATTTCATCACTGCAAAGAGAACGCGGCTCACATTCCTTGAACGCCCTGTCCCACGCCTGTTTAGGAGACATGCCTAGACTGGCATGCTTACGAGTGTGGTAAGCATCGACGGTCCAACGCACGAGCCACATAAGGAATGACTCCAAAGTGAGCGTTGCACGAGCAACTGGATCATTATCTCCCCGCTCGACTACGTTGCTGAATGCGCGCCCGGAAAACCGCAAAAGCAGATCACTATGAACGGTCCGGAACACACGTTCGATAAAAGGTTTCAGCCAAGGCTTACCAGCCGGCGCGCCGAGGTTCGTGATCCCGAGACTGGCAAGAATATCGTAGGCGTCGTCGGTGATGTAGGCTGGTCCCCGATCGAGCACGATCGTCTCAGGCGCTCCTGACATCGGCCAGCGAAACTTTGCCCCAGATGCGTCCGCGATGGGGTTCTTATCCGTATAGATCATCTCCAAGGTGTGGCTCAGAGGGTTGTCGATGCCTTCCGGCACGATTTGGAGCGCGAGAAAGCAACGTGTGTGAACATCCAAAGCGGCCGACAGGGTCACGCGACGCGCCCGCCCGTCCAGTTGTAGAATCTGCTTTATCGACTCTGGCAAATGATCAAAGAGACCGGTACTTTCCATGAGGACGAACAGGTCAACTGTGTACTCATCGATTTCGACGCGCTGCAGCGCGCGTGAAGTCTCGATCCCCACGCCAAGCGTGTGGAGATCCTTGTAGGTCTTGTCCCAGCCCTTTTTCCGGATCTTGTGATCAAGCGGTGCATGCTCTTTGATAAGGCTAAGGATGTAATCGTAGCCGACCCATTTCATTTTAGCCGTAGGAACCGGCAAACGCTCGCGCCGCTCATTTTCGGCATCTAGTAAGGACTGCACGCTTTCGACGAAGGCTTTTACTGTCGGTCGCTCTTTGTCCCAAAGCGTATTCAGGGCGCGGACAATGAAGGCGTCCGTAGCGTCATCATGGTGCCTGTGCTTTCCGCAGTTACGGTATTTGTCAAAAAGGGCATCCTCACCGTCGATCCGCCACTGCCAGTACCACTTCCACATGGTCTGACCGCATTTGAAACCTTGATGAAACTCAACTGACTTCTCGATTTCCTTCTTGCTCTTTCGGGTCTTGGCTCCGCCCCGCTTACCTTCCCTGATCGCCAGCGCGGCAAGGTATTTGTCGTAACGCCCTTTGCCCTTGGCAACGATATCGATGATCTTGTCGCAAAAGTCGTCACGGATAAGCTCGAGATCCCCGTCGTCGATCATCTCCTGAATTGCCAGAACGTACTGTTTCTTGAACCGCTGACGGGCGATCTCGGCGGGCAGGCGTTCGACCCTACGGATCCGTTTCGGGTCGAAAGGTTGGGCCAAAGGACGCCGCAGGATTGTAAGATTGCCGTAGTTATTTTCGGTGACAATGGCGTCGTAGGAAATGACACCGCCCGTACTTTCGTGACACTCACCTGTTTCAGGGTCTGTCCATTCCTCCCAGAAGACCAAATAGCCTTCAGGCCGCAACTCAAGTACGCGCCCGCCACGAATTCCAACCGCAAACTCGCAGTCCTTTTCCAAAAGGACTTTGCACTTCTTTTTGAAAGGAGCCGCCATTACGCGACCCCGCCGCGTTCGATTAGGGTCTTGCCGCGGATTTTCTCAGGAGTGAACAAACGCGCATGTCCGCGGCGAATAGCCCGGGCAACGCTAAAGAAGCCGCGGCCCGCCAGACCGATGTCAGCGAGAAACTGATTGATCGAAACCGGTTTCCTGAGCTTCTGAAGGGCATCTAACACGACGTCATCGATGAGAGGCTCAGGCTTGCGTGCAGCATGGTAGAGCTCTGCATTGTGCAGTTCGATAGGACTGATGTTGCGCTCGGTAACAGTTGCGACCGCATCGCAAATATTTCCCACCGCAGCTTTCTTCACCGCCTTTATCGTGGTCTGATAGGTATAAGTCTTGGCGATCCGCTCAGGCTTTACGGAAATACAGATCTTCCTGCCCCCTTTGGTGGTGAAGCGGAAGTCGAAGAAATGCTCGCTGGCAGTTCCCCTCGGATGCTTGAACGGCAAAGCGGCAAGCTGCTCTTCGATATCAGCGAAATCAGCCCGATAGATCAGGCAAAGTGATGTCTTGAACTCGGTGTGGCTAGCAAACTTAATCCGTTGCGGCTCACCATTGATGTTGTCGTAAACAAATTCACCTACGAAGTGGCCTTTCGATGATTTTGGGATCGTACGCACCGCACGGCTCCTCGCTGGCGTCCTCCGCAGGTGTGTTCTCTTCTCTGTCATTTCGTTACGTTTCCAGTATGCGGGGAGTACTCCCCATGGGTTGCTTGAAACCGCGTCCTGAAGTCTTTGAGGGGCGGCTTATCTCTTAGGTACGAGGAGGTCGTGAAAGTTCGCAGAAAAATAATCGGAAAAAATTATCGAATATTTTCCGTTATTATTCAGCGCTTTGCGAACTTCACGCCTGTGGAGGCCAACTTTTTTCGATGTGGGCCAGAATTGTTGCGGATGAATCGAAGCCATTTGCGAGGGCGAGACGCGCCAACTCGGCTGGCCTTTGCCCCATCACCGTGCGTGCCACTCGCAATGGAACCCCAATGCCATCAAGCCCAATGGTTGGGCAGTAGCTGGACACGGAAACTTCGGGGAAAACCTGCGACGTGTCGATGCGCCTCGGAGTCTCGAGCCGGTACCACCGCGAAAGCGTCCGCGCCCAACGGGCGTCATGCGTCACATGAATTAGCATTGAGGTGCATATGATCGTGTCTTCGTGCCTTGGGTGGTTTGTGACCCAACCGGATAGGTAGAGTTTCCGTCCCTGTAGGACGTGCAAATATCCGTCGAGGCTCGGGGTATCTTCATCATCCTCCGCAACGGAGCCTTCAAGAGCGGCGCGGAACGCAATGATGCTGCGGTCGAAGAGTTGCTGGTAGCGGGGGAAAGGTATCTTGTTGTTCATCTTGCCATAGGTGCGTCACCCCGAGCGCAGCCATGCACTTCGCCGGGGTAGATCAATAAGGGTTTCAGGATGAACGCGCGTGTTCGAAGACGGCTCTAACGACAGTCAAGAAAGGACGTAAAGCAGATAGGGTTGCGAAAAACACCACAACGAAATCAATCTATTATGGGTATGGCCAGAGAGACTTGAGCTATGCTGGGTTTTAGAGGACTTATTCGCAAAGCATTTTGCAATCTTGAGTTGCGGGCATCATGTGCAGTTCGCGAGCGGTTTGGCTAGAAGAGCAAGAGGCGCCCTTCCGTCCGCTAGGCGCAGCCCGGTAGTGCGGTCACCGCGCCCGCGTCCAACGTGTCTGTCGCGGACAGCGTTTTGCCCGATACAATCACCTTGAGTGCAAGCGGTATCCCCACAAGGCGCGGCAAGCGTTGTGTGCCCCCCGCGCCCCGGCACCAGACCAAGTTAAACTTCCGGTAAGCCCAATCGCGCCGCTGGACTCGCGATGCGCGCCCGGCACGCCAGTGCGATTTCGCACCCGCCCCCCAGTGCGGCCCCTTCAAGAACGGAAATCGTGGGTATGGAAAGCGTGGCCAAGGCCCCCAGCACATCGTTCAAATGCGGCGCTTCGGGTGGGTGCCCGAACTCACCCGCATCCGCACCCGCCACGAAAACGGAACATGCGCTGGTCAAGATCAGACGATCAATGTCATGCTCCTTTACCGCCTCGATACACCCGAGAAGTTCGGTTCGAACCTGCCGGTCGATTAGGTTCATGGGAGGCGCGTCGAAAGTGATTACCCCGGCCCGCCCACGGATTTCCAAGCAAAGTTTGGTCTGCATCATTCGGTTATCCGTTCGATGGCCAGCGCTTCTCCCTGACCTACTCCCACGCACATCGTCGCAAGAGCCAAACGCGCGTCGCGTTCTTCCAGCTCAATCAGGGCCGTGCCAATCAGTCGCGTTCCGGACATGCCCAGTGGATGCCCCAAGGCAATCGCGCCGCCATTCGGGTTCACATTCTCCGCGTCATCCGACAGCCCCAACTGGCGCAAGACGGCCAGCGACTGACTCGCAAAGGCCTCGTTCAATTCGATCACATCGAATGCTTCGATAGACTTGTCCAAACGGGCCAGGAGCTTTTGTACCGCAGGCACCGGTCCGATCCCCATGACGCGCGGCGTAACACCCGCCGACGCTCCGCCGAGGATGCGTGCCCGCGGCTTCAGGCCATAGGCTTTGCAGGCTGCCGCCGAGGCGATCAACGTGGCCGCCGCGCCGTCATTTACGCCCGATGCATTGCCCGCCGTGACCGATCCGCCCTGACGGAACAGCGCTCTCAACTTGGACAGTTTTTCGAGCGAAGCCTCCCGTGGGTGCTCGTCGCGATCAAACAGGATATCTTCGCCGCGTCGCTGTGGAATAGTTACCGGCACAATTTCCTTGGCAAAACGCCCGCTGCTTTGGGCCTTGGCTGCACGCTCCTGCGAGCGGAACGCAAAGGCATCCTGATCTGCCCGGCTGATGTCGAAATCCTCAGCCACGTTTTCGGCGGTTTCAGGCATGGAATCGATTCCGAATTCGGCCTTCATGCGCGGGTTAACCATGCGCCATCCGATCGTGGTGTCTTCTACCGATGCCGCCCGGCTGAACGCTTGTTCCGGCTTCGGCATGATAAACGGCGCGCGGGTCATGCTTTCGACGCCGCCGGCGATCATCAGGTCCGCTTCGCCGGTCTTGATCTTGTTCGCTGCAATATTGACTGCCGCCAATCCCGAAGCGCAGAGTCGGTTCACCGTCAGGGCCGGGACTGTGTCTGGCAGCCCCGCCAGCAGCGCAGCCATGCGGGCGACGTTGCGGTTGTCTTCCCCTGCCTGATTTGCGCAGCCCATGATCACCTCGTCAATCTTTGCTGCGGGCATATCACCATTGCGCTCCAGCAGGGTCCGCAGAACATGCGAGCCGAGATCGTCCGGACGAATGGTAGAAAGACTGCCGCCATATCGGCCGATGGGGGTGCGAATATAGTCAACGAGAAAGGCATCCATCGCGAAGGTATCCTATGTTAGCGCGTAAGCGCTGAATGTGAAATAATGCAGCATCACAAAAAACCGACATCTCACGATTCTGGCAAATCTGCACCAAACTTGGTCACATGTTATGACCACAGCACCGCAGCACAATCAAAATGAATTTTTGTTCCGCATAGGGAAATTCCGCAATCGTGATTACTATGCGAAACATAATTTTAAACATTTGCCGCTCAGCAAAAAAGAAGATTAATGGTGTACAAAATTGCTTCGGGTTGTTTGTCGGGGGATAAGCCTCTCTCTGGAAAGGCCCGTGCCAACCAAGGACACTTACATGCCAACCGATCCAGACGTTCTGAACCAAATACTTGATACCGTTCGCCGATATGTCAGCGAACGCCTGATCCCGGCTGAAGAACTGGTGGCCCAAACCAACGCGATTCCAGATGATATTCTTGAGGAAATGAAAGAAATGGGCCTGTATGGCCTTTCAATTTCCGAGGAATACGGCGGGCTGGGCTTTTCCATGGAAGACGAAGTCCGGCTGGTTTTTGAACTTGGTCGCGCCGCGCCGGCGTTCCGCTCTGCGGCGGGGACCAATATTGGTATTGGGTCGCAATCTATCGTGATCTCGGGAACTGACGAGCAAAAGCAGCACTACCTGCCCAAACTTGCCACCGGGGAGGTTGTCGGGTCGTTTTGCCTGACCGAACCGGACGCCGGATCTGATGCCATGGCGATCCGTACAACGGCTGTTCGTGACGGAGATGACTACATCCTAAACGGTACGAAACGCTACATCACCAACGCGCCCAAGGCCCATCTTTTCACCGTCATGGCCCGAACAGCGCCCGAGCGAAAATCCCGCAGCATCTCTTGTTTCCTTGTGGATGCGCAGACGCCGGGTATTACCGTAGGGCCGCCCGACAAGAAGATGGGCCAGTCCGGTGCGCTTACCAGTGACGTGATCTTTGAAAATTGCCGCGTGCCCGTCTCGGCGCTGCTGGGCGGTGAAGAAGGCAACGGCTTTGTCACCTCGATGAAAGTGCTGGACAAGGGGCGTCTGCATATTGCGGCCCTGTGTACCGGGATTGCTGCGCGGCTGATCGAAGAAAGCCTCAGCTACGCCTGCGAGCGCGAGCAGTTCGGCCAGAAGATTATTGATTTCCAGATGATTCAATCCATGATCGCGGATAGTCAGGCCGACACTTATGCTGCCAAAAACATGATCCTTGACGCGGCGCGGCGGCGCGACGCTGGCGAAAATACGACCCTGGTCGCTGCCAGCGCCAAAATGTTCGCCTCGGAAATGGTGGGGCGAATTGCCGACCGTGCAGTGCAGATCCATGGCGGAGCTGGCTATATGTCGGAATATGCGGTGGAACGGTTTTACCGCGATGTGCGGCTCTTTCGTATCTTCGAGGGCACAACACAAATTCAGCAAGGAATCATCGCCCGCACCCTGAAGGCCAGTTTCGAAGACACCGGCACCTATGAACTATGAGCGTTCCAGGGTGAACCGTCGCTCAGACACCGCCGCGGATGGGAAACGCCAAACATGAGGTGGGCAGACAAGCAGCCCGCGACAACCCACTGCGCGCGGTGCTTCATCGCAAGCAGAGCGCGGCCCCTTTGCCTGCGTCCCGAACAGCACTATTGTGCTACGCAGCATCAGGATCATCTATAGCGTGGTCATTGCGCCGGGTGAGGCGCTCGACCCGCCGCTTGATCCCAAGCAGTTTATATCCAAGCAGGTGCTGTTTTTCAGGCGGCAGTAACGCAGCAGGCGCACCGCAGGTCAGGGCATAGATCGACTCCCCATCCAACGACCGGATCGGCACCGAAACCCCGTTGATATCCGTGGCCCAACTGCGATAGGCGGTGACAAACCCCCTGTCCTCGACCTCGTTGAACCCTGCATTTATGCGATCCAGCAACCGATTCCAATTATCCCCATGCCGCTCGCGCAGCTTGTGATAGATAAAATCGCGTTCCTTCTCTGGCAGATGGGCCAACAACGCCGTGCCTGTCGCAGTACCCGCCAAAGGCAGGCGCGATCCAACATCCAGCTTTAATGTCATCAAGGTGGATTTGCTGTGACACACTACCATCTCAAGTGCATCCAGCCTGTCCCGTTTGGCCAGCGAGGCATGCACATTATAGGTATCGGCAAGATGCTGAAGCTCGGGACGCAGCATTTCCCCCAGCGTAAAGGGCATCCGTGCGGCAAAGCCCAGCGTCAGAACAGGCGCACACAGACGGTATTGTCGCCGACTGCCTGAGCGATAGAGATGCCCAAGCTGCTCAAGACTGCGCACGAAACGCACAACTGTCGGCTTGGGCAGGCCGACCCTCTCTGCGATTTCCGAGACGCTCATCCAGACAATGTCAGACTTTGCAAAGGTCTCAAGGATCATCAACCCACGCGCCAGGGCCTTTACGAAATGACGGTCTTGGGACACATGTCCCGCCTCGAACCTTTCTCGTGCGGTATCGCGAGGGGATTTGGCATTTTGCGTCTCCGGGAAACGGCCGGGCTCGGAGTGGTCAGCCATCTCTGAAAGTCGCTCCAATCTGATCCATCCCGCTGCTGATGTCGCTGGACAGGATCATAAGCTCTGGCCCCAATGTTTCTACATAATGATCACGGCTTTGGTTGCGCTGTCGCGCGCCGCAATTTATGGCGGCGACCGATTTGCCGCGATCCAGCCACAAGGGCGCACCCACGGCGTATATTTCGGGCCGCCACGCACCAAATGAAACCGAGTATCCGACCTTGCGCGTGTCCGCGGTTTGAACGGGCAGGCTCGTGAGGTCGTCGTTGGGATAGTAATCCGCAACCGCGTCCAGATGCCCTGCCTGCTGATCCTCGGGCAGCACCGAGAGATAGGCCACTCCGATTGCGGATTTATGCAGTGGAACCAATGTACCCACACTCAGGCGCATCGTCGCCGTTTCTGGCCCGGCACAAAAGCTAACATAGATCATTTGATGACCATGCCCGACGCCGATCGCGACGGATGTCTGAAGCTTTTGCGCAAAATCCATCATAAGGGGCTCGGCCACGCGGGCCAGCGTGAGCGAGTGCAGATATGCATTCCCCAGCTCGGTGACATTATCATCGAGATGGTATTTGCCCTGCATACCGGGCTGCCGCAGATATCCTAATTTGACCAGAGCTCGACTGAGACGGGTGACGGTGGCCTTTGACAAACCCGTGCGTTCAGTCATTTCCTTGTTGGTCATAGGCGACTGACGCGAGTGAAACGCCTGAAGAATGCTCAACCCGCGGGACAGAGATATGATTTTGGTTTTTGCATCACTTCCCTTAGGCATTATCATCCCTTTTTTCTGCGCCTTTGCTGGATAAGTGCCCGCATTTCGGAATTACCATGCGAACCTTCCTGAGCATCTTCGGTTCCGTATACGTTGCACTCCGTCAGTCCTGCACCGCCCCCGGCGGCATAGCCGTGAGAATTGATCGCTGATCATGCTCATTGAGAACGGGGTATTGGCCACAATAATAGGCGAGGATGCAGGCATCATCGAGCAATGCTACCGCACGACCGGACCAAAATGACCTTTGTATCGCATAGTGAAAATTTCTCATGCACAGTGATAGAAACCCTGTCAACTATGGTTGGCACCCATGGTGCAAAGGGTTCTCTGACTGCGGTGGTATCAAGCAAGGACGCGAAAGGTCCGCTCACATTTCGACAGTCGCCAGTTAAACAACCGGCGGAAAAAAGGTGGGTATCCTACCGACTGCGGTTAACTTCACGGTCAACGCTTCTGTGCGCCGTAGCTTGCGGAGAGGCCTTCTGCCGGGTCAACCACAACACTGTAAGGAGTAATCGGATACCGCAGTCCGGCCTTATGCAGCCCTTTCAGACCGTCAAGGCCGCTCAAGAATTCATCTGGCGGCATGGCGATCAACAGCTCATCATCCGCGACCCCGCCGAATCGTCGTTCAGCATAGCAGGGGATCGAAATGCTGGTTTCGCGTGTCGCAATCGCGCGCCCCCAACTATCGGCACAGGCGCTTTCACCCGTGATCGAGAGGTCATACCGTTTGTAGTTCTTTCGTTGCAGCCCGTTAACGAACAGAATCATCTGACCCGGTGTCGCGTAGAACATGCAGATGTCAGGGGGATCGAGCCGGGCGTTCCGAAGCGGTGACGCGGCCAGACCGCTATACCGTCCGGCGGGAACACGTGGCATCTGCGCCTGATGCTCTCGTGCTGCCTCCCTGTTGTCGAACCAGACCCCGTCCATCTTTTCGCCGTTTAGATAATTCTCGCCCGGAACGTTAAGGCCGACAACCCCGCCGCAGTTGGAATTGGGTAGAAGGTTGTCGTGTACAATGCCAAGTGTTGTGCCGTTGTAGCGCGATTGCGTAACAAGCTGGCAGGTAGAGAAAACCTTTCCGTCGCGTGGGGTGCGGATGCCCTTGATACGCATCATCTCATCCACGTCCTCGAACAGTTTCAGCCCGATCGGTAGAGTGCGCAGTTTCAGCAGGTCCACGAGTTCGGATGTGGCCGAGGCCAGGGTCGCAGCGTCCGAGGTTTCACCAGTCGTTTGAGTTTCCATGAAATTTTGCCTTCTTTCAGATTGCGAGTTCAGGGGCGCGTCAGGACAGGTCCAGGGAGCGAAGCTGGCGCAGCCAACGTGTCAACCACCAGCCGATCTGTGGCGGTATGTTGTGCCCGGCCTGTCCCGGGTCGAGAATCTGGCGGGCATGTTCGGGCCAATTCGGATCATTCAGCGCGCCCCGGCCAATCGCGATCATATCAGCATCGCCTGCGTCGAGAATGGCTTCGGCCTGTTCCGGCGTCAGGATCAGCCCCACCGCCATAACCGGCAGGCTGGCATGACGCTTGACAGCAGCGGCATAAGGAACCTGAAATCCCGCGCTACGCGGCAGGTTCTTGGCACCCGGCGCCGTCGCCGAGGCCGCCAGACCGCCAGACGAGCAATCCACAAGATCCACGCCGGCATCCCGAAGCAGAACGGCAAACCGCAGGGAATCCTCCAGCTCCCATCCGCCTTCCATCCCGTCCACCGCAGAAATGCGCACGAAAAGGGGTTTTTCGGCAGGCCAGGCTGCGCGAACGGCGCCAACAATCTCCAAAGGTAAACGGCAGCGGTTCTCAAAGCTGCCACCCCATTCATCCTCACGCATGTTGGAGAGCGGTGACAGAAAGGAATGCAGCAGATAGCCATGTGCAAGGTGAAGTTCGATCACGTCAAAACCGGCCCGTTCGGCCCGCTCGGCAGCCGCGCACCAGGCTTCGATCTGTGCGGTCATATCCTGTGGCGTCATCTCGTCGGGAAGTAACCAGCCGTCGTTACCCGGAATCGGGCTGGGTGCGATCACCGGCCAAGGCAATTCTCCGCGCGCGTGGTCTTCGGGTCCAAGTGCGGCATTCCCACGCCAGGCACGCTGCATGCTCGCCTTACGGCCTGCATGAGCGAGTTGTATGCCCGGAACCGAGCCGTTCGCCCGCAGGAAATCCGAGATCCGTCGCAATGGCGCGATCTGATCGTCGTTATAAATCCCGAGATCACCGTGGGAGATCCGGCCGCGTTTTTCAACGGCCGTCGCTTCTACCATCACCAGGCCTGCCCCCCCGATGGCATAACGCCCCAAATGGACCAGATGCCAGTCGTCGGCCAGCCCGTCTGTCGCGCAATACTGACACATCGGTGAAATCGCTATGCGATTGGGAAATTCGACCTCGCGAAGCCGGAGAGGCGTAAAGATCAGTGGGGAGGAATCGGATGTCACGGTGCGCATCTCCTCATTCTGGAGTGGAAGCGGCGACGCGCACCAGAGCCTGCCCTGACGCCACGGTATCGCCTGCCGTACAAAGCACTTCTTCGACGGTACCATCGCTGTGGGCGAAAATGGCGTTTTCCATTTTCATCGCTTCGACGACGGCCAGGACCTGCCCTTTCGTAACCTCTGCGCCGTCTTCGACCAGCACGGCCGAGACGACACCGGGCAAGGGGGCAACAGCCGTTCCGCCCCCCCCCCCGAGCATGTCGTCGACGATGTCGGGCCGCGAAAGAACATTGCGCCAGCCGTCAATCTGTGTGTCGTACCCATCGGCGGTGGTGGCTGCTGTCCACTTCCGGTTGGCGATAGTGCCAAGCCACGGCATGCCGGGCGATCCGGCCTGTGAAATCTCTACGCGAAATTGCTTGTCACCGATGGCCAGTTGCGCCTGATCACCGTTGCGCGCAAGCACGCGAACCGAACAGGGCGTTTCCTGCTGCAAAACCGTCACCGTGCCCAGTTGCGCCTCGGGCGAAAGCGTCTGGCGGTCAAACCCGCCCCGCCCCTGTTGCCCGAACCAGGGAGAGGCGCAGGCCTCCGAATGTGGCGGGCGAACGAGTTCAAGAGCGGCAGCAACCGCCGCCGTTTCATCCCCGGGCGCACTTGCAGTCAGAGCTTCGATCTTACGTGCAATCAGACCCGTGTCAGCGGTCCCGGCAATCACGTCGGGATCGGTCAGAAGACTGGCCAGAAAGCCGATATTTGTGGCAACTCCTATGAGTTGCGTATCAAGGAGGGCGGCGTACAGAGAATGTCTCGCGGTTTCGCGGTCGGATTCGTGTACGATGATCTTGGCAATCATCGGATCGTAAAACGCCGGAACGTCGCCGCCCGATATCACGCCCGTATCCACGCGCGCGCTCTCGGGCCAGCCCGCATGGCTCACATGGCCGGGTGCGGGGCGAAAATCATGCAACGGATCCTCGGCGCAGATTCGTGCCTCCATCGCATGACCCCGTGCAACAATCGCGTCCTGCGCCAAGGGAAGTCTATCGCCAGCGGCCACCCGCAATTGCCATTCCACCAGATCGAGACCGGTTATCGCCTCGGTGACCGGATGCTCCACTTGCAGGCGCGTGTTCACTTCGAGAAAGAAGAACTCATCCTTTTGAGGGCTGTAGATGAATTCGAACGTGCCCGCATTGCGATATCCAAGTGCCTCTGCCCCCTGTACCGCCGCTTTGCGCATCGCGGCGCGGGTCGCGTCGGAAATATTGATAGCCGGGGCTTCTTCGATCACCTTCTGGTGGCGCCGCTGCAAGGAACATTCACGTTCAAACAGGTGAACGACATTTCCGTGACTGTCTCCGAAAACCTGGATTTCAATGTGGCGCGGACTGGTGATGAAGCGTTCAATCAACAGCCGACCATCACCAAAACTGGCCTTTGCTTGCCGGATGGTGGCTTCGGTGGCTTTAATCAGGTCGTCAGGATTTTCGATGACGACCATACCTTTGCCACCACCCCCGCCAGTCGGCTTGAGCAGCACCGGAAATCCGGCTTCATCGGCAAGTTCTACAAGTCGCGCCGGGTCTTCGCTGGCCACGTCGCTGCCTGGCACCACTGGCACGCCGGCAGCCCGCATCATCGTTTTTGACTGGGCCTTGTCGCCCATGGCCTCGATCGTTTCAGGCCGTGGACCGATAAAGACCAGACCCGCCTCTTCGATGGCATGGGCGAAGGAGGCATTCTCGGACAGGAACCCGTACCCCGGATGTATGGCCTGACAACAAGTCGCCCTGGCGGCTTCGATCAGCCGATCGGAATTGAGGTAGCTTTCGCTCGACGGTCCGGCCCCGATGCAGACCGTTTCGGCGGCACCTTCAAGATGCAGCGCCCCGGTATCCGCCTCAGAATAAACGGCGACATATTCAATACCCAGACGGCGGCACGTGCGCGCGATCCGGCAAGCGATTTCGCCACGGTTGGCGATAAGAATACGTGAAAACATCTTCATATCCTAAATACCCCAAAGCGCGTTTCCTTGCTTGGTCCTCCGGCAGCCATGGCCAACCCCAGACCTAGCCAGTCGCGGGTTTGTTGGGGGGTGATGATCGAATCCACCCACATCCGTGCCGCTGCATAGAGCGGCTGGCTGCATTCCTCATAGCGCTTCAGGATCGGTTCCTTGAAGGCCTCCTGCGCTTCGGGGTCGAACTCTTCGCCCTGATTGTTCAACTGTGCCTCACGCACCAGCGCCAACACCGTGGCCGCCTGTTCACCCCCCATCACGGATGTACGCGCGTTCGGCCACATCGCCATCATGCGGGGGCCAAAGGCCCGCCCGCACATGGCGAAATTGCCGGCCCCGTAGCTACCGCCGATCATGACGCTGAACTTGGGTACAGCGGCACAGGAAACGGCGTTCACCATTTTGGCACCGTGACGCGCAATGCCATCAGCCTCATATTCCTGACCGACCATAAAGCCATTGATATTGTGGAGAAAAACGAGGGGGATTCTACGCTGGCAACATATCTCGATAAAGTTTGCGGCCTTCTGGGCGCTCTCAGAGAACAGCACCCCGTCGTTGATGAGCACCCCAACCGGATAGCCACCAATCGCGCCTGTGCCACAGATAATCGTTGTCCCCCAGCGGGCGCGGTATTCGTCAAACCGGCTGCCATCCAACATCCGCGCCAGAATCTCACGGGGGCGGATCGGTTCACGGGGATTCGCGCTGATCAGACCGGGAAGCTCTGCCGGATCATAGAGCGGTTCTTCGGGCGTGAGCGGAGGACCCGCCGGTGTAGAACCGGGACTGCGCGCCACAATATCGCGCACGAGGCGCAAAGCATGTTCATCATCATGTGCAAGGTGATCTGCCACAGCACTCTGAGTCGTGTGAAGATTGGCCCCGCCCAAAGATTCCGCATCAATTTTGACGCCCGTGGCGGCCTGAACAAGTTGCGGCCCACCAAGAAAGATCGTGCCTGTGCCGCGGACAATCACGGTTTCGTCGCACATCGCCGGTATATAGGCCCCGCCAGCGGTGCATGACCCCATCACAGCCGCGATCTGTGGCAGACCCAGCGCCGACATTTCCGCGATGTTGCGAAAGATCGTGCCAAACTGGTTTTCGTCGGGAAAAATCTCGTCCTGAAGGGGCAGAAACGCGCCCCCGGAATCGACCAGATAAATACAAGGCAAGCCGTTTTCACGAGCAACCTGCTGAGCGCGGATATGTTTACGGATGGTGATCGGATAATAGGTTCCGCCCTTCACGCTGCCATCATTAGCAACAATCATCACCAACCGGCCACTGACCATACCGATACCGGTTACGATGCCGCCGGAATAGATCGTGCCACCATACATGTCATGGGCACCGAACTGGCCCACCTCGACAAAAGGTGAACCTGGGTCCAGCAGCCGATTGATGCGAGTGCGTACCGGCAGCTTGTCGGCCTTCTTCTTTCCCGAACCAGCCAGGATCGTACTGCGCGCTGTCTCAATCGCCTCCAGCTGCATATCAAAGGCAGCCTGATTGTCGCGAAACGCCTCCGAGGCGGGGTTTATCTCTGACCGAAGGACGCTCATACGTTGTCTCTGTCCACCGGCAGCCGCAGAATGGCGTTTCCGAGGGCTTTGCCGGTCTGGTCCAGCCGCAAGGTGCGGGTAGCACCGCCTCCCAATGCGGCCTCCATATAAACAACCACGGATTCAATATTATCCATCTCATAGATGGTGATGCGGCCTTTCACCCAGTCACCAAACAGATCACGCACCTTTTCCTCTGTAACGCTGCGCTTGATTCGCGGGTAATCTTCGGGCGTACGGGCAATGACGCCAATGGTTGCGGTGTCGCCTTTGTCACCCGAGCGGACATAGGCGATATCGGCCAAAATTCGGCTCATGAGTTCAAACCTCCAGAAGGGTGACAGATTGGGTGACAGCGGCGTGGTCGATCAGGGTTGGCCAGACGGCCACCACCGGACGCGGCTTGGAAGGAGTTCCAAATGCCGATCCGCCCGGCCCCATGATCCATAGCTGGGTACAGGCACGGCGGATCTTGTCGGCTTCGCTGCGCGACCCGGTTTTGGCCGCAACGCGCAGGCCGATTTCGTTCAAATCGGGGATGTCGGTATCTTTGGTCGCCGGGCCATGAAGTGTATCGAGACCGACAAAGTTGAACAGGATGTCGTCGGCCTGAAGCCCGAGACGTTCAAACCGTTCGGTGAGGGTTTGCCGCGCCTTTACGGCACGCTCATACGCGCGCGGCCAGGGGAACATGACCATGCCCTCTCCGATCCAGCCATCCTGATAGCCGATCACCAGCTTCAGCTGTTCCGGAACACCCTTGCCGCGCACACCGCTGATGCGAACCCGGTCATTCCCGAGATCTTCAAGCGTCAGAGTCGTGAAATCGGCAATGCCATCCGGCATTATGTAATTGGCAGGGTCCGCGATTTCATAGACAAGGTGTTCCTTGACCGTGAAACCATTCACCTTTCCGCCGGTGTCTTCGGGCTTAGTTACCACGAATGTGCCATCGCGCGAGAATTCGACGATGGGGAAACCCACCATGCCCATCTGCGGCATTTCCGCAAAGCACGAGGACATGCCACCGCTGCACGCCGAAGCACATTCGACAATGTGCCCGGCTGTGATCGCCGATCCAATCAGATCCGCGTGGGCTGCGTCCTGACTCCAGCCAAATTCGTGCATGATCGGTCCCACATAAAGCGCATTGTCCGACACCCGCCCCGTGACCACCACGTCCGCCCCTTCGGCAAGCGCCTGACGGATACCAGAGCTGTCGGTATAGACATTGGCCGCCACGACACGCTCGCGAAGTTCACCAAAACTGCCCTCGCCTGTTTCCATGTTCAGAAGAGGTTCGCCAGCATCAACCAGTTCATCAATCCGCTCGACCATGTCGTCACCTTCGACGACAGCGATGCGCAAGCCGGTAAGGCCGAGTTCGTCAGCCAGAATGCGTAGCTGTTCACCAGCTGCCCGCGGGTTCACGCCACCGCCGTTGCAGATGATGCGTGTGCCCGATTTACGCGCCAGTGGTAACAGCGTGCGCATATGGTCGATCAGGTCGGGGATATAGCCGGCCTCGGGATTTTTCATCTTCATGCGCTGCAATAGCGCCATGGTTAGTTCGGCCAGATAATCCATACATAGATAATCCAGCTTGCCCTTTCGCAGACTTTCCTCTGCCGGATCAATGGCGTCCCCCCAGAAACCGGACCCCGAACCCAAACGTACAACATCTTTCATTTTTCAGCTCCGTTTCCCAGGCTAGCCGCGACTGGCGTTTGATTTATCAAGAAATTGACCCAGCCGCGCCTTGTGCTCGCGACTGCGGAAGGCAAAGCACTGTAGATAGGCCTCGTATTCCAGGCTGGCATCAAAGGACGTCTCGGCCCCACGTCGCAGCGCGGTTTTGGTGATGGTACTGCCGCGACGGGACTGCTTCGCAATCGAGGATGCGGCCCGGTTCGCCGAATTCAACAGCTCGGATGGCGGTACAACATCCACAAAAAGACCAAGCTCGCGCCCGAGTTCGGCATCTATCACACCGCCTGTCTGCAGGTAATAATGCGCCCGTGGCGCGCCAAGCGCGCGCAACAGCAGCGTGGGCGCGCCCATATCCGCCGCCGAAAGCCCGATCCGCGAGAAGGCAAAGTGATAAGCCGCCGCATCGCTGGCAATTGCGAAATCACAGGCCAGGGCAAGGCACGTACCGCCCCCCACAGCAGGGCCATTCACAGCCGCAATGATTGGTCGGTCGAAATGATAGATCCGCGAGATCAGCCTGTTATAGCCGAGCACCAGATCAAACTCCCATTCAGGGTCTGTCTCTTCTGTGCTCATGATTTCGTTGAGATCGCCACCGCCGCCAAAGACCGGCCCATTCCCCGTCAGGATGGCAACGCGAATTTCGGGGGCGGTTTCGACCTCGTCCAACGCTGCCAACAAGGTGGGGGTAAATTCAATGCCCTGCGCATTGCGCTTGTCCGGGCGGTTCAACGTGATGGTTGCAATGCTACCATCTTTTGAAACAAGGACATCCGGTGTGGTCATATTACTATCCTAAATGTCAGGGTCTGAGTGCCTCGCGGCCAAGAATTTCGCGGGCGATCACGAGCCGCTGGATCTGGCTGGTGCCTTCACCGATTTGATACATTTTTGCATCGCGTAGAATACGTTCGATCGGGAAGTCGCGCATATAGCCGTAGCCACCGTGAATCTCGACCGCCGCATTCGCAGCCTTGAGCGAGGCCTCGGCGGCAAGAAACTTGGCCATCGCACCTTCTGTTTTGATCGGGAGGCCCGCATCATACATGCGTGCCGCATTCAGCGTCAGTTGCCGCGACGCCTCGATTTCGACTGCCATTTCCGCGATTGGCCACTGGATACCCTGAAAACCCGCGATTTTTCGGCCAAACTGTTCACGTTCCTGCGCATAGCTGACAGCTTGGTCGAATGCGGCTTGTGCCAAGCCGACAGACAGCGCGGCAACGTTGACCCGGCCGCGATCGAGCGTCTGGGCGAATTGGCGAAAGCCCTCGCCCTCCGTGCCAATCATGTTCTGCGCGGGTACGCGCACATCGTCAAACGACAGCATCGCCGTAGGAGAGCCGTTCATCCCCATTTTCTTGTCCTGCGGTCCAACGGAAAAGCCGGGCATCCCCTTTTCGAGGATGAACGCCGAAATACCCCGCGATCCGGTGCCTTCGGATGTCCGGGCCGTCACAACAAAAATGTCGGCGACGGTGCTGTTGGTAATAAACGCCTTGGTCCCGTTCAAAACAAAATCGTCGCCATCTCGTCGCGCCGTGCTCTTGCAGCCCGCCGCGTTCGATCCGCCGGATGGTTCGGTCAGTCCGAACGCCCCGATGCTGGCCCCACTGGTCAGTGCAGTCAGATATTTTTGCCTATGATCGTCGCTGCCATGATCCGCGATGACCGAAGAGGCAAGGCTGATATGGGCGTTCAGGGAACTCCCGACTGCACCGCTTGCACGCGACACCTCTTCAAGCAGCAAACAAACCATGACGGCGTCGCAGCCCGACCCACCATACTCCGGATCATAGGGTGCGCCGAGAAATCCCAACTCAGCCATTTCAGCAAACAACTCTGCCGGAAACTCGGCAGTCCGATCAATCTCTGCAGCCTGTGGCGCAATGCGTTTATCGCAAAAGCGATTCACGGTTTCATAAAAGACCATCTGGTCTTCGGTCAGAAAATAGCGCTGGGTATCCATTTTAATCCTTTGCGGTGTTCGGCAATGTGTCGCGCAATACATGACGACGGATCTTGCCAGAGGCCGTCAGCGGCATTTCGTCAATCAGGTGGATGACGCGCGGTACTTTGTAGCGGGACAGTTTCTCGTGGCAGTAGGCGATTATGGCATCCGGGTCGGGGGTCATTCCCGGCTTGGGAACCACAAAGGCATTGATCACCTCACCGCGAATATCGTCTGGAATACCGACGACGGCACATTCTCTGACATCGTCGATCTCATGGATGACATTCTCGATTTCCTTGGGGAATACATTGAACCCGTTGGCGACGATCATATCCTTTGTGCGGTCGAAAATCCGGATTGCGCCAGTCTCATCGACAACTCCGACATCTCCGGTATGCAGCCACCCGTCCACAATGGTCTTGGCCGTCAATTCCGGCTGGTTCCAATACCCCAGCATGAAGGTGTCAGAGCGGAAATAAAGCTCACCCGGCTCATTGACCGGCATGTCTTTCCCATCTGGTCCGACCGCACGCACCTCGAACCCGGATAGCGGCTGTCCACAGGAGTCGGATGCCAAATCGTCAGAGGCTCTCTGGACGCTGGCCACCGGCGATATTTCGGTCAGGCCATAGCTTTCCACCACGTTTATGCCGAATTGCTGCGCCAACATCTGCTTAAGGCGAACGGACACCGGCCCGCCGCCCACATCAATCAGTCGCAGGCTTGAAATGTCATGCCCCGCGACGACTTCTTCGCTGAACAACCGGGCAAACATTGTCGGAACGCCGGCAAGAAAGGTGACACCGAAGCGTTCGATACTTTCAGCCGCCATCGCTTCATCAAATTTTTTGAGGATCACGGTGCTGTTTCGCATCACTGCCACATGGATGAAATCGAAGGCAAAACCGAAGCTTGAGAACAGCGGTAAGAGAGTCATCGACCGGTCTCCTGGTCGATACCTCAGAGCCTCGGTCACGGCCCTACCGTTTTGCACGATGCCATGATGGGAAAGCAAAATGCCTTTGGGCTGCCCGGTCGTGCCGGAGCTATACACCATCATCGCGGGGCCAAATTCGTCAAAGTCCTGGTTAACAGGAAGCGGATCGGCTGCGGCGACCGCCTGATGATAATTCAGCCAATCCGGCGCCTCGGCGTCAGCCAAAAGCCGCAGCTTGAGATCGGCGATAGCAGGAACGTCTGCAAGCCGCTCAAGATACGCAGCCCCGGTAACGATACCCGAAGGCTTGCAGTCGTCCATAAGCGCGGCGATTTCAGGCGCTGTGCTGTGAAAATTCACCGCAACCCCGACAGCCCCGGTGATGGAGCATCCAACAAAGAATTCGATCGCTTCACGGCTGTTTTCCATCAGGCTAAGCACCCGGTCCCCCGGTGAAATGCCCGCTTGGGAAATTACCGACGCCAAACGGGAAGCGCGATCAAACACCTCGCCATAGCTGGCCGAGGTACCATCTTGAAACAGCAAAAAAGGCGCGTCACGGCTATCTTCAGCAGCGGCCTGCAAGATGCGGTCTATCCTGTTTTGAGGCATGATCATGTCCATTTTCTCTGACCAAACGAGCCCGTACGTTGCAAAAAGACGGGCCGTTCGTGTTTATCTCAAACGCTCATGCGCTGCCCACCGTCGACGACGTAGGTTTCGCCGGTGATGAAACGTGCTTTGGGTGACGCCAGAAAGGCAACAAGATCAGCCACCTCGGATGGCTCCCCGATCCGCCGTTGAGGTATGCGTTTTAAAACGTGCTGCGACAGCTTCGGATCATCGAGTACGCGCGCCGAAATATCACTGCGCACATAGCCCGGTGCCACACAGACCACCCGAACTCCCGAATTGGCCCATTCGGCAGCCAACGCGCGGGTCAACCCTTCGACTGCGGCCTTCGAAGCGCAATAAGATGCGGCAGCTGCAACCCCTAGCGCGCCGAACATTGAACCAATGTTGACCACACAACCCTTGCTTTCGCGAAGATGCGAGTAGGCAGCGCGCGCCAGCAGAAAATGCGACACCAGGTTTATATCCATCACCGCCCGAAACGACGCGGCATCTGTGTCTTCTGTTCGCTCCTCCCGCATCACACCGGCATTATTGACCACCAGATCAATGCGACCATGAAGCGCCACCGCTTCGTCGACATATGCCTCAAGTGCCGCATCGTCGGACACATCGCCGATATGCGCCGTAGCTGTGCCACCGCCCGCTTCGATCTGGGTGATGGTTTCATCCAAGGCCGCCTTGTCCCGCGCCAGACAAGCCACCTTGTAGCCTTCCTGCGCCAAAGTTAGAGCAATGGCCCGGCCAATGTTCCGGCTTGCGCCGGTGACAAGAGCAACCGGCGCGGTCATAGCTTCGCGTCCGGCAACAAAAGCGCGCCCTTGTTCAGCCATTCGGCACCGTCAATTGTCAGAACTTCGCCATTCATATAGTTGGCCGCGTCCGAGCACATGAACATTCCTGCTTCAACCGTTTCTTCCAAAGTGCCGAAACGGCCCGCCGGAATCCGGTCCATGAGGTGCTGTCGCGCCTCATCTTCGGGCCAGAGTTTTTCACGGGACTGCTCGGTGTCGACAAAGCCCGGACACAGGCAATTGACCTGCACATTGCGCCCGCCCCATTCGACAGCCAGCGTTTTAGCCATGGCGATCAAACCCGCTTTGGCCGAGGCGGAATGGACCGTTCCGGGGCCACCGACCCAGGCATAGCTGGCCGTGACGTTCATGATCTTGCCAGAACGCTGCGGCAACATATGGCGCGATGCGGCACGCGCACAAAAGAACGAACCATTCAGAACGATTCCGACCACGGCAGACCAGCCGTTGGCGGTGATGTCTTCGGCGCGGGCAATGAAATTTCCGGCGGCGTTGTTGATCAGAATGTCGAGGCGCCCAGTCTCCTCGACCAGCCCATCAAAGCCTTTTTCGACGGCATCATAGTCGCGAATATCGAGCGGCATGACGACTGAGCTCCCGCCAATGTCGCGAATTAGGGAGGCTGTCTCTTCCAATGGCTCGGAACGACGCCCCACCAGACCGACGGTTGCGCCCAATTCGGCCAATCGAAGGGAAAAAGCCCGGCCTAAACCTGTGCCTGCACCGGTGACAACGGCAACCTTTCCCTCGAATGAATCAAAACCTTTCATTCTTCCTCCTGTCCTGATTGCGACGGAGAACGCACCGTCGATACATCTTCTCTATTCAAAACCTTGATAAGCGGTTTGTCGTGGCGCTGTCAACAAACTTAAAATAACGTTCCGCGTATTGAAATTACCGATCATCTTCCTGCCGCATATTTGCGTCCACAACAGTCAAGCCACTTTATAAAAGAAGCGCGCGATCGGCTGTCGCATAGATGCCAGCGGTCATGGCTCCGGCCTCATAAGCATCTATGATCTCGGTCCCGGCGTCGTCGTTCTCTGTGGTTACAGGTGTCGCGTCCTGAGGCGTAATTTCTCCAGCGACGATCAGCACCCCATGCTCCACCGCAGCAAGTTGGTCGCGCCAGTCATCCGCTTGTGTCGTTACCTCAACGCTAAGCGCCGCAAGCCGATTGCGCGACACTTCACGATAGCCCGGATGCGCATCGTGCGCGACATCACGCATTGCCGTCACGAGACGCGTCTTGCACCCGGCTGTGGCAAGGCGAATAGCGGCCTCGGTGGTCGCGATATCACTGCCAAAGACCACGCATTTTTCATCCCGGTCGTCCAACCCCTCCCGAGCAAGGATGGTGCTAGTCGGCACTGCCTCAGGGCGGATTTCAAGGATGGCTGCGGTCAGGGGGAGTTTCCCGGTTTCGCGCCAAACCAGATCGGCGGGCGATTCACGGGGCTCGACGGCGCGCACACCCGCATTTTTGGCGCGAATCCATGCGGCCTCTATTGTTTCACCGTATTCCTGCATTCCCGGCACTCTGGAACGCCAGCCCTGCATCCCGCCAAATGACTCGGGCCGAAGCACAAGTTCCACGCTATGCCCACGTTCCGCCGCGACCCAGGCCGCTGTCAGGCTGGCAAGAGAGCTGCCCTCGACACGCAGATGCAGCGGTTTCCCGGTAGGTGTGAATCGCCAGCGCGCCTCGTCTCCGACAGCTGGATTGACCGGGCAGATGGTCTGCGGGCGCGAAGATCGGCCCAGGCAGATATTGCACCCGATGCAGAAAATCGTCGTGTCCTCACGACCGGCACGCGCCTTGGCAGGCAGGTCGGGATCGGCCAGCGAAGCGCGCCCGAAAGCCGCCAAATCCATATCATTGCGTGCCAGCGCCTGTTCCGCGACCTCGGGGCGTTTCAATCGACCCACGCCCATCACCGGAATTGAAACCGCGTGTTTGACCCGACGTGCAAGCGGCAACCAGCGGCCCTCGTCTTCGCCTGTTATCATCGACAAGCGATTGAAGGATTCATAGGTCCCGACCGAGGCCGATATGGCCTGAACGCCGGCCGCCTCAAGGGCAGCTGCGATCTTGCAGGTCTCGTCGGGGGTCAGCCCATCGGTCACGAACTCTTCCACACTGAGACGGACGCAAATGGGAAAGTCCGGCCCGCATTTCTGATGGATAAAGGCGATAATCTTTAACAAGAACCGCATCCGGTTCTCCAGACTTCCGCCAAAGTCATCTCTTCGTTTATTGGCGTAATTCGACAGGAACGCGGCCACCAAATAGCCATGGGCGCCGTGGATCTCGACCCCGTCGAACCCCGCCTGCTGTAGCCTGAATGCGGCGGTGGCAAAGGCATCCACCAACATTTCGATCTGCTCTTCAGTCAGCTCAAGTGGCATTTCCCGATTGAGCGGACAGGGAATTGGTGACGGAGCGAGCAGCGGTTGGCCCGTAATCTTGCTGCGTGTCTGGCGGCCCGCATGACTGATCTGGCCAAACAGAAGCGCGCCGTGGCCTTTGACGGCCTTGGCGAGACGCGCAAGGTGCGGAATTCGTTCGTCGGTATCCGCCATACCCATGCGGGGCATCACCCGGCCTGAGGCGTGAACGCCCAGGTTTTCAGTCACGATGAGGCCAAAGCCACCCGCCGCCCGCGCCTCAAGATAGTTGATGAGGCGGTCACCGACATCACCGTTTGTTTCGGCGAAGTTCGTCGTCAAAGCGGGAACGACGAACCGATTGGGAACCTCCAGATTGCCGATACGCAAGGGCGAGAATAGATGAGGAAAATGCGCGTTACTGTCGGTCTGTGTCATTGGCGGACTCCGGTTTTAGCAATTCGGCAAAGGCGATCTGACCTGCACACTCAAAGCAGTCCCATCGTTTTCGCAATCACGTGCAGCTGGATTTCGTTGGTGCCCTCACCGATCCACGCTTCAGGCGCATCGCGGAAAAGCCGTGCAATCTTCATGCCTTCCATGTAGCCGGCGCCACCATGCAGAAGCATCCCGGTGGTGGACGCATTCACGGCCAGTTCGCTGGCCAGAAACTTGCCCATCGAGGCTTCGCGGTCGCATTTTTTGTTACTCATAAACAGACGGGCGGCGCGATAGATCATTAGACGCGCGGAATCCGCACGCACCCGCATTTCAGCCACTTTGAAAGAGACCCCCTGAAATTTGGCAATGGGCTGGCCAAACGCTTTTCGTTCCTTGGCATATTCCTCGATCAGCTCGCAGGCTTCCTCGCCAATGCTAAGGCCACGATTGGCAACCAGAATACGCCCCTCAACCAGCGTGCCCTTGAGTTGGCGAATTCCTTCGCCGTGCGCACCCAGAATGGCAGAGGCAGGCACGCGCACATCGTCAAATGAAATCAGTGCGGTTGAGGACGAATGATTGCCCACCTTGTCCAGCAAAGTCCGCTGTATACCCGGGTCATCGGTGGGCACCAGGAACAGAGTGAGCGAATCCTGCGCTCGGTCCTCTCCGGTTCGGGCGGCGACCAGAATGAAATCAGCAATCGTGCCGTTAGTGATGTAAAGCTTCGAGCCGTTTATCACATAGTCGTCACCGTCACGGCGCGCGACCGTGCGAATACCGCGAATATCGCTACCCGCATCAGGTTCAGTCAACCCGAAGGCCCCGATCATTTCGCCCGTCAGTCCGGGTGTCAGATAACGTTCTTTCTGCTCATCCGTACCAAACCGCATCAGCGGGGTCAGAGAAAGGTGTTGATGGGCGAATACACCGGCCGAAATACCAGCAGACGCGCGGGTGAGTTCCTCATAGAAAATGCACCCGATCAGCAAATCCCCACCACCACCAATCGGGTCAGGGAAATTTACTGCGAGATAGCCCTGTTCACCCAGCAGGTCGTAGATTTCCCGTGGAAAGCGATGTTCTGCCTCTGCCTTTTCCGCAAGAGGTACAAGACGGTCCTGAACAAAGCGCCTGAACTGCGTACGAAACTCTTCGTGCTCCAACTCTAGGCCGAAATCTCGAAACTCATCCATTTGCAGCCCTCACCTTTTCATCCCGTTTTCTCGACTCATAGAAACTAAAATCATGTTCTGCAAGATGAAACTGGCGCTTTGATTTGACTTGATGCAAACTGGCTGCAATGGCGCTATTGTCCATTTGAACCATTTCGTTTGAGCTACGCACAGTCTCACCAGTTATTTGCAGGACGGATCAGGCATGCAGGCAGTAGATAAACCGAACGCTATAATCTCGCTGGAACGGGGATTGGATCTCTTGCGCGCTTTCAGGTGCGAGGAAAAATCGCTTGGAATCCATGACCTGTCCCGACTCACCGGGCTGCCCAAAGCCACTGTGGCGCGGCTAGCTCATACATTGGTAACTCTGGGATATCTGGGGCAGACCCAATTTCAGGGCCGGTATCACCTTGCAGACAAGGTGTTCGATCTCGGCACCTCAGTTTTATCCAGCATGCCGGTTTGTCGAGTGGCGGCGCCTGTGCTTCAGGACATCGCTGATCGGTTCAACATGTCCACTGCGCTGGGAATTGGAGACCAGGCCGATATGGTCTATCTGGCCTATTGCCGTGGCGAGGATACTGTCACGTTGCGAATGCGCACAGGCGCTCTGATTCCGATGTACAAAACCGCGATGGGCAGAGCCTACCTTTGGGCGATTGGACCTGAACAGCGCGCGTTCCACCTGGAATGCATCGAAGAAAGCGGCGCCGACATGTCCGTTGTCGCTGAGAATGTCGAAAAATCGACCGCCGAAATCGAGGCAACCGGGTTCTGCACCTCGTTGGGTGACTGGCGCCGCGATGTCTATGCGGTTTCGGTTCCGCTTGTCATCGACAATGGCGAAACTGTACTCGCGATAAACTGCGGCGCTTCGCGTCACGGGCTCGAACTCTCGATGTTCCGTGAAGAAATCGGGCCGACCCTCAAAGTCGCAGCGCGTGAGATCAACAACAAGATGGAGGAACTGCGATACAACTTCTGGAATGACTAAAGCTCGACGCGGGCGTTTCGTCCAATCTGCAACTCGGACCAGATGCAAAACGCTTTAGAGATCTACCCGTCTTGACCAGATGTCCTCTTGGAAAGAGCGGCCATGATCTTGGCCGCATCCTCAACCAAACGTTCGCCGATAATCGCCATTTTTTCAGGTGTAAGGTGACCGCTTGGACCACCACAGGAAATAGCCAGCACCGGCGATTCCCCTTCGGCAACGATCGGCACCGCAACCCCGTTGATATCACTCTGCCAACCATGGGTTGAGGACGTAAAGCCGGATTTGGCGATATCTTCTATGCTTTGCGCAACCTTCGACTCCAGTTTCTCCCAGAGCTTTCCGTGGCGGCGCGCCAGATAACCGTATAGAAATTGACGCTCTTGCTCAGGGACACGCGCCAGCAGTGCGTGCCCACTAGCGGTCCCGGCCAAAGGAATACGCGATCCGATTTCCAGTTGCAGTGTCATCAGCGTGTTCGAACTATGGCAAACCTCAAGATGAATGGCATTGGTCTTGTCACGGCCTACCAGAGCCGCATGTACGTTGAAATCATCTGCGAGCCTTTGCAGATAGCCGTGCACCACGTCGGTAACACTGTTGCCCGCACGCCCGGCATACCCCAGTGTCAGAGCACTGACACCGAGCCGGTACTGGCGTCGGCGTGGTGAGTAATAAAGATGACCGGAGGCGATCAATGCCTTGCTGAACCGCGAAACGGTTGGCTTCGGAATACCCGTCCGTTCGGCGATTTCTGCGTTTCCAAGCCAGATCGATTCAGGCGTGAATACTTCGAGAATGCGCAACCCTTTTCCCAGAGCGACAACAAAGGCCCGATCCGTCGAAACCTGAGCAGGTTTATCCATGACTTGCGGTGGGGCGGTTGAGGGCTGTTCAGTCATCGGCAATCCATTTCAAGTCCACCGCACTTAGCTACCCCTGGTCAAAATTGTGGACATTTATAAGTCGACTTAGGATGTCGCGGCCATTGTCCCCCCTAGATACGCGGTTTTAACGTGTTCGTCATGCTGAAGTTTCTTGGCTGGTCCTTCCAACACTGTGCGGCCCGTTTCTAGCAGATAACCGTAGTCTGACAACTGCAACGCAAGACGCGCATTCTGCTCTACGATCACGACGCTTATTCCTTCTGCGTTGATAGTCCGAACAATGCGCGCCACTTCCGCGATCATGATCGGAGCAAGCCCGAGAGAGGGTTCATCTAGAAGCAAGACCTGCGGATTGCTCATCAGCGCGCGACCGATCGCACACATTTGCTGTTCGCCACCTGACATACTGCCAGCGCGCTGACCAATTCTTTCGCGCAGACGCGGAAAATAGGAAAAAACCCGCTCCATATCGGATTTCCAGGACTGTCGCGTACCGTTGAGATAGGCCCCAAGCCGCAGGTTATCACCCACCGTCATATCAGGGAAAAGCCGCCGTCCCTCCGGGGACATGCTGACGCCACGCTCCACCATCTGGTCTGATGACAGGCCCGTCACGTCCTTTCCGTCCAGAAGGATACGACCCGACGACGGTTTGACCAGCCCGGAGAAGGCGCGCAGAGTGGTCGATTTTCCGGCACCGTTGGCCCCCAGAATACATATGACCGAACCTTTTTCGGCCTCGATATTCAGGTTGTCCACGGCCTTGATGGGCCCATAATGGACAGACAGATTTTCAAACTTGATGAAGGTCAATGTCAGCTCCTAAGTAAGCCTCGATAACATCGGGGTGCTTCTGAATAGCTTCCGGCACATCAATGGCAAGCACTTGCCCGCGATCCAGAACGAGGATCCGGTCACAAATACGCGTAACCATGCCGACATCGTGCTCGACCAAAACCACGTCGATACCGCGTTCGGCACGAATACGGCGGATGAGTTCTCCCATCTCCTGCGTTTCGACAGGATTCAACCCGGCGGCCGGTTCGTCCATCAACATTTGCGTAGGTCCGGCAGCAATCGCCATGGCCACGCCAAGGGTTTTTTGCACCCCATACGCAAGCTCTCCGGCGATTCGCTCACGGTCATCAGCAAGACCGCAGAACGCTAAGACATCATCGGTCACCGTTTCAGCCGTCGCACGTGCGCTACTCAGCAACGAACGATCCGCAAAACGCCGAGGCACTGACAGCTGGCCGAACAAATACCCGAGCCGGATATTCTCTTGCAGGCTCTTGTTGCCAAAGACGGTCGCGGACTGGAATGTGCGGACAATCCCCTTTGCAGCGACGCCTTCTGGGCCAAGCTTAGTGATGTTTTCGCCTTTGTATGTGATATCGCCCTTGGACGCGGGATAGGTGCCTGTGATCAGGTTGAAAAGGGTGCTTTTACCTGCCCCATTCGGACCGATGATCCCGAAGATTTCGCCCTTGCGAGTCGAGAAACTGACATCACCGATTGCGGTCAGCCCGCCGAACTGCTTCGTCACTCCGGACAGTTCCAGCATGATTGGGTTATCGGTCATTTCGTTTCCCCCGCATTTTACGGATCAATCCATAAAGACCATCCGGCATAAATTTAAGAAACACGATCAACGCAAGCCCATAGAACAGCACCTGATACTGCACCGCGTCCCGGAACAATTCGGGCAACGGCACAAGAATCAATGCCCCCAGTATCACGCCGACAGGCGATGCGATCCCGCCCAGAACGTTGATCACGATCAGATTGACCGCAGTCCAGAAATTGAATTCTCCCGGCGAGACAAAGGTGAAATAGCTGGCATAGAACCCACCTGCGAAACCGGCCATTGCCCCGCTGAGCACAAACACGGCCAACCGGTATGACATGGCATTCACCCCAAGCGAACGGGCCAGTTCTTCGTCATCTTCCAGTGTTTCCATGATTGCGCCGAATTCACTGCGATAGAGTGCGCGCAGCAAAAAGAACCCCCCGGCAGCCATCGCCAATGCCATCAGATAACTGAGCGACCTGTCCTTGATCACGTATCCGAAAATCTGTGCGCGTGGCACGCCGAAAATCCCGTTTACACCTCCGAACACATCTACCCATTCGATAAATGTCAGCAGGACAATTTCGCCGAATGCAAATGTCAGCAGGACGAAATAGACTCCGCGTATCCGAAGCAGAATTGGCCCGATAATCAGTGAAACCAGGCCACCGACAATCCCGGAGAGCAGAAAGCCGACAACAAAGGGAAAGCCGAGTGACATCATTACCAAGGCAGACGTATATGCCCCGATCCCCATGAGGGCCCCATGCGCCAGCGACAACTGCCCGATCCGAAGCATCAGATTCATGCTGAGCGCGAGCAACGCGTACATGCAAACCATCGTCCCGATATGGATCAGAAAACGGTTTTCAATAACGAAGGGCCATACAACCAGGCCCACGGCCAGAACGAGGCCGGCAAGAATTTTCCAAGTGTTCATCGTGATTGCCCCATTAGACCAGCGGGACGGAATAGCAAGATCACGACCACAAGTGCAAAAGAGATCATTGTCGCCACTGTTGTATTGATAAACGTCGCGACGCCGGCCTCAACTACCCCGAGAAGCAAGCCGCCGACGACTGCACCGGGCAAGCTACCCAAACCGCCAAGGATTACGACGATAAAGGCCTTCAGCATCGGCACATCGCCAATGAAGGGACTGACAGTAAAGATAGGTGCCATCAGCGCACCTGCGAGCCCAGCCATCGCGCAACCAATCCCGAAAGACATAAGATAGATCCGCTGCGGACGGATGCCCTGCAACGCGGCCGCCTCCCAATCCTGTGCCACGGCACGCATCGCAAGTCCGGCGCGCGCATAGCGTAGGAAGAAGTAGAACAACACCAGAATTGCAATGGCGATGGCACCAACTAACATCCGGTCATTCGGAATGAGGATACCGGCAATATTCGTGACCCCGCTCACGGGGCGGGGAATCGACATTTCCTGAGGCCCAAAGATGATTGTCGCACCAGCCTTCAGGGTGATGGCAATGGCGAGAGTCATAATCATGCCGTTGAGTTCACGCCCAACGAATTGGCGTAACAGCAGACGCTCGATCACCATACCAACCACAGCAACCATCAGGGCCGCGACCAGCACCGCAATGAAATAGTTGATTCCGAGCGTGGAAAACAAGAGCATGACGGCCATGGCGCCAAGCATGTAGAATTCACCATGGGCGAAGTTCACGATACGCATGATCCCGAAGATCAGCGTAAAACCCAACGCCATCATGATATAGACCAGCCCCATCATGAGACCGTTCATTAGAATTTGAATCAAAAGCTGCGACATAGGAAGTTTCCGTTGGGGGGGGGGCGAACCGCGTCAGACAGTACCGGACTATACAGGGCCCGGTACCTATTGCGTTTGCCGGTATCATTTGGCGTCGATGCGATCGATGATCTCTTCTTTACCATCAGAGATACGTCCGATGAAGGTTGGTACGATCAACTGATTGTTGTTGCCGTAGTCTTCCATTCCGCCCCAAACCAGCGTGCCCTGCGCGCCGTCAAAGGGTGTCACCTCGACGAGAGCATCACGCACGGCGTCCACATCCGTAATCGTTCCGGCTTTCTGCATCGAAGCAAACAGAAGATGCGCCGCATCATAGAAAAACACGTTGAACGCGTTCATCGGAGGGCTGTAGATCTTGGCGTATTCTTCCTCCATCCACTTGTATTTCTCCGATGATGTGTCGGCGGCAGCATAGACAATTGTGCCTTCAGCAAATTCCTTGCCGGCCGCTTCAACGATAGCCGGAACACCCGGACCGCCGATCTTGACGAACAGACCCTCAAAGCCGAGCTCCCGCGCCTGGCGGATAATCAGGCCGGCAGTGCTGGACGGTGTGGTGTCGAGTTCAATGATGTCAGGAGAGGTCGTCAGCAACCGCGTGATGATCGACTGGAAGTCAACCGAAGACCGCTCGAACAGCTCTTTGCCGACGACTTCAAACCCAGCCTCGCCATAGGCTTCGACCAGCGTTTTTTGGCTGTCCCAACCGGTCTGATCGTTTGGTGAGACGACAGCCACGTTTGTCAGATCGGATTTGTTTTCTTTCATCCATCCGACAATCTGGTCAACGTATTCCACGCTCGTCGGCAGCACCCGGTAGACATATTTCGGGTTGTTGGCCAGCGTTTGAGGAGAATAGCTGTTCATCAGTGCGAGAACGCCCTCTTCCTCAAAGATCGGCTTCACAGCCAGCGCCGAGGCGGACCCGAGCGGCCCGATGATGAACTTGACGCCGTCCTGCTCGATCAGACGGGTCGCGGCGGCCACAGCTTCTGCAGGCTTGTAGCCGTCGTCATAGGACTTCACTTCGATCATGTAGGTCGTATCACCGACCACCAGGCCGCCGTTATCGTTGATCTCGGTGACGGCAATTCTTGTGCCCGCATCAACGCCCCGGCCCCATTCCGAGCCCGGCCCGTTCAGCGCGCTGATCGTCCCGATTACCAATGTTTCCTGAGCCAGTGCCGGTGAAAATCCCGTGCTCAGGGCCACTATGGCACCGCCTATCGTTGCGGCAAAGCGCTTAAATCTACTGCGTTTCATCGTCTATCCTCCCTTTGATATCCTTTGCTCTCGATGATCCGACCAAGTCTTGGCTCGAGAAAACCGAAAACATGTTCCGCAGAATGAACATATTTCTGGCTTTGGCAACCTAAACTTTGCTAAAAGGCTGTGAGAGGGCATTTTTGAATCTGCCTGTTTATGGAGGGGTGGAGAGATGTCGCGGTGCGCGGAATTCTCGAAAAGAGCGGTCTATTGCAGCCACAATAATAGGAATCGCCATGAAGCACAGTCATGAGACCTGCGAAGCCAACGGGTTTGTGGGCCGCGCCGCATTGGTCAGCGATGCCGATCGGCTTGAAGCGTTGAAACTGGCCAAGACCGGCGCAATCGTGGAACTGGGTCAGGTACTTCGGCCCCATGCACCGCATTTTCCCGGTGTGCAACCACCCTTTTTGATGAACCTCTGGACAACAGCACAGGGTGTTATTCGTGCGCTACAGCGCAAGGGAGTAAGCAATGATCCCGGCGTAAATCTCGAACATGCCACGATGACATTCCACGCTGGCACCCATATCGATTCGCTTGGGCATTTTACTGCCGGACAACAGATGTATGGCGGCCGTTCTGCCGACGAGGTGATCGGGGATCTTGGTCTTTACGATCTGGGCGCTGATATGATCCCTGCTATCGTCGCGCGGGCCGTTTTGCTGGATGTAGCAGCGACCGAGGGCAAAACATCACTTGAAGGGGGGCAGGTTGTTACCCGGCAAATGCTACAAGACGCCGAAGCTGCGGCGGGTACGCGCATCGGGACGGGCGATGTCGCGTTGATCCGTACTGGTTGGGGCCAGTTTTACCGCGCTGATACAGCAAAATATGTACAATCCGAACCCGGTCTCGACCTCGACGCCGCCCGGTATCTGACAGAGGCGGGCGTGATTGCGATCGGAGCCGACAATTTGGCCATCGAGGTGATGCCAGGAACCGACCCGAAAATCTCAATGCCGGTGCATCAACATACGCTGGTCGAATGCGGTGTCTATTTGATCGAAAATATGGATCTGGATGCACTCGCACAGTCTGGCCACAAGGAAATCTGTTTTGTGATGCTTGCGATCCGGATCAAGGGGGCAACTGGCACACCTGCACGCCCTATTGCTCTCTTGTGACGTGTCCAACCTCACCTTCATCAGAGATTGATAAACACTCCACCACATTCACGACAACAAGGTAGATAACATATGCTTAAAACCGACCTGACAGAAGGCATACTGACCGTCACCATCGATCGCCCGGACCAGCGCAACGCGCTAACGGTCGCCATGTCCAATGCTCTCACCAATCTTTGGGACGAAATCGAGGCTGACGACCGGATTCGTGTCACCGTTCTGACTTCGGCTGACTGCGGCACATTCTGTGCAGGGATGGACCTGAAGGAAGCCGCCGAAATTAAGGAAAGCAAGGGAATCGACGTGCTGTCGCTTATACGCGACCCTCATCACAGCAACATGCTGAAGGTGCGCAAGCCGTTGATTGCTGCGATGACGGGCCATTTCGCAGCGGGCGGAATGATGTTGTCGCTCAACTGTGATTTGCGGGTTGGATTGGGCGGCACCAAAGGCGGCATCACCGAAAGCAAGATCGGGCGCGGGTCGCCATGGGCGATGCCTCTGGTCTGGAAACTCCCCGAGGCGATCCTTAAAGAGCTGACCCTGTGCGGCGAAATGATAGCGGTCGAACGCCTTCATGCGTTGGGATTCGTCAACTTCATCGAGCCGACACCGGATGCGGTACGCGCGCGCGCTCTTGGAATAGCGCAACGTATTCGTGATAACGCACCGCTCTCGGTTCTCGCGGCCAAGGCCAGTATACATGCAACGATGTCGCGCGGCCTGGAGGCCGGACTTGTCGAAGCCAAGCGAATCTATGAGCCGGTCTATGCCAGCGAAGATGCACAGGAAGGACCCCGCGCATTTCGCGAAAAGCGCGAGCCCCAGTGGGCCGGTCGCTAACAGGAAGGATTCGCACGATGCTAGAGAAACTGACGCCTCATATCGGTCTGGTTACACTCGATGACGGCGCAACATACAACAAACTGTCGGACACGACGCAAATCTCCGAATTGACGGAGGTGATGGAAAATATCAGGAACGACGACCAGCTTCGCGTCGTCATCATAACCGGGGCCGGTCGGATATTCTCTGCGGGTGGCGACATTCAGGCCATGCGGGACAAGAAAGGGCTTTTCAGCGGTAGCCCAGGCGAAATTCGCGCAGGCTACAAGGCTGGCATCCATCGGATGTGCCACGCGGTAGTCGCGCTGGAAATTCCGATAATTGCCGCGATAAATGGGCCAGCTTATGGTGCCGGCTGCGATCTTGCCATGATGTGCGATCTCCGAATCGGCTCTGACAGGATGGTACTGGCGCAGAGTTTCGTGCGCCTCGGGCTGATCTCCGGTGACGGTGGAAGCTGGTTCTTGCCGCGCGTGGCCGGGCTTGCCAGAGCGGCAGAGATCGCTCTGACCGGCGACCCGATTGATGCGCAGACCGCATATGACTGGGGTCTTGTGTCGCGCTTGACCACGCCGGAAGATCTTTTGCCCGAGGCCCAACGCCTTGCGGAACGCATCGCAACTGCGGCACCTCTGGCTGTGCAGGGGACAAAGCGGCTGTTGCGCAACGCATTGCAAACCACATTGGACGAGTCGCTTGATGATGCCGCCAATCGGCAGGCGATCCTTCACCACAGCGACGACCATCTCGAAGCGGTCACAGCGTTTCTGGAAAAGCGTGACCCTTTGTTTCATGGCCGTTAGGTGTTTATTCCCGGCATCTCGTGGATCGAGTTTAGGATGAGTCGATCTGGCTCGCATGTCCAGATTTTGCAGATGTATTCGTAAGGCGTGAGACCGCTCAGTGTCTTCAAGCGACGTGCGAAGTTGTAAGCGTCCAGGAAGTCGGCGAGGTGGCTGCGAAGCTGATCATTGCTGTCGTAGTGATACCGCTTGACCGTTGAGTTCTTGATCGTGCGTTTCATGCGCTCGACCTGGCCATTGTTCCATGGATGGTTCGGTTTGGTGAGGCGGTACTCAATCTCATTGGCGTCACAGATCATGTCGAAGCGCATAGGCCGGGAATAGGCTGTATTCCGGTTCCTTGGCTGTTCCGCGAACTGGATGCCGTAAGAATGGTATGGATCTTGTACGGAACGGTTTCCAGCAAGTGTTCGAGGAACTCCCACGCCGTCTTGCGATTTGCATTTTCGACCAGTTGCGCAACGGCGAACTTGCTGGTGCGATCAATGGCCACGAAGAGATGCAGCTTGCCTTCCTCCGTTCGCACCTCAGCAATGTCGATGTGGAAATAGCCGATGGGATAGCGCTTGAACTTTTGCCGTTTCGGCTGGGAGTGTCATGAACTTTGTGTATCTGGTCGACGTTGGCGACCGCAGGGAATTGAAGACCCGAGACCACCACAAGGATCAGGGCAAATGGGGTGGGGGCCTTCATATCATGTCCTGTGATCGAGCGGTGAGGCGAAGTTCGCTTGGCCTGTATGAAGCTCCGCCAAAAAGAAAGAAACCGCCTTTTTGAGTTTTCGGAATGACAGGCTGATTTTATCGCTGTCAGAACAGCTCGAGCTGCGCCTCATCCTGTGGAGGTAGCGCCCCGTGGCGTGGTGTAGGAACTGGCGTCCACCTGCTTCTTCATAGCTGGTGTCGCTCGTTCACTGAGCGGCGATCATCGCCGTCTCATCTTCATGGTTACATATGGCGGTCAGCTTTTCCACCGGCATGTAGCGGCGGGATACAGCCCATTCATCATTCTGCTCCAGCATGAGCGCGCCCACGAGGCGGATCACGGCCTCGCGGTTGGGGAAGATGCCGACGACATTGGTGCGCCGCTTGATCTCCTTGTTGACGCGTTCCAAGGGGTTGGTGCTGTGCAGCTTCGAGCGCAGGCTCTCGTCAAAGACCATGTAGGCCAGCACATCGTGCTCGGCCTGGTCCATCAGTTCGGCGACATCGCGGAACCGGTCACGCAGGTTGTCGGCAACCTCGCGCCAGCGCATATGGGCTTGGTCTCGATCCTTCTCGGCGAAGACGGTCTTGACCACGGCGCTGACCACCGGCTTGTTGGCCTTGTTCACCCGCGCCAGCAGGTTGCGCTGGAAATGCACGCGACAGCGCTGCCACCCGGCGCTCAGGACCTTGCGCGCAGCAGCCTTCAGGCCCTCATGGGCGTCGCTGATGACCATCTGCACGCCGCGCAACCCGCGCCGTGTCAAAGAGCGCAGGAAGTCGGTCCAGAAGGTCTCGGCCTCGGATGGCATGACGGTGATGCCAAGGATCTCGCACCGCCCGTCGGTATTGACCGCGACGGCCACTATCATCGCCATGGAGACGATCCGCCCGCCCTCGCGCAGCTTGACGTAGGTGGCGTCGAGCCACAGGAACGGCCAGTCGCCCTCCAGCGGGCGGTTCAGAAACGCCTGCACCCGCTCATCAATCTCCTCGCACAGCCGCGAGACCTGGCTCTTGGAGGTGCCCGTCAACCCCATCGCGCGCACCAGGTCATCCACCGCGCGGGTGGAAACCCCTTGGATATAGGCTTCCTGAACCACCGCCATCAGCGCCTTCTCGGCGGTCCTGCGCGGCTCGAGGAAGGTCGGGAAGTAACTGCCTTTACGCAGCTTCGGGATGTTCAGGCCGATGGTGCCCGCGCGGGTATCCCAACGGCGCGGTCGGTAGCCGTTTCGCTGGTTCTCGCGGTCCGGGCTGCGCTCGCCGTACCCGGCCCCGCAGACGGCGGCCACCTCGATGTCCATCAGCCGTTGGGCGGCATCCTGGATCAGCTCACGCAAAAAATCCGCGTCATCACTCTTGGCGATCACGCCAGGAAGGTCGATCATGGGATCGGTCATCGTGTTCTCCTTCGTTGTTGTCGGTCGTTGAACAACCTCAGACTACGAAGAAACGCGGTGGCCGCCAGCCCGGCCGCGCGCTGCGCTAAGCCGAGGGCTTCGCGCGCGGCCTCCTACACCACTCGGTGGGACACTACCCCTGTGGATCTCGCACCTCGAACCCTGACATGCTGACCCCGAGCAGGCGAATGCCTTTCCTGAACGGGGATTCCCCAGCCAGAAGCTTGCGGGCAAGGTACAGGATGGTGTCGGGGTCACCGATCGCGCCAGAGAGCGTCGCGCGCCGTGTGATCAGTTCGAAGTCCGCGTATTTGATCTTCAGGGTTACCGTGCGGCCAGCCACGTTCTTCTCAGCGCAGCGGGTAACCACCTTGGCGATGATGGATTCGAGCTTCTCTACAGCCGCCTCGAAGTCCTCAATATCTTCTGCAAAGGTGTTCTCGGCGCCCACCGATTTGCGGATCCGGTTCGGCCTGACCGGGCGCGCATCGATGCCGCGGGAAATCGTATGATAGTGTTCTGCCAAAGAACCGAAGTGCTCGGCCAGAAATGTCAGTGACTTCTCTCGAAGATCCGCACCGGTCAGGATGCCCAACTTCTTCATCTTGGCCTCCGTCACGGGGCCTACGCCGTTGAAGCGGCCGACGGGCAGCGAGGTGTTGATTGTCACTGAGAACTGATGGGGTGGGGGTGCGGACAAAAACTTGGACTGTTTTCACGGCATAAGGCCGAGGCTTTTACGGTATTCGATCGGGCTTCTGCCACCAAGGGACATCTTGATGCGTGTTTCGTTGTACCAGCGGATGTAGGCATCAACCTCGTCAATAAACTGGGCCACGGTGAAGGCTCGCCAATCGCGAGGATAGAAGAACTCAGTCTTTAGGTGTTGATTGTCACTGAGAGCTGACCCGGTATTTTCACCGAGATTTGACCCACCCTCAGTTATGCGTCGTGGTTTATGACGCGGTCAATGTTTTGGCTCCTTTCGTGTTTTCTTTGCAGCCTCAGCGCTGGCCTTGAAGCGGTAGCTGTCGTTTCCGGTTTCGAGGATGTGGCAGCGGTGGGTCAGCCTATCGAGGAGTGCGGTTGTCATCTTTGCATCCCCGAAGACCTGTGCCCATTCTGAGAAGCTGAGGTTTGTGGTTATGATGACGCTGGTGCGCTCGTAGAGCTTGCTGAGCAGATGGAAGAGCAGCGCCCCGCCCGTTGAACTGAACGGCAGGTAGCCGAGTTCGTCCAAGATGACCAAGTCGACCTTCGTCAGCATCTCGGCCAGCTTCCCTGCTTTACCAAGTGCCTTCTCCTGTTCCAGCGCGTTGACCAATTCCACGGTCGAGAAGAAGCGCACCTTACGCCGGTGATGTTCGATGGCTTGGACGCCGATTGCCGTGGCTGTATGGCTCTTGCCCGTTCCGGGACCGCCGATCAAAACAACATTCTCGGCCGCTTCGATAAACTCGCATCGGTGTAGCTGCCGCACTGTCGCTTCGTTGATCTCACTCGATGCAAAGTCGAAGCCCGTCAGATCCTTG
>Ga0207991_1000216_pt1 | contig 40572 bp, 38 predicted proteins | sample ETN07SmetaG_FD_185786 | JGI IMG/M metagenome (GOLD analysis project Ga0207991, IMG submission 185786) | Marine microbial and viral communities from oxygen minimum zone, Eastern Pacific Ocean - ETNP2014F14-07SV275 (SPAdes) (version 2) | ecosystem: Environmental > Aquatic > Marine > Oceanic ...
ATCTTACTTAGGTCAAATTGAAGAATCTTATAGCTTGAATGGCTTGAATATAACTTTTGCTCATCTCAGTGACCCCTCTTTGTTGCCATCTCTTCACATTTCTACTAAAAATTATAACAATGGAAGCTCTACATTTTCAGCAACCTTATCTCCAGATGGAGATTATTGCTATCTTTCAACAGTCATTGTAACTTCGGTTAATAATCAAAATTGCGAAGAAATTACTTCGTTGAAAAAAGAAGAAAGTCCATCACTCAATGATACAACCTATGCTGATGGTGCATTCACTATACTTACACCTCCAGACAACAAGTACCATCTAATTCTTACTACTAGTGGAGAGAATGGTTGTACGATGACAGAAACTCGTATGTTATGGCCTGGGAAATAATTTCCTATTTCTAAATCTAGTCTTTTATCAATTTTTTTTGTCAAGTTATTGATTAATTAATATCATAGAAAATTTATTTAATTCTTTCTATAATGTAATCTTTAAAAAAATAATTAATAGGAACTAAATATGCAAAGAATATTTCTCTTCTTAGTAACTAACATCGCCATCATGGTTATCCTTAGTATTACATTAAGGATACTAGGTGTTGAAAGTCTTTTAGCGCAAAACGGTAGCGATTTAAATATTAACGCTTTAGTCATTTTTTCAGGCCTTTTTGGCTTTGGTGGAGCTTTTATATCGCTAGCTATTTCAAAATGGATGGCCAAAAGAATGACCGGTGCAAAAGTTATTGACCAACCTACTAATAACGTTGAAAAATGGCTCATTGAAACGGTTGAAAAGCAAGCTGGGATTGTAGGTATAAAAATGCCAGAAGTTGCAATTTTCCCTTCACCTCAGATGAACGCTTTTGCTACTGGGGCAAGCAAAAATAATGCCTTAGTAGCTGTATCTCAAGGTTTACTTGATAATATGAATAAGGGCGAAGTGGAAGCGGTAGTAGGCCATGAAATGAGCCATGTAGCTAATGGTGATATGGTAACCCTCACACTTATCCAAGGAGTCGTTAACACCTTTGTTATTTTCTTCTCTAGAGTTATTGGACATCTAGTTGATAGAGTAATACTAAAGAATCAACGCGGCTATGGAATTGGATATTTTGTTACAACAATCTTTGCTCAAATTGTGCTCTCAATTTTAGCGAGTGTTGTGGTGATGTATTTTTCTAGAAAAAGAGAATATGTAGCTGACACTGGTGGCGCTGATTTAGCAGGCCATGAAAACATGATAAATGCCCTTAAACGTCTAGCACAAAAAGAGCCTGAAGCTCTTCCTGAGCAGTTAGCAGCATTTGGAATTGGCGAAAAACCTAAAGCTGGTTGGCGTCAACTTTGGTCATCACACCCACCATTAGAACTGAGAATAGAAGCATTAGAAAAAAGAGCAAATAACTCTAAATAAGGTTTTAATGTCTATATCCATTAAAAACCCAGAGCAAATTGAAAAGATGCGTATTGCTGGAAAGCTTGCAGCAAGCGTACTAGAAATGATTGGTGTGCATGTAAAAGTAGGTGTAACAACAGAAAGACTTGATCAAATCTGTCATGATTTCATAGTTAATGAACTTAAAGCAATACCCGCACCACTTAACTATAACGGCTTTCCTAAATCTATATGCACATCAGTTAATAATGTTGTTTGTCATGGAATTCCAGGAGAGAAAAAACTAAAAAAGGGTGACATTATTAACATTGATATAACTGTTATTAAAGACGGTTTTCATGGTGATACATCTAAAATGTTTATTGTCGGAAAACCAAGCGTTAAAGCTTCTCGAATTTGTAAAGTTACTCATGAATGCCTGATGCTTGGTATTCATCAAGTTAAGCCAGGTATTCACTTGGGTGAAATTGGTAAAGTAATTGGTGCTCATGCTCAAAATAAAAACTGTTCAGTTGTTCGGGATTATTGTGGTCATGGTATTGGATTAGGTTTTCATGAATTACCTCAAGTAATCCACTATGATGATGGAAAAGTTAATCGAAGTCCTATTTTAGAACCAGGAATGACATTTACTATTGAACCTATGATTAATTTAGGGAGTTATGAGGTTATTACCTCTAAGCTTGATGGGTGGACAGTAACCACCAAAGATCGTTCTCTTTCCGCACAATGGGAACACACAATCCTTGTAACTGAAAATGGTTATGAAATTTTAACACTTCGTGAAGAAGAAAAAAATTCTCAACATCAATAGATTAAGCCTTCGAGCGTATAAATTGATTAATAAGCTTGTGCTAAAATAACACTTTTTCTAGACTAACATTTTGGTACTGTGAAGCGCTTAAGAATTTATTTCATATCCGGGCTTTTGTTTTGGATACCCCTAGCTTTAAGTGTCCTAGTTATCAAGTTCTTTTTAGAAGTTGTTAATAACTTTATTCCTGCAAGATTCCTTCCTGAAACCTTATTGAATCTAGATACTTCAATTCCTGGATCAGGAATACTACTCGTCATAGTAATTATTCTTCTTACTGGAGCATTGGTGACCAATATATTGGGTCGAAAGCTATTAGCACTATGGGAGAGAGCTCTCAATAAAATTCCAGGCTTTAGAAATATCTATAACGTATTGAAAAAAGTTTCAACGACGGTTTTAAATGCCTCAAGTGACAGTTTCAGAAAGGCTTTTTTAGTACAATATCCAAGCAAAGGAATTTGGGTAATTGCATTTCAATCAGGCGATTACAAAGGTGAAGCCGAATCTCTTATTGGTAAAGAAATTTTAAATCTTTTTGTTCCCACAACTCCTAATCCAACTTCAGGCTTTTTTATTATGGTCTCAAAAAAAGACGTATTAGAACTTAATATGAGCGTTGAAGAAGCATTTAAATTAGTAATTTCTGCAGGCGTTGTAACACCAGACACTGTAGACATAAAGGAAGATAAATGAGAACACATTTCTGTGGCGAATTAAACAAAAAAAATCTTAAGCAAGAGGTTACTCTCTGTGGTTGGGTTAATAGAAGACGAGACCATGGTGGTGTTATTTTCTTGGACTTAAGAGATAAAAAAGGTCTTGCACAAATCGTAATTAATCCTGAAACTAGCGATACTTTTAAATTAGCTGAAAGTGTTAGAAATGAATTTGTTCTTAAAATTACTGGTAATGTAATTGCTAGAGCCAGTGAAATGATTAATAAAAAAATTCCCACTGGAGAAATTGAGGTTCTTGCAAGTGAAATCAAAATCTTAAACACTTCAAAGCCAATTCCATTTCAGCTTGACTCTCTAGAGACCTCAGAAGAGGTTAGACTGAAATATCGTTATCTTGATTTACGTCGAGACGAGATGCAAAAAAGATTACGACTAAGATCTAAAGTAACCCATTTTATGCGTGACTTTATGGATAAAAATGATTTCATAGATATTGAAACGCCATTCTTAACAAAAGCCACTCCTGAAGGTGCAAGGGATTACCTTGTTCCATCACGAACACACGAAGGTAGTTTTTTTGCATTACCTCAATCTCCTCAACTCTTTAAGCAGCTTCTAATGATGTCTGGCTTTGAGCGCTATTACCAAATTGTTAAGTGTTTTAGAGATGAAGACTTAAGGGCAGATCGTCAACCAGAATTTACTCAATTAGATGTTGAGACCTCTTTTATGAATGAAGGTGAGATAACATCATTAATGGAAGAAATGGTTAGAGGTCTCTTCAAAGAAGTAAGTAATATAACCCTTACTAAAAAGTTTCCATCGATTACTTATCATGATGCAATGAAGTTATATGGCGTTGATCGACCTGACTTAAGAATACCTCTTCAGTTGGTTGATATGAATGAGACAATGAAAGGAGTTGAGTTTAAAGTCTTTTCAGGTCCAGCAAACAGTGAAAAAGGTAGGGTAGCAGCACTAAAAGTCCCCGGAGGAGCCTCAATTAGTCGCAAGCAAATAGATGACTATACAAAATACGTAGGTATTTATGGAGCAAAAGGACTCGCTTATATAAAAATTAATGATGATGGCCCATCCTCGCCAATCATTAAATTCCTTGGAGACGAAGTAACTAAGAAAGTAATTAGTCTAACTGAGGCAAAAACGGGCGACATTATCTTCTTTGGAGCAGACAAAGCTAAAATCGTCAACGAAGCTCTTGGAAACCTAAGAGAAAAATTGGCTCATGATTTAAATCTATATGATAAAGAATGGGCACCGATTTGGGTACTCGACTTTCCAATGTTTGAGGTTACAGATGATGGCTCCCTGAATGCTATTCACCACCCTTTTACAGCGCCAAGAGTTGACACTAAAATGTTATTAAAGGATCCTGAAAATTCGCTTTCGCGTGCTTATGATTTGGTTATTAATGGATCTGAAGTTGGTGGAGGTTCAATTCGAATTCATCAAAGTGATATGCAAAAGACAGTCTTAAAATTACTTGGAATTAATGATGAAGAAGCACGAGAAAAGTTCGGCTTCCTTCTTGATGCATTAGATTATGGTTGCCCACCTCATGGCGGTATTGCCTTTGGATTAGATAGACTAGTCATGATTCTTTGTAATGCTGAATCAATTCGTGATGTTATAGCATTTCCAAAAACTCAAACAGCGGCATGCCTTTTAACAGATGCACCATCAACTGTTTCTAAATCTCAGCTTAAGGAATTAAATATAAAAGTTAACCTTCCATTAAAAGCATAATAATGAAGATAGAAAAATCGATTAAGCAAGCCCTTAAAGACAACAACGCAACTCTAGTTGCTCACTACTATGTTAGTGCAGATATTCAGACTCTTGCAGAAGAGACTGGGGGTATTGTCTCTGACTCTCTAGAAATGGCAAGATTTGGACAAAATAGTGATGCAGATACTATTATCGTTGCTGGCGTTAAATTTATGGGTGAAACCGCTAAAATTCTATCTCCTGAAAAAAGAGTTCTTGTTATAGATGATCAAGCGACCTGCTCTCTAGACTTATCGTGTCCAATTAAAGACTTTTCTGCCTTTTGTGACCAAAATCCCGATCATGTAGTTGTTGTTTATGCAAATACCTCGGCGGAGGTTAAAGCTCGAGCCGACTGGGTTGTCACCTCAGGTAGCGCACTTAAAGTTGTTAAGCAATTACACAATGAAGGTAAAAAAGTTCTCTGGGCCCCTGACAAACATTTAGGACATTATGTCCAATCCAAAACTGGAGTTGAGATGCTTATATGGGATGGTGCTTGTGTTGTCCATGAAGAATTTAAAGCCGAGGGTCTTGAAAGACTAATGCAAATCCACCCAGACGCTGGAGTACTAGTCCACCCAGAGTCTCCTAAAGAGGTTATTGCACTTGCAGATGTTGTCGGCTCTACAACTCAACTAATTGATGCTGCTGCCTCGAGACCTGAAAATACATTTATAGTTGCAACCGACAATGGTATTTTTCACAAAATGCGAGAAGTCGCGCCTAACAAAAAATTCATTGAAGCACCAACTATGGGAGAAGGCGCGGATTGCGAATCTTGCGCTCACTGTGGCTGGATGGCAATGAACAGTCTCGAAAAGTGTCTAGATACATTAAATACTGGAAAAAATGAAATTCACATTAACAGTCAAATTATCGAGAAAGCGCAGCACTCTATTCATCGTTTGCTAGAATTTACTAAATAACTTTTGGAGAAAATGAAAGTATATGGCAGGACATAGTAAATGGCATAACATTCAACATAGAAAAGGAGCTCAGGATGCTAAGCGTGGAAAAATATTTACTAAACTCATTAAAGAGATAGTTATTGCTGCAAAAATGGGTGGTGGTGTTCTTGAAAATAATCCATCTCTGCGTGCTGTAATTGATAAGGCCCTTGCAGCTAATATGAAGCGAGATACAATAGAAAGTGCCGTCAAACGTGGCTCAGGGGATCTTGAAGGTGAAAACTATGAAGAAATCCGATATGAGGGCTATGGTGTAGGTGGTACTGCCATTATGGTTGACTGCCTAACGGATAATAGAAACCGCACTGTTTCAGATGTAAGGCATGCATTTTCAAAGCATGGAGGCAACTTAGGTACAGATGGCTCAGTATCATATATGTTCACAAAGCAAGGCTTTATAAGCTTTATTTCTGGCGATGAAGATGCAATTATGGAAGTTGCAATAGACTCAGGTGCAGATGATATTATTGTTAATGATGATTGCTCAATCGATGTTGTAACGAGTCCAGAGAATTTTTTTCCAGTAAAAGATGCACTTATTGCTAGCAGTCTCACACCCGAACATTCTCAGATAACTATGGAACCAGCTAATCGTATTGATCTAAATCTTGAGGATGCTGAAAAATTTATGAAGCTTATTGATAGACTTGAGGATCTTGATGATACTCAGGAGGTCTATCATAACGCAGATATTTCGGATGAATTAATGTCGCAGTTATGATTTCATTTCATTCGGGGATTCAAGCACTTCGAAAATTTAAAGTAAAAGCAGTAAATGAGAAAATTAACTCAAAATTTTCTAACTTAAACCTATTATCTACCGAATATATTCACTTTATTGAAACAGATAAAGAACTTAATTCTAAAAATAAAACAAATCTAGACAAACTCTTAAATTACGCTCCTCAATTAACCCCCTTAAAGGGGTCTGAAAATATTATAGTCATACCTAGACTTGGAACCATATCGCCATGGTCATCAAAGGCAACTGATATAGTACATCTATGCGGAATGACTGAAATCAAAAGAATAGAACGAGGTGTTATTTATCACTTCAATCGACAAATTATAAAGAGCGAGCTAGTTAACATTCTAAAGGTCATCATGGACAAGATGACTGAATCTCATCTTAAAGATCTTAATGATGTAAATTTTATTTTTGATGAACTTAAGCCAAAATCCTTCAATAGCATTGACATTCTTACCCAGGGTAAATCAGCAATTAATAATGCAAATATTGAACTAGGACTTGCATTGAGTGCTGGTGAAATAGATTACCTATATGGTCGTTTTAATGAGTTGCAGCGAAACCCTAGAGACATTGAACTGATGATGTTTGCTCAAGCCAACTCTGAGCACTGCAGACACAAAATTTTTAATGCAGACTGGACAATAGATTCAGAAAAACAAGCGATTTCACTTTTTGGGATGATTAAAAATACTTATCATAAAAATCCTAAAGGATTGCTATCTGTTTACAGTGACAATTCAGCAGTTATGACAGGCTATCAATCAACATTCTTTGAGCCGAATGAAGAAGGTATTTACAATTCAAAAATAGCCCATAAAGCGGTCTTAATGAAAGTTGAAACCCACAATCACCCAACTGCTATTGCACCGGAACCTGGAGCTGCAACTGGCTCCGGAGGTGAGATTAGAGATGAAGGTGCAACTGGAAGAGGCTCAAAACCAAAGGCAGGTCTCTGCGGCTTTTCAGTGTCCAATCTAAAAATACCTCATGCTTTAAACCCTTGGGAAAAGGATTATGGAAAGCCAAAACAGATAGCTTCAGCTCTAGATATCATGATTGATGGGCCATTAGGAGCGGCAGCATTTAATAATGAATTTGGTAGGCCAAACACTTGTGGTTATTTTAGAACCTATGAACAAAAAACTAGTAATAATGAAATTAGGGGGTATCACAAACCTATCATGCTTGCTGGAGGTATTGGCAATATTAAAGAAGATCACGTGGAAAAGGGGTTAATTTCTGCTGGAGACAAGCTGATAGTTCTCGGTGGCCCTGCAATGCTAATTGGACTTGGCGGAGGTGCCGCCTCAAGCGTAGGGAGCGGTGAGCAAAGTGAAGATCTTGACTTTGCTTCAGTACAACGCGCTAACCCTGAAATGCAAAGACGCGCCCAAGAAGTTATTAACTGCTGTATAAATTTAGATGAAAATAACCCGATTGTTTCTATACATGATATTGGTGCTGGAGGACTTTCTAATGGAATCCCAGAGCTTGTTAATGACTCCATGAGAGGCGCTCATCTTCAATTAAGAAACATTCCAAATGATGAAAAAAAAATGTCTCCATTGGAGATATGGTGCAACGAATCTCAGGAAAGATATGTACTTGCCATTAGAGCAGAAAGTGTTCCATTATTTAGTGAGATATGTGCAAGAGAAAGAGCACTATTTGCGATTTTAGGAGAGGCTACTGAAGATCAACATTTGACCGTGGAAGATTCTCACTTTAACAACAAGCCAATTGATCTTGAAATGTCATTACTTTTTGGATCAACCCCGAAAACACTGATAAATGTTCAGTCTGTCTTTAACACTGAAACAGAATTTAGTAATTCAGAGATTACGCTTGATGAAGCTATTGATCGACTATTAAAATTACCGACAATTGCAAGTAAAAACTTCTTAATCACTATTGGTGATAGAACTGTTACTGGATTAATTGCCAGAGATCAAATGGTTGGCCCATGGCAAGTTCCAGTTGCCGACTGTGCAATTTCATTATCTGACTATACTGGATATCAAGGTGAAGCAATGTCGATTGGTGAGAAAACACCTCTTGCTCTTATTGATGCTCCAGCCGCAGCCAGAATGAGTGTTGGTGAAGCACTGACAAATTTAATGAGCGCCTATATTGAAGACATAAGCCACATTAGCCTATCAGCAAACTGGATGTGTGCAAGCGGCTTTCCTGGCGAAGATGCTAAGCTTTATGAAGCTGTAAAAGCTATTGGAGTAGAACTCTGTCCAGCGCTAGGATTAACAATACCAGTTGGAAAAGATTCAATGTCTATGAGAAGTAGCTGGAGTGAAAATGGGCAAGAAAAATCAGTAACTGCGCCGCTATCACTTATTATCAGTGCATTCTCTAAAACTCCTGATGCCAGAATTCAAATTACCCCCCTACTCGATACTGTAATTGAGTCAGAACTTTTATTGATAGATCTAGGATTTGGAAAAAATAGAATGGGAGGTTCTTGCTTAGCTCAGGTATACAATCAAATAGGAAAATCTCCCCCGGATCTTGATGATTCAAAACTGTTTGCTAATTTCTTTTCATTGATTAATCAGTTCAACAAAGAAGGGTTAATCAGTGCTTACCATGACCGATCCGATGGAGGCGCAATAACTACATTACTGGAAATGGCTTTTGCATCGCACTGCGGCTTAGATATTCAAACCACTGATCCTATTTTTGAGCTATTCAATGAAGAGTTAGGATGTGTTATCCAAGTCCCTATTATTTATAAATCTCAAGTCCTCAATAGAATTGAAAAAATAGGGCTTAATGAATGCACAATCTCTATTGCTAAGATTAACAATACAGACGAAATACTAATTTATCAAAAAGGTCAGTTGCTATTTAGTGATAAACGAGAAAATCTTCAATATAAATGGTCTTCAACCTCCTTTGAGATTTCTAAATTGAGAGATAACCCAATATGTGCCGATTCAGAAAATAAGCAGCTACTAGTTAGCTCAAATGGTTTACAAGTTACACCAAGTTTTGATATCAATGAATCTATTAGCGCTCCTTATATAAATGTTGGTAAAAAACCAAAAATTGCAATTTTAAGGGAGCAAGGAATTAACGGTCATATTGAGATGGCTTCAGCCTTTACAAAGGCTGGATTTGATGCAAGTGACGTTCATATGAGTGAAATTCTATCAGGTAAAACTTCACTTTCAATATTTCAAGGAATGGCTGCTTGTGGGGGTTTTTCTTATGGAGATGTCTTAGGCGCAGGACGAGGTTGGGCTAACTCTATTCTATTTAATAGTCAAGCTAAAGATGAATTCAGTGAATTCTTTTCTAGAACTAATAGTTTCACATTAGGTGTTTGTAATGGCTGTCAAATGATTTCAAATCTCAAAGAGATTATTCCTGGATCTGAAAACTGGCCTTCCTTTGAACGCAATACCTCTGAGCAATTTGAAGCTCGATTTACAAGCGTTCAAATTCAAAAATCGAACTCTCTTTTTTTTGATGAAATGGCAGGCTCTATAATGCCAATTGCAATTGCACATGGAGAAGGAAGGGCTTGCTTCAACTCTGCAACTGAAAGTACAGACAATATCGCGATGCAATATGTTAATTATCATGGCAATCCTACACAAACTTACCCTCATAACCCAAATGGATCTGAAAATGCAGTTGCAAGTCTTTGCAATGAGTCTGGAAGGGTTACCATTATGATGCCTCACCCTGAACGCGTCTTTAGGGCTATACAAAATTCATGGCATCCAGATGATTGGAAAGAGAGGTCACCATGGATGAGAATGTTTGAAAATGCAAGAAAGTGGGTTGGATAATATTTTTTTTTAGAAATTAAAAAAACATACAGAAATGACGCCGCACAAAATAATCAAAAGCAACAGAAAAACACTCAGTATTTCAGTTAATGACAATGCTGAGCTTATAGTTCGCGCTCCCAAAAGAATATCAAATAACCAAATTAAAGAGTTTATTACTGAAAAAGCAAACTGGATTAATAATAAGCAGACTTTAATAAGGGATCGTCTTAATGATGTCAAGAAAGAACAAAATATGCAACTTTATTTAGGAGCCCTCTTTCCAATAAAAATAGCCCAAATCACAGACAAAGAAATTATATTTAATGGCAAAGAATTTATAACTACTATTCAAAATAAGGATGCATTAAATTTATCTTTAAAATTCTGGTATAAAAAAAAATTCAGAGAAGTTGCGATACCGCGTTTATTTTATTTTGCTAATAAACACAATTTAAAAATTAATCAAGTTCGAGTCAAGGAGCAAAAAACACTCTGGGGGTCGTGCTCTTCTAAAAACAATATCAATTTGAACTACCTATTAATTATGGCGCCATTAAAGGTGATTGACTATGTAATTATTCATGAATTAGTTCACACTATTCATAAAAATCACTCAGCAAATTTTTGGAAGTCTGTTGAGTCAATAATGCCCAACTATGATGATGCTAGGCATTGGCTAAAGGATAACGGATATAAGTTAAGAAACTTATAGTTAATATATAACTCTAACCGTTATACTTCTCAACGGCCCCTTCCATAGCAGCTTTTAATGTATCTTGCTCTGCCATTTCTAAAATAATATCGCCACCACCTACTAATTCAGAATTGAAGTAGATTTGTGGAAAGGTTGGCCAGTCAGCAAAATCAGGAAGGCTCTGAAAAACTTCCTGGTCTTCAAAAATATTGATATAAGCAAACTCAACACCAGTTGAAGCTAATGTTTGAGAGGCTCGAGCAGAGAAACCACACTGAGGAAACTGAGGCGTTCCTTTCATATAAATTACAATTGCAGCGCTATCAACTTGTTTTTGAATTTTTTCTAATACGTCCAATTTAATACTCCAAATATTTTCCCAACCATTTTAGTACAGTATTAGGCTGACTGTAAAGATTCGTTAAACAATTATTGCTTGATTGCTTGCGAAACGACATACTTTTGGCCCTGCTTTAATTTTTTATAGTTACCAAATACTGATTTAAAATTACTTTTAATAAAATCTTTTAAGCCATTAATTGAGACCACCGTAATGCTGCCGCCAGGTTTTAAAGCTCCCAAGGCATCATAAAGGATAATCGATAACTGTTCACGTCCAACCTTAGCAGGAATATTTGAAATAATCTTGTCAAATTTAATATCATCTGAAACCTGCAAGAAAGCATCTGAAAGATAAGCCTTTGCATTGCTAATGTTATTTAGTTTTGCATTGAAATTTGCAAGCTCAACAGCAACGAAGTCCTTGTCAACCATATGGACTTGGCCTTTTGTACAATGCTTTGCTAATGCAAGACCAATTGGACCATAGCCACAACCCAAATCTAAACAAACATCATCAGTACTAACACTGATATATTTCATCAATAGAATGGTTCCATCGTCTATTGATCGAGGACTAAATACTCCCCACCTAGAATGCAATTTAAGGCTACAGTCAAATAGATTGACATCGAGAACGATGTCTTTTTTTAAATTAGGAATATCTTTACGTTCAAACATCAGTTTGTCTTTGTTTTATTTTTGTTGAAATTATTTTATGAGCTTCATCCCCAATATGGCTTTCTCCTCGAGCTTTTGAAAGTTGGACTTGTTTTTCTCTTTCACGATATCGGTTTACCTGAGAGGAATTTTTAGTGCCATAACAGCGAGCACATGAGGCTCCTTTTTCATAATATGGATGCTTTTTATCTTCCTCAGTTATAGGGAATCTGCAAGCATGACACTGATCATATTTCCCTAGTTCAAGTTTGTGCTTGACCGCAACTCTATCGTCAAAAACAAAACATTCTCCCTCCCATAGGCTATCTGTTTCTTGAACTTCTTCAAGGTATTTTAGAATTCCACCTTGTAAATGGTAAACATTTTCAAAGCCCTCTGATTTTAAGTAAGCAGTAGACTTTTCACAGCGAATGCCGCCTGTACAAAACATTGCAATCTTTTTATTACGATATTTTTCTAAATTATTTTTTGTGTAACTAGGAAACTCTCGAAATGTTTCAGTATTAGGATTAATCGCACCCTTAAAACTACCGATTTCATATTCATAATTGTTTCGAGTATCAATTAAAACAACCTCAGGATCATTAATGAGCTCATTCCAATCGCTAGGCTTCACATATGTTCCAGAAGAATGCGTCGGATCAATATCAGAAATACCTAAAGTTACTATCTCTTTTTTTAACTTAACTTTAAGTCTTTTAAATGGAGGATTTACACTATATGAGTATTTATAACCTATGTCAGCTAGCCTTTTATCGGATTGGAGATAACCTAGAACTTTCTCAATATTGGTTTTTTCACCAGCAATAGTGCCATTAATACCTTCTCTAGCAAGCAATAATGTACCTCTAACATCTAATAACTCCATAAATTTCTTTAAAGGTTTTTGTATTTTTTCAAAGTCATCTAGCCTTGTAAACTTATAGAGAGCACAAATAGTAATCATAATTCTGAAGTGATAATCAATAGATCAATTTTACTATTCACTTACATAAATTTTATAACTTTTTTAGACTATCAAAACGACTTCTATAACTTCATGAGTGCTTAGTTAATTTTAATAATGAGGAGTGTATAATATTGTGCTTCGATTTAAAACAGTTAGCCCAATAATTTATCTCAAAATGCTAAACGATATTCAAAACCCTAGTGATTTAAAAAATCTTAATATTGACGAGTTAAATTCTCTTGCAGAAGAAATTAAACTATTTTTAGTTAGCAGTCTTGATAAAACTGGTGGTCATCTTAGTTCCAACCTTGGCACAATTGAATTAACCTTGGCTTTGCATTATGTATTTGATACACCCAATGACACCTTTGTTTGGGATGTAGGTCACCAAGCATATACTCATAAAATTCTCACTGGTAGAAAAGAATTAATGTCAACTTTACGTCAAAAAGATGGCATATCAGGTTTTACAAAAAGAAGTGAAAGTGAACATGACGCATTTGGCGCAGGCCATTCATCAACTTCAATAAGTGCAGCTCTAGGAATTGCAATTGCAAATAAATTACAGCAAAACTCTAATACCTCCATTGCAGTGATTGGAGACGGAGCATTAACAGGCGGTATGTCTTTTGAAGCCTTAAATCATGCAGGAGACACCGATGCAAATCTTCTTATCGTTCTTAATGATAATGACATGTCTATTTCAAAAAATGTTGGCGCTCTAAGCAAATACCTAACAAAACTTATCTCTGGAAAGATATATTCAACCATGAAGTCGAAATCTTTGGAGTTCCTAGAAAGACTTCCTCGAATTCAAAAATTTGCGAAACGCTCCGAAGAGCATCTTAAAGGTATGCTTCTCCCTGGTACACTTTTTGAGGAGTTAGGTATTGATTATTTTGGACCTATAGATGGTCATGATATTTCCATACTCATCAAGACTCTCCAAAACCTAAAAAACATCGATAAACCTCGAATCCTTCATATCATTACAAAAAAAGGTCATGGAGTAGAAGCAGCCGAACAAAACCCATTGAAGTATCATGGCATTTCACCTCCATCGAACTCTAATAATAATTTTCCAAGTTACAGCAAAGTCTTTGGTGATTGGCTTTGCAATACTGCCGGTAATGATGAGAGATTAATAGGAATTACCCCAGCAATGTCAGAAGGATCAGGAATGGTTGAGTTTTCGACAATGTTTCCAGAGCGCTTTTTTGATGTAGCAATTGCTGAACAACATGCAGTCACACTAGCTGGGGGAATGGCTACTAAAGGTTTAAAGCCTGTTGTAGCAATATACTCCACTTTCCTACAGCGTGGTTATGATCAATTTATACATGACATTGCTTTACAAAACTTAAATGTCCTTTTTGCAATTGATCGTGCCGGACTTGTTGGCGCCGATGGCGCTACTCATGCAGGAATTTTTGATTTAAGCTTTTTAAGGTGCATACCTAATATTGTTATTATGGCACCAAGTTCATCTCTTGAAATGTATAAAGCTCTAAATGCAGCTCATAATCTAAATGGGCCAGTCTGTGTAAGATTTCCTAGAGGAAAGTCTCATATTGAAGAATTCAAAACTGATGAAGTAATTGAAATTGGAAAAGCCAACATTATTAGAAATGGAAAAGATATTGCAATTTTTGCATTTGGCAATATGCTAGAACCTTCTATCAAGGCAGCTAATGAGCTTGACGCAACCGTTATCGACATGAGATTTATTAAGCCACTAGATGAAGATTTAATAATCAAAATTGCAAACACTAATAAAAAATTAATATCAATAGAGGACAACACTGTTACTGGTGGTGCTGGTAGTGCAATAAATGAATTATTACAGAGAGAAAAAATTAGAACACCACTAAACATTCTAGGTGTACCAGATCGTATTACTGAGCATGGATCACAAAATGAGCTTTATGAGCTTTATGGCCTAGATGCTACGCATATCGTCAAAGCTGGAAGTAGTTAAAGTGAAAGAAACACTAAAAAAATACAGTCCTAAGCGTGAAAATGTTAATTTAGGTTGGTTAAATAAACATCTAACTGACCCAGAGCTTTGGAAATGGAATAAGAGAACGATCGCTAAAGCTTTTGCTATTGGACTTTTTTGTGCCTTCCTGCCAATGCCAGCACATACCCTTTTAGCGGCAATTCTTGCGGTTTTATTTTCTGCAAACATTCTACTATCAATGTTTATGGTTTGGGTAAATAACCCAATTACGATTGTTCCGATTTATTACTTCATTTACAAATTAGGTGCGTCCATTATGGGAATTGAAATGGATTCAGATTTTGAATTTTCATTTGGCTATTTAATGGATAATTTCGGTGCTACCACATTAGCCTTATGGATTGGAGGAATAATTGTCTCTATTGTGTCTGCAATATTAGGGTATTTTTCAATTATTACAATATACAAATATAAAGCATTCAAGAGAATTAAACGTTTGAAATAGGAATACGCTTCCTAATATTAGCCTCAAGAGTATCAACCAGTGATTCATTCTCAACTTTACTGTCAGTTTTACCATCTATATAAAGTAAATTTGGAGAGCCACCTGTAACACCAACACTAACCCCTTTAGCCTCACCTGGCCCATTAACTACACAGCCAATAACAGCAACATCGATCGATTCAGTAATATCTTCTAAGCGTGCCTCTAGTTCGTTTACAACTGAAATAACATCAAACTTTTGTCTTGAGCACGAAGGACAAGCAATCAAATTAACCCCTTTCTTTCTTAAGTGAAGTGATCTTAAAATATCGAAACCAACCTTTACCTCATCAACAGGGTCGGATGCAAGTGAGACTCTTATCGTATCACCAATACCTTCACTTAAAAGTAGGCCCATTCCAATTGATGATTTGACAGTACCAGATCGAAATGAGCCAGCCTCGGTAATACCTAAATGAAGTGGATTATCTATCTGAGAAGCTAATTGACGATATGCAAATACTGTCATAAAAACTTCCGAAGCCTTAAGGGAGACCTTATAGTTATCAAAGCTAAGCCTATCTAGAATATCAATATGCCTAAATGCGGACTCTACCATTGCCTCTGGAGTGGGTTCGGTATATTTTTTCTGTAAATCCTTCTCCAAAGAGCCAGCGTTAACTCCAATACGAATAGGTATACCGTTGTCTTTTGCAGAAGCAACAACCTCTCTTATTCGGTCTTCTTTACCAATATTTCCTGGATTGATTCGAAGGCAGTCTGCGCCATATTTGGCAACCTTTAAGGCAATCTTATAATCAAAATGAATATCAGTAATTAAAGGAATATTAACACTTTTTTTGATTTTTTTAAAAGCCTCAGCAGCTTCCATTGTAGGTATTGAAACCCTGACTAGATCAGCACCTGCCTTCTCAAGAGAAAGGATTTGTGAAACCGTAGAATTAACATCACAGGTATCTGTATTTGTCATGCTTTGGACGCTAATAGGTGCAGTACCGCCTATAGCAACATCGCCGACGAATATTTGTCTAGAAACTCTTCTATTAATTTTGTGTATTTGCTTCATAAGTACTTATTATTTCATCCAATCTTTCAGTTTCTTTTTCAAGTATTGGAGATGAAATTGGCTGCTCAATATTATCAACAACAGTCTCTTTTCTTTCTTCAAAATTATTTGGCTGACTAATTATGATTGAGCTTGATTTATTTTCACCTATTTCTATATCCTGAAAATAATACCAGATACCGCTAAAAATTAAAAAAAACAAAAGAAACCATAACAGCTTTCTTCTTATCCGTTTTTTCTTTTTAGGATAGTAATGGATGCCTTCCAACATTTCTTCTACTCTTATCTAATACTTTTCCAGCTAGTTGACCACAGGCAGCATCAACATCATCTCCTCTTGTTCTTCTCGTGGTTGTTCGAATTCCTGAACGATATAAAATGTCTTGAAACTTATCAATTGTAGTGTCTTTTGAGGTTTTATATTTAGTTTCTGGAAAAGGATTGAAAGGAATTAAGTTGACTTTAGCCGACTCACCTTGAAACCAAAAGTTTAGTAACTTCGAGAGTGAACGAGCATGTTCGATAGAATCATTAACCCCTTCAAGCATCACATACTCAAACATTACATGTCTTTCCTGAGTTCCTGCATTTAAGTAATAATGACAAGCCTTCATCAGCTCTTTTATAGGGTATTTTTGATTAATTGGAACAAGTATATCCCTTAATTCATCGTTAGGTGCATGCAAAGAGATAGCTAAGCTGACTGGAACTTTATCTGACATTCTGATTAATGCAGGTACAATTCCGGAAGAAGAAACAGTAACCCTTCTTCTAGAAAGCCCAAAAGCCCAATCATCTAATAATATCTCGCACGCATCATAAACCGGTGATTCATTAAGCAAAGGCTCACCCATCCCCATAAATACTACATTAGAAATACGTTTATCTTTTTCTTGTAAATGCTTTTGAGCAATTAATACCTGAGCAATAATCTCATGATTTTTGAGATTACGATTAAAACCTTGATATCCTGTTGAGCAAAAAGTACACGCTAGAGCGCAGCCAACTTGTGAAGATATACATAAGGTACCTCTATCTTTTTGAGGTATATAAACTGTTTCAATATGATTTTCTTCACCAAGCTTAATAACCCACTTAATAACGCCATCCTTTGAGTGACTCATGGAAGTCACTTCAGGTAAGTCAATAGAAGCTATTGCTTGGAGCTTTTGCCTTAAGTCCTTAGAAAAATTATGCATGTCACCAAAGTCAGAGGCACCTTGGTGATAAATCCATTGCATAATTTGTTTTGTGCGAAATGGCTTTTCGTTTAAGTCAGAAAAAAACTTCTTAAGCTTACTTTGGGTAAATCCTAATAAGTTTTGTTTTTCTAGCATAAGAAAAGTTTCTCTTTAGTATGATTATCTAGTTCTCGGACAAACACCATCATCGCCAAAGAAATAGGCAATTTCAATTTCTGCATTTTCTCGTGAATCAGAGCCATGCACTGCATTTTCATCCAAAGATTCAGCAAAGTCAGCTCTAATAGTTCCAGCATCTGCCTCTTTTGGATTAGTAGCGCCCATTATTTCACGATGCTTTGCAACTGCATTATAACCCTCAAGTACTTGAACCATTACAGGTCCAGACGTCATAAAAGTTACTAGATCATTAAAAAAAGGTCTTTCTTGGTGAACAGCATAGAATCCACTAGCCATTGCATTATCCAAATGTATCATTTTTGACGCAACAATTTTAAAACCCGCATTCTCAAAACGAGAGTAAATTTCACCAATTACATTTTTAGCTACTGCATCTGGTTTAATTATTGATAAAGTTTGCTCCATGGATAATCTCCAATTATTTAAAAAAGCGAGTATTTTACCATGCAGTTGAATATTTCTTAGCTTTAGAGATAAAAAATACAATACTCAATTACTAAGTTAAAAAAATTCAATGTGCTAAATTTTCTTTAAAGATCTTTTTCGACGATAATAATCAAATAAATCAAATCCTCTAAAATAAGCACTAGCTATTGGCAAAAACCATGGCTTACCAAAATAGTAAGGCCTTGTTTCTAAAGGTGTTTGCTCAAAAACAGTAGCCCTTTGATTGGGATTTAATATTTTAAGTGCGGCTTTATGTCCCAAGTAAGGAGCCATCGCAACTCCATTTCCGCAATAGCCAAGTGCAGAATAAATCCCTTTATTACTATTAAGATTTGGCAGTTGACTAAAACTAAACCCAGTAAAGCCTGTCCAACAATGACTAATATCAACATCAACTAGTGAAGGGAAAATTTCAGTCAACATCTTTCTGAGAGTAGGCAATGCTTCTTCAGCCTTCATTGCATGCATAGCTGCTCGAGTTCCTAGCATTATTCTTCTGCCACATGGAGTTGCCCGATAATAACAATAGCGCTTTCGAGTTTCAACCATACAGTGACCTCCTGGCAAAAGAGACTGCACCTTATCTTTACCAATATCACCCGTTGTTATAATAAAGCTTGGTACAGGCAATACACGACGAGATAAATATCTTGAAAGGTTTGATCGAGTATAGCCATTAGTTGCCATGAGAACCTGCTGACACTGAATCGATGAGGTTGAAGTTAAAACATCAAATGTAGGTTCACGTGATTTAGATATTTTATTAACTTGGATTACTGGCCTACTTCCAAAAACCTTTGCACCTGCATTTATGGCAAGATTTAATAACCCATAATGAAATTTACGGGGCTGGACAGCTCCATGGTCTTGATAAAATTGCCCTCCAAAATATAAATCAGTTTCTATGGATTCAAACATCAATTCAGGTTCTATCATATGTGAATTGAAGTGCTCGATAGCTTTTAATTTTTTTAAGTTTTTTGACATATTAATTTGATCCTGAGGCAACCATGAGGTTCTTAATCTTCCGCATATTTGTAATTCACAATCAATATTATTTTCTTTAATCAAGTTAGTTGTAAAAGCAAGAGAGGCATTAGCTTCCTTATGTAATTGAGCTGCAATTTCTGTGCCATATTTTTGAACCGCTTCTTCAGATGAAACCTTATGACCAGATCCTAACATCCCTCCATTTCTTGTACTAGCGCCAAATCCAATAACTTCAGAATCAAGAACTATTACGTTTTTACCTGCTTTAGATAAAGTAAGTGCAGCACTTAAACCCGTGTAACCCGCTCCAACAATTACAACATCTGCGCTAGAAGGTAATTTATTATTATTTTCGAATTGTGGCTGATCATCCCACCAGTATGGAGTAAATTTAGTCATTTAATTTTCTATGAATTATAAAAAAAGGCGCCTAAGCGCCTTAATTTAACTTTCTGTAAAACTTTATTAATTACAAGCTTCTTTCAATGCTTTACCAGCTTTAAATGCTGCCACATTAGAAGCTTTAATTTGGATAGTTTCCCCTGTTTGTGGATTACGGCCAGTACGAGCTGCGCGACTTCTAACAACAAAGCTACCAAAGCCAGTAAGTTGAACACCGCCACCACTAGCCATTGCTGAAGTAATGGCACCAGTAGTCGCATTCAATGCTCTTGCAGCATCAGCTTTTGACAAGTTAGCACCTGACGCGATTGCATCAATTAATTCTGATTTATTCATTTTAATTCTCTCCAATAAAAGTTTGTTAAACAAAAAAGATAAAGCGAAAGAGGTCAACTTTTACACCTTTTCAGGAGGAAAGAATCAAAAGAAACCATCTGCCTCCGACGCTGTATCTGAGATTCATTGTACTATCAAAATAAAGTTATTTGAAAATAATTACAAAATAATTTTGTAATTTAACGATTACTATCCTTCAATGCCCTCGCTTTTTCCAATTTCCAATCCCTTTCTTTGATATCTTGACGCTTGTCATGAGCTTTTTTTCCTTTTGCTACTCCAATCTCTAATTTCACTCGACCTCTTGCCCAGTACATTTTTAAAGGAACAACTGTAGCACCTTTCTGAGTTATTTTTTCTCGCAAGCGATTAATTTCGATTCTGTTTAGTAATAATTTTCTGGTTCTTATTGGATCACATTCTACATGACTTGAGGCCGAATTAAGCGGCGATATATGTGCACCAAAAAGAAAGAGCTCATTGTTTTTATAGATGACATAGCTTTCTTTTATTTGCACTTTATTATCCCTAAGGCTTTTGACTTCCCATCCCTGTAAACTTAGGCCAGCTTCTAAGCTTTGTTCGATAAAATAGTCATGCCTTGCTTTTTTATTTAGAGCAATAGTATTTGAATTATCTTTTTTATTTTTTGCCATGCATCATATTTCAAAAAGTGCGATTGTTCCATACACACCTCAGCAGATGTTTGAGCTAGTTAATAATATCGATGACTACTCTCAATTCTTAAACTGGTGTGATTCCTCCTCTATTTTAAATCAATCTGACGATCAAATCACTGCCTCAGTTCAGATTAATCAAGGAGGCCTTAAACAGTCATTTTCAACACTAAATACTTTAACTCCTTATAAATCCATAGAAATGCAGTTACTTGATGGTCCTTTTGATGAACTCTCAGGCGAATGGCGCTTTGAAACTCTTGGTGAAAATGCTTCAAAAGTCCACTTAACTCTTCAATTTAAATTTAAATCAATGCTCATTGATATGGCACTTTCTCCTATCTTTAAAAGCATAGCCAATTCACAATTGGATGCCTTTGTTGCAAGAGCAAAATATATTTATGGCTAAAATTATTGCTCTAAACAAACCTTTTGGTGTTATTTGTCAATTCAGTGGAGATGAAAAAACACTTGCAGAGTATATTGATATACCTAATATCTATCCCGTGGGAAGGCTTGACAAAGATTCTGAAGGTTTGGTTATATTGACTGATGACGGGAAGCTCCAAAATAAAACATCTCACCCAAAATATAACAAAACCAAAACCTATGTTGTTCAGGTCGAAGGTGAAATTAATGATACTGCAACCAATGCTCTTGAGAAGGGTGTTAAGCTTAAAGATGGAATTACTAAGCCTGCAACTGTTAAAAAAATTGAAGAGCCAAGTTGGCTTTGGACAAGATCACCTCCGATTAGAGTTAGAAAAAACATTCCCACATCATGGATTGAGCTTTCAATTATTGAAGGCAAAAATCGTCAAGTTAGAAGAATGACTGCGAGCGTTGGCTTCCCCACCTTAAGACTAATACGAACAAGTATTGATCAATGGAATTTAGGTAATTTATCTTCAGGATCTTATGTCACTCTTTAAGCTAGCCTATGAAGCTCTTATGTGCAACGAGATTGATGAAAAAATTCGTTTAACAAACGAGTTATTGAATTATCATATTTCAAATAATAATGTTAATTCTAAATTCTCTATTAAAAAGATATTAATTCCTGGTAGGCCTATAAAACCGAATTTAGTTAACTTTAAAGGTTCACCGAAACGTGACCGATCAGAACTTGGGATGATAAAAAATATTCATGCCATCTGTCATATTGAGTTTAATTCGATTAATTTGGCTTTAGATGCGATATATAGATTTCAGGAGATGCCAATTCAGTTTTATGTTGATTGGATAAAGGTTGCTACTGAAGAGACAATACATTTTTCTCTTTTAAGAGAGTATCTTCAAACGCTTGGTTATGATTATGGTGACTTTGATGCCCATAATGGTTTATGGCAAATGACTGTCGACACTGACTATGATGTTTTATCCAGAATGGCTCTAGTTCCGAGAGTCCTGGAAGCTCGTGGATTAGATGTCACCCCTAGCATTAAAAACAAGTTTAAACACTCAAAGTTTAATGAAATGGTTGGAATTTTGGATATTATTTTTCGTGATGAAATTGGACATGTAAAGATTGGGAACTACTGGTATCAAAATCTATGCAATGAGAGAGATATAGATCCAATCAAAACATTTGATTCATTGATTAAAAAACATATCGGTTCAAATTTGCGAGGACCTTTTAACACTGAAGCAAGACTTTTATCAAACTTCAGCCAAACAGAGCTAGACTATCTTGAACACCCCGAGTTAGTAAATACTAACTAATTTCATCCATCGCCTGGTTTGCTAGAAGGTCAGCCATGTCATTTCCTGGGTCATCACTATGCCCTTTAACCCAATGCCAATTTACCGAAAACTCTTGATTGAGAGTATCTAAACGTTTCCAGAGATCAACATTTTTTACTGGTTTTTTATTAGCAGTTTTCCAGCCCTTTGCTTTCCAGCCATCAATCCACTCATTAATACCTTGAATAACATACTTTGAATCAGTATACAAATCAACGATAATGTCACTTGACTTAAGAACTTCTAAAGCTCTAATTGATGCAGTAAGCTCCATTTTATTGTTGGTTGTATTTAACTCAGATCCTTTTAGTTTTTTGTCATGATCTTTATAGCGAAGCCACACTCCCCACCCCCCAATTCCTGGGTTACCTCGACATCCACCATCTGTATATATTACAATTTTTTCCATAACTTAACTATCTACATTAATTTGCATCCAAAACTCAAGCAATGCTAAATGCCACAACCTTGAGCCATTTAATGAAGTCATATAATCTCTCGGGGAATTAATCACCTTATTAATATATTTCTGATCAAAAATTCCCCTATTAAGACAAGAGCTAGACAAAAGTATATCAGACATAAATTCCAAGAAATCACCCTGAATATACTTCAATGCTGGCATTGGAAAATAACCCTTCTTTCGATCAATTACTGAGCTAGGTAAAAGTTCTCGTGCAATTTTCTTGAGGGGATACTTTCCCTCTTCTCTCATTTTCAGAGAGGGTGGTATTTTCAAAGCCCACTCCACAAGCTCAGTATCCATAAAGGGAACCCTTGCCTCAAGACCCCATGCCATAGTCATATTATCTACTCGTTTTACAGGGTCATCAACAACCAATCTTGTAATATCAGTACGAAATACTTTGTCTATAAAAGAGTCTGCGCCTGGCTTTAAAAATTCCTTACTTAGCCATTTATGAGTATGGTTTTCTCCTTGATAAATTGGCATGACAGTTTGCAAATACTCATCGTGAGGTCTATCAACATAGTGCTTGGAAAAGCTTTCAATTTCATCGCCATGCTCTTTAGCCATTCTAGGATACCAAAAATAACCAGCAAAAGCTTCATCTGCGCCTTGCCCAGATAAAACAACTTTAGAATGTTTTGAGACCTGTTCAGAGAGCAAGTAAAAGGCTATTGCATCTTGTCCAACCATTGGCTCAGACATATTCATTACCGCTTCTGACAATCTAGGCAATACCTCTTGATTGCTTAATAGATACTTTTTATGATCAGTTTTAAATTTAGATACTACTTGATCTGAATACTCAAACTCACTCCCAGATTCATCATCAATATCTTCAAATCCAATAGAAAAAGTACGAATATCTCTATGTCCTGCTTCTTTAAGTAACGCAACAATAAGTGAAGAATCTAAACCTCCAGATAGTAAAACACCTATAGGAACATCTGAAGCATCCATCCTTTTAGTTACTGCTGCAGTAAGCAGTTCATGAGTTCTAGCAATATAATCTTCCTCTGAAACATTACCTTCAGGCCTAGTTGCGCTAGGATGCCAATAGGTTTGTTCCTTTATATCTCCTTTTTCACTTAATACAATATATGTACCAGGTTTTAATTTCTTAATTCCATTAATAATAGTATTTGGAGCTGGAACAACGCCATGAAGAGATAGTTGTTGTTGTAAAGCAATAGGGTTTACACTTTTATCAAGACCTTGAGTTAATAATGCTTGTGAGTTTGAAGCAAAAGTAAAAGCTTTATTAGTTAAATTATAGTAAAGAGGCTTAATGCCCATTCTATCTCTAGCGATAAAAAGTTTCTTGGAGGGTTTATCCCAAATTGCAAAAGCAAACATACCATCTAAGTGATTAACACAATCCTCTCCCCAGTAATGATATGCCTTAATGATGACTTCAGTATCAGAACTCGAAAAAAATGAATAGCCCTTACTAATTAATCTTGAACGGAGTTGTTTATAGTTATAAATTGTACCGTTAAATACTAAAGTCAATTTTAGAAGATTATCTATCATTGGCTGAGAGCCAGACCTTGACAAATCAATAATACTTAATCGTTGATGTCCAAAACCAATCTTACCCTCAAGCCACTTTCCATTTGAATCTGGCCCTCTTCTTGCAAGCTTGTTCATCATATTGTCTAAAGATTCTGAAGAAGGCGTGTCTCCATCAAATCTAAGCTGACCACAAATACCACACATAAACTATAAAACCTTAACCATTAAATTTAAATATCAAACAACCTCCTAGCAATATAGATACTTGTTAATATATTTCTATAATTGAGGTTGAGTTAGAAATGTAAAATAGTCATTTTATCAAGTATTACTTAGTAATAATGGCCGAAACACTTTACGACAAACTAATGAGTGCTCATATAGTTCGAGAACAGGATGGTGCAACTCTTATATATATTGATCGCCAGCTCATTCATGAAGTCACTTCGCCCCAGGCTTTTGAAGGTCTTACACTTTCAGGAAGAAAACTATGGCGTAACAAGTCAAACTTAGCAGTGCCTGATCATAATGTTCCAACAACTGAGAGATCAAGTGGTGTAAGCAGTATTACCGATCCCGTCTCTAGGCTTCAAGTTGAAACCTTAGATAAGAATTGTAAAACCTTCGATATTAATGAAATCCAAATGAATGACATTCGTCAAGGTATTGTTCATGTTATTGGTCCTGAGCAAGGTGTAACACTTCCAGGAATGAGTATTGTATGTGGCGATTCCCATACAACAACACATGGCGCCCTAGGTGCCTTAGCTTTTGGTATTGGCACCTCAGAAGTCGAGCATGTTCTTGCAACAGGTTGCCTATGGCAGAACAAAGCTAAAAATATGAAAATTGAATTTAATGGTGATTTAGGTGACAATATTAGTGCTAAAGATCTGGCACTATATGTAATTGGAAAAATTGGTACTGCGGGTGGAACTGGATTTGCAATTGAGTTTTGTGGTACTGCTATTCAATCTATGAGTATAGAAGGCAGGATGACCCTATGTAATATGTCAATTGAAGCAGGAGCAAAGGTTGGAATAGTTGCAGTAGATGATAAGACCGTTGATTACGTTAAGGGGAGACCTTTTGCACCTATAGATAAGAATTGGGACTTAGCTTTAGAGTATTGGAAGACGTTACATAGCGATGATGATGCACATTTTGATGAATCAATTGTAATAGACGCAAGCATGATTAAACCTCAAGTAACTTGGGGTACATCACCTGAGATGGTGGTTGATATAAATGGTTCAACACCTGACCCAGAAAAAGAAAAAGACCAAGTAAAAGCGGAAAGTATTCGTAACGCACTAAAATATATTCAACTAGAACCCAATACTTCATTAAGTTCAGTTGCAATAGATAAAGTTTTTATAGGTTCCTGCACAAACTCAAGGATTGAAGACTTGCGCATAGCCGCTTCAGTTGCCAAAGGTAAAAAAATTGCTGACAATATAAAACTTGCACTTGTCGTACCAGGTTCTGGGCTCGTCAAACAGCAGGCTGAAGCTGAAGGTCTCGATCAAATTTTTAAAGACGCAGGATTTGAATGGCGAGAGCCCGGATGTTCAATGTGCCTTGCAATGAATGCAGATAAATTAGAGCCTGGAGAGAGATGTGCAAGCACCTCGAATAGGAATTTTGAAGGCAGACAAGGCCAAGGCTCATTCACCCATCTAGTTAGCCCAGCTATTGCTGCAGCGAGTGCGATTGCAGGTCATTTTTCAGGAGTAGATTCATGAAAAAATTTACCTCATTAAGCTCTATTGCTATGCCCCTAGATCGAGCAAATATTGACACTGATGCTATCATTCCAAAACAATTCTTAAAATCAATAAAAAGAAGCGGCTTCGGACCTAACTTATTTGATGAATGGCGTTATCTAGATCACGGTGAAGTTGGAATGGATAATTCAATACGCCCAATTAATACTGACTTTGTTTTAAACAATCCTAAATATTCAGGCGCTCAAATTCTTTTAACAAGAAGAAACTTTGGTTGTGGCTCTTCTAGAGAGCATGCCCCTTGGGCTCTAGAGGATTTTGGATTTCGTGCTATTATTGCACCTAGCTTTGCAGATATATTCTATAACAATTGCTTTAAAAATGGCATTCTTCCGATTGTTTTAAGTCATGAAATTGTTGATGATTTATTTAAATATAGCGGTAATATAGCTATCAATCTTGAGGATCAAACTGTTAAAACACAGAACCAGATATTTAATTTTGATGTTGACGCTGAGAGAAAACGTAGACTTCTTAATGGTCTTGATGATATTGGTTTAACATTGCAATATGAAAATCAAATACGTTCTTTTGAGACAGAACACTTTAACAAGTTCCCTTGGCTATGATTGGTCATCTTAAAGGTCAAATAATTAGTAAGAATCCACCCGAAATCCTTATGGAGGTTGGTGGTATTGGCTATGAATTACTCTGTCCAATGTCAACATTCTATGAGCTGGGTAATTCGAATGATGAGCTTTTACTTTTCACACACCTCAGCATCAAAGAGGATGCTCATACGCTATTTGGATTTATATCAAAAGATGAAAAAAATATTTTTAGAGAATTAATAAGGGTTAACGGTGTAGGGCCAAAAGTTGCACTTGCAATATTGTCGCACCTTTCTGTAACCTCTCTTATTGAGTGCATTGCCACTGAAGACTCAGATCTTTTAGCAAAAACCCCTGGGATTGGTAAAAAGACTGCACTAAAGCTCATAGTTGAATTACAAGATAGACTTAGCAAAGTAGAGCTAGTCAGTAGTCCTAGCAGAACCAATGGATTTCGACAGAGCAGCAATCCAAATGCCAAACAAGCTATTGAAGCGCTTCAGTCTCTTGGCTTTAAAACAAAAGAAGCCAACAAGATGGTTTCAAAAATTGAAGACAAAGATCTCACAACAGAGCAACTGATCCGTTTAGCTCTTCAAAATAAATAACTATACAACTGCTTTCTTTCTAGAGTACTTTGTTTTAATTCTTCCGAGCATATTAATAAAGTCATAGTTCATCAGATACATGCAAGGTAGAAGTATTAGGGTTAGTACTGTTCCAAATATTAATCCATAACCAAGAGCAAGAACCATTGGCTGAAGGAATAAATCTGTACCGCCGACACCATAAGCAAGTGGCAAAACACCGGCCATTGTCGTTAGAGTAGTTAGTACGACAGCTCTTAGACGGTCTCTAGAGCCTCTAGCAATCCAAATAATCTTGTCTTCTAAAGCGGCACTCTTTTCTTTAATATAATTAAGGTGGCTCACCATCACCAAGGAATCATTTACGATTACACCCATCAACGCTAATGAGCCTGTTAAAGCAAAAAAGCTAAGTGGCTCACCATGAAAATAAAAAGCCCAAACTACACCAATCAAAGAGAATGGAACAGCAGCCAATACAAGCATAGGTTGTGAGTATGAATTAAAGAGTATTGCGAGTAAAAGGAAAATGCCAATAATGGCTACAACAAAAGCCCTAAGAAAATCTTGTAAGGAATCTAATGATTCTTGTGCACCACCAGCAGTAATAATGGATACTTGAGGAAAATCAACTGCAAGATTTAACTCCTCTAAAGCGAAGCTCAAAGTTTTAGTTTTAGTTGTTACCTTGTCATCAATACTTGCTGTTAATTTGATTGATCGATCCCCGTCAAAATGGTTGTAATCAGGTTCACCTTCAATCTCTCTAAGAGTTGAGAATTTGCTCATTGGTATTGAGTTACCTTGAATATTTTTAACGGTGGCGTTCTTAATAAAGTTCTCAGTATAGTCATTACTTCCTATATAAATTCTAACATCTTCCTCCTGACCAGCAATAGTAACATCTGTTACATAGGATCCAGAAAATGCAGTTCTAAGATGGCGGTATACTGACTGGTAATCAACTCCTAAGCGAGCCATCTCATCAAAATCAAGCACCGTCTCGATTCGAGGCTTACCAATCTCGTCATTACGATCTATATCATTGACACCATCTATAGCGTTTAGTATTTCTTCAAATCTATTTGCTGCCAAATTTCGCTGAGCATCATTTTCAGCAACAAGAGTAACTTCAATGTCTGATCCCTGCGGTGGTCCAGGTCTAAGCAAAGATATATCAATTTTTTCAGCGCCTTCGACATTTGCTACTAAAGCTGTAAGCTTTTCTTCCATATCTTCAGCTGTTCTCTCTCTGTCATTTGTGGGAATTAAAGCAATTTCTATGTTTGCAACATTTGTGAAGTAGCTGCCAATATTACTTGTAAATGAATCGAGATCTTCACCAATTTCATTAGCAATTATATTTTCAACCTCAATAACTATATTTTCAGTATAGGCAGCTGAGCTCCCATTAGGCGCCTCAACATTCGCAAAAATAACTGTTGCCCCTCTAGATGGAAATAAATTAAAAGGAATATTTTTTAATGCAAAAAATGATGAATACACAAGCAAAGCGATAAATAGAGGAACAATTAAATATCTCCACCTCAAGACATAGTGCATGCATCTATTGTAAAAATTTTCTACAGGTATAAACCAAGTCCTTTGTTTATCGACTTTTTTTGTTGCCAAGTGGGCTGGTAGAGCGAAAGTAATTTCTAAAAAAGATATGCCAAGAGCAAAAATAACAACGACTGGTAAAATGTAGATAAACTTACCCAAAATGCCTGACATGAGAAAAAACGAAGACATAACAAGCATGGTTGATATTATTGTCGTTACAACAGGCATAATGACTCGTTTTAACCCCATTACAACATTTTTATATAGATTACCTTCCTTGGATTTATAGTAGTGAATACTTTCAGCAATAATGATACTATCATCGACAACAATACCCAACACAAGAATAAATCCAGAAAGTGAAATTAGATTAATGGTATTTCCTGTTAGACCAAGTCCAAATACAGTTCCAAGGAGTGTCACTGGAATACTTACAGCAACCCAAAAAGCAGTCTTTATAGATAGAAAAATACCCAAAACAATTAAAACTAAAGCAAGCCCAATGTAGCCATTTTTGATAATGATATCGAGTCTATTTTCAACTGCTTTTGAAGAGTCATCAGTATAAAAAATATTTATATCATCAGGATAATTCTCTTGCAATTCAGAAACACGCTTTCTAACCCTTTTGACTGTTCTAATGATATCTGCCTGATCATTTTTTTTGACCTGAAGGATAAAGCCCTTAGTTCCATTAATTCGAGTGATTGAGGTTTCTTCTTCTTCACCCCTAAATACCTCAGAGATGTCCCTAAGCCTTATTACTGGGCCATCAAAGCTAGACTTAATTACAACATTTTTTATATCATCAATACTTTTAAATTCTGAAAGAATGACGATATTTTTCTCTAAATTTTCTTGATTGTTACCACCAACAGTGAAGCGAGAATTTCGAGTCGAAATTGCTGATATAACCTCGTTAATTGACATGTTGTACTTGTCAAGCTTAACTGGATCAACTTTAATCTTAATTTCACTCTCTAAATAGCCATTTTTATCTATAGAAGCGACACCTTTTATCTTTAGAAGTGCAGTTTCAAGATCATCTGTAATTTGTCTGGCTAGGGCATAATCACTATTTGCACCGTCGATATTAATAGTAATTATGGGAAATTCAGTTACGTTAAAGTCAACCACTTGAGGTAAGTCTGTAACCTCTTCTGGGTAACTTTTAACGCGATTGACGGCATTTCGAACATCATTTTTGACAGTTAAAACATCTTTTAAATCAGCCTCAAGTGTGACAATGATGCTTGAAATTCCCTCACGTGAAGTAGAAGTAATTTCTTTTATCCCTCCAACACTTAATAACTCGTTTTCAATTACGTTGGTTACACTCTTCTCAACATCTTCAGGGGAAGCACCGGGATATGCAGTTGTTACAGCCATAATTTCAAAGTCAACGGCTGGGAACTGATCTCGCTGCATCCCAACCACTGACAAAACACCAATTGCGATAAAACCAAGAGAAAAAACCAGCGCAAACTTTTTTTGCCTAACTAAAAAATCTAAAATAGAATCCATAAAAACTATTTTTTAATGCGAAAGGGCTGATTATATAGGCAAAAAATGAAGAAACAATGAAGATTCTATGAATTCCTTGAACGTTTCCTTTGGTTCTCCGTGAGTAATCTTTTACGTATTCTGATATTGTTAGGAGTGACTTCTACCAGTTCGTCATCATCAATAAACTCTAGGGCTTGCTCTAAATCTAGAGCTATTGGTGGAGTCAAAGCCACCGCCTCATCAGTACCTGATGCTCTGACATTAGTTAACTGCTTTCCCTTCATCACATTAATTACAAGATCTTTATCTCTCGTATTAATTCCCACAACCATTCCTTCATATATATCTTCTCCATGCCCAATAAAGAATTTGCCACTTTTTTGCAGGTTAAATATTGCATAAGCAACTGATTTTCCTTGATTCATAGAAATTAGAGAGCCATTAGTTCTTTGTCCAATCTTGCCCTGTTTTTGAGGCCTATAAGAGTCAAATGTTGAATACATAAGTCCAGTTCCAGTGGTTGCCGTTAAAAACTCAGTTCGAAAACCTATTAAGCCTCTAGCTGGAATCATAAAATCGAGTTTCACTCGACCTTTGCCATCTGGTGTCATATTAGTAAGTTCTGCCTTTCTCTCTCCTAATTTCTCCATCACAGAGCCCTGGTGGACAGATTCAACATCAACCGTTAAATCTTCAAAAGGCTCACATGTAACACCATCAATTTCTTTTAGAATAACTTGCGGTCTTCCGACAGATAATTCAAAGCCTTCTCTGCGCATCGTTTCGATTAAGATTGAAAGGTGTAACTCACCTCTGCCAGATACCACGAACTCTGAAGAGTCTTGTGTATTCTCAACCCTTAGGGCAACATTATAGATAAGTTCCTTATCAAGGCGCTCTCTTATATTTCTAGATGTTATGTATTTACCATCAAGCCCTGCAAATGGTGAATCATTAACTCGAAATGCCATGCTTACTGTCGGTTCATCTATACTTAAAGGGGGCAATGGCTCTACTTTTGAAGAGTCACAAATTGTATCTGAAATTGATATGTTTTCGATACCAACTATGCCCACGATATCTCCTGCATTTGCAGTACTTACTTCATGCCTTTCAAGGCCATTAAAGCCTAATAGCTGAACAATTTTGATGTTACGCTTTGAGCCATCAGGAGAAACTAAAACATTCTGCATATTTTTCTTGGCGATGCCTCTTTCAATTCGTCCAATACCTATAGCACCTACAAATGAAGAGTAATCCAAAGAAGTAATTTGCATTTGGAACGGGCCATCAAGATCAACATTGGGTGGTGGAACTTTATTAACAATTACTTCAAACATTGGTGTCATATCGCCCTCTCTAACACCATCATCTTCAGAAGCGTAGCCGCCCAGTGCTGAGGCATATATAACAGGGAAATCTAATTGCTCTTCAGTGGCTCCGAGCTGATCAAACAAGTCAAAGACTTGGTCGATTACCCAGTCTGGACGTGCACTGGGCCTGTCAATCTTATTGATTACTACTATAGGATTAAGACCTTGCTCAAATGCTTTTTTTGTGACAAATCGGGTTTGAGGCATTGGTCCATCAACGGCATCAACTAAAAGTAAAACACTATCCACCATCGAAAGAACCCTTTCAACTTCACCACCAAAGTCAGCATGGCCAGGAGTATCAACAATATTAATTCTATAATCCCCCCACTTTATTGCAGTGTTCTTTGAGCTAATTGTAATTCCTCTTTCCTTTTCTAGGTCATTAGAATCCATCATACGTTCCGTTGCTTGGAATCGATCGTCAAAGGTCTGAGACTGGGAAAGTAGTTTGTCTACAAGCGTCGTCTTTCCATGGTCTACGTGAGCAATGATTGCGATGTTTCTGAGGTTGTTAGTCATTAAATGCTGTACTCATTAAAAATTGATGGCACATTATCCCGTAAAAACTATGTAAAGCTCAATCTAATTCAAAATCAATTTAAGCTTGCTAGAAGCTTTACTCTTATAAAATAACTGCAATACTTTATTATTAATAATTTTTAGTTGTGGCAAAAAAAGGAAGCTCACGTCGTTGGATGCATGAGCATTTAAATGATGAATACGTAAAAAAAGCTCAAAAAGAGGGTTATAGATGCAGAGCTGTCTATAAGTTACTTGAAATCATTGAAAAAAATAAAATTATCAAAAAAGGTAATAAAGTTCTTGATCTTGGTGCAGCCCCGGGCGGATGGTCTCAAGTTGCTGCAAAAATAGTGGGAGACTCTGGCCAAGTAATAGCTAGTGATATATTATCAATTGAAAAAATAGATGGGGTTAATTTTATACAGGGAGATTTTACTGAACAAACAGTTTACGACGAATTATTAAAATTAACTAATGAAAATTCAATTGATATTGTTCTTTCTGATATGGCTCCTAATATGAGTGGTCAACTATCCGTTGACCTTCCAAAATCAATGTATCTAGCTGAATTAGCTATAGATATTGCAGTTAAAACCTTAACAATAAATGGACACTTTATTGTAAAGGTTTTCCAAGGTGATGGTTTTGATGCTTATGTTAAAAATGCACGCCAAACTTTTAAAAAAGTTTCAATAATAAAGCCAAAGGCATCACGTCCTAGATCTAAAGAAGTTTATCTACTTGCAAGTCAGTTAAAATAAATCCTTATGCAAAATTTTAGTGAAATTCAAGCTCTTATGAAGAGTGATCTTGAGATGACGGATGACATTCTCATCAACCGGTTAAATTCAAATGTCGAACTTATTAATCAAATGAGTCACTACATTATATATTCTGGCGGAAAGCGTATTAGACCTCTTCTTTTATTATTGTGCGCAAGAGCTACAAGCTATAGTGGAAAAGATCATCACGCAATGGCTGTAGTAATAGAACTTATCCATACTGCAACTTTGCTTCATGATGATGTGGTTGATGAGTCAGCAACTCGTCGTGGACACAATACAGCTAATGAATTATGGGGAAACGCACCAAGTGTTCTTGTAGGTGACTTTCTATATTCCAGAGCATTTGAAATTATGGTTGAACCAAACTCTATGGAAATCATGAGGGTGCTATCAAAGGCAACAAACCAAATATCAGAGGGAGAAGTGTTGCAGCTCCTAAACATTAGAAATGCTAAAGTTTCTCGATCTGAGTATTTCGAAGTTATTGAACAAAAAACTGCCTGTCTTTTTAAAGCAGCATGCCAAATAGCAGGAATTTTATCTGAATCCTCTGAAGAACTAATTACCGCACTTGGTAGTTTTGGTATGCACCTAGGTAATGCCTTTCAGATCATTGATGACAATCTAGACTATGAGTCGGATTCATCAATGATTGGAAAAGAAATTGGTGATGACCTATCTGAAGGAAAAGTTACCCTACCTATGATTTATGCTCTTGAGCAAACAACTGGTAAAGAAAATAAAATTCTTACCAATGCTATAACTGAAGCAGATGCATCAAATATTGATAATATTGTTGATATCCTTGTCAATGTCAATGCATTTGAGTTTAGCCGAAATGTTGCAAAAGATGAATCTATAAAGGCTCTAAATTCATTAAAAGTTATCCCAGAATCAAATTATCGATCCGCTCTTAAGCTTTTATGTGAATTGTCCCTAGAAAGACAATCTTAAATATATTTAATGCTCAGCGCAACAATAAAAAAGCAGATACGCTCTTCGTTTGAAGCTGCGAAGACCCAAATTCCTAATTTCACCAATCGTTCATCACAAAACAAAATGATTGCTGAGATAGCAAAAACATTAACGGGTGAATTCCCTGAATCAAACCCAATTCTTTGTGTAGAAGCTCCTACGGGAACAGGCAAAACAATGGCATATTTAGTAAGTTGCTTGCCAATTGCAAAAGCAAAAAACAAAAAACTTGTCATAGCCTCTGCTAATATAGCCCTACAAGAACAAATTCTTAATAAAGATATAGTTGAAGCAAAAAAATACTCTTCGGTTGATTTCGAATATGCTTTAGCTAAAGGAAGATCTCGTTATGTCTGTATTCGAAACTTAATTAATCTGACTGAGGCAAACTCTTCCTCTCAAACACTTTTTGAGGAGGCACTTCTTTGGGATGAAAAGCCAAGCCAAAATGATCTTGATACACTTAGCTTGATGAGTGATGATTATTCAGCAACAAGGTGGAGTGGCGAAATTGATGACCTTGAGAGTCCTCCAGATAAATCTCTTTGGCAAAAAGTTGCATGCAACCGATTCACCTGTAATGCTAAAAGTTGTGAATTTTATGATGACTGCGCCTTTTTCAAGGCCAGGAAGAAAACATCACAATCAGAAGTTATTATTGCTAATCATGATCTCGTATTAGCTGACATTATTAATGGGAACAACATCCTTCCAGATGTTGAGGATTGTATTTTTGTTTTTGATGAAGCTCACCACTTCTCTCAAAAAGCACTATCTCATTTTTCAATAAGCAGTAGTACTGAATTCATGAAAACTTCAATACGTCAATGCCATAGCTCGATTGATCAAATTGCAAAAATAACAAAACAAAAGATCTCTGAAAGCTTTATTGAAAAAACAGATGAAGCGATTGATGACTTAATTGAAGTTATCTCTAATTTTGAATATTTAGATGAGGTGCATTTATTTTCAATAGCCGGAGTTTCAAGCGAGGTAATTAATCTAACTAAAAACTTATTAAACATTTTTAACTTGGCATTTAGTAATTTTTCTGGTCATAAAGAACATTGGGAGGATTATTCTAAGAGCAATAATATTGAACAATCTACAACTGATAATTTAAATAATATAATAGGTCAGAATAATCAAAATTTATCCTCTATTTTGTCTCTTCTAAATACATTCTCGCAGGGTTATAATGCAGAACAGCCACCAGTTAGTAATTGGATAGAAAAATCAAAACTAGCTAATAAAAAAACTAATTATCATCTCAACACTGCAAAGATTGATGTTTCAAGTTTTTTAGATAATCTTATATGGTCTAAATCTGCAGGCGTTATATTAACTTCCGCCACCTTAACCGCGCTAGGCAGCTTCGAACGATTAAATCAGCAGCTGGGTTTGAAATCAAATGAAAATCAATACCTTCGTCTGGCTTCACCTTTTAATCATAAAGAAGTAGACTTTATAGTTGCAAAAATTACTGCAAGCCCTTCTGAAGTTTTTGAGCATACCCAAGAAATTGCAATAGAACTTAAAAACCGTATAGATCAAAATGAAGCTACATTAGTACTTTTTGCATCAAATAACCAAATGCAAATGGTCGCAGATTTATTAGAAAAATCAATCGATTGTAAAATTTTAATTCAAGGCGAATATAGTAAAAAAAATATTTTACAAAGGCATATAGAAAAACGCAGAAAAGGAAAAGGCAGCATTATCTTTGGACTGGATAGCTTTGCAGAGGGTGTTGACCTCAAAGGGGATAATTTAAACCACGTGATAATTGCTAAATTACGTTTTAGTGTTCCAAGTTCTCCAATAGAAAAAACCACACAGTCTTATCTTGAATCTTTAAACCGAAACTCCTTTATGGAGATCTCATTACCAGATGCTTCATTAAGATTAATTCAAGCAAGTGGAAGACTTATTAGGACAGAAACAGATACTGGCAAGATTACAATTTTTGATAACAGATTAGTTACTAAGTTTTATGGAAAACATCTGCTCAATTCACTTCCAGAATATAATATTATTATAGAATGACTCTAATTACATAGTGCTATTAGATTTTATTAATAAGTACTAATGCCACATTAGAATAAAATAAATACAAAAAAAATATTAACTATTTAGAAAATGCACTCTCAAGTTCGCACAAAAAAAAGTCAAAAAGCCACAGTTATTGGCGCCGTAGTAGATTTTTTACTTTCAACTATTAAAATCATTGTTGGCGTTATTGGTCAGTCAGGTGCATTAATAGCAGATGGTATTCATTCATTCTCAGACTTACTAACTGATTGGGTCACTTGGTATGCAGCGAAGCTTTCTGGTGAGGCTCCTGATGACGACCACCCTTATGGTCATGAGCGATTTGAAACAGTAGCTACTCTTGGATTAAGCATTTTTTTGGCAATTGTTGGCACCATTATTATTTTCGATGGAATTGGTCGTTTTACTGATGCCACTGCTTTAAAGTATGAAGGTTGGCTGATTGCTACTGCGGCATTATCAATTATTAGCAAAGAAGCTTTATATTGGTATACAGTTAAAGTTGCTAAAAACATTAAGTCGGATCTTCTAAAAGCTAATGCTTGGCATCACCGTACTGATGCGTTTTCTTCAATTGTAGTTATTGTTGGTATTATTGGCGCATCAAATGGTTATTTCTTCTTGGACAGTCTTGCAGCAATTATAGTTGGCGTAATGATTATTTATATTGGTTGGAAACTTGGTTTCGAAGCTACCAAAGAGTTAGTGGACACATCAATTGACCCAGAAGATATAAAAATTCTTCACTCGGCACTATCTGGAATCAAAGGAGTTAAAAGCGTTCATACGTTGAGAACGAGAAAGGTTGGTCATAAAAAATCAGCCGATGTTCATGTTCAAGTAAACCCTTTTTTATCAGTAAGTGAAGGTCATATCATTAGTGTAAGTGTTGAGCGTGTCGCTAAAGAGTGCTTTGAAGATCTGGATGATGTGACTGTTCATATTGATCCCGAAAATGATGAAGAAAAAGATAATGCACCATATAAAAACCTCCCTGAGAGAGCTCAGGCATTAAAAATTATTAACCAGTCTCTTAAACTTGAAAATTGTCATTATAAAATTGATAGAACTCAACTTCATTATCTAGATGGTGAAATCTTGGTGGACTTTTATCTCTCAGCTAGTTATTTAAAAAATAAGGACGTCCTAGAAATTAATTCAGAACTTTCTGAAATCATTAAAAAATTACCAGGTTTTGGGGAAGTTAAAGTTTACTTTAGCTAACCCTCTATAGAGCGTGATAGGCATGACAAATAGCTCCAGCCAAGGCATCTCCTGCATCAGCTTGTGGTGCTTTATTCAATTTTAATAGTTGCTGAACCATAAAAGAAACCTGCTCTTTACTAGCATGGCCTCTTCCAACAACTGCCTTCTTGATTTGGTTTGCTGTGTAATCTACCATTGGAATTCCCTGACCTCCAGCAGCTGAAATAATTGCTCCTCGTGCATGACCAAGTTTTATTGCGGCATCAGGATTTGGCCTATCTGGGCGCATAAACACCCTCTCAATAACCACTATATCAACTTCATGCTTTGAAAGAATTTCTTTAATTCCTGAGTATATTGTAACAATGCGTTCATTTAAATCACCTTGAGTTCGAATACACCCACTATTAACATAACTAAATTTAAGTTTGTCAGCTTTTATCAGTCCGAAACCAGTGATTCTTGAACCAGGATCTATGCCTAATATATTCATTAGAGTATTCTAACAGTTACAGAAAAACAAGCCAATATTTTAGTAAAAAAGTTATAATAATTTTTCAATTTTTACAAAAGGGGTTTTATGGCTGTTTTGGATCTTACACAATCAAATTTTGATGAAACTATTGCAAACAACGAAATTGTAATTATAGATTTCTGGGCCCCATGGTGCGGACCATGCTTGCAATTTGCCCCAACCTTTAAAGAAACTTCAGAAAAAGTTGATGGTGTCGCCTTTGCTAAAATAAATACAGAAGATGAGCAAGCGCTGGGTGCTCATTTTAGAATTCGCTCAATCCCGACATTAATGATTTTTCGTGAAGGTATAGGTATTTTTTCTCAGCCTGGATCAATTTCAGGAAAGGACTTAGAGGATCTCCTAGAAAAAGCCAAAACTATTAATATGGATGAGGTTAGAAAAGAGCTTGAAGCTCAATAGTTAATCAATATCACTTAGTAAAAAAATTTAAATACTCCTTCTCACTATAGCCAACCATAATATTATCGCCATACACTAAAACAGGCCTCTTTATAAGAGTAGGAAACTTCATTACAAGCTCATAATCAATCTTATTTTTTTGATTTTCTGTCAATGACCGGTATGTTGTTGAGCGTTTATTAATTAACAACTCCGAGCCAACTGAGTCAATCATTGCTTGAAATTCTTTACTTGAAAGCGGACTCTTTCTGAAATCAATAAATTTATAAGAAACATCATTATCAATCAAATACTTTAGCGCTTTTTTGACAGTATCACAGTTCTTAATTCCATAAATTTTAACAAAATTATTCATGATGTACCTTTAAGAAAATAAAGTTTAAATCAAAAACTCAAAAGAGATTCTAACATTCTAGAAGAAAGGTTACGGGGCCATCGTTTACCAATGAAACTTTCATATCAGCGCCAAAAACTCCACTCTGAATATTGACAAATGTTTTAAATTTTTCTACCATGTAATCGTATATATTTTCTGCCTCTAATGGGTTCATAGCAGTTGAAAATCCTGCTCTAGTACCATTCTTAGTATCTGCAGCAAGTGTAAATTGTGATACTATCAAAACATCGCCATTGATGTCACTAACACTTAAATTCATCTTATCATTTGCATCAGAAAAAACTCTATAAGAAAGTATTTTATTGATCATTTTGTCAGCATGAGATAACTCATCTAATTTTTCAATACCAATAAATACCAGCAGTCCTTTGTTAATTTGACCAACATTAGTGCCTTCAACTTCAACACTTGAAGATGTTACTCGTTGAATTAGTGCTTTCATTTAGTCAAGATGATAGATAGGAGATATCAGCTACCGATAAAAATAAAGCCCTAACACGACTTATAAGCATCAGACGGGCCTCTCTTACCTCTAAATCGTCTGCATTAACCATGACAGTTTCAAAGAAAATATCAATTACATCTTTTAAATCAAGTAAAGATAGCATAATAGTTTTATAGTCTTGTTTCTCAGTTAATTGCTTAGTAATTAATTCAGTTACCTTATAAAGTTTTTTCTCTGATTCCTCAAGCAGCATCTTCGAGTTTAACTTATCATGATCTCCTTCAAAATCCTTAAGAATGTTAGCGATTCGCTTGTTGGATTCAATTAAACTCTTCGATTCGTTTTTTTGAGTAAATTCATTAAGCGCCTCAACTCTCTGATGAAAATCAAATGGAGAGCTGGGACTAACTGCAAGAACTGCCTCATAGATACTACCATCTACGCCCAAATCCTTATAGTATGCTTTAAGGCGGTCCATCATAAATTGATAAATTGACAAAGAGGAATCTCTATCTACTTCTTTTAAATGCAAGTTTAGAGAAAAATCGATCAGCTCTTTTAGATTAAGCTCTATTCGAGCTTCTAGTAATATTCGTAGCAACCCCAATGCCAACCTTCTAAGGGCGAAAGGATCTTTGGATCCTGTTGGTGCCTGCCCGATACCATAAATACCTGTAATTGTATCCAGTTTGTCCGCAATTGCGACCACAAGACCTTCGTTTGTTGAAGGTAATTTGTCCCCAGAAAATCTTGGTTGATAGTGTTCTCTAATGGCAATTGAAACAGCCTTTGACTCGCCATCATTAAGTGCATAGTAGCCACCCATAATGCCCTGTAAATCAGCAAACTCTCCAACCATCTCACTCATTAGGTCAGATTTAGATAATAATCCTGCCCTCGCAGAAATATCAGCATCAAATCCAACCAAACCAGCAATATAATTACTAAGAGATTCAATGCGCTTTGCTTTTTCAGCCATTGAACCCAATGACTTCATAAACAAAACATTCTCCAGTTCACCAAGTCTTTGATCAAGTCTAACTAACTTATCTTGATTCCAAAAAAACTCCGCATCTGCAAGTCTTGGGTGAATAACGCGTTCATTTCCTTCAATAACCACCTGTAGATTTGTTGATTCAATATTTGCAACTGAGATGAAAAAAGGCAATAAGTTACCCTTACTATCAACCATATGAAAGTATTTTTGATGTAATTTCATAGCTGATATCAGCGCCTCTTCAGGAACAGTTAAGAATCTTTTATCAAATTTTCCTGAGAATGCTCTTGGAAATTCAACCAGAGCGCAAACCTCATCTAATAATAACTCATCAATAACTACTTCAGCATTTTTAGTCTTGGCAACTGTTAAAACTTGTTGACGAATGATTTCCTTACGTTTATTAAAATCGACTTCTATTTTTGCTTTATTGAGCATGATTGAGTGATAGTCATTTGCATGAGATATTTCTAAAAGTGAATCTTTATTAGATCTTAAACCTCTTGTAGTATTTCCACTTTCTAGCCCCATAATGTGAGCTGG
>Ga0207991_1000220_pt1 | contig 40446 bp, 46 predicted proteins | sample ETN07SmetaG_FD_185786 | JGI IMG/M metagenome (GOLD analysis project Ga0207991, IMG submission 185786) | Marine microbial and viral communities from oxygen minimum zone, Eastern Pacific Ocean - ETNP2014F14-07SV275 (SPAdes) (version 2) | ecosystem: Environmental > Aquatic > Marine > Oceanic ...
CAAGCAAAGGCACAGCCCCCAACGCGACAAACGACATTCATATGGGAAAAATGGCGGACCCTAGAGGATTCGAACCTCTGGCCTCTGCCTTCGGAGCATTCTGTCCTGGCTATCCTAAATACACGCCAGGGCACGCTATGATACGACAACGCTTTGAAACATCTGGACAAACTCATTTCTTCCGCCGAAATCCATATCCGGAACTTCGCTCCGAATTCCATCCGGCTGCTTCCGTGGTGCTTCCGCGGAAGCAACCCTTCTTCAGCGGGAGGAACAGCTAATGGCAAAGCTGACAAAACGTGTGGTGGACGCTGCTGCCGTCCGTGAGAAGGACTATTTCATCTGGGACGACGAGTTGCCCGGCTTTGGCCTTCGCGTCTTCGCGTCCGGAAAACGCAGCTATCTTATCCAATATCGCGCCGCAGGTCGAACCCGTCGCTACACGATCGGTCTCCATGGCATCTGGACGGCAGAAACCGCCCGGCAGGAAGCGAAGATACAGCTCGGCCGGGTGGCCCAGGGTGATAACCCTTCCGAGGAACGCCAGCTTGATCATCAGGCGATCACCGTCAAGGAGCTGTGCGCGATGTATCTCAAGGATCTCGATGCCGGTCTCATCCTTGGCAAAGGCGGACGCCCCAAGAAGGCAGGCACCATCGTCAGCGATGTGGGCCGCATTCGCCGGCACATCATTCCGCTGATCGGCAACCGCAAGGTCAAGGATTTGGTCAAGGCGGACGTCGCCAAGGTGTTGAAGGACGTTATGGCCGGCAAGACGGCGGTATCGGTGAAGACCAAGAAGCTGCGTGGCAAAGCCATCGTGCGCGGCGGCGCTGGCACGGCCACGCGCACCGTTGGGCTCCTCGGCGGCATTCTCACCTACGCGATGGAGGCCGGGATCATCACCTCCAACCCCGCACATGGTATCCGCAAGCCCAAGGACAATGTGCGCGATCGCCGTCTCACCGAAGCCGAATACCGCATCCTCGGCGCAATGCTGCGGGCGGCAGGCGAGAATCCGAAATATGAGATGACGGTTGAGATCATCCGGCAGATAGCGCTCACCGGCTGTCGCCGCAGCGAGATGATCGGCCTCAAATGGGCCGAAGCGGATATCGACGCGAGTTGCTTACGCCTCAAGGAAAGCAAGGAAGGCGCCTCCGTCCGGCCCATCGGCCTGCCCGTGATCGAATATCTGGAAGAACGCCACAAGAACGCCGCGGGCACCTATGTCTTCCCCGGCCAGGGTGAGGACAACGCCTTCGGCGGCTTCCCCAACCACTGGAGACTGATGTTCAGGGACAGCCCGCTGGCCGACGTGACGCCGCATGTCCTGCGGCACAGCTTCGCCAGCATCGCCAACGATCTCGGTTTCACCGAGGTCACGATCGCCGCGCTGGTCGGGCACGCCAAGGGGTCGGTCACGAGCAAGTATATCCATTCGCTCGACACGGCCCTGATCATGGCCGCCGACACGATCTCCGGCTATATCCAGGGATTGCTCGACGGGGTCGAATTCAAGCAGACCGCCTATGCGCTGGACCGCGATTCCCGCAAAGCTGCGCTGTCGCGTTTCCTGCTTCAGGCAATCGGTGAGCCGAAAGCCGAGGAGGAACGCCTTGCAGCCTGATACCAAATTTTCAGTTATTGCAGTTAGGCTCCGGGGCGACTATATTGGCCAGGAAGGAGAAACCGCCATGGCCAGCCAAGTCGTCAAGTTCGCCGGCCTTTCGGACCGGGACCGCAAAAAGGTGCTCGCCCTTCCCAGTCTCGGGGCGGGCGACCGCTTCGAGCTGCGTGTCCGCCGCCGGGACGGAGATGAGCAGACTGTCGTGCTGCCGCGTGTCGCGGCCGACGCCATCGAGGCTTTGCTGGACCATCTGCGCAGCGGCGAGCGCGTCGCCGTGCTGGCCGAGGACCAGGAACTGAGCCCCGCCGATGCGTCTGAAATCCTCGGCATCTCGCGGCCGCTTGTCGTTCATCGCATGGACATCGGCGATCTGCCGTTCCGCTATGTCGGAAAGCATCGCCGCGCGTCGCTCAAGGACGTTCTGGCGCTGAAGGCGCAGATCGACGGCCAGCGCAAGGCCATGGAAGACCTGGCTGACGACGCCGAGGATCTCAACCTCCGCTATGGCATCTGATCCCGTCATCGCGGTCTGCGATGCCTGTATCTTGTACCCGTTTCATCTGAGGAACGTCATCGTGCAGGCGGCGGTCGACCGCCTGTTCCACGCGCGCTGGACCGATGCGATCCATGACGAATGGATGCAGAACCTCGTCGCCAATACGCCGGGTCTTCCGGCCGATCGCCTGATGGCTACGAAGCGTCTCATGGACCTTGCATTGCCCGAGGCGCGTATTGCCGGATACGAACAGCATATCCCGGCCATCAATCTCCCCGACCCCGATGACCGTCATGTCGCCGCAGCCGCTATCGCGGCGGGCGCATCGACGATCATCACCTGGAACCTGCGCGATTTTCCCGTTGGCGCGTTGAGAAAACACAATCTGGTGCGCCAGACGCCTTCCTGGCCGATCTCCATGAACAGCTTCCGGAGCAGACCACCGGCTCGCTGGCGAATGCCCGGCGCAATCTCAGACGGTCGCGTGTGTCTGCGTCCGACTTCATCGACATCCTGCGAGGTCAAAAGCTCATCAGGCTGGCGGCGCAGATCGAAAAGCATATCGACGATCTCTGAACCGGCAGTCCGTCTCTGCCGACATCCTAATTTTCGCTTTGCGGGGGAAAGTCTTCCCCCTGGCCGGCGCCTCGGTCGCCGCCCCCCCCTTCTGCGGGGAGACCCCGCAACGCCCCCTTCAGAGGGAGAGTGCTGACGGGTTTTCCATGACGGGTTGAGGGCCGGAGGAGAGGCTTCCGGCGCCCGTCGCGGAGATCATCCCGATGGCAAGAGAGCAACGCGCGGCCCGCAAAGGCGGCACGCGCACGAACCTTTACGACGACATCACCGACAAGATCATCGCCGAGCTGGAGGAAGGGCGGCTGCCCTGGGTCCAACCATGGGGCACGGCGGCGGCGAAAGCGCCGCTCGCCATGCCGAGGAACGCGGCGACCGCCCGGCAATATTCCGGCATCAATGTCCTGATCCTCTGGGGTGCCGTGATCCAGCAGGGCTATCCCACCCAGCATTGGCTCACTTTCCGCCAGGCGCTGTCGCTTGGTGGCAATGTCAGGAAGGGTGAGCACGGCACCACCGTGGTCTATGCCGATCGTTTCACGCCGGAGGACGAAAAGCGCCGCGCCCGTGAGACCGGGGAGGAAGCCGGCAGCATTCCGTTCCTCAAGCGGTTCACCGTATTCAACGCCGCGCAATGCGAAGGCCTGCCCGAGGACATCGCCGTCGAGGCCCCGCCTCCACCGCCCGGCATGATCGAGCCGCAGGTCGAGGCGCTGATCACGGCGACCGGCATTGATTTCCGGATCGGCGGGAACCGCGCCTATTATGTTCCCGCCCAGGATTATGTGCAGGTGCCGCCGCCGCAAGCCTATTTCGAGCCGATCAATTGGCACCGGACCGCCCTCCACGAGATTGGCCACGCCACAGGACATGAGACCCGGCTCGGGCGGGATTTCTCGGGCAGCTTCGGTACGAAGAAATACGCCTTCGAGGAGATGATCGCCGAGATTTCTAGCGCTTTTTGCTGCGCCTCGCTCGGGATCGTGCCGACCGTTCGTCATGCCGATTACGTTGGTTCGTGGCTGGAGGTGATGCGCGAGGATTCCCGCGCCATCGTGCGCGCCGCCTCGCAGGCGAGCAAGGCGGCCGACTGGATTCTCTCGCATCTGCCGGAGGGCGATGCCGGAGAAGCCGACATGGCGGCCACCGAGCGGAGGGCCGCGGCATGATCCTCCTCACAGATGAACAGCGTGCGCAGCTTCTCGCCAATGGCCTCCAACCGGACGCTGATCACATCCCTGTCGTCAAATTCTTCAACCCCTTCGGCGCGGGTGTCTGGCTTGCGACCGAACTCGACGAGGACGGCGACACCATGTTCGGACTGGCCGATATCGGATGTCCTGAACTGGGCTCATGGCGCTTCGAGGAACTACGATCCCTCCAGTTACCCTTTGGCATGGGCATCGAACGGGATCTGCTGTTCACCGGAGATTTCCCGATCTCGGTCTGGGCCGAGGCCGCGCGGGAGATCGGCAGCATCCGTGATGCCGAGCGCGTGCTTTACCGCGCGGCTCAATCCTTGAGCCGGAAATCCTCCGATACGGAAAGCCGGTTTTCCTGAATTCCGGGTTTCAGGCCGTGCGGCGTCGGCGTCGCTCTCTTCAGAGGAAGAGGGCGGCGCTTCGCTTCGTGACGGGCTGGTTGCCGGAGAGAGAGGCTCCCCGGCGTCCGTCATGGAGCAACTGACATGGCCACTGCCGTTCAGAAAATCACCCTGTCGTCCTCGCGCGACATCCCCTTCAACAAGCTGGTGCTCAGCCAGTCCAATGTCCGGCGCGTGAAGGCCGGCGTCTCGGTCGAGGAACTGGCCGAGTCCATCGCCCGGCGCGGGCTGATCCAGTCCCTGCATGTCCGGCCCGAGCTGGACGCGGACGGCAAGGAGACCGGCCTTTTCGAGGTGCCCGCCGGCGGGCGGCGCTACCGGGCGCTGGAGTATCTGGTCAAGCAGAAGCGCCTCAACAAGACCGCGCCGGTGCCCTGCGTCGTCTCGGAGGCCAATGACGATATCTTGATCGACGAGGTGTCGCTGGCCGAGAATATAGAGCGCGCACCACTACATCCGCTCGACCAGTTCCGTGCCTTCCAGGTGCTGCGCGAGAAGGGCATGAGCGAGGAGGAAATCGCCGCCGCCTTCTTCGTCGATGCGAAGGTGGTCAAGCAACGTCTGCGCCTGGTCTCGGTCTCGCCTTCGCTGCTCGACGTCTATGCCGGGGACGGCATGACCCTTGAACAGCTCATGGCCTTCAGCGTCTCGGAGGATCACACCCGCCAGGAACAGGTCTGGGAGGCGATCCGGGACGGCTGGCAGAAGGAGCCTTATTATATTCGCCGCCTGCTCACCGAAACCACGGTGCGCGCTTCCGACAAGCGGGCGCTCTTCGTCGGGGTTGGCGCATACGAGGAAGCTGGCGGCTGCGTCCTGCGCGATCTCTTCCAGCAGGACGATGGCGGCTGGCTCCAGGACCCGGTGCTGCTCGACCGGCTGGTCGGCGAGAAGCTGAAGGCCGAGGCGGAGACCATCGCCGGGGAAGGCTGGAAGTGGATCGAGGTCGCGGTGGACTTCCCCTATGGCCATACCAGCGGGCTGCGCCGTCTGGCCGGCACCACAGTCGATCTGACCGATGACGAACGCGCCGAGAGGGAGAAGCTGCGGGACGAGTTCGACGCGCTGGAGGCGGAATATGCCGAGGCCGACGAACTGCCCGACGAGGTGGACGCGCGGCTCGGCGAGATCGAGGAAGCGCTGGACGTCCTGGAATCCCGGCCGATGCGCTATGACGCGGATCAGATGGCCCGTGCCGGTGTTTTCGTCAGCATCCGTCACGACGGCCAACTCGCCGTCGAGCGTGGTTATGCTCGCTCCGAAGACGAGGTGGTGGAAGGCCAGGAGGGCGACGGCGCCGATGGTGCATCTCCTGAACGCGGCGAGCCCGACAGTGTCCAGCGCGCCGTCATCACCGTGGGCGGTGCAGCACCGGAGACCGACGAGGACGAAGCGTTCGAGATGATCCGGCCGCTGCCCGATCGCCTCGTCAGCGAGTTGACCGCGCATCGCACCCTGGCGCTTCGCGATGCCGTGGCGTCCAACCCGCATGTCGCCATGACGGCGCTGCTGCACCGGCTGGTCACGGATTGCTTCCTGCCGCATTCCACCAAGGGGTGCCTGGAGGCCCATGTCCGGGAGGTTCACTTCCCGGCGCAGGCCGAGGATCTGGGCGAAAGCGTCTCGGCGAAGTCCATCCAGGATCGGCACGAACGCTGGGGCGATCACATCCCGGCCGACGATGCCGCGCTCTGGGACTGGCTCACCGATCAGGACGACGACACCCGGATGGAGTTGCTCGCCCATTGCGTCAGCTTCGGCGTCAACGCGCTGCATGAGAAGCCCAATCCCTATAGCGGCATGGGCGTCAGCCAGCACGGTCTGGATATCCGTCTGTCCCAGGCCGACCGGCTCGCTCGGGCGACCGGCCTCGACATGGTGGGCGTGGGCTGGCGGCCGACTGTCGCCAACTATCTTGGCCGCGTGACCAAGCCGCGGATCATCGAGGCGGTGCGCGAGGGCGCAGGAGACCGTGCGGCGCAGCTCATCGACCATCTGAAGAAGGGCGACATGGCCAAGGAGGCCGAGCGCCTGCTGGCCGAAACCGGCTGGCTGCCAGAGCCGCTGCGCATGGTGGATCGCGATGCCGAGATCGCGGTGGATGCCGAGGTCGACACGGAGGCGGACGATCTGCCCGAATTCCTTGCCGGCGATGGCGAGGATGAAGAAGCCACGGAGGACGAAGAGCAGTCGATGGTCGCTGCCGAATGATCCTCAGGCGGGGCGGCGTCCGCTGCCCCGTCTCATCCATTCCGTTTCCACACTTCGCCCGGTCCTCGTGACCGGGCTTTTTCTTTGGAGATATCCGGTGCCCGCAAATATCGACATTGACCAGATCTTCCGCGAGGACAACTCCAACCCGCCTTCGGAACGCTCGCTCCCCTGGGAGGAGACCCGCGATGGTATCACCGTGGTCGTGGAGCCAAAGCCCCATTGGGCCGACGACATGCGCGCCTTTCGTCTCGATATGCGCCAATATTGCCGCTACGCCGATTGGGTCGCCCAGGGCAGTCATGCCCGGTTCTACGGTCACATCGACACCTGCGGCGATGACGTGATGATGAAGGCCCGAGCCATGGTCGCGCACGAGATCGCCGACGGTCTTTGGGATTGAAGGTCGCCCCGGATGCGATATCGGGCCGCACGGTCCCGGTTCCAGCTTCACCCTGATTCTGATGATCCGGTCTGGGCAAGCGTGTTCCGACTCCGGCCTGAAGGAACACGATCCTGATGCCGCATTTCGGCAAGGCTGGCTCGGAGAAACATCTGCGACGGGTATCGGGCATCCTGTCAGAGGCAAAACACCACCCCCGCTTCCATTCGCAAACCTTGGTCCGATCCGTCTCTTTCACAATCAACCCATGAAGGGTCGGCTTACGCGCGCGTGCCGCCCTCGGGGATTCGGAAAAAATCCGAACGCCCGAGGGTGATTGCAGATCCGGTCAGACACGTCGGGCGCCTGTCGCGCGGGGGATGGTCCCCCGCCTCCAGAGACAGGAGCCGATCCCGATGTCCTATGCAGATGCCACCGCCTTCGCCGCCAGCCTCGCCGATACGCTGATGGTCGAGATCGTCGTGTTCCAGGCCGGGGATGGAACCCACGGCGCTTGCCCCACCGCCGAGTTCGACGGCGACGACGACATGGTGAAGCTGGAACTGGACCCATGGGCCTGAGGCGCGACACGCGCCTCTTTCCCCACCGCCCGGATCGCGGCCGTCCCGCGACCGGGCGTCCGGCGCTGCGCTGGCCGCCCACCGCCAGCAACGGAACCGGGGACGCGCCCCGGCCAGAGAGGAAGAGTGGGGGCCATTCGGCCGTGACGGGTTGGTTGCCGGAGAGAGAGGCTCGCCGGCGCCCGTCATGGAGTGATCCCGATGACCCATTTCCGTTCCGATACCTTCCGGCCCATCGGCCAGATTCTCGCAACCGAGGTGATGCCCGCGATCTTTCGCGCCCGGAGGCTGCCGCTGCGCATCTCCTGCCTCGGCATCGCCAGTGATGATGGTGATGACAAGGCCGATTGGTTCGACCGCACCATTCCGCTCGGGGAACGCCAATCGCCCGAAGAGGCCATGCGCTTTGCCTGCCTGCGCCTGTCCCAGAGCAATATCTGCGCCGGCCCCGACAGCTTCCCGCACTTCCGTCCACGGATCATGGTCATCCAGGATTGCGAGCATCGCCTGGTCCTCGCCGGCGAAATCCGTGCCGGTGCCATTCTCTGGCAGCAGCCCGTCGCCTCGGACCACGAAGCGCGCCGGATCGTCTCCGAGGCCAGCCGGTTACGCGGCATGGCCTTCCGGTCGCCCGATCCCGACGAGGCCCGCGAGTATCGCTACCGCGCCGCCACGCTGGAAGCCCGGCTGGTCGATCCGTTCTGGCGCGAGACCGCCACCGAACTGCTCCGCCTGCCTCAGGCAGCCTGACCTCCCGCCAACCATCCCATCCACTTCGCCCGGCCACCCGCCGGGCTTTTTCATTTCAGGAGCCTGATATGGCCGACAACAGCAAAACCGTATCCGCACCGCGCCCGCCGCTCTCCGACTGGGAGGCGCAGGCCGCCCTTCAATCCCGGCTCGAGGCCGATCTGTTCAGCATCAACAAGGCAACATTGTTCGATGCGCTGGTCTTCACCGGCGTTACCACCATCATCGTCACCTTCGATGGATATGGCGATTCCGGCCAGATCGAGGACGTCGAGGTTCAGGGCAGCGACGATAACATCGCCATGCCGGGGGCCATGATCGAATTTGCACGAGCCATCTGGGGCCAGTCGGAGCCGAAACGCTCGACCGTCACCATCGCCACGGCTGTCGAGAATCTCGCCTATGACGTCCTGGAACGCACGCATGGCGGCTGGGAGAACAATGACGGCGCCTATGGCGAGGTCGTATTCGACGTCGCAAAGCGGGAGATCACGCTCGACTACAATGAGCGTTACACCGCCTCCGAAAACTACACGCACAGCTTCTGAGGGAGGCGATGATGGGACATTGTTATCATCACGCGCTATCCTCGGCGCGCAAATGGGGTGGCACGGCGGAAGACTATCTGCCGCTGCACCAATGGTTCGACGAGTCCAAGGAGATCATCGCGGATTTCCGGCATAGGGCGCTCCGCCACCATGCCCAGGGCATATTCGAGCTGGAACGGACGTTCGGCGCCACCATCACCATCTCGACCGGCCGCGTCGTGCCTGTGCGGTTGATCGGCGAACAGCATGTGCTGGAGGATTTCGGCTTCATACCGAGCTTCGCCGATTGGGTGCGCGCGATCCGCCCCCAGCCCTGGATGGGCCGCGCCCAGCCGATACACAAGCTGGTCGATCCCTTCGCCGCGACCGCGGAAACCGAACCGAATACCGGCGGCTCGCCGCATCCCGATCCATCGGCACGCTGACCGCCCCTTTCCCCCCAATTCCGCCCGGCCCCGCGCCGGGCGCTTTCGTTTCAGGAGCCTGACATGGCCGACTATTTCACCCAGTTCTCCTGCCTGCTTGAAGTGGGCACCCCCGAAAACGCCGCCCGCGCGCTCGATCTCTATAATGCGCTCTCGGATGAGAACGCCGCCGAAGATCCGCCTTCGGACGGCTTCCTGCTCTCGATCCAGCCCGAGCATGGGGGCACCCAGCTCTGGATGCGCGATGACGGCACCGGCGATCCCGAGCATGTCATCCAGTTCGTCAAACGCTGCGCGGCCGCGTTCGGTCTCACCGGATTGTGGGGAATGCAATACGCCAACACCTGCTCGAAGCCGCGTGTGGACGGGTTTGGAGGCGGCGCCCATGTCCTCAACCTCGCCACCGGCGAGACTGTGGACTGGATCTATACCGATGGCTGGCTGTCCATCGTGCTGGAGGGAGGCGACCCTCATGCCTGAGATCATCGAAACCATGATCTATAGGCTCGACGAGCTGTCCGATGCGGCCAGAGACACGGCCCGCGCCTGGTATCGGGAGGGCGGGTTCGACTACGAATGGTACGATGCCGTGTATGAAGATTTCCAGCGCATCGCGGAAATCCTGGGCCTGGACCTCAAGACACGGCCCGTCCGGCTCATGGGCGGCGGCACACGGCAGGATCCCTGCATCTGGTTCCGGGGCTTCTGGTCGCAGGGCGACGGGGCCTGCTTTGAATCGCGGTATTCCTATCGAAAGGGCGCCCCGCGCCGGATCAGGGAATATGCGCCGCAGGACGCCGAACTGCACCGTATCGCCGACGCCCTTCAGGCCATCCAGCGCCGAAACTTCTACCAGCTTCGCGCCGAGGCCACCCATCGCGGTCACTATTACCATGAGTATTGCATGGCGGTTTCGGTCGAGCGCGACAGCCCGACCTAGCACGACATGACCGCCGACGCCGAGGAAACCGTCATCGAGGCGCTGCGCGATCTGGCCCGCTGGCTCTATCGCCAGCTTGAGCGCGAATACGACTATTTGTCCTCGGACGAAGCGGTCGATGAAACCATCATCGCCAACGACTACACTTTCACCGAGCCCGGCCGCCGCTTCGGCTGATCCTGACAAGCGCCTCGCCATCACGTCGGGGCGTTTTTTTCCTGTCGTCATGTCCAGAGGCAGAGGAGCGCCGGGACGGGTTGAGTCCGGGTGGTCGAGAGAGAGCGCCGTCCGGGCTTGTCCCTCCCGCTCTCCTGAGGCTTTCCGACATGAACATTTCGTCTCCCCTGGCCGAGCCGGTCGCGCCGCTGGCGGCTGCGCCTTCCATCCTGGCCGCCGCCAATCTCATCCTTCCCCATCTCGAACGCGGCCAGGGCGTCGATGCCGCGATCCTGCGCGGAGCGATGGAAACGGCCTTCGGCGCGTCCGACGCCAGCGGCGCCTGGGACTGGAAACTGGGCTATGAAGCCTGCGAGGTCGCCACGGTTCTGTTCCTGCGCAAATACGGAAAGGCGCTTTTCCGTAAATCCACGTCTCCGCTTTCCCGGCTCCATCCGCTGGCGAAGATCGCCGGCCTCCTGCCGACGCAGACCCGCCGTTCCGAAGAAAGCCAGAGCTACCAGCAATTCAGCACGCCTTTGCCGCTCGGCCTCGCCGCACTGACAGCGGCAGCGATCACCCCGGACGATATAGTGCTCGAACCCTCGGCGGGCACTGGTCTGCTGGCCATCCTGGCGCAAACCCTCGGCGGTTCGCTGATCCTCAACGAACTGGCCGAAATCCGCGCCGATCTTCTCTCCGCCCTCTTTCCGGCCTTTCCCATCACCCGGTTCGATGCCGCCCAGATCGACGATCATCTGGCCACGGCCGCCGTTCCGACGGTGGTTCTGATGAATCCGCCATTCTCGGTCATGGCCAATGTCAGCGGGCGCGTGGCGGATGCCGCATACCGGCATGTCGCTTCCGCGCTCGCCCGGCTGGCCCCTGGCGGGCGGCTGGTCACGATCACCGGCGCAAATTTCAATCCCGAAGCTCCGGCCTGGCGCGACGCCTTCATCCGCTTGCAGGCGCGTGGCCGCGTAGTGTTCACCGCCGCCATCGACGGGACGGTTTATGCCAAGCACGGCACCAGCATCGACACGCGGCTGACGGTGATCGACAAGCTGCCCGCCGACGACCCTGCCGTCATCCCGGCCTCACCGGGGATTGCCCCCGATGTCGCCAAGCTTGTCGAGTGGATCGAGAGCCAGGTTCCGCCACGCCTGCCGGTCTCCTTGCCGAAACCCACCATCACCACTCCGGCCGAGGCTCCGAAGACGGTGCGCGGCTATCTCGCCCGCGCCGCATCCTCCCGCCCTGTTGCTGCTCCAGCCAACGATCCCGAGGGCCTGGAACTCGCCTATGAGACCGTAGACTGGGCACCGCCGGAAGGCGCGCGGCTGTCGGACGCGATCTACGAGGAATACGCGCTGCAATCGCTGCGCATTCCCGGCGCCGAGCCGCATCCGACCAAGCTCGTGCAGTCCGCTGCCATGGCCTCGGTCGCGCCGCCGAAGCCGTCCTACCGGCCTATGTTGCCGTCCGACATCCGCACCCGTCTGTCGGACGCCCAGCTTGAAACGGTGATCTATGCCGGTGAAGCCCATGCCGATCATCTCGCCGGTGTCTGGACCGTGGACGAGCATTTCGACAATGTGAGCGCCACGCCCGAGGATGCTGCCGGATCGATCCGCTTTCGCCGGGGCTTCATGCTCGGTGACGGCACCGGCGCCGGCAAGGGGCGCCAATCGGCCGGGATCATCCTCGACAACTGGCTGCGCGGACGCTTCAAGGCGGTCTGGATTTCCAAATCCGACAAGCTGATCGAGGATGCGCAGCGCGACTGGTCGGCGCTCGGCATGGAACGACTGCTGGTCACGCCGCTGTCGCGCTTCCCGCAGGGCAAGCCGATCACGCTGACCGAAGGCATCCTGTTTACCACCTATGCCACGCTGCGCTCCGATGACCGGGGCGAAAAGGTTTCGCGCGTCAAGCAGATCGTCGATTGGTTGGGCAAGGATTTCGATGGAGTCATTATCTTCGACGAGAGCCACGCCATGCAGAATGCCGGTGGCGGCAAGGGAGAACGCGGCGATGTCGCCGCCTCGCAGCAGGGACGTGCCGGCCTGCGGCTCCAGCACGCTCTGCCGGATGCCCGTGTGGTCTATGTCTCGGCGACCGGCGCCACCACGGTCCACAATCTCGCCTATGCGCAGCGGCTCGGCCTCTGGGGCGGCGAGGATTTCCCGTTTCAGACCCGCGCCGAATTCGTCGAGGCGATCGAGGCCGGCGGCGTGGCGGCGATGGAGGTTCTGGCCCGCGATCTGCGCTCGCTTGGCCTCTATACCGCGCGGTCGCTCTCCTATGATGGCGTGGAGTATGAGCTGGTCGAGCACCCGCTGACCGGCGAGCAACGCCGCATTTACGACGCCTTTGCCGCGAGTTTCGAAGTGATACACAATAACCTGGAGGCGGCGATGGAGGCGGCCAATATCACCGGCAGCGAGGGTACGCTGAACCGGCAGGCGAAGTCTGCCGCCCGCTCCGCCTTCGAGAGTACCAAGCAGCGGTTCTTCGGGCATCTGCTGACGTCGATGAAAACCCCGACCCTGATCCGGGCCGTCGAGGCCGATCTGGAAGCGGGTCATGCCGCCGTCATCCAGATCGTCTCGACCGGCGAGGCCCTGATGGAACGTCGGCTGGCGGAAATCCCCACCGAGGAATGGAACGATATTTCCGTGGACGTCACGCCGCGGGAATATGTGGGCTCGTATTTGCAGCATTCCTTCCCGGTGCAGCTCTATGAGCCATTCACCGACGGCGAAGGCAATCTCTCCTCCCGGCCGGTTTTCCGGGATGGCCAGCCGGTCGAGAGCCGTGAGGCCGTGGCCCGGCGCGACGAAATGCTCGAACAGCTTGGCTCACTGCCGCCGGTCCCTGGCGCGCTCGACCAGATCGTGCAGCGCTTCGGCACCGACCTGGTGGCCGAAGTCACGGGCCGTTCGCGCCGCATCGTGCGCAAGGGCGAAGGCGCGTCAGCACGCCTGGCCGTCGAGAACCGCGCGCCATCCGCCAATCTTGCCGAGACCTCGGCTTTCATGGATGACCAGAAGCGCATCCTGGTGTTCTCGGACGCTGGTGGCACCGGGCGCAGCTATCACGCCGAACTCTCGGCGAAAAACCAGCGGCTGCGCGTGCATTACCTGCTGGAGCCGGGCTGGAAGGCCGATGCCGCCATTCAGGGGCTGGGCCGCACCAACCGGACCAATCAGGCGCAGCCGCCGCTGTTCCGCCCCATCGCCACGGATGTCAAAGCCGAGAAACGTTTTCTCAGCACGATTGCCCGCCGCCTCGACACGCTGGGCGCGATCACGCGCGGCCAGCGCCAGACCGGCGGTCAGGGGCTGTTTCGCCCCGAGGACAATCTGGAATCTGCCTATGCCCGCGATGCGCTCCGCCAGCTCTACCTGCTGATCGTGCGCGGCAAGGTCGAAGGATGTTCGCTCGAACGCTTTGAAACCGCCACCGGCCTCAAACTGATGGACTCGAACGGCATCAAGGACGACCTGCCACCGATCACCACCTTCCTCAACCGCCTTCTGGCGCTGACCATCGAGTTGCAGGGCGTCCTGTTTTCGGCTTTCGAACAGCTTCTGCAGGCCCGGATCGACGGGGCGATTGCCTCGGGCACTTATGACATGGGACTGGAAACCCTGCGCGCGGAAAGCTTCGTCGTCACCGACCGGCAAGTGATCCACACCCATCCGGGCACCGGCGCCGAAACCCGTCTGCTGACCCTGACCGAGCGCAAGCGCAACCTGCCCGTGACGTTGGATGCCGCGCTGGCGGAACTGGACGATCCCCGCGCGAAGCTGCTCATCAACGAGCGGTCGGGGCGTGCCGCCGTACAGATCCCGACCACCAGCGTCATGCTCGACGATGGCGAAATCGAGCGGCGCATCCGTCTGATCCGGCTGATGGAAGCTCAGAACGTCCCAGTACGCATGATGGGCGAGACCCACTGGGTCGAGGCCGACCGTGCCGCCTTCACCGTGGCCTGGAAGGCGGAGCTGGCCGAGGTGCAGGAATTCACCGACAGCATCCTGCACATGGTGACAGGGCTTTTGCTGCCGATCTGGAAGCGCCTGCCGCAGGACTCTTCCCGCATCTATCGGCTTCAGACCGATGAGGGCGAGCGCATCATCGGCCGCCGTGTCTCCCCGGCATGGGCGGCAAACGCCTCGGCTGGCAGCGTCAGCACCAGCGTCACGCCCGATGCCGCCTATGCCGCTCTGTTGGAGGGCCGCACCATTTTCGATCTGGCCGAGGGACTGCAACTGCGCCGCTCGCGCGTCATGGGCGCGAACCGGATCGAGCTGACCGGCTTCACCGATACCATGCGCGACCGGCTGCGGGCCTACGGCCTCTTCAGCGAGATCATCTCGTGGAAGCTGCGCTTCTTCGTGCCGGTCGGCGCATCGGGGCCGGAGATTATGACCAAGCTCCTCGACCGTTTTCCGGTCGAACGCATCGGTGAGCGGGAGGCGGCGTAATGGCACGTCTCGACGCTTCCGAACTGGCGCAGCGTCTCGGCCGGCAGGCCGAGGCGGTGTGCCGGCATTATCTCTCCAACGGGCGCAGGCAAGGCAATTACTGGCAGGTTGGCGATGTCCGTAACACGGCGGGACGGTCGATGTTCGTCCGGCTGCACGATAATGCCAGGGGGATTGCCGGGAAGTGGCAAGATTCGGCCACCGGAGAATATGGCGATCTGCTCGACGTTATCCGGGATTCACTCGGCCTGATCGACTTCGCCGACGTCGCCGATGAAGCCCGGCGCTTCCTCAGTCTGCCGCATCCCGAGCCGGAACCACAGTCCCGTCAGTCCCGAACGCCGCCAGCGCCATCCGGTCCATCCGAGGCGGCCCGCCGTCTCTGGCGCATCACGCAGCCGCTCGTCGGCAGTCTCGCAGAGACGTATTTACGGGGACGCAGGATTACGGATTTACGCGGAACCGCAGATCTGCGTTTTCATCCGAACTGCTATTGGCGCCCCGAGGGCGATGGTCCCACCGAAACCTGGCCCGCCATGATCGCCGCTGTCACCGATCTCGACGGCAGGATCACCGGCGCGCACCGCACCTGGCTCATGCGTGACGGCTCCGGGAAAGCGCCGGTCGATCCGCCGAGGAAGGCGATGGGAGATCTGCTCGGGCACGCCGTTCGTTTCGGGAATGCACAGGATGTCATGGCCGCAGGGGAAGGCATCGAAACCATCCTGTCGCTGCGCCAGGCGCTGCCGGTCATGCCGATGGTCTCCGCACTCTCGGCCGGGCATCTCGCGGCTATCCTGTTCCCGCCGCATCTGCGCAGGCTCTATATTGTCCGCGACGATGATCCGGCAGGCGACGGCGCGCGGGATAGTCTGGTGGACAGGGCCATCGAGGCCGGAATCGATGCGGTCACACTTTCGCCCATGCTGGGAGATTTCAACGACGATCTCGCCAGCTTCGGGCCGGCGGCATTCCAGGCGCAGATCCGAGTGCAGATCGCCCCCGAGGACGTCGGCCGTTTCATGGCGCTGACACCATAGCCGGCGCGGGCCGTGATCGGGGACGACCGATCCTGTCATGCGCATAGGGCTGCATCCTGTCATCGGCAGAGGACCGCGCCTTGGCCTTCTTGAGAGGGCGAGCGGCCCACAAACGCTCCGGTCCAGCAATGGCGGCGCCCGACTGATTTCCGTCGGCGGGCAAGCCCGCCTTTACAGCGCGAAACAAATCAGCCGGGCTTTGCCATCAAGGCCCTCGCCAGAGGCTCGCGCTGCCAGACCGCAGCGCCCGTGGGCTTGTCGTCGCCATGAAGGCCGCGACGGTCGCGGTCCAGCCGAAGGACGCATCCCATGGACGCTCATGACGAATTCGAACCCGATCACAGCACATCTGCAACCGGCCACGTCATCGAAGACCTCGAACTCTATGGCTACCGCCCTTCCGAGGACGAGGCCGATCCCCGCATAACGCCGGAGGACGAGGCCATCCAGGGTGCGGTCTCCGACATCTTCGACGCCCTGATCTCCACCATGGCCGACACCAGTCTCGATTTCGACCTCGACGAAATCCTCTGGTCCACCGTCAATACTTTCCACCGCGCCATCGAGCGGATCGAACGCAAGCTGGATGACAATGAACAGGCCCAGAAACGCCTTCAGCGCGAACAGGATGGCAGCGAAGTCAAATCCGTCCAGCTCGAGACCCTGATCGGCGCCGGCCAGAGCCTGATCGAACGCCGCGACAGCATGGAGGTCTTCCGCGACACCGCCGCCGACATTTACCTGCGCACCACCGGCACGCCCTGGTCGCCGCGCTCCGGATCACGGGTCAATCATCGCCAGATGACTTCGGCCATGATCGACAGCCGCGATTTTCTCGCCGCAAAACGCCGAGCCGACAATGAAGTGCTCTTGCCCGCCGGACCGAAAATCGTCTTCTCGGGTGGCGACACCACCGATCACCGGACGATCTGGACCAAGCTCGATCAGGTCCATGCCAAGCATCCCGACATGGTGCTCCTACACGGCGGATCTCCCAAAGGCGCTGAGCGGATCGCCGCCAGTTGGGCCGATAACCGCAAGGTGCCGCAGGTCGCCTTCAAGCCGGACTGGACGAAACACGCCAAGGCCGCGCCCTTCAAGCGCAATGACCGGATGCTCGAAGCAATGCCAATCGGGGTCATCATCTTCCCCGGAACCGGCATCCAGGAAAACCTCGCCGACAAGGCCCGCAAGATGGGCATCTCGGTCTATCGCCTGGCAAAGGGCAGCGCGTGAGCGCTGCCTGCCGGCAATCGGCAAATGCCCTGAGTGGGCTGGCACTCGTCGCGTCTCGCCATTCCGGGCGATTTCATGCTATATTTCGCCCTGCGCCATGGTGGTGGTGGAAGGCGCGACCGTTCCAATTCAAACGGGAGACTCCACCATGATCGTTCTCGGAATCCTTGCATCCTTCGCCGCCATTGCGGCCATGTGCTGGCTGTTGTTCAACCTCGCTGTCTTCGCCCTCCCGTTCTTCGTCGGGCTGCATACCGGCCTCTGGGCCTATGACGCCGGCGCTGGCTGGCTTGGAGCGATTCTTGTCGGCGGCTTCGCGGCGGGACTGACGCTCGCTGCCGGTCAGGCGCTCATGATGCTCGTCCGCCCGATCTGGGCGCGCTTCCTGATTGCACTGGTCTTCGTGGTGCCGGCCGCAATGGCCGGGTTCTACGCGACCCTCGGGATCACGAAGGCCATGATGCCTTCCGAGACATGGCAGATGATTTTCGCGGTCATTGGCGCTGCGTCCGTTGGCATAGCCGCCTTTATCCGTGTAGCGGGCATGGCCGCCGCCGGACCTCCGGACGGATCTCTGGCACGAGCCTGACCTTGCCGCGCAACAGATGACGCAGGACCAGATCACGGCAAGACGGCCATCCTGATCGTCAGGATACCGGGATGGGGTGGTAGCGGATCGGGATGAAACCCGTGTGGTGGCCCTCGTCGGAGGCGCAGTTTGGGGGGAGCCGTTCGCGCGGCAGGCCCGGTCTTAGTGGTTGGGACGGTCGCCGGTGTGGATCGATGAGGGGATGCGCACAGCCTGTTGCGTGTGAGTAAAATCCTCCGGCGAATATGGAGCCGGCCTGGGCATGTCCGTGGCCGCCAACGTCTCCGTTCCTTGCCCGTCTCGTGTCCGCTCCATACGGCCCTTTCAATGGCCTGATCTGGCCGAAGACCGGCTGCGCCTCGCCCGCCTTGGCGCAACAGCGCCGCCACAACTTTCTTCCCCTGCCGGCAAAGCCGTCATTCCGCGCGGAACAAGAAAGTTCTGCCTCTGCCGTCCAGCCCCCGGTAAACCGGGGGTGCGCTGTCGGTCGTCTCCGGCCCGTCGATCGCCATCGGGCCGCAATGGTGCGGACCCGGAAACGGAAAACGGAGACTCAAAATGGCTACCATCGGCACCTTCAAGAAGACCGGCTCGAACGAATTCACCGGCGAAATCGTCACCCTCAGCGTCCAGGCCAAGGGCGTGCGCATCGTCCCCGACACCCGCGCCACCGGCGAGAACGCCCCCAGCCACCGGGTCCTGGTCGGCCGCGCCGAGATCGGCGCCGCCTGGTCCAAGCGCTCCAACGAGGGCCGCGACTATCTGGGCCTCAAGCTCGATGATCCGAGCTTCACCGCCCCGATCTACGCCAACCTCTTCGACGACGAAGACGGCGAGAGCTACGCGCTGATCTGGTCCCGGCCCAATCGCCGCAACGGCGAATAAGCCCGTCGCCCCAAGATGCCCCGCCCGGACGATCCGGGCGGGGCAAAGCGCATGAGGGCAACCGAATCAGTCGGCGGCAGGTCAAACTATCCCACACGTAAACCTGCCAAATTGTCTGGCCAGCCCCACCAAGAACGACTATTATAGTCGTAGTTCTGGCGCGAAAGCTGGTCCGAATGGGAGGTGATCATGCATGATCACCGCCCGACAATCGCGGGCCGCACGCGCGCTGCTTGGTTGGACTCAGGAGACGCTCGCTGACAAGGCCCAGATATCGCTGACCGCGCTCAAACGCCTTGAGTCTGAAAGCAGACTCGACGTGTATGAGACCACGCGCGATCAGGTCCGCAGGGCTTTCGAGGGTAGCGGAATCATCTTCCTGAATCCCGACCAGGGTATCGGAGTGCTGCTGGTCGATGAAAAACACCGACGGTCCCCCCCGCTACTCTAGCGTTCACGTCCCGACGTCGCCTCAAAACAGGCTTGGGATTTCGGTCGTATCATGGTTAATAAACCCCTTCTGTGCGGATAGAGATATCCCAAAGGGGGCAGCGTGACCGATTCCAACTTTCTGGATGAGCCACCAGAAAGCGTGGCGCTCACCGACTACGACCGAACGCATATGAAGCTCTACTTGCGTCTGTTGGATGCGGCGGCCGATGGCGCTGACTGGCGTGAAGCCGTGAGCGTCCTGTTCGGCCTCGATCCCGAGTGCGACCCCGAGCGTGCCCGTCATGTCCATGACCGGCACCTGGCCCGCGCCCGCTGGATGACGACCCATGGCTATCGCCAGCTTGTTCGTGAAGGACAAAGCCACTGATCTGGTGATGCGCTGGCCGCAATACCCATTGCGAGCGATGCGGCTTCCACCTTTAGCCCGAACCGGCAATCGTTTTCGCCTCGACACACCAGAACCGCGAAAAGGCTGGAGGGCAGGATGTCTCTCGACACATCCCGGTGGCGAACACCGTCGAATTATGACTACACAGACGATCTGAACGCGCCCGATGTCGGCTGGGAGTGGCTGAGGCGCAACGAGGACTATCAGAACGACTTCGATGCTCTGCAAACCGCCCCAACCCACACCCCGGCATTGATCGAACGCGCGAGCCTGCGCTGGGGTCTGCGATTTCGCAGTCCCGCCGAGCCTCAACGCCACTGAAACTCCGGTTTTCTGGCTTCCCGAAGACGACACAGGCGCTGTCGTACTCGTGCCCGCGCCCCCGATCCTGCCACATGGCACAATCGCGGCGACTGCACTTTCCGACGCCCGCGAGAAAGTCGGGCCTGAAGCGCAGCACATCCCACATCCGCTCGGCGGCAGCGATCATCTCCATCTCGTTCTGCCGCATGACACCCCGGTCGATGCAGGGCTCGTCGCCGTCGTGCCGCTTGGACTGGAAGGATTCGATCGCGTCAAAGCGATTGTCCGCCTTCTTGCTTCTCTTCACCACCGACCCGTCCCCCCAGACACGCGGTTGACGCCGCAGCAGCGCGCGCGTGCGCGGCGCATGTTGCAGGCATTTGATGGGCGACAGACCGGCGCCACGCACAAGGAAATCGCCGAAGTACTCTTCCGCACCGGCAAACTCACCCGCGATGAATGGCAAGCGGCTTCGGAGCGACATGCCGTGATGAGCCTCCTGGAAGGGGCCGAGGCCATGATTGCCGGTGGCTATCGCAGCCTTCTCCGGCATCGTCGCCGATCATAATACGCACCGGCCTGGCAGCCGGTGTGGAGTTTTAGGTCCCCCTTACTTCCCACTGCAACTCGCCGTCCCGCCTTCGCCATCGTGGCCTGCGTCGGCCGTTGCTCGCCAGCGGCCTCAACGCACCCACGGAGACCCCATCCATGCGACCCGATCTCGCCGCCCTTCCGCCACGCTACCTGCGCACCAAGGAAGCCGCCGAATTCCTGAGCCTGTCGTCCCGCACGCTGGAAAAGCACCGCACCTATGGGACCGGCCCTGCCTACCGGAAACTCGGCGGGCGCGTCGTCTATGCAGTCGAGGATCTGACAGCCTGGGCCGACAGCGGCGCGGTCACGTCCACATCCGATCCGCGTGGCGCGGTGCGGCCGGCAAAGCGGCAGGCACCCGCATCCGTTGCCCGTCGCGCGCGATAGCCGCGAGGCGGCTCCCTCATGCCGATGCGCAAAAGCTCAACCTCAGAACGTGGGCAGCTCGATCTGTTCAGGGCGCTTCCGGGCGATTTCTCGCCGCGTGATGCGCAGGATATCATGGCCTATCCCTTCTTCTCGCTCTCGAAATCGCACCGGACAGCGCCGATCGATTTTGTCGCCGGCCGCGTCGCGATCCGTGTCGAAGCCGTACCCGATCATGGCATGGCCACCATCTGGGACGCCGACATCCTGATATGGGCCGCCAGCCAGATCGTGGAGGCCCGTGACGCGGGATTGCCGACATCGCGTCTGATGGCCGCCACACCCTACCAAATACTGACCTTCATCCGGCGTGGTGTCGGCGCGCGCGACTATCAGCGCCTGAAGGCCGGGCTTGATCGGCTCCAGTCGACAACGGTGTCGACCTCGATCCGGCAGACCGCCGAAGGTCGCCGTCATCGCTTCTCCTGGATCAACGAATGGCGCGAACGGACCGATCATCGCGGCAGAGCCGCAGGCATCGAACTGATCGTGCCGGACTGGTTCTACAGCGCGGTCCTTGACGACGCGCTCGTTCTCACCATCGACCGGACCTATTTCAACCTGACAGGCGGCCTCGAACGCTGGCTCTATCGACTGGTCCGAAAGCATGGCGGCAAGCAGCGGCGAGGCTGGAGCTTCGATCTGCGGCACCTCTACCTGAAGTCGGGAAGCCTTTCGCCCTTCAAGCGCTTTGCTTTCGAGCTGCGCGACATCATCCGGCGCCAGCCGCTACCGGGATATTGGCTTTGCCTTGAGATCGAGGCCGGTGGCCGCACACTGCTCGCGTTCGAGCCGTGGAAATCCTGTGGAAAAGCTGTGGATGGCGTCGTGCCATCGGGAACCCCGACCCTCGTGCCATCGGGAACCGGGCACACGTGCCATTGGGAACCCAAACCGGCGTCAACCGACGAAAAAGAAAAAGGAAATCGCGCCCTTAACTTAGAATCTAACCAAGAATCTAACATTGAAGAGCGCGCGCGCGATGTGAATAAAACGGCGCGCACATCTTCAGGCAGCGCCCAAAATCGCGCGTCACACAGTCGTCGCCGAGCATCTTCCCGGCCAGTCTCGACAGATATTTCCGGCTCCCCGATCGCCGTTCACCTCCCCTTCGATGATGAACCGGGAGGGAAGCCATGATCGTCGCTCTCCTCAACCAGAAAGGCGGCGTGGGCAAAACCACGCTGGCGCTGCACCTCGCGGGAGAATGGGCCGGAAGGGGAAAGCGCGTCACTCTGATCGACGCCGATCCGCAAGGCTCCGCGCTCGACTGGTCGCAGCGGCGCAGCCACGAGGGCTTGCCGAGGCTGTTCAGCACCATCGGCCTGGTACGCGATACGCTGCATCGGGAAGCCCCGGAGCTGGCCCGCGATGCCGATCATGTCGTCATCGACGGGCCGCCGCGTGTCGCCGGCCTCATGCGCTCGGCGCTGCTCGCCGCCGACCTGGTGCTGATCCCGGTGCAGCCATCCCCCTTCGACGGCTGGGCCTCGGCCGAGATGCTGGCGCTTCTCAGGGAAGCGCGCATCTACCGGCCCGAGCTTGCCGCCCGCTTCGTCCTCAACCGTTGCGGCGCGCGCACCGTCATCGCCCGCGAGACGGCCGAGACGCTGGCCGACCACGATCCACCCTTGCTCGCCGCCACCATCGGCCAGCGCGTCGTCTTCGCCGACGCCGCGCAGTCCGGCCGGCTTGCATCCGAGATCGACGGCGACAGCCCGGCCGCGCGCGAGATCGCGGCGCTGGCCGACGAGACCGACCGGCTGCGCATCGGGAGAGGATCGTCGTGACCGCGCGCACCCGCAAACCCGGCTTCGCGTCCCGGCCGGTCAATCCCGAAGGCTGGATCAGGGCGGCCGACACGCCGCCGGGCGGCAAGCCTGCCGGCGAAGCGTTCACCGCCCGCCTGACCATCGACATCACGCCCGAGCTGCGCGGCCGCATTAAGGTCGCGGCCTTCCGGCGCGGCGTCACCGTCACCGACATGCTGCGCGACCTGCTCGCCCGCGAATTTCCACCCACCGAGGGAGATCGGTCATGACCGGCCATCCGCCGCGCCGCATGCACGGCCGTCCGCTGCTGGACGGACCCGCGCCCTTCACCACCTTGGTCGAACTGACCTTCGACAAGCGCAAGGTCGAGCACTGGATACGCTTCGGCCGCAAGAGCTACGAACAGATCATCGACCGTCGCCGCAGCGTCGTCGGCTTTGCGCCGGGCAGCGTCTTTGCCTTCGTCCGTTGGGCATCTGGCGCGCATGGCACTATCGTTTCGCGCATCGACATTGTGCGGGCCATCGGGCGCGGCGAGCCGTTCCAGACATTGCCCTTCGTCCGCCCCGGCGGAGAAATCCTGTTGCGCCTCGATAGCTGGGCGAAGGTGCAGCGCGCGCTTGCCGCCATCGACGCCGTGGAAGCGCTCGGCCTCGATCCCGCCGACATATCCCCGGCGCACTGGCGGCATGTCCACAACCGTCTGACTGCCGGTCTGGAGCCGCACACCTATACGCCCGAGCGACACGCCGCCTGGCTCGGCCGCCAGAGGATCGACCCATGACGCGCCGCCGTATCCTCGCGGCAACGGCGCTGGCGGTCATGGGCATCGCAGCCGCCAGCGTCGCCGATCCTCCGACGAAACTGATCTGGAACGCCACCGCCAGCGCGCCCATCGGCTTCTACACCGTCGGGCCGGCCGACGCGCTCGACGTGACGGAGCTGGTCGCCGTCGTGCCGCCCGAACCGCTGGCCGCTTTCATGGTCGAACGCGGCTACGTTGCGCCCGGCGTGCCGCTCTTGAAGCGCGTCCTCGGACTGCCGGGACAGCGGGTTTGCCGCTTGCGGTCCACGATCACGGTGGACGGGATCGAGATGGGCGAAGCGCTCAACCGCGACCGGATCGGCCGCGATCTGCCCGTCTGGCAGGGATGTCGAACCATCGGCGACGGCGAACTCTTCCTGATGAATTGGGACGTCCGAGACAGCCTGGACGGCCGTTATTTCGGACCCGTCCCCGCAAGTTCCGTCATCGGCCGGGCGGTCCCGCTCTGGACCGATGAGGAAGGCGACGGCCGCTACGAATGGCGCACCCAGACCAGCGCAATGGCGCAATGACTGCTTCCCCATCGGCGGGAGCGGTGCCCGCCGATGGTTTCCCAACCTCACCGCCAAGGAGACTGTCATGCCCCAGATTGGTGATTTTGCGCGCGACGAGGCCGGCTTCATCGGACACCTCGGGACGCTCTTACTGCATCAGGATATCATCATCGTCGCGGCAGAGCCGTCCGACGCGGAGAACGCACCGGATTATCGCGTTCACTTGTTAGACGCCATGACCAACGAGACCGGCCCGGAGGTCGGCGCGGCCTGGAAACGCACCGGCGAGAAGGCCGGCGAGTATCTTTCCGTGCTGCTGGACGATCCCACATTCCCGCATCCGATCCGCGCCAACCTGTTCCGCGACGACGGTGCGGGCGCATCGTGGTCGCTGCACTGGAGCCGTCCACGACACCGCGATGATCGGGACTAGGATCATGCGGCATCGTTTTGCTCTTTTCTTCACGGCCTTGCTGTCTCTCGGCAGCGGATCGACAATGGCCGTTGCGCAATCGACGCCGATGGTCCGGCCCGCCGCTGTCCATCCCCATGCCGCCCACATCACCGAAGCGGCGCGGCGCTTCGATATTCCCGAGCACTGGATTATCGCCGTGCTGCGCGCCGAAAGCGCGGGCGATGTGCGCGCGGTCTCAACGGCCGGTGCGATGGGGTTGATGCAGGTCATGCCCGCCACATGGGCGGAGCTGCGTGCCCGTCATGGTCTCGGCCGCGATCCCTACGACCCGCGCGACAACATCCTCGCGGGCACCGCATACCTGCGCGAAATGTTCGACCGCTACGGCAATGTGGCCGCGATGCTCGCGGCCTACAATGCCGGCCCCGGCCGCTACGACGAATATCTTGCGACCGGCCGCACTCTGCCGGCCGAGACGCGGGCCTATGTCGCCGCGCTCGCGCCGGTTCTTGGCGGCGCGGTCGCGTCCGAAGCGCCGCCATCAGCACCGCCACCGCCGCCGGACTGGCGCGAGGCCCCGCTGTTCGTCATGCGCTCGGCCGACACGCGAACCGCCGCCACACCGTCATCCGACGCGCAATCCGGCGACGCCCGCGCAACCGTTCCGGTGCGCGGTCCCGCTGACATGGAGCCGCAGAGCGGCGGCATGATCGTGGCCCGCGCCGGCGACGGAGAAACGCCATGAGCACGGCGTTCCCGCGTCTGGCGGCGGGCGACCCGGTGTCCAGTCAGGCAGGGTTTCGCCTGGCTGGATTCCCGGCAGGAAGGGCGGAAAGGGCAGAAAAGGCGGAGGGCAAGATTGAAGAACATGGCACCATGTCGGGCCAGTTCTGGAAATTTTTGTTGTCTGCACACTGTTTAGCGGGCGCGCGCACGGCACACCATCTTTGGACCCCGCGTGCCGCGAGGTTGCGCAATACCTTGGAATTTCTGGATTTTGACCGGCACCATAGGCGGAAATTGCCCTGTTATCGGGATTCTCGGCAGCAGGCACAGCGATGAGCGCCGACGACGAGAACCGCTTCCGGCCCAAGCCTGGCCGTATCCGCTCCGATGCGCCACGCGCGGGCAAAACCAAGAGCTTTCTGACGCAGGCGAAGAAGCTTGCCCGGCAGCAGCGCGGCACCTCGCCCCGCGCCGGTGTCGGAACGGCGGCGTTCACGCCCGCGACCCCGGCCGGTTCGCATGTTGTCCTGTCGAGCGGCAAGGGCGTGAAGCGCGGGCGCGGCGCGGTCTTCGTCCGCACCCGCAACCTCGGCGGGGGCTGGCATCACCGGCAACCTGGCGCGCGCCGCATCATGGTCCAGCAGCGCTACATCCTCAACCCTGGAATGGGTCGGAAGGCGCAGTCCCATCTGCGCTATATCCAGCGCGACGGCACGTCCCGCGATGGTGAGCGCGGCCAGCTTTATTCTGCGAACGAGGTCGGCGTAGATGGCGACGCCTTCCTTGAACGCGGCCAGAGCGACCGTCACCAGTTCCGATTCATCGTCTCACCCGAGGACGGGGTGGAGCTGTCCGACCTCACCGCCTATACCCGCGACCTCATGAGCCGGGTGGAAGGCGACCTCGGAACCAAGCTCGATTGGGTCGCGGTCAACCATTACAATACCGGGCATCCCCATGTGCATGTCATCGTCCGGGGCAAGGACGAGCTGGGGCAGGATCTGGTCATTAACGGCAACTACATCGTCCATGGTATCCGCGAGCGTGCCAGCGAGCTTGCCAGCCTGGAACTTGGCCCCGTCACCGAGATCGAGCAGACCCGCAAGCTCACGGCCGAAATAGATCAGGACCGTTTCACTCGCATCGACCGCGCCATGTCCGAAGAAGCCGATGGACGGTTTCTCGACCTGCGCCACGAGCCGGGCGAGTCGAAGCGGCAGTTCGAGCGCAGTCTTCGTCTTCGTCGGCTTTCCAAGCTGAGCCGAATGGGCCTCGCCACCGAACACGCGCCCGGAGTCTGGGAATTGAACGAGCGGCTGGAACCGACCCTGCGCGAGCTTGGCGAGCGTGGCGACATTATCCGCACCATGCAAAGATCGCTCGCCGCCGATGGGCTGGAGCGCGATCCCATGACCTTCCGCATCCATGAGGGCGCACCCGCAACGCCCGTCACCGGCCGCGTCCTCGACAAATATCTCGCCAACGAGCTGGGCGACAATCTCACCATCGTCGTGGATGGGATCGACGGACGGACACACCACGTCGCCAACATCGACCCCATGCAGTTGGAGGATGCCCGGATCGGCGGCGTCATCGAGATCGGACGTGCCGAGGCGACGGCCCGGCCGTCCGATCGCACTATTGCCGCCATCGCCGAAGACGGCATCTATCGGCCGAGCCGTCATCTGGAGCAGGCGAAGTTCGAGGGCCGCGTTCCTGGCGGCGACTATGAGGGCTATGTCGATGCCCATGTGCGCCGGCTGGAGGCATTGCGCCGCGCGGGGATCGCGGAGCGGATCGACGCCGACCAGTGGCGCATCCCCGAGGATTTCGAGAGCCGCGCCGCTGCCTTTGACACCGGCCGAAACCGGCAGGCCAGCGTTCGCATCCTGTCCACCTCCGATCTGGACAAGCAGATCGGCGCGGACGGTGCGACCTGGCTCGACCGGCGGCTGATCCACGGCGAAAACGCCGACCTTGCGCCGACCGGCTTTGGCCAACAAGTCCGCGAGGCTATGGACCAGCGCCGCGAGCACCATATCGAACAGGCCGACGCCACCAGAGCGCGGGATGGCCGCATCTTCTACCGGCGCAGCCTTCTCGCTACCTTGCGCGAGCGGGAGGTTGCCCGTGTCGGCGCAGAGATGGCCGAGGCCAAGGGCCTGCCGTTCCGCGCCGCCACGGACGGCGAGAGCGTCAACGGGAAGTTCACCGGCGCCGTGCAGCTATCGAGCGGCAAGTTCGCCGTGGTCGAGAAAAGCCATGAGTTCACCCTTGTCCCCTGGCGCCCGGTCATCGACCGCCAGCTTGGCCGCGAGGTCATGGGCGTCGTTCAAGGCGGATCGGTGTCTTGGCAGCTTGGCAGATCCCGCGGCATCGGCATCTGACCCAAGATGTAATCTGTCCGTCGCTTCGCTTCGGTTTCCGTCGCAATCTCATGAACCGTCCTATTTGCGCGCTGTAGTATTCGTCCGTTCTCCGCCATCCTCTTTCGTGTTGCCTGTCGCGCAAATCCCTATTCTTTGTTCGGCTCCATCTCTCTTGCCGCTTGGAGTTCATATGCGTGGAGGCCGAATCCTTTGGGGTCAAATCGCTGTCGTCTTCACCATCGTTTTGGTGATGGTGTGGGCAGCGACGCAATGGACGGCTTTCCGCCTCGGCTTCCAGCCCCAACTTGGCAATCCGTGGTTCGAGGTGATTGGCTGGCCGGTTTATTATCCGCCGGCCTTCTTCTGGTGGTGGTTTTCATACGACGCCTATGCGCCAGCAATCTTCGTTGAGGGCGCGATTATCGCGGCCTCAGGCGGCTTCATCGCCATTGCCGCCGCCATCCTCATGTCGATCATCCGCGCGCGGGAGGCAAAGAACGTCGCCACCTACGGTTCGGCGCGATGGGCGGAGGACAAGGAAATCCGAGCGGCCGGATTGCTCGGCCCCGATGGCGTCGTGCTCGGCCGTCACAGCCAAGACTATCTGCGCCATGACGGTCCCGAGCATGTCCTTTGCTTCGCCCCGACCCGCAGCGGCAAGGGCGTCGGGCTGGTGGTGCCGACACTGCTGACTTGGCCGGGAAGCTGCATCGTCCACGACATCAAGGGCGAGAACTGGACGCTGACAGCGGGCTTTCGCGCGAAACATGGCCGCGTCCTGCTGTTCGATCCGACCAATGCGAAGTCGTCCGCCTACAACCCGCTGCTGGAGGTCCGGCAAGGGGAATGGGAAGTCCGGGACGTGCAGAACATCGCGGATATTCTGGTCGATCCCGAAGGCAGCCTCGACAAGCGCAACCATTGGGAAAAGACCAGCCATTCGCTTTTGGTCGGCGCGATCCTGCATGTTCTCTATGCGGAGAAGGACAAGACGCTGGCGGGCGTCGCCAACTTCCTGTCCGATCCACGCCGTCCGGTCGAGGCGACCTTGCGCGCGATGATGGACACACCGCATCTGGGCGAGGCAGGCGTGCATCCCGTCATCGCGTCATCGGCGCGAGAGCTTCTGAACAAGTCTGAGAACGAACGGTCGGGCGTGTTGTCTACGGCCATGTCTTTCCTCGGCCTTTATCGCGATCCTGTCGTGGCGCGGGTGACGGCGCGATGCGACTGGCGCATTGCCGATCTGGTCGGCAGCAAGGAGCCGGTCAGCCTCTACCTTGTTGTGCCGCCATCCGACATCAACCGCACCAAGCCGCTTATCCGCCTGATCCTCAACCAGATCGGCAGGCGGTTGACCGAGGAATTGAACACGTCCGGCGAGCGCCACCGCCTGTTGTTGATGCTGGACGAGTTTCCAGCGCTCGGCCGGCTCGACTTCTTTGAATCGGCGCTCGCCTTCATGGCGGGTTATGGCCTCAAATCCTTCCTGATCGCGCAGAGCCTCAACCAGATCGAACGGGCCTACGGCCAGAACAATTCGATCCTCGACAACTGCCATGTCCGCGTCAGCTTCGCCACCAATGACGAACGCACGGCCAAGCGGGTGAGCGACGCGCTCGGCACCGCGACCGAGCTGCGCGATTCCACCAACTATGCCGGCCATCGCCTTGCGCCGTGGCTTGGGCATTTGATGGTGTCGCGGCAGGAGACGGCCCGGCCGCTGCTCACGCCGGGCGAGATCATGCAGCTTCCGCCCACCGACGAGATCGTCATGGTCGCGGGCACGCCGCCGATCCGCGCCACCAAGGCCCGGTATTTCGAGGATGCGCGGTTTCAGGAACGCGTCCTGCCTCCTCCCGATCTGGCCTCCGCTCCGCTGGCGCCCAGCCCATCCGCCGATGACTGGTCCGGCCGTGTGGTCGCGGCGGCGGGTCGTTCCGCGAAGGTCGCCGCAGACGGGGCCGAGGGCGATCCGGCCAATGCCGGCATCCGCCGCGAACCGGAATTGCCCGACCATGAGGAAATCGTCGCCCCGCCGCCGTCGCCCGAACGGGAGTTCGAGTTTCTGGACGACGAGCCGGACATCGACGCGGCCAAAGCACGGGCGATCCGTGAACGCATGAGGATGGTCGCTCGGCAGGCGTCGATGAATCCCGATGACGGCATCGAGCTTTGAGGAACCCGCCCGTGGCCACACGAACCCGCATGAACGTCTATTTCACCCCGGACCTCCTCAAGCAGGTCAAGGCGCTAGCTCTCCGCCAAAAGGTCTCGCAATCTGCCGTCATCGAGGCCGCAGTCGCCTCTTTCCTTTCAGGAGACTCCGCCGGACAGCTCGAGGCCGCGATGTCGCGCCGCTTGGACAGGCTGGGCCGCCAGATCGACACGCTTGACGAAGATCTCGCCGTGCTCGGCGAGACCGTCTCGCTGTTGGTGCAATACTGGCTGACCTTCACGCCGCCGATCTCCGACACCGCGCAATCGTCCGCCCGCGCGAAAGGCGTCGAACGGTTCGAGGGCTTCATCCAGACCCTCGGCAAGCGGCTCGCCACCGGAGACAGGTTCCTCAAGGAGCTGTCGCGCGATGTCGAGTCGCTTGGGGACAGTCCCGCGCAGCGGCCGTCCGACCCCGATAGCGACCGACCCTGAATTTTGAAACCATCCTATTTACCGCCCATCGCCGCCCCTGGCCGCACACGCGTAAATACTTGTTGAGTCAGCCAAAATTCAGGCTCTTTTAATCGACCCCGATGCGGGGACCATCTGTCGCGTGCCCGCCGGAAGCCAGGGCCGACATGACTGCCAACCACCACAGACAGGAAGCCATTGCGCGCGGCGCGCGCATGTTGCGCACTGCGCTTGGACCATCCATTGCCCGGCTTCTTGAAGATCCGTCCGTCGTCGAGGTGATGTTGAACCCGGACGGCCGCATCTGGGTGGACCGGCTGTCCGAAGGCCTAGCCGATACAGGAGAGCGATTGCCCGCCGCCGATGGCGAACGCATCGTGCGCCTGGTCGCCCATCATGTCGGCGCGGAAGTCCATGCCCGCAGCCCGCGCGTCTCGGCAGAACTGCCGGACACCGGCGAGCGGTTCGAAGGCCTTTTGCCGCCCGTCGTTGGAGCGCCGGCTTTCGCCATCCGCAAGCCCGCCGTCGCGGTGTTCACGCTCGACGACTATGTGACCGCTGGCATCATGACCGCCCACCAAGCGGACATGCTGCGCGAAGCCGTCGCAACTCGCGCCAATATCTTGGTGGCCGGCGGCACGTCCACCGGCAAGACCACGCTGACTAACGCGCTGCTCGCCGAGGTGGCGAAGGGCGCGGATCGCGTCGTCATCATCGAGGACACGCGCGAGCTGCAATGCGCCGCGCCCAACCTTGTCGCCATGCGAACCAAAGATGGTGTGGCCAGCTTGTCGGACCTCGTGCGGTCATCGCTACGCCTGCGCCCCGACCGTATCCCCATCGGCGAGGTGCGCGGCCCCGAGGCCCTCGATCTGCTCAAAGCCTGGGGAACGGGACACCCAGGCGGCATCGGCACCATCCATGCGGGTTCCGGCATCGGCGCGCTGCGCCGTCTTGAACAGCTCATTCAAGAGGCTGTCGTCACCGTCCCGCGCGCCCTGATCGCCGAGACCATCGACCTTGTTGCGGTCCTTGCCGGGCGCGGTTCCGCGCGCCGGCTGGCCGAGCTCGCCCGCGTCGAAGGCCTGGGGCCGGACGGCGACTATCGCATCACGCACCCAAGCCCATTGGCACCCCCCACCAACACAGGAGATTCCGAATGATCCGTCATGCCATGCGCATCCGTCGCCACGTCGCCACGGCCGCGGCCGTCACCTATGTCAGCCTCTTCATGGCCCCGGCCGCCCACGCCTCGGGGTCGTCGATGCCCTGGGAAGCGCCGCTGCAATCCATCCTCGAATCCATCGAGGGGCCGGTCGCCAAGATCATCGCCGTCATCATCATCATCGTGACCGGCCTGACCCTTGCGTTCGGCGATACCAGCGGCGGCTTCCGTCGTCTGATCCAGATCGTATTCGGCCTGTCCATCGCCTTCGCGGCGTCGAGCTTTTTCCTGTCGTTCTTCTCGTTCGGCGGCGGGGCGCTCATCTGATGGCGGGCGGCCTCGAACAGCTCGACGCGGTGCCGGGATTCACGGTCCCGGTCCATCGGGCGCTGACCGAGCATATCCTGCTCGGCGGCGCTCCGCGCGCCATCGCCATCATGAACGGGACGCTGGCCGGGGCCGTGGGCCTCGGCCTGCGCCTTTGGCTGGTCGGCATCGCCATCTGGGCCATCGGCCATTTCGCGGCCGTGTGGGCGGCGAAGCGCGATCCCCTCTTCGTCGAGGTCGGGCGGCGGCATCTGCGCATCCCGGCTTTTCTGGCGGTGTGAGGGCGCGGCCATGATGAACCTTGCCGAATACCGCCGCACCGCCACCCGGCTCGCCGATTATCTGCCATGGGCCGCATTGGCCAGCTCCGGCGTCGTCTTGAACAAGGACGGGAGTTTTCAGAGGACGGCGAAGTTTCGCGGTCCCGATCTGGATTCCGCCGTCGCCGCCGAGCTGGTCGCGGTCGCCGGCCGCATCAACAACGCCGTGCGCCGTCTCGGCTCCGGCTGGTCAATCTTTGTCGAGGCGCAGCGCAGCGAGGCCGCGACCTATCCCGACAGCACCTTTCCCGATCCCGCGTCGGCGCTGGTCGATGCAGAGCGCAAAGCCGGTTTCGAGGAAACCAGCACGCATTTCGTGTCCGGCTACTTCCTCACCTTCCTCTGGCTGCCCCCGGCCGAGGAAGCCGCGCGCGCCGAAACATGGCTCTACGAGGGCCGGGAGAAAGCGGGCGTGGACCCGTGGGAACTGCTGCGCGCCTTCATCGACCGCACCGACCGCGTGTTGGCCTTGCTCGACGGCTTCATGCCCGAGTGCCGTTGGTTGGATGACGGCGCGACGCTGACCTACCTGCATTCGACGATCTCCACGAACAGGCATCGCGTCCGCGTTCCCGAGACGCCGATGTATCTCGATGCTCTGCTCGCCGATCAACCGCTAACCGGCGGGCTGGAGCCGCGCCTTGGGGACGCACATCTGCGCGTCCTGACCATCGTGGGATTCCCTACCGCGACGACGCCGGGCCTGCTCGACGAAATGAACCGGCTGCCGTTCCCGTATCGGTGGAGCACGCGCGCAATCCTGCTCGACAAAACCGATGCGACCCGGCTGCTGACCCGCATCCGCCGCCAGTGGTTCGCCAAGCGCAAGAGCGTCGCCGCGATCTTGAAAGAGGTCATGACGAACGAGGCTTCCGCCCTGGTGGACACCGACGCGGCCAACAAGGCGCTCGACGCCGACATGGCGTTGCAGGAACTCGGGGCGGACGTGGCGGGCGTGGCCTACGTCACCGCGACCGTCACCGTATGGGATGGCGACCCGCGCATAGCTGACGAGAAGCTGCGCCTGGTCGAGAAGATCGTTCAGGGCCGCGACTTCACCGCCATGGCCGAGACGGTCAACGCGGTTGACGCATGGCTCGGCAGCCTGCCCGGACACGCCTACGCCAATGTCCGCCAGCCGCCCATCAGCACCTTGAACCTCGCCCACATGATCCCGCTTTCAGCGGTGTGGGCGGGGCCGGAACGGGACGAGCATTTCGGCGACGCTCCATTGCTTTACGCCAGGACCGAAGGCTCCACCCCGTTCCGGCTAAGTCTCCATGTCGGCGACGTAGGCCACACCCTTGTCGTCGGCCCCACGGGCGCGGGCAAGAGCGTGGTGCTCGCCCTCATGGCGCTCCAGTTCCGCCGCTACCACCGCAGCCAGGTATTCGCCTTTGATTTCGGTGGCTCGATCCGCGCCGCCGCGCTCGCCATGGGCGGCGATTGGCATGACCTAGGTGGCGGGCTGACCGAAGGTTCGGACACTTCCGTATCGCTCCAGCCGCTCGCCCGCATCCATGACACCTATGAACGCGCCTGGGCGGCGGACTGGATCGCGGCAATCCTCATGCGCGAAGGCATCGCCATCACGCCCGAGGTCAAAGAGTATCTTTGGACGGCGCTGACTTCGCTCGCCTCCGCGCCGGTCGAAGAACGCACGATCACCGGCCTTGCGGTGCTGTTGCAATCCAACGATCTGAAACAGGCGCTCCGGCCGTTCTGCGTCGGCGGTGCCTATGGCCGGTTGCTCGACGCCGAGACAGAGCATTTGGGATCGGCGGACGTGCAGGCGTTCGAGATCGAAGGGCTGGTCGGCACCGGCGCGGCACCGGCCGTTCTGTCCTACCTGTTCCATCGCATCGGCGACCGGCTCGACGGCCGCCCCACGCTGCTTATCATCGACGAGGGATGGCTTGCGCTCGACGACGAGGGGTTCGCCGGCCAGCTCCGCGAATGGCTAAAAACGCTGCGCAAGAAGAACGCCAGCGTCATCTTCGCCACGCAAAGCCTGTCCGACATCGACGGCAGCACTATCGCGCCCGCCATCATCGAAAGCTGCCCGACGCGGCTCCTGCTGCCGAACGAACGCGCCATCGAGCCGCAGATCACGGCCATCTATCGCCGCTTCGGCCTCAATGACAGGCAGATCGAAATCCTAGCACGGGCCACGCCCAAACGGGATTATTACTGCCAAAGCCGCAGGGGCAATCGCCTGTTCGAGCTGGGCCTGTCCGAAGTCGGCCTCGCGCTCTGCGCCGCATCCGCCAAAACCGACCAGACGCTCATTGCGCAGATCGTCGCCGAACACGGCCGCGATGGTTTCCTCGCCGCATGGCTGCGCGAGCGCGGCGTCGATTGGGCGGCCGACCTGATCCCGAACCTCACCAATCTCATCCCCCAGCCTGAAAAGGAGTCCATACAATGATTATCCGTTTCCCGCCCCCTCGCGCCGCGTTGATCGCGGCGGCGGTCCTCGCCGTGCCCGTCGCGCTGTCGCCCATGCTGGCAAGCCCGGCCCATGCGCAATTCGGCTTCGGCCGCATCGTCTATGATCCGAGCAACTACGCGCAGAACGTGCTCACGGCGGCCCGGACGCTGGAGCAGATCAACAACCAGATCACCAGCCTCCAGAACGAAGCGCAGATGCTTATCAACCAAGCGAGGAATCTGACAAGCCTGCCGTATTCGTCGCTCCAGCAGATTCAACAGAACGTCAGCCGCACCCAGCAGCTTCTCGCGCAGGCGCAGAACATCGCGTTCGATGTGCAGAACATCGACCAGGCGTTCCAAAGCCAATACGGCAACGTCTCGCTGTCGGCGACCGACGCCCAGCTTGTCGCCGATGCGCGCGACCGTTGGCAAAACACGGTCGGCGGCTTGCAGGACGCCATGAAAGTGCAAGCCGGTGTCGTCGGCAATATCGACAGCAACCGCGCCGAGATGGCCGCGCTCGTCGGCCGGAGCCAGGGTGCGACCGGCGCATTGCAGGCCACGCAGGCCGGTAATCAGATCCTCGCCCTCCAGTCGCAGCAGCTTTCCGACCTGATCGCCATGCTTGCCGCCAACGGCCGGTCGGAAGCGCTGATCGAGGCCGAGCGCGCCACGGCCGCCGAACAGGGCCGCGTCCAGCGCGAGCGCTTTCTGACCCCCGGTAGCGGCTACCAGCCGGGCAATGCGCAGATGTTCAACGGCAACAACTGACCGGGAGGCTCGCCATGGACGGCAAGATGCTGGCCCGGCTCGGGGCTGTCGTATTCGTCGCCATCGCCATCACCGCCACGGTGATCGAGATGACCCGCAAGGACGATCCCGCGCCGGCCAGCACCGCACCGGCGCTGCAACCGCCGACCGATCCGCTCCGCGCGACGCTCCGCCGGTGCCAGCAGCTTGGGGAAACGGCGACGAGCGATCCGGCTTGCCTTGCCGCATGGGCCGAGAGCCGCGACCGTTTTCTTGGCCGGACGCCCGCCCAGACCGCTCCGCGACAGAACGAGGGACAGTGATCCATGGGCGGAACCGGCGTCATCGACTCGTTTCTTGGGGTCTTCACCAGCTACATAGATTCCGGCTTCGGCCTGCTCGGTGGGGAAGTGGCGTTCATCGCCACCACCTTGATCGTCATCGACGTGACGCTCGCCGCGCTCTTTTGGGCCTGGGGCGCGGATGACGACATTATCGCAAGGCTGGTCAAGAAGACCCTGTTCGTCGGCGTCTTCGCCTACATCATCGGCAACTGGAACAACCTCGCCCGCATCGTCTTCGACAGCTTCGCCGGTCTCGGTCTCATGGCGTCGGGCACGAGCTTTTCCGCTGCCGACCTCATGCGGCCCGGCCGGGTGGCACAGACCGGGCTCGATGCCGGACGGCCGTTGCTCGATTCCATTTCCGACCTGATGGGCTACTGGTCGTTTTTCGAGAACTTCATCCAGATCGCCTGCCTGCTGTTCGCCTGGGCGCTGGTTATCCTCGCCTTCTTCATCCTCGCCGTGCAGCTCTTCGTCACGCTGATCGAGTTCAAGCTGACCACGCTGGCCGGCTTCGTGCTGATCCCCTTCGGCCTGTTCGGCAAGACCGCCTTCATGGCCGAGCGTGTGCTTGGCAACGTAATCTCTTCCGGCATCAAGGTTCTGGTGTTGGCGGTCATCATCGGCATCGGCTCGACGCTGTTCTCGCAATTCACGGCCGGTTTCGGCGGCGCGACCCCGACCATCGACGACGCCATGGCGATTGTGCTGGCAGCCCTGTCGCTGCTCGGCCTCGGCATCTTCGGACCCGGCATCGCCACCGGCCTTGTCTCGGGCGGCCCCCAACTCGGCGCGGGCGCGGCCGTGGGCACCGGCCTCGCTGCCGGCGGCATGGTGCTGGCGGGCGGTGCGGCGGCGGGTGGCGCGGCGATGCTCGGTGCAAAAGGCGGCGCTGCCGCTTTGTCCGGCGGGGCCGCGGCCGTTCGCGGCGGCGCGACGGCCGCAGGAGCCGCTTCCGCAGCCTACAGCCTCGGCTCGCTCGGCCAGACCGGCGCGACCGGCGTCGCCTCCGGCGTTGGCGGCGTCGCTCGCGCGGCAGGATCGGCAGCCGTCTCACCCTTGAAACGCGCTGCCTCCCGCGCGTCCGAAAGCGTCAAGTCCAGTTTCTCCGAAGGCGCCAAGGCCGGCTTCGGCGCGAGTGGTGGCACGTCCACCATGGGAACGGTCGGTGGGGCGGCGGAAGCATCCGCCCCTGCCGCGTCCGCCTCGGCCACAGGCGCACCGCCTGCCTGGGCGCAGCGGATGCGGCGCTCGCAGGCCATGAACCACGGCACGACCATGGCCGCGCACGCCGTCCGCTCCGGCGATAGCCACGGCCCCGGCTCTTCCGTCAACCTTTCCGAAAGTGACCGCTCATGAGCATCTTCAAACGACCCGCAGCCCATTACGGCAAGACGCCGGAACCCGAGACCCCGTATCAGAAGGCCGCGCAGGTCTGGGACGAGCGTATCGGCTCGGCCCGCGTGCAGGCTAGGAACTGGCGCTATATGGCCTTCGGTTCGCTGATCCTTTCAACGGGTTTCGCTGCTGCCCTCGTATGGCAATCGGCGCGCGGGACCGTGGTGCCCTGGGTGGTTCAGGTCGACGCCCTTGGCCAAGCGCAGACCGTCGCGCCCGCGAACGCCGACTATCGTCCGACTGACCCGCAGATCGCCTTCCATCTCGGCCGCTTCATCGAGCAGGTCCGCGCCATCCCGGCCGATGCCATCATCGTCCGCCAGAACTGGCTTCGCGCCTACGAGTTCACCACCGACCGGGGCGCTGCGGCCCTGAACGACTATGCCCGCGCCAACGATCCGTTCACGCGCGTCGGCCGCCAACAGATCGCCGTCGATGTGTCCAGCGTCATCCGGGCATCGCCGGGTTCCTTCCGCATCGCCTGGACCGAACGCCATTACGAAAACGGCCAGCTTTCCGGCACCGAGCGATGGACCGCGATCCTGACCATCGTGATCCAGCAGCCCCGAACCGCCGAACGCCTGCGCGCCAATCCGCTCGGCATCTACGTCAACGCAATCTCATGGTCGCGGGAGATGAGCCAATGACCTGCACGACGTTCCGTAAAGCCGGGTTTCCGGTTTTACGCAAATCCGCTTTGGCGGTCTTGTTACTTTCCGCCACGATGCTGACCGGCTGCGCCACCAACCGGACGCCGCAATTCAGCTATGACGACTCCGTGCCGCCGCTACCATCGCCGCCTGCGGCTTCGACCGAGGACCGCCCCCGGCCGCTGCATGTTCCGCCCGCCTGGACCGTCGCGCGCGGCGGCGAGAGGGCGGGCACACCGACCGGCCGCGTCGAGAACGCCAATGCCGCCGCTCGCGTCGAGCCGCGCCGGGAAGGCTACTATAACGCCATCCAGATTTACCCGTGGAGCGAAGGCGCGCTCTATCAGGTCTATGCCGCCCCCGGTCAGATCACCAATATCGCATTGGAGCCAGGCGAAAACCTGACCGGCGCGGGACCGATCGCCGCCGGCGACACCGCCCGCTGGATCATCGGCGACACCGAGAGCGGCAGCGATGCCAACCGGCGCGTCCATATCCTCGTGAAACCGACCCGCGACGACATCTCGACAAACCTTGTCGTGACCACCGACCGGCGCACCTACATGATCGAGCTGCGCGCGCGGGAAGCGCTCTACATGCCCGCCGTGGCATGGGCCTATCCCGCGCCACCGGCAGGCCAGCGCCGGGCCGTCCCGGCCGCGCCGGTCATCCCGGCCGAGGCGGCGCGGAACTATCGCTACGGATTGCAGGTGCAGGGCGACAGCCCGCCGTGGCGGCCGGTTTCCGTCTTCGACGATGGCCGGCGCGTCTATGTCGTCTTCCCGCGCGGGATCGTGCAGGGCGAAATGCCGCCGATCTTCGTGCTCGGGTCGGACGGCGAGCCGCAGATCGTCAACAGCCGCATCCACCGGAACGTCCTGATCGTGGACAGGCTGTTCGGGGCGGCCGAACTGCGCCTCGGTAGCGGCAACCGCCAGCAGGTCGTCAGGATCGTCCGTATCGAGCAACGGCAGGCCGCCGCTCAGCCCGCAGCCACCGGAGACTCGCCGTCATGACAGACAACCCGATCACCGACACCACCGCGCCCATGCGGCTGCGCGCAGAACCACCCCGCGTCACCCGCCTGTCCCGCAAGATGCTGGCAGGCATTGGCGCCGTCGCGCTTCTCGGCATCGGCGGCGCACTGATCTATGCGCTCCAGACCCGCGATGCAGGACCGGGCGGCGAAGAACTCTATTCGACCGAGAACCGGCCCACGGCGGACGGCCTGTCCGGTTTGCCGCGCGACTATACCGGCCCGGTGCTCGGCCCCGCGTTGCCCGGCGATCTCGGCCGCCCGATCCTCGATGCGCAGAACCGGGGCCAGCCAGTTGCCGCGCCCGCCATTACCGCGCCAGCGGTCGATCCCGAGGAACAGCGTCGTCTTGCCGAGGAAGAAGCTGCACGGTTGAGCAACGTCTTTTTCCAGTCCGGGCCGCGCACGGGAGCGCCGGCAGGAACGGCCATGCCGGGCCTTGCTGGTCTCGGCGGACAGCAACAGGATGCGACCGGGCAGAACCGGCATGCCACTTTCCTGGGCGGCCCGGTGGATCGGCAGACCGTCGCGCCGGATCGCGTGCAGCCGCCGGCTTCGCCCTATATTCTACAGGCCGGGGCGGTGATACCGGCTGCATTGATCACCGGCATCCGTTCGGACCTTCCGGGCCAAATCACGGCACAGGTCACGGAGAACGTCTATGACAGCCCGACCGGCTCGCTGTTGCTGATCCCACAGGGCACGCGCATCATCGGCCAATACGACGACGGCGTGACCTTCGGCCAGCGCCGCGTGCTGCTTGTCTGGAACCGCCTGATCCTGCCGGGCGGCCGTTCCATCGTCCTTGAGCGCCTGCCGGGCGCGGACGCCAGCGGCTATGCCGGCCTTGAGGATGGTGTCGATTATCATTGGTGGGATCTGATGAAGGCCGCAGGACTGTCCACGCTGCTCGCGGTCGGCACGGAGCTGGCGGCCAGCGACGAGGACCGGCTTATCCGCGCCATCCGCGACGGGGCGCAGGATACCGTCAATCAGGCAGGCCAGCAGATCGTGCAGCGCCAGTTGCAGGTTGCGCCCACGCTGACCATCCGGCCCGGCTTCCCGGTCAGGATCATCGTGACCCGCGACCTTGTATTCGAGCCGGCAGGAGGTTGACCATGACCATGCTGAAACTCGGCCCGCTGCCCGACGACAAGCCGGTGAAAGTGACCCTGGAGCTGCCCGCGCCGCTCCGCCGCGATCTGGTCACCTATGCCAATTATCCGAATCGTTTACATGCCCAGGAGAAAAAACATGCCGGAACTAAAGCTTGGTCGGTTGCCGAAGGTGGGAGTGGTACGGATGACAATCGCGTTGTCGGAACCGCTTAAAGAGGAACTAGATCTTTATGCCGCCGAGCACAGCCGTCTCTATGAGCCCGTGGAAACTGCGGCATTGATCCCGTATATGCTGGAAGCATTCCTCCGCTCCGATCGTGGTTGGCGCAGTCGGCAGGCAAAGGCGGGAGGCGCGCGCAAACGTGGCGCTACCACTGCCACCGGCAATCCCACGCGAAGCGATGAGACATCTTCATAAAGTCGGCATATTACCGAAATATTGGTCCGCGAATCCGGCCAGCCCGTCCTTGATCCAGCAAAGCTCGTGGTGCCGATGACCCAAGGGTTGATGGCGACCGATCAGGGCTCTGCAAAGTTTCGGAGACTTGAATAAGTGGCAGCGTCGTGGGCGCCTGCCCGCCAACGAAGCTGGCATTCGCCCATGGTTGGCACGCCGAACTATCTGGCGCGCGCCAGTTCTTCGCCAAGAAACGGCGCCGTCCTGCTCCCGGGTGTTCGGGCTACCTGTTGAGGGGAACCGGCCACAACTATCATGCCGCCGGCATCGCCAGCACCTGGCCCTATATCGATCACCCAGTCGGCCTGCGCCACCGCGCGCATGTCGTGCTCGATCATGACCACGGTGTTGCCCGCATCGACCAGGCGCTGCAATTGCACCAACAGCCGGTCGGCATCTGCGGCGTGCAACCCTGTGGTTGGTTCATCAAGCACGTAGAGGCTGCGGCCACGCTGGCTGCGCTGAAGTTCGGTCGCCAGTTTGATCCGCTGCGCTTCGCCGCCCGACAACTCT
>Ga0207991_1000221_pt1 | contig 40425 bp, 28 predicted proteins | sample ETN07SmetaG_FD_185786 | JGI IMG/M metagenome (GOLD analysis project Ga0207991, IMG submission 185786) | Marine microbial and viral communities from oxygen minimum zone, Eastern Pacific Ocean - ETNP2014F14-07SV275 (SPAdes) (version 2) | ecosystem: Environmental > Aquatic > Marine > Oceanic ...
AATTTGTGCAGCAGACCTGGGACCGCTACCAGCGCTTCGACACGCCCCAGCCCATGATCGATTACAGCGCCCGCTGGTTGCTGGATCACTTACCGGCAAACCACGAAACCCGCCTGGTACACAGCGATTTCCGCAACGGCAACTTCATGCTGTCCGCTAGTGGCATCGTCGGTGTATTGGATTGGGAGTTGGCCCACATCGGCGACCCCATGCGCGATCTCGGCTGGATCTGCACCAACTCCTGGCGCTTCGGTGGTAGCGGCCCGGTGGGTGGCTTCGGTGAATACGGGGACCTGTTTAGAGGCTATGAAGAAGAATCCGGGACTGCGGTGGACCCGATTCATGTCAGATTCTGGGAGGTCTTTGGATCCTTCTGGTGGGCGGTGGGTTGCCTGGGCATGGGGCAGCAGTACCGCAGCGGGCCGGATCGCACGGTGGAACGACCCGCCATCGGGCGGCGCTCGTCAGAATGCCAGGTGGATTGTGTCAATTTGTTGATACCCGGCGAGGTGTCATTAATCCCAATGCCGAAATCAACTGCTAGCGAAGACTTGCCCCGTGCCGACGAATTGCTCGGCAGCGTGCAGGATTTTTTACGCAATGATGTCATGGCGGCGACCCAGTCCAGACTCAATTTCCTCGTCCGAGTCGCTGCGAACTCGCTGGCTATCGTACAAAGGGAGTTGGCCGTCGGCGTGGAGCATAGAGCGCGGGAACATAGCCGCCTGCAACAATTCTTCGTCAGCGAGGACGATCTGACGAGCCTGCGTTGGCGCCTGGTGCGTGGACTGCGTGATGGGAGCATTGAATTGGAGGATGCGGCACTACAGGCTCATCTACGCCATACAGCGGTCAACCAACTTGCTATCGACCAGCCCAGCTACTCCGGCTTCAAGACGGCGACGCAAACATAAAGGTTTGGCGAATGGTGTTCTCTTACCCCATGGTCCCCATGGGGCGGGCGCGCGTCCGCACCCAAAGATCCACTAGATTAACCCGCGAGGATTTGGCCATAGTACTGCGCGCCTTCGAAAAATATTATGCTTCAGTTGGGGAAACCGGTTAGGATTCCCGGAGAGGATTCCCCTGTTACAACGTATCGATAGGAGAACTACCCAATGGGCGTTCTGATCGCCATACTCGCAATTCTTTTTATCTCGCTCTTTGTTCTCGTTCCTCTGTTGGAGAAATACGGCAAGGAGAGATCCCCGGAGGAATTGCAAAACATCAGCCGCTGGATGATTCCATTGATGATCATATTGATCATTGCCATGGCCATTCGTTACCTGATAAGTTGACCCAACCAGCTATCCAGTTACGTTTCAGACAAGTTGAATGCCGTATAAGAAATTGTAGCCGGAGGTCGTTTCGAGCCAATATTTGTGAGCCAGGCGCTTGATTGAAGCCGGGGTTTACATTAATGTACGCGCCGCCAAGACAGACAAGCTGGCATCATAGACCTGTTGACTGGTCCCCTGTAAGTCTCAACCCAGGGTTAATAGGGCAATGAAATGATCACCTGTAGCACACTGTTAATCCAACTCCTGGAAAAATATGGCGTAGATACCATTTTCGGAATTCCAGGGGTGCACACCATCGAGTTTTACCGCGACCTCCCTGAGACCAATATTCGCCACATCACGCCCAGGCACGAGCAAGGCGCCGGTTTTATGGCCGATGGCTATGCCAGGGCGACCGGCAAACCCGGCGTGTGCCTGCTGATTACCGGCCCCGGAGTGACCAATGCCACCACGGCGCTGGCTGAGGCCTATTCAGATTCCGTGCCGCTGCTGTGCATTTCCAGCGTCAACCAGATTAGTGAACTGGGCATGGGCGGTGGTCGATTGCACGAGTTACCCTCGCAGCGCAATCTAACATCCGCATGCACCGTATTCAGCCACACCGTGCTGGACCCCGGCGAAATACCCCACGTTCTAGCCCGCGCCTTTGCGGTTTTCAGCAGTGGCCGACCGGGTCCGGTGCATATAGAAATTCCCATTAATCTGCTCACTGCCGAATTGGAATTCATCCCGAAAGAGGTACAGACAGTCACCCGGCCGGGGCCGGATCCCCTAAGCATCGAGAAGGCAGCCCAGTTGCTGGCATCGGCATCGAAGCCGATCATTATCCTGGGCGGTGGCGCCGTGGATGCCGGGGTCGAAGCAACACAACTGGTGGAAACCTTGAATTGCCCCGTGTTGACTACCATCGCTGGCAAGGGAACTGTCGATGAATCCCATCCATTGAGCCTGGGTGCAACATTGCCATTTCGGGATGTTCAGGCATTGATAGAGAACGCGAACGTGGTGCTGGCCGTGGGCACGGAATTTGCGGAAACAGATCTGCTATACACGGGGCGCACACCCAAATTTAACGGCCAATTGATTCGTATTGATATCGAAGCAGAACAACTGGTACGCAACTTTGCCCCCGCGGTTCCCATATTATCCGATGCGCGCATGGCGTTGCGGGCAATAAACCTTGAGCTTGCAAGGGACGAAAATCAAAGCGTGCTGCCGGCGAAGACCGAGCAACCGATAGAGGATATAGCATCTGCCACCGCAAACCTCGAGTGGCACCCACTGGCTGCACAACATCAGCTCGTGTTAGACATCATCCATCGCGAGCTGCCGAATGAGACTGTAATCGTGTGTGACTCATGCCAACTTGCCTACACCGGATGTCACTATTTCCCGAGTCAGTTTTCCCGGCACTGGATGTTCCCACTGGGGTACGGCACGCTGGGTTACGGACTGCCAGCCGCGCTGGGAGCGAAGCTGGCAAAGCCGGAAGCAGCCGTGGTTTGCCTGGCTGGTGATGGCGGCTATCTATTTACCGTGCAAGAGTTGGCGACGGCGGTCGATGAGGGTATCGCGGTCATCGTGATCGTATGGAACAACGAAGGCTACGGAGAAATTCGTGACGCCATGGTCGCAACCGGCATTCCTACTATTGGCGTTAATCTGAAGACACCGGATTTTGTGAGCATGGCCGAATCCTTTGGCTGTCATGGCTGTGCCCCGGATAACCTGGAAGATCTCGCCGCCGAAATCGGCGCGGCGCTCAAGCGTGACCTGCCCACGGTGATCGAGATACATGAAAATGCCCCTTATCTGTTGAATGCGGGGCAGCCCCATGAGTAAGGTAAAGCCGCTGTCATACCTTGCAGTCATCGAACCCTATCTGCCGGGGGATTTCGCGGTGGAAGGCGTCGAGGAGATCGTCAAACTCTCCTCCAACGAGTCTCCACTTGGTCCGAGTCCCAAGGCGATAGAGGCATTGGCAACTCTGCAGCCCAGCCTGCAAACCTATCCCGACAGTTTCGCCACCGAATTGAGAAAAACCATCGCAGAGAAATATTCGCTGGATCCAGAGCAAATCGCTTGTGAAGCGGGTTCGGAACCCATAATCAATCTGCTGGCGCGGGCCTATGCTCAAATTGGTGATGAAATCCTATTCAGCCAGTATGGCTTCATTGCCTACAAAATTGCCGCCCTCTCCATGGGCGCGACGCCAGTCGCAGCCCCTGAAATTGCCTACACTGCGTCCGTGGATTCGCTTCTAGATTGCGTAAGCGAGCGCACCCGGATTCTGTTCCTGGCCAATCCCAATAACCCGACCGGGACGGGGCTGCCTTTTACCGAGATCAAGCGCCTGCGGGAAAGTCTGAGGGAAGATATCCTGCTGGTGCTGGATGCTGCCTACGCAGAGTATTGCCACGCCGATGAATACAGAGATGGCAGCAGCCTGGTAAATAACGCGGCGGCCAACGTTGTGGTCCTGCACACCTTCTCTAAAATCTATGGGCTGGCGGCACTTCGAGTAGGCTGGGCCTATGCGCCACTCGAAATCGTCGAGGTGCTGAATAATCTACGCGGCGTATTTACCGTCTCAACTGCGGCGCAGCTATGCGCCGTTGCTGCGCTTCACGATGAGGCACATTTGCAGAAAAGCCGTACCCATAATAACGCAGCACGGGCCAGTTTAAGCGCTCAACTGGCAGCACTGGGATTTAATGTCCTACCCTCCGCAACCAATTTTGTATGCGTGCAATTTACAGATTCAGCGGCAGCAGCAGCAGCCGACCTTTTACTGCGTCAAAATGGCCTCATTCCCCGCACCCTCAATGAATACGATATGCCTGATTGCCTGCGAATTACCGTCGGCCTGACACGGCACTGTGATAAAGTCGTTCAATTACTGGCAAGCACTCGATAACAGGAAATTCTTTATGGCCGACTATAACCAGCCTCTAGGTGGCAACCAGATGCCTCGTTTCGGTGGGCCATCCACGATGATGCGCCTGCCTGCCACCGACACGGCCAGCGGCTATGATGTCTGTTTTATCGGCGTGCCCCTCGACATCGGCACCTCACACCGCCCGGGCGCAAGGTTGGGCCCAAGACAAATTCGCGCCGAATCTTCCCTGTTACGCCCCTATAACATGGCCACCCGGGCGGCTCCCTTCGACAAGCTCCGGGTTGCGGACCTGGGTGACGTGCCGATTAACACGTTTAATCTAGCGGCGAGTATTCGGATCATCGAGCAGTTCTATGCAGAAGTGATCGCACAAAACTGCATTCCACTGACCCTGGGTGGGGACCACAGTATTGTATTGCCTATATTGCGCGCTCTAAAAGTGAGACATGGCCCTGTCGGACTGATTCATATCGATGCCCACTCCGACACCAACGACGCCATGTTTGGTGAAGCAGTCACCCACGGTACACCCTTCAGGCGGGCGGTCGAGGAAGGCCTGCTAGACGGCTCCCGTGTCGCACAACTTGGTCTGAGAGGGTCAGGATATACGGCTGAAGATTTTGACTGGCCTCGTCAACAGGGGTTCAGGGTGGTCGAGGCACATGAATGCTGGCACAAATCACTGACTCCGTTGATGGCAGAAATTCGCGATCAACTGGGCGCAGGGCCTGTGTATATTAGTTTTGATATTGACGGCCTGGACCCCGCCTTCGCGCCGGGTACCGGTACGCCAGAGGTAGGGGGACTGACCAGTGCGCAGGGACTGGAAATCATAAGGGGTTGCCAGGGCCTCGATATCATCGGCGCCGACCTGGTCGAGGTATCCCCACCTTACGATCTGTCCGGCAATACGTCTCTGTTAGGGGCGAACCTGCTGTTTGAAATGTTATGTGTAATTCCCACCGCTATTAAATAAACGGGGATGGAAATATCAGGATCTATAGGGACGACGGCGCTTGCAGTCCTGACGGGCTGCCTGATAGTTGCCGGTGTCGTGCTCGGCGGACCTGCGCTGATTGCACTGCAGGAAGCGATCGTCGACTGTTTATAGAGCGCCCGAGGGCTCTCTACAATTTTGTCTGCGAACCCGGCAGGATCGAAGACCGTGGGAGCGGCCAGAAACCCGGTTTGAATTTCCTGGTGTAACGCCGAGGTGGCATCCCTATGACTAGCCGACGCTCATTATTACAGGCAATAGCCCTTGCACCGTTGTTCAGTGCCTGTGCCACAACCGATTCCATTTCCCGGCGTAGCTCCCCACGGAACTACACTCCATCAGGAGCCCCATTGCGTCGTGTGAGGGTGTCCGCCACGCGTATTATTCGCACGATTGCCGGACTGCGCCCGTTTCGCCAATCCGGTTTCGTCGTCAAAGCGCAACAGATGAACGACAAGATCGTCATCCACAACTATGGTCATGGTGGTGGTGGCATTACACTGTCCTGGGGTACCTCCCACTTGGCGATGGAGCTGGCCCTGCAAACTCAATTCAAGCGCTGTGCCGTCATCGGTTCTGGTGCCGTAGGACTTGCCACTGCTCGCCTGATGCAGGACCGAGGCTGGGATGTCACTATTTACAGCAAGGCCCTGCCCCCCAACACCACCTCGAATATCGCCGGGGGACAGTGGTCACCCACCTCGGTCTACGACGAGGAATACCTGACCCCGGCCTTCGAGGTACAGTTCGAACAGGCCATGCGTCATGCCTTTCGCTACTATCAAAACCTGGTGGGACCAAGATACGGCGTGCACTGGATCAGCAACTATGCAATCGGCCGCCAGGCGCCCAGCGGTGATTCGATCAATGACAAGTATCCCGACATGTATCCGCAATTGATGAGTCTGTCCCGGGATCAGCATCCTTTCGATGCCGACTATGTGCGCCACTTCAATACCATGCTGGTGGAGCCCGCAGTCTATTTACCCGCCATGCTGCAGGACTATTACGGGGCTGGTGGCAACATCGTTATTCGTGAATTCATGGACCGCGGCGATGTGCTCACTCTGGATGAGCCGGTGATTATCAATTGCAGTGGACTCGGTTCCCGCACACTATTCGAAGATGCAGAGCTGATTCCTATTAAAGGCCAGCTTACTTTTTTACTTCCGCAGACAGAAATTAATTACATGATTATCGGCAACGGGGGTTTGTACATGTTTCCCCGTAGCGACGGCATTCTGCTCGGTGGTACCTTCGAGCGAAATCAATGGTCACTGGAGCCGGATCCGGTGGCAACCAGGCGCATCATCGACGGTCATCGGGCATTTTTCGAAGCCATGGATGACCCCTGGGCATCGCCGTAGCAAGGCTTCTGCATTGCCGGCCCGTAGGCCACCTACGAGATTAAAAGGGACGGAGGCTGATGTATCTCCAGGGGAAAATCGAGAAAATTATCGGTAGTTGATACGTGTATCGGGGATTGGCAAGGGGTATTGTTTTCCCGTTCGGTTGGGCCATCCCTGGCCCGGTCCCGCGTCCGTCCCTGGCGCTACTCACTACAAAACAGCACCCCTTGCCAACCCCCTATCGAATTCAGTGCTCTTTTCGAGCTGCAAATCTCGTTGCTTTGCTAAAAAAATCGTAGAAGTGAATGCTTATCGCCTCTGTAGTTATTACTAGAAAAACATAAATGTAGGGGCAATTGCCTGTCTGCTAGTCGTGCCTCAGATATAGAGAAGAACACGAGCAAGCTTGCTTCCCAAAAGGCATGTCTCAATCAACTAAAACGGAGAGTATACAACTTCGCCTGAACTTTAATTTCCTGTGCTCAGGCAGGAGCTTCCATTCGTCCCGGGCACTCTACTAATGAGTCTGCAGGTGAGCCAACATGGTTGCGCTGTCACTGCACTCGAAAGGATCAGAATCGCAATTATCTGTTTTACCTGGCTCCTCGAATAGCGCAGTGATCTCACCGTTTTCCACCAACATGGAATAGCGCCAGGAACGCTCACCAAAGCCAAGATTTTGCTTCTTCACCAGCATGCCCATCGCCCGCGTGAAATCGGCATTACCATCCGGCAGCATCTTTACCTTTAGCACTTGCAATTGCTTGCTCCACTGAAACATGGCGAAGGCATCGTTGACACTGAGGCAATAAATTTCGTCGACGCCCAGCTGTCTGAATTCTTCATAGCTGGTTTCGAATCCAGGCAAGTGGGTACTGCTGCAAGTTGGAGTAAAGGCGCCGAGCAAGGCAAAAACAATCACCCTGCGACCGGCAAAAATGTCCTGACTGCTGACGTCTTTCCAGGCGAAGGGATTGTCTCCGCCGAGTGACTTATCATGGACACGGGTCTTAAATACCACTTTAGGAACCATTGAATTCATCGCCGCTTGTTAGCTCGTTTAAAATGCCCTGGTTAAAACTGATGACAGCTACATCGATAACCGCTTGAATACAGCTACAATAAGGTCTTCTTATTGATCAGTAAAACGACTTATTTCGATAGTTATAATCGAAAATATCGATTATAGATCCGCCTCGTTACAGGCTTGCGCTGAAAGCGCAGTTATTGGCCTGCAAGCACCGCAAACAGGCCATGGAACGACCGTTTATAGATAGACAAATCAGGTGATTAGCATTAGGCTGTCGTCTAATAAAAATCCAATTACTTACAAGCGACAGGAATACACCCTATGCTCCCTTCCAAGCGACTCGCTTTACTCTTGCTGGGCTCACTGTCAACAGGCATTTGCGGCCTCGCTGCCGCACAAGATGCAAGCCCTACTTTCTACGCCGATGCCCTGCCGGTTTTTCAGAAAAACTGCGTTGCCTGTCATCAGCCAGAGGGTCCTGGATCTGGTGGCCTGTTTGCGCCGATGTCATTGCTGGATTACGACCAGGCAAAGGCCTGGGCGCCGATGATCAAGAATGCCCTGGTGACTGGTTACATGCCTCCCTGGGGCGCCCACCAGCGACATCGCGGTGAGTTCAAGGGTGAGCGCTATATCGATGACAAAGAGAAAGAGTTATTGATCGCCTGGGTGGATGCTGGTGCCATGCCAGGTAATCCATCTGAATCGGCACAAACCGATGCACTGGTAAATTCCGGTGGCGGTACAATTTTACCGGAATCCGGCTGGTGGATTGGCGACCCCGACATGGTGGTAGGCTTCGATCGCCCGGTCTACGTCCGCGACGATGTCATGGACTGGCAGCCGACCGTGCAGATGCAGATTAAGCAGGGTGAACTCGATGAACCCAAGTGGATCTCCAAGGCTGAACTTGCACCCGGTGGTCCCTGGGTGCATCACATCGTCTCCAGTCACATGGGTGTGGGCGTTCCCGGTCGCGGTCCTTTCACCTACCCTCAGGGCTGGGGTGTATTGATGCCCGAGGACCCATTCGTTACCGTCAATATTCATTATCACAAGAATCCCGGTGAAGGCACGGCGGTTACTGACTCCACCGAGGCTGGGTTCGTATTCTATGAAGACGGCGATGTAATTGACTACGTGGTGGAGACCAACCTGCTACCCCATCGCGGCTGGACAATTCCGGCGGGTGAGCCAAACTACGAAGTCAACAATACCTATGACATAACAGAAGACATATTCCTGTTGTCCATGGGTCCGCACATGCACTATCGCGGCAAGGCCATGCGCTATGAGTTGGAGTATCCCGACGGTGAAAGAGAAGTCCTGCTGTGGGTTCCCGACTACGATTTCAATTGGCAATTCCTGTATGAATATGAAACCCCTAAATTCGTCCCGGCCGGATCCACTATCCACATGAGCTGGTGGTTCGATAATTCCACCGGTAATCGCTGGAACCCGGATCCTGCGGCGGATGTTGTCTACGGTCTTGCGACCACCGACGAAATGGCCAATGCCCGCATCTATTTTGCACCCACCACACCGCAGGGCATCGTCGTCGGCGAAGAGATTCCACCGGCTATCCTGGAACGGGCAATCTCCGCCGATAAGCGACGCCGGGAGCGTACGAAATTGCTGGATCAGAACGAAGATGACCTGAACTGGCTTACCGAAGACGAGAACAGCCGATAATCGAGTTTATTGCTGCCACCGGCGGCACGGGAGCGAATAGCAACATGGATAATCTGCCTGAGTCAAAGCAGTACACATCACTTCTATCCGCTCTGGCGATCGCCTTGCTGTTACCGATCTCGGCGCAGGCAGCGGATAACTGGGTTAACGGCCGCACCGCAGATGGTCAACCCGATTTACAAGGCCTGTGGACCAACGACACCATTACGCCCATGGAGCGTCCGGCTTCGATGGCGGACAAACTATTTCATTCAGACGATGAAGTTGCCGCCATGGAGACCCGCATCGCCGAGCGCCGCGCCTACGCGGATGACAACATTGTCGTCGAGGCCGGCGGCAATATCGGTGGCTACAATCAAATTTGGATGGATTCCGGCGATACCGTACTCTCGACCGGCCAGACTTCGATGATTGTCGATCCACCCGATGGTCGTGCCCCCATACGACCGGTAGCCGAGGCCTCCCGAGACTATGGCTTCGCTCACGTGGAAGATCACTGGACCAATCACACGGTATGGGATCGCTGTATCACCCGCGGTGTTCCCGGATCCATGCTGCCTGCAGGTTACAATAATGCCTATCGAATAATTCAGACAGCGGACACGATCACGATCATTCATGAAATGATTCATGATGTTCGGGTAATCCCGCTCAACAAGAGTGCCCACCTCGACTCCAGAATAAAATTATGGATGGGAGACTCTGTAGCCCATTGGGAAGGTGAAACCCTGATCGTTGAAACCACCAACTATAATGACCGTGGCATGATCGCCAATAGCGGTGCGGGAGGACGCTTGAAAGGTGTTCCGGTTTCAGAATCACTCCACGTCGTCGAACGCTTCACCCGTATCAGTGAGAATACGATTATCTGGGAAGCGAGAATCACCGATCCCGTGAACTTTACTCAGCCTTTCACGATTTCGACACCGTTGACGCGTGACGATGAATACGTCATGTATGAATACGCTTGCCATGAAGGCAACACCGCCATCGCCAATATTCTCAATGCCGGGCGGGCTGCCGAACAACAGTAATAATTAGTCCCTTGAATCCTTTCAGGGGTCACCGGGTGCCGGCGTCTACTGAGATACTCTGCTCAGGATTGGTGCCTAGCTGGGGACACGCCCGGACAGCTATCTAGCAGACGAACTCAACTCACCGTAACGGGTTGCCAGGTCTTGTGGCGTGCCAGCACTTCTTCAACCGAGTGCCTGCAGACACCAGCCTTCGAGATCAACTTGCTCTCACAAACATCGCAGCGCACACATTCCTTGAAGTCGATATCGGGTCCGCGAATCGCACCGGTAGGACATGCGTGTTCACAGACACTGCAAACCTGACACTGCTGGACTCGGGCGATACGCCAGGGCGAAATTAGTGAAACCACTCCCAGCGCTGCCCCCAACGGACAGGCATAGCGACAGTAGAAGCGACTCACCACCGATGAGGCCGCCAGGAAGGCCAGCAAGATACCCCACAGCAGGATCGACTGACTCTGATAAAAAATAGTCCCGAAGGGTTCGAAATACTGGAACACACTAAGTTCGCTATATGCCAAGGCCATGACAATCAACAGCAACAAGATGCCGTACTTGATATAAATCGCCTTGTCATGAAGCGCCTGCGGCAGCTGTTTTTGTAGCTTGTGTGGCACAAAACGGGTCAGAAAATCTTGTAGCGCTCCAAAAGGACACAGGGATGAACAGAACACCCTGCCCCAAAACAAGGTTGTCACCAACGTGAAGACAACGATTAACAATAATGGCAAGTCATTGAGGAAAAGTGACGGGCCCAGCTTTATAGCATTGGTTATATGGGATACGGAAAGAAAAGTGCCGTCGATAAAACCCAGATAGACCAGCGTATAAGTCAGGGTTACCCAGCGCAGCGACGCACTCTTGCGCAGAAAAGAGGTCATCACCAGGGCCAACAGCAAGAGCAGCGCCGCAAACTCGGCCCATGGAGCATTGTTGATTAGACTAGCAAAGCTGCCTGAATCCTCTTCATCATCATACTCTTCATCTATGTCGGCGAGGAATTCCGCAGGCAACTCGGTGCCCTGTACCAGGGCCAGCGGTAAGGGCGGCACCTGATAGTCGACCTGGGCTAAATCTTCGAATGAGGCTATCGGCTCGCCGGTGTCGTACAGAATCTTGAAGGCACGGCTGATATCTATGCGATCATCGAGCACCATGGCGCCAGCAAACCGAACCTGTTTGGCGATCTTGCCTTGATCGGCACTACCCACATAGACGAATCGGCGCCGCTCGATGGGGAAAATTTCTTCCCCCTGCATCACCGCCAGACGCTCCTGCCGAAATGGCATCGATGCATCGCCATCGACACCTACCAGGATCATGTTGCCGTTCATCACCCGATTGCTGGCTTCGCGATCGGCGCGGGAGTAGTCATTAACACCCACCAGCAACTCCCCGAGCCCATCGTGTCCCATGAAGGCAAAACTGAGTTTCAGCGTTGTCATATCGCCGAGAGTGACATCTAAGTTCGACACCAGGCCATTGGCAATCATGTCTTCCCAGGTTTGGGCTTCGAGCAGGCGTAAAGCTCGCGCATCGGCTTTGGTATTGGCGACATAATCAGAATCGGTCAGATAGACCCGGGCAACCCGCCGTGCCGCATTGCGAATGCCCCTGGCTACGGCCCAGCTGCTGATGGTGGCACGGGATACGCCGTCCACGTCTCTACCGACACGGAAACCATCGGCAACATTTTTCGTTTCGAATTGATTTGGAAATCGTTCCGTCGCCAGGAAGTCGCCACGGATACTCTTATAGGACTCCCGATAATAAAGAATCTTTATACCAGTGAGCGTGCCATTCAGATCGACGCCGACCAACACATCGATGGGTGCGCTATAACCAATTTCCTCTGGCGGCAGATCCGGTGTCTCGAATAAGTAACCGATCAATTCCGGCTCCGCCGCCGCGGCATCTGTTTTATAGGCCCGGTATACCGGCGGCTCACCGCTCTTTTCGGAAAAACTGTCTGCCGCCGGCATCACTTCATGTAGTAACTCGCTATCGACTTCCATTGCATCCTGCGCCAACACCGGTTGCACAAACAAGCCGCCTAGTGCCAGCGCTAGCAACAGATACAGGGTTTTGGTGGGGAATATTGAAGGCTTCGAAGCAAGCTGCGGCATTACTTTATTGTTATCCTTAATAAGTGCTTACAGCCTGAGTCCCTGGTGAGCGATGCAGCCCATGGTGAGCTATTGTAGGGACCACAGAGGCCTGTGAAGATGGACCGTATTTAAGCAGATAATAGACTTCACGTACATCCAGCCCTGCAACAGAGTGTTACAATCGAGCCCGTACTGAACCTCAATTCTTGCGTTTATTTCACCTGGAGTTGGCTGCAATCCTCGCCAAATCTGAGTGCTTGCGCCATAGGGGATTGCAGACTCGGGGTCGGGCTGATGCCGGTCACAAAACATAGAAACATTGAATGTTGGAGAGATGACAAGCATGTTGAAACTTAGGGCCCGGGTTGTATTCGTGTTGCTCTTGGCCAGCGCTGCTGCCCAGTGGACGTTGGCACAAAATGACAATGCAGAGCGGCCCCGCGCCCGCGATGTCGGTCTTGTCGTCGGTGTCTTCGCACCCGGTGATTTGAATGCGATTACCGACGTGGAAGGTGTACGCGTGGGTCACTTTACGCAGATTAAGGGCGATGATATTCGCACCGGTGTGACGGCAATTATCCCGGCTCCCGGCAACCTCTATACCCACCCGATTCCCGCCTGGATCCATGTTGGCAACGGCTACGGCAAGATGATCGGCGAAACCCAGGTACGTGAATTTGGAGAAATCGAAACGCCCATACTCCTGACTTGCACGCTTTGCGTATGGAGTGCGGCCAACGCCCTCAAGGAGTGGATGTATGAACAACCCGGCATGGGAGAACACACTCTCAATCCTGTCGTTGGCGAAACCAACGACAGCCAGGTCAATAACATGTGGGCGGACCCCATTCAAAAAGACGAAGTCTATGCCGCATTGAACAATGCCCGCGGTGGCCCCGTTACCGAAGGCAGCGTCGGCGCCGGTACCGGCACCCAGGCATTCGGCTGGAAAGGCGGCATCGGTACCAGTTCGAGAGTCCTGCCCGAGGCATTGGGTGGCTACACGGTTGGCGTACTCGTGCAAACTAACTACGGCGGTGCCCTCTCTATCAATGGCGCACCGGTGGGCAGGGAACTCGGCAATTATTCCTATCGCAATTTTCTCGAACCGGCAGAGGATGCAGATAAGGAAGATGGTTCAATCATGATCGTCGTTGCCACCGACGCACCGCTAACAGCACGTAATCTGGATCGCCTGGCGAGGCGCGCCATCATGGGATTGGCGCGCACCGGTTCCTTCGCCAGTAATGGATCTGGCGACTATGTCATCGCTTTTTCCAGCAACCCCGCTGTGCGTAAGCCTCGCAGCAGTGATGAGCCGGTACCGGTATCGGTGCTGGTCAATGAGGCCATGTCGCCGCTGTTTGCGGCAACGGCTGAAGCCACGGAAGAAGCCATCTACAATGCCATCTTCAAGGCTACTACGGTGACCAGTTCTCGAGGTGAGCTACGAGCCATTCCGATAGACGAGTTGCTGCGTATCCTGGAGAAACACCAGGTATTAAATTGGGACAAAACCGTAGGCTTGTAATGCTGTGATAGCGTGGGACTATTCGCGTAAAGAGGCGGACAGACCGCATTTTATCTTCTGCAATCTTAATGCTTTTACTCGAAATCCATATTCTCTATGATGAGTTGAATTCCAACTAAGCAAAATATCCCTATGGCTTCTTCACGAAAATTGGTTATCTACGCCGCACTGGTGGGCAATAGCTTAATCGCCCTGATGAAGTTTGTTGCTGCATTCATCACTGGCAGCTCGGCTATGTTCTCCGAAGGCATCCATTCTGTCGTCGATACCGGCAACCAGATACTACTTCTATATGGACTAAAGCAATCGAAAAAACCGGCCGATGATCAGTTTCCCTTTGGACACGGCAAGGAAATTTATTTCTGGAGTTTTATCGTCGCCATCATGATCTTCGCAGTTGGCGCCGGCATCTCCATTTACGAGGGCATCCATCGCCTTGGCAATCCCGTTGCTATCGAAAACATCCTGATTAATTATATTGTGCTGGGGCTGGCCCTGGTCTTCGAAGGCGGCGCCTGGTATTTCGCACTCAAGGAATTCAGACGGGAGAAAGGCGATAGTGGCTACCTCGAAGCCGTGCACCGCGGCAAAGACCCATCTATATTCGTGGTCCTGTTCGAGGATTCCGCGGCAATGCTGGGCTTGACGGTTGCATTGATCGCCACCGCACTGACTCAGCTGACGGGAAACCTGTACCTGGACGGCGTCGCTTCGATTGTGATCGGCCTGATCCTCGCCGGCACTGCCGCGTGGCTGGCAGTGGAAACAAAAAGTCTGCTGATAGGCGAAAGCGCAAACAATCATGTGGTCAGGGGCATCAGAAAACTCGCGCTGACAATACGCAACATCAATCACGTCAATGAAGTGTTAACCATGCACATGGGGCCGGATTTTATTCTGGTAAATATCAGCGTTGAATTTAGCGACCAGGCAACGGCCACCGATATCGAAGATGCCGTCGCCCTGCTCGACGACAAGATCAAGAAAGCCTACGAAAACGTGCAACGGGTTTTCATTGAGGCAGAAGCAAGGCATTCCGTATTGCCGTCGGGGGTTAAATAAAAGAAGGGCAGACCCTGAGATATCTCCATAAAAATGTAGAGCAGATTGTTTGTAGTTGATACGTACAACGGGGCTTGGCAAGGGGTATTTTTTTCCGTTCGGTTGGGCCAGGGATGGCCCACCGGAACGGCAAAATACCCCCCCCTGCTCCGAGCTTGCGTACTTCCAGGTACCGCACAATCAATCAAAATAGAGAGTTGAGCACGTTATATTCGTTTAACCTTTTAATTTAGTTAAATATTTTGAGGTGATGCCTAGGGGGCAGACCACGTTTTCTTATGGCAAATGGCAAACATGAAACGACAAAGACAAGAAAACGTGGTCTGTCCCCCTTTATTCTGGCTTAATCAACTACCCTGAAAACCCGAAGTTATTATAATGAAAACAAAAATCGAAAATTGCTTTGCCGTAGCCCTCTTGGTCGGTAGCACTGCCGTAGCAGCACAAATTAACAATTACCAGAGCGTGACAAAAGAATTGCTCCGCAGCCCGCCGAGTGGCGACTGGCTCAGTTGGAGAGGCACCCAGGCGAGCTGGGGATATAGCGCACTCGACCAGATTAATTCTGAAACCGTCGGCCAGCTGCAACTGGTCTGGTCCTGGGCGATGGATGACACCGGTGCCGGAGAAGCCGCACCTCTGATCCACGATGGCGTCATGTTTTTACCCGGACCCCGGGGCGTAATCCAGGCCCTGAATGCAGCCAATGGGGACCTGATATGGGAATATCGCCCCGGCATCACTGCGGCGATGGAAGGCTCTAACGCCGTGGCTCTCGGCCCCGACCAACTTGGCGCTGCCGCCATGCCGGCGACGGCATTCGCAGGAGTTGGCCGCGGCGTGCAGAAAAACATCGCTATCTTCGGCGACATGATTTATGCAGCAACCGAGAATGCCAGCATCAGGGCCATCGATGCGCGCACCGGCCTTTTGGTTTGGGAAACGCCGGTGGCGGATCCTGCCCTGGGCTATTACTACGTCGCCGGACCAATTCTGGCTAATGGCACCTTGGTCACCGGGATCAACGGCTGTGAACGCTACAAAGACGATGTCTGTTTCATAACCGGTCACGATCCACTCACGGGGGAGGAGAAGTGGCGTACCGACACCGTAGCGCGACCGGGAACGCCGGGCGGCGATACCTGGGGTGATTTACCGCTGCGCTTCAGGGCCGGCAGCGACGCCTGGATCGCTGGCAGCTATGATCCCGAAGCCAACCTGGTGTACTGGGGAACTGCCCAGGCCAAGCCCTGGGCCAGAGCGGTGCGCGGCACCTCCGGTGATGCCCTCTACACCAATTCCACCCTGGCACTAAATCCAGACAGCGGCGAGATGGTCTGGTATTACCAGCATCTGCCCGGGGAAACCCATGATATGGACGAGGTATTCGAGACTGTGTTGGTCGATGTCGATGGTCGCCAATCCCTATTCAAGATGGGAAAACTGGCCATTCTCTGGCAACTGGACCGCATCAGTGGTGAAATTATCAGGGCCACCGACGTCGGTTATCAAACCATCGTCAACGTCAATCCGGTGACGGGAGCCATAAGCTATCGCGACGGCCTGCTGCCCCGCATCGGCGAACAGGTTGATATGTGCCCCAGCACCTCCGGCTTCAAGAGCTGGCGCGCCATGGCCTATTCACCACAGACCAGTGCCATGTATATCCCCATTACCTTAAATTGCGAACTCGCCACCTTCGGTCCGACGGAGCGGGTGCTCGGTGGTGGTGGCACCGGACCGGTGCGGCGCATCAATTACCCACATCCACAATCGAATGGCAATCTGGGTGAGCTGCTGGTGCTGGATATTCCCAGTGGTGAGGTGAAATGGCGTTATCGCTCACGCGCTCCGATCAACACCGCCGCCCTGACTACCGCGGGAGGGCTGGTGTTCTTCGGTGACTGGGATCGGCGAATGTTCGCGCTTGATGCCGAAGACGGCGATATTCTCTGGCAGACACGGGTCACCACCTCGGCCCAGGGCTTCCCTATTTCCTACATGGTAGATGGCCGCCAATACATTGCATTGCCCGCTGCCACCGGTGGTGCCAGTTGGTCATCCATGCTGCCCCGGGATCTGGCACCGGAATTGGTTCCTCCCCGCAATGGCAATTCCATGCACGTGTTTGCCCTGCCAGCGCCATGAAACTCAAGGCCTTCAGCAGCAAAATATTCTGCCTGGCAATCACCATTCTGGCTGTGAATGGCGTCAGTGGGGCCCAATCGGATAGTTCGATCTGGAGTGGCGTTTTCACGGCGCAGCAGGCCGCTCGTGGTGCCGCCGATTACAGTACAAACTGTGCCTCCTGTCATTCTGTGGATTTACGCGGCAACAGTAATACGCCCAGCTTGCTGGGAATGAGCTTCATGTTTATCTGGGAGGACCGCTCACTGGGTGAGCTCTACACAAAAATGCGCGACGAGATGCCTTCCGATCGTCCCGGAAGTTTGTCCACGCAAAGCTACGAAGATTTGCTCGCGTATCTCCTGCAATCCAACCAGTTTCCTGCTGGCGAGAAGGAACTAAAAGCAAGCGCCGGCATGCTTGATAAAATAAGCATTACTTCGAAACCCTGAACCGACTGTAACGGTGTGATCTTACGGCCTGCCCCTGTCCACAAGGCGCTGCGCAATTACCTGGGAATAGGCAGCAGTCCCCTGGCACAACTGTTTCAATTTGGCGGTACCGAAGACTTCGATTTCTTTGCATAGTGTGAGGCTCTGTTAGTCTTGATGTAAAAGACTAAAATAGAGGATGGAAACGAGGCGCCTCATGTAGTCGAACCCGTGACAAGTATCCGGACATTACCCTTATGATGAACAACTCTTGCAGTAGCGTACAACGACCTACCAGACCGGCAATTATTGCCCCACTGACACTATCAGTGGCATTCATGTCATTATTGATGGGACCAATTCAAGCTCAGGACGCTAGTACTGCCTGGTTTGGACAAGCCACACCTCAGAAGCTCCAGAGCGCTGAACCTTCTTCGGGACGTGACACACTGCCCATCGAATCACTCTCACTTCAAAACCGTGATATGGACGACTCGGACAGCGCATTGAGCGGCGCGCGCATCGCCCGGACCATGCAGGACATTATTGCTATTTCCCAACAAAGCAAGGCTGCCGGCGACCCACTGTGGGGAAGAATCGGTGGCACTCGATGGGAGTTGATGACGGCAGAATATCTGGCGGAGAAATTTCGACAATTCGGCCTGACGGATGTGCATATCGAGCGCATGCCCCGAAACCCTCAATGGTGGCCGAGTGAATGGGAAATCACCTTACTTGGTGATCCAAGCTATGGCGGTGGTAGTGATAATGTCACCCTGCACACGGCCTTCCCCGCACAGCCGAGTCCGTCTACTGCCAGCGCCGGGATCGAAGCGGAAGTCATATATGTAGGAGCGGGAACACCGGCAGACATGCTGGGTCGTGATGTCAGTGGAAAGATCGCGGTTTATCATGCCATTTTCAAGCCAGGGGCCTATAGCTACACAGGCCGCGGCCTGGCCGATCGATTAATAAAGGCGGGTGCCGTCACTACGATCGCCGTCCATGAAATAGAAGCCAACGTCCAGTTCTATAATCGCTTTGCCGGTTCTCTGGAAGGTCCCGGGTTTACCATCAGCGGAGACGACGGCGTGTTTCTGGAAGCTATGATTGCGAAGACTGCCACCGTGAAACCTCTACGCGCTCATATCAAGCTGAGCAGCGGCCCCCGGCAAGGCCTGACCACGCAAAATGTCTTCGGCATGATTGCGGGGACAAGTGATGAATACCTGATGATGACAGCTCACACCGATGCCTATTTCGATGGTGCCTATGATAATGCCTCCGGCCTGGCCACGCTGGTGGCGCTGGCAGAGTATTATGCCCGCCCCGGCGCACCCGTGCCTCGCCGCAATCTGCTCTTCATCGGCACCGGCGCCCATCATTCCGGTACACCTGGCACCCCTTTTACCGACACCGGCTTACAATCGGTGGGAACTGCCTACATGGTGGACCACAATCGAGAGCTGTTAGGCAAAACTGTGCTGGTTCTGAATGTCGAGCATACTGCCCTGACCGCAGTGGTTACCGGCATCGGCGACATCATCGCTACCACCACCGAAACTGCCAGGCACCTTGCGGTAAGCAACCGTAGCCCCTTCCTGCTTAAGCATCTACTCGAAGCCGCCGATCGCTATGGCGTTATAGTTCCGACCAAGACCAATCATTTCCCCGGTGGCGATGCCAGCAATCTGCTACGGGCCGATGTGCCCATAGTGAGCCTGATTTCCGCAGGCTTCTGGTACCACAGCTCCGGTGATGTTGCAGAAAATATACCGACCCAGGGATTGGAACGCACGGCACGGATGTATGCCTATTTCCTCGATAGAGTCGATACAGCCGAGCGCGCCGAGATCGAATTTGGAGTCCCAACTGACTGACGAAGTGGTATCGGAGTAGCGTCGGCGCAAGCACCGACACTTTTTATCCCGTTCTCGCTAGAATCTACCGCTGACTTTCAATGAATACACTGCGCCGGAACCACTGCACATGTATTCTATTTCTTCCAGGATACCGGCACTGGCGCGGCCTACGTAGCGCTGTCTTTGCCGACACATCTGACCCTCTGTGACATTGCGACCGTCCAGGCGAAAGGTGATATCACCGAAGGCAATAACTTCGACGAAGGCCATGGTGAAGGGATCGCCAGACGTACTCTCTATGTCATCGATGTCATAGCGTTTGATGCCACCATCGAATCGATTCATCCAGTTCACACCGTAATTCAGACGCCACTCGGGAATATCGTGACGAAAGCCGAAGCCAAAGCTGCCACGATCAAAATTGCTAAAGCGGCGTTCGATTCCGAGAAATGGATCCTTGATTTTTGAGTCCTTGACGTTGGCTCTGGTGGTCACCAGCACGTTGGGTAGATTTAACATGCCAAGACGAATGCTACTTTTCACTTCGAAAACCCACATATCACCGTTACCGATATTACCGACGGCGGAACGCAGATCGTCTTCTGATGTGGACACATCGATGCGTTCGTTCTTGTCCCTGTGGGCGTGTTTGTAAAGATTGGCACTCAACACACCGGCATCGTTAGGCAGACGATACTCGGCTAGCAAATTGTAGTTCCACCAGTACTCCGGGCTAAGATTTACATTACCTGCCTGAGTATTGGAATCGGTGTCCTCGTTTTCTGTCGCGGCGACGAAATCTGCAAAGCTTAACTGTCGGACAAATTTCTCCACCACCGCACGGATCTGGATAGAAGGAGTCAGGTCATATCGATAATCGAGTTTCGGTTTAAAGAATTCGAAATTGCGTTGATTGCGAAAATCGCCGGTTTGGGTGATCTCTGACGTCTCATAGACCAGGGAAGTTTCCAGCGTCATTTTCTGGTTTATTTTCCAGTTGTGTATGGCGAATGGTTCATAGCGAATTTCTTCAACTTGGGAATTGGCGTTGGCCACCGCGATCGGCACCAGACCTCCAAATTCCGGAGAGGGGGTCCCGGACGCACTTTCTATGCCCAGACGAAGCTTTGAATCCAATATGGTCTGAGCTCGCTCGATGCCTATCTCAACGTTCTGGGATTCGAAGAAGTTTCTGGTATAGGATGTCCGTAAGATACGTTCCTGCAAGGTGCTGCTGGCATCAAGATAAAGATTTTTGTTGAGGCTGCCATCGGACAGCACTTCAAATCGCTCACGATTGGTGGCCATGTCGGTTTCATTACTGATGAACAGGGCTTTGAAACGGCTGCCATCTGCAAATTTGTATTCGTAATCTCCACCAATTTCCCAGTTGTCCTGGGCGCCGGGAATGATCTCCTGCTCCCGATATACGCTGTCGCTGCCGTTAGTCAGATCGGTGGTTTCCCTGAAAACGTCGGTAGGATTGTCTTTTTGTTGAAATAGTGCATTGAATCTGATGCTGCTGTTCGCACTGATGTCGTAGCCGAGATTGGTCGAAAGGCTGTAGTCGGTTTGTTGGGTGATTCGGTTTTCTAACACCAGGTCATTAGGTGAAAAATCACCAAGAATACTGTGCTCCGTGCTAACACGGTGTTGGTAGCGGGGTTCAGCAGAAGCATTAATCAGGTAGTTTAGCGCGCCACTCCGACCACTATAGGACAGCGACCCACCAGGCTTGGATTCACTGTCACTGTACTGATCCATGTTTGCCTGGAAGGAAATACTGGTGTTGCTCATTTCTTCAAACAAGACCACGTTGATGATCTGCGAGCTACCCCGCACATCCAATTCACCAGAAGTGCCGCGAATGATTTCAATTTGAAGCACTTGCTCGGAGCTGATACGGCGCAACAAATCCTGGCTGTTGTTGTTCTTGCCAGCCACGCGCTTACCATTGATCAGGATCTGATTACCACTTCCACCACCGAAGCCACGACTACCGCGACTGGCACTGCCACCCCTGGATGGACCACGACTACTGCCACCCGAGCCACTCATGCCGGGTATTCTGTTTAGCATATCCTGGGCAGTAACCGGCCGATAATCGGCAAAATAGGAGGCGGGGTAAATAACCGTGGAATCATCTCCCACGTTATCCTGGGCCGATGCATAGCCGCAGTAGCCCGCTAGCAACAGCAGCAAGGACAACAGCAGATTCTTAGTGACCAGTAGTCTTGCGTCTTCCAGAATAGTTTGAAAATTAGTGCGGTACTTCACAAAAAATGCTCCCGGTTTAAAATGTTGCCACCCCCAGGAGGGGGTGCAAAATGCGGAGCATTATAGGTTAAATGGAAGCTCGAACTTGTGACAAATTGTGAGAAAAAGGCCGGTTTACAAACGCCTGACAACTAGGAAATCATGATATGAGCAGTCATAGTCGGCTGCGATTCCTTCGGCACTTGCCAGCGTAGGTGTTCCCTAGTGACGACCCTCGTTGACCACCACGGCAGACGCGACCTGCCCCACGTTACGAATCACATAAGCTTCGTTGGGGTCGTGCCAGACCCAGTCGGCCCGTGCGTCCAGCTCGGCGGTGATGCCGTCACTGCGCTCCACATGAATCAAGCCGTCAGCAACTTGCACTACAAAGCTGGACAGGCTGTGAATCTGCACCGAAGTGACTTCGCCAGGCGCCAACTCCACTCGATAAGAGCGAAACCAGGCATTCTCATGCTGCGGCTGACCAGAGAAACCGCTTGGTCGGTCGGCCATGAGGTCGGGATTTCCCACGCCAGCGTTAACAAGCGCGATGATTCGAAACAGCCCGGGACCTGCATTCGATACTTTGTGGGTATGTGACTGCGAAGCATAGTCGGTATTGCTGTTCACATCACCGTCGCGGGGGCCGTTATCCATGTTGATGTAGGTTAGCAAGATGGCCTGATCATGAATATGCGGCAAGGAGACATCGCCCGGGTTGAGCTGCACATCCAGCAGATACAGGTCGCCATCGTGGTGCACGGTGCGATGGCGCGGCTCCTGTAACAGATGAACGATGCGCTCTCCGGCAAACTCGTCTTCCTGAGCCAGGCTTGAAAGCGGCGATACAGCGGCAAAAAGCAGTACCCCCGCAGCCGCTGACAACAAGCAATTAGCCAGGTCGCGCCTGGATGGGCTGTGAATTATTCTCATTAGTATCTCCCGGATTTAAATAGCCTGAAGCAGTTCAAAAAACTACTCTTTCTACACATTAATTACCAGCAGGAACTCACTCTTCCGGCTCATTAAAGACTTCCACCATATAGTTTTGATAGGGCCCTTCGGCCAGAAAGTTATTGAATATTTCGTGAAATAGATTGACGGCCGTTTTCGTCGCGTCACCGGCATCACCGGGGCGGAACCCAATTATCACCGACAGACTTTGCTGCCGGTTGCGACAATTAAAATCGAAGCGTTCAACATCCAGCCGCCGATGCGGCGGAATCGAAGCGTCACCGCGCTGGCTGAGAAATGTCCTGAACGCCTTATCCATATCGGAACGAAACGGTACCGCCGGCAGTACATCTTTTAATTCCAGTTCAGGCTTGCTCGAATTGAGTTTCAGATGAAAAGGAGAATCCGCCAGCCAATTAAACCGAAAGTCCACAGAGCCATCCTTAATTGATGGCACCTGACTAAAATTTCGAAAGATTCCGCGGTCGGCGTAGTTCTGCAACTCGCTGCTCACCGCCCTTACAATCTCCTGCATAAGGGGCATCTACCTTACTTATAGTATGCCAGGGCGCCCGGGGCGAAATGTCGCGGCATCGCGGGTGGATAGGCGTTGGTCCAGAACTCCTTCTTGCCCTGGCAGTTAACCAATGTGGAAATCCCTTCGCCTGCGGCGATGTCGTAACTGCGCTTAAGTGCCGGCAAAAACTGTTCGGCACTGGTGACATATTCGCCATGGCAGCCCAGCGCCTCGGCAATCTTATCGTAGCGAAGATTTTCCTGAAACAGATACATATGCTGCGCCCGCACCGCACCCCTGCCGGCACCGGAAGTCCACACCCCCCAGGCATTGTTGTTGTACACGATCATGACCGCCGGAATGCGATACTTACCCAGGGTGTCGAACTCCATGATGGAATAGGCGGCACCGGCATCACCGGTGATGCCCACGACTGGCGAGCCCTTGTAAGGGGCCTGGGGACCGACACCATTCTGTACTGCCGCTCCGACACCGACCGTATAGCCGATATCGGGCCCAATGGCGCCATACTGATAGGCACCATTACAGATCTGTCCAGGGCGATAGCCACGCAAGTAACGCCGGGTATAGCGACCAATGCCGTAGCCACCCGAGATTACCGTGGTCTGTTCCCGGTCCAGCTCATTGTTATAGAGAAAGTCTCCCAACTGCTTGCCGATGACAGCCGGATGAATGGAGTCGGTATCGGCGCTGTACTTCAAACCCAGCTTGTAATACTCCTCACTCTGCTCGTCGAAGGCATGTCTCGCTGATGCCAGTTCGTCGCGCCAACTGCTGCGACTGCGAGACGGCAGCGCGTCTTCCAAGGCCTGCAAGGCTGCATTTTCCGAACTCACAATACCCAGATCGATGGGAACATTACGGCCAATGTCGCTGGCATCCGGATCGATCCTGATCCACTTCGCTTCCGGTCCGAAGGCAAACTCGCCGATCGATGGCATGCAATACTGGCCCACCAGGATGACCAGATCCGCGCTGCGGATGGCATCGGGCGCGGTACTGGCAGACAGTGCATGGCCATCTGAAAAGTGACCCCGCTGCGGTGCCGACTCCACCACTGCGATGTCGTTTTTCTCAGCCACACGCAACAGGGCTTCCCAGGCTTTATCGTAGAACACACCGGTACTGGCAACGATCATGGGACGCTGCGATCGTTGGATCATCTCCACGGCACGACTGATGTCGGCCGGATTTGGGTGGGCCTTGGATTCGGTGCGGTATCGAGTCTTGTCATAGTAATACTGCAGCTCGCCCGGTTCTTCGAAGCGCGCGCGGGATATCTCGCCCGGAAAATCCAGGTGCACAGGCTTGGGCACACCGGTTTTCAATTGCCTGAAGGCATAGGCGGCGTACTCATAGATACGGTTCGGTGTGATCAGCCGTTTGCCCCATTTCTTCAGGCCATCGGTCTGGGATTGTTGATAGGCGGTCTGAATTCCGTGCTCGGAGTCGTCTTCACCGATGGTCTTGTTGCTGGCGATCACCAGCAGCGGAGAACGCGCCGCATTGGCTGCGCCGATATTCATTATCATATTAGTGAAACCTGGCCCCTCGGTGCCAGACGTTGCCGCGATTTCCCCGGTTACCCGAATGAAACCATCTGCCGCGGAAACCATATTGCCCTCGCAGCGACCCCCATAACTGGGGATACCTTCGGCGGCGATGGCATTGATCATGTTGTAGTTGCCGGGACAACAGAAGAACCCCGCCACGCCTTCATCGTTACAGAATTTGGCGAATACCTCGGCGCCAGTCATGGGGAAGTTCGCCGGTTTCGCGGCCTCGGCCAGGGTCTTGGGAATCTCGTCCGGAATGCGAATCTTCGCCGCGTTGGAATCCTGTGCCTCGCTGTTCTCGCTCTGCAGAATTGCCGCCGCACCGGCTCCGGCAATCGCCGTCCCCTTAATAAAACTCCGGCGGGAGACTTTGGCTTGCTCCGCGGTGATGTCCGACTTCCTCTTCTTGTCTTCAGTAGTCATCAGGGTTTCCTCAAGGATTATTTTTGCTGCGGCCGGCTTGCTTGCGGTCCAATATTCAAAACATGGGCAACAATCTGCCAGATTACTTCGTCACTGAGCTCGCCCTTAAAGGGTGGCATCTCTAGCCCGGCACCAAATTTAATGCTGCGGAATATGAGCAAGGCCGAGCTGCCATAATACCACGAGCTTGGAGCGGTCAAGTCCGCCGCTATATAGTCGATATTGGCTAAGGCTCTGCCATCGGCGTCGTGACACTGTTGACAGTTAATCAAATAATGACTCTTGCCGACGACCGCCGCGGCCTTGGAATACGCCAGTGGGTCCGCCACCGACGGCATCTCAGCCCCGTGTAGCGACGACGAAGTCAACAGCAGCGCAATCCAGGCACCGGTAAATCTGATGATTACTCCCCTGCTAATGCCGACCACCGCTATGGTCCGACCAGCCGTAAAAAATCATCCCAGGACACCGCTTGCCCATGGATGGGAACAATGGTGTCGACCTCGAGACCGAGTCGGAGCACATGGTTATACAGACTTCGATTGGCGGCATTGGCGATAGCAGGCAAGGGCTCTCCATTTAATGGCGCATCGAACAGGTCCGCCTCGATGAGTATTTTCTCCTCGGGAAGATAGGCCACCAGCATGCCTTCGACATGGGCCAAAGGATGCACATAGGATATTTCCAAATTGCGCCGATTGTCGGTCAGTACGTAATTTTCTCTTACCGTCTCGTACTGATAGCCCTCGGCCAGTTCCGTAGGCGGCCACAGGCTTAACATGTCTGGTTCCAATGTCCTGGGTGCGTAGTTCAGCAGGTCGCGGGTATAAAAGTCGTAGTTCTTCCAGTGGGTGATGATAGTGGCGCCAATATGCATGTAGGTGCGCAAGCCACCGATATGGTCATGGTGTTGATGGGTGTTGATCAGGAATCGAACCGGTTTGTCCGGGATCAATTTTACGATTTCATCGAGGACTGCAAGATTGCGCTTCTCATCCAGAGGCGCTTCCACCACCGCAATATAGTCTTCGAATTCCACGACGACGCTATTGTGAGAGGCGCCGCCGAATAGCCATACGCCCTCGGCCAATTCTTCGATATCGACCCGCAAGGGGAAACTGGCCCGTCTAACCGATGCTGGCACCGTAACCGGGTCCGCACACACATTGGCCTGAATATTCCCTTGCTGCCCACCATAGGCGTTATGCCCCGCATTGATACTCTGAGCCTGGTAGTTATCGTCCCAGCCGGTATGGGAGTGCCATACTGTGGGAAAGCGAATACCGTCGCCAAGATCGATATAGCTGTCGTTGGTAAATTCGTGTTCGTAATTGGTGTCACCTAGCACCGGATCGGGCACCCAGGTATGGATTCGTTGCAGCAGATTCTGTGCATTGATGGTGGCGTCAACCCGGTATTTTCCCATCACGGTAATGGAAACCACGGTCATTTTTTCGGGATTCACGGTGGCGCCATCGCGACCCATCTCCCCGAGTTCCCAGCGCCAGGTCGCCCTGGGATTAGCCCCCGGCAGCATCGCCGCCTTCAAGAAACCGTGGGGGTTGATCCACATATCGAGCTGCCAGCGCTGGGCATCGTCGCTTGGTGCCGCGATCGCCTCACCATCGACCCCGTCCTGGTGCCAGGCGTAACCGCCATTGACCATAAACGACTGCCGCACTTCTTTTTGAATAGGCGTTCCACCTTTCCAGCCCAGGCCATATTTCCAGGCAGCCGGATTATTACCCGGTTCCCGGTCGAAGCGCTCCAGCATGGTGCCTTGTTGCCAGTTCATCACCCGGGTGTAATTGCGCAGCGGTTCACCTCGGGGCCAATCCACCTCGTATCCATTCAGGCGCTGTTGACCCACCATACCGGAATAGGCACTACCGGATATACTGACGCAGTCCAGCCTATCACTACCGATGGCGTCGGCGGCTGCCCGTAAAACCGGATACGGATCAATAAATCCCGGCTCCAGTGCCTGCGCGGACAGCTCACTCATAAAAACTACCAGCAGACCGACCAGGTAAGATCGATTTGTCATGATGCCCCCGAGGAAAGAAGTCTTGGCACTTTTGGTCCTGGTGAGTGAAATCAAATTCAACGGCGTGGGAGAAACACGCTCTAACCCGCTGTGATTTAAAACGATGCCAGGGCGTTGAACGGGCTAGCCGTTCCTCCCTTAACCGGATTGATCTGAATCGCCGTCATAAATTCCCAGCGCTGCAGACGCGCCGCCGTCGCCGCCACATCCTTCAGGTAACCGTTATCGACGATGGGCAGGCCGAGATTGACCTGGGTGAGCTGATGAATGGGTCGATTGATGCCAGCCACGCCAGATGGCTGTACATCGTTGACGGCATCGCTGATTAACATCGCTACATCTCTTTCGTGCAACCAGGGCAGCACCGAGGCGTGCAATCCAGCGCCTCCCTGCCCGTAGGCCCATGGGCCTTCTGCATCGCGCATCGCCCATCTGCCGGTGCGAATGAAAAGCGCATCGCCGCTGCTGATTTTAACACCGGCAAATTCTTCCCATGCCTCCAGATCGGACACGTAGATGGGCGTGCTCGGATCCAGCCATTCCACGCCACGCAGCAACGGCATATCCACCAGCACTCCCCGAGTGACATAGGAAGTGCCCATCTTATCGATGGCCAGATCTTCACAGCCATTCACGGTCAGATTCTGCGGGTAGCCGTTGAATATTATGTATTCTCCGTCAATTTCGGTGCGGTAATGGCACAGGGCATCCACATGTGAAAGCATGCCATCGTGCAGGGAGAATTGAATCTCATCGAGTGCAAAAGTGGGTTCGCCGGTAACCGGATCCAGCCGGCTCATCCAGTGCTTGCTGGGCCCAAAAGCCTGACTATCCATGGTTTTCTCATCGGTCACGAAGTGTTGCAGCGTTACCGTCTCTCCGACCTGCACCAGGGCCGCCGCCTGGCGGGTTTTTTCTGCGGTAATAAGATTCAGGGTGCCACGCTGATCATCCGGTCCCCAGCGCCCCCAGTTGGATAGCTCTTTCTCCCACTGGCTCAGGGTCTCGAGCGTAACCAGGACTGAAGGATCCTGAGTAGAAGGATGTACCTGAAACTGCTGAGCCGCACTGATGCTGATTACCAATGCAACGCATGCTACACAGACTAGTTTAAAAACAAATAGAAATTGAGAATTTACTATTTTGGAAATTTTAGCCACGGCTAGAGCCTCCAGAGAAATGGAAGGAACGGCCAGCATAGACCAAGTAGGTGGGAACAGATAGGGTAAATGGACCCGGAGAAAGAAAAGCCGGGTGATCGCGGCAGCTAGTGTGCCTCGCTATCGGCCAATGCATCACTAAAAGGTGGCATTGATCTTCAGCGACATCACCACGCCGCGACTGCTGCAGCGGTCCTCGATTTCCTCGATAATACCGGCAGACAAGCGACCCAGATAGCGAATACGTTCGCGACACTGCTCGTTATTGGTAGCGTCTCGAATATCGAAGCGAAACGAAGTGCCACCGAAGGCAATCAGTTCGGCGAAGACTGACACATTCGGCTCACCAAGGCTGCTGATGACATCATCGACGTCATAGAGTTTTTGGTTGCCGTCGAAGCGGTTACTCCAGCTGGCACCGTAGTTGAGATTCCACTGTGGCAGATCATGGCGAAAGCTCAATGACCAACGACCGCGACCAAAGAATGAAAAGCGTCTATCTATGCCGGTGAAGGGATCCTCGATCTTCGAGTCAGCAACACTAAAGCGCGAAGATACCAACAGATTGGGCATATTAATCATCTTCATCCTGATACTGGCATTAAGCCGCAGCCCGTACATATCACCATCGCCTATATTGCCATTGGCCGATTGCAGATCGTCCTCTGAAGGCGACACGTCGATACGTTCGATCACATCGTGGTGCTGGTGATACCAGATATTGCCGTCGACCACACCGACATCATCTGGCAGACGGTATTCTGCATTCAACTCGTACTTCCAGAACCACTCCTGGGTTAGATTGGCATTGCCCGCAGAGGTATTGCTGTCTTCATCCTGACTGTCCGTGGCGGCGACAAAATCGCTGAAGCTCAATTGCCTGACCTGTTTTTCTATCAAGGCTCGGAGTTGGAGCGTCGACGTCAGATCATAGCGAAAATCCAGTTTCGGTTTGATGAAATCGAAATCGCGTTTATTTGAAACATCGCCACTTTGCGTAATCTCGGAAAACTCATATAGCAGGGTGCTTTCCAGCGACATCCTCGGATTAAATATCCAGTTATGAATAATAAATGGCTCGTAACGAATTTCCTCAACCGTAGAATTGGCATTGGAAACCGTAACGGGTACCAGGCCACCAAAATCCGCTGACGGCGTCCCCGTGCTGCTCTCTAATCCCAGTGCCAAATTTGAATCCAGCGTAGTCTGGGCCCGCTCGGCGCCAAACTCGATGTCCTGGCGTTCGAAAATATCCATGGTATAGGACCCGCGTACAATACGCTCCTCAGTCACACTACCTGAATCCAGGAACAGGTTTTTTGTCAGGCTACCGTCGTCGGCAACATCGAAACGTTCGCGCACGGTGTCACGATTATCCTGATTGGCAATAAACAGGATCTTGAAGCGATCGCCATTGCTGAAAAACGTTTCATAGTCTCCGCCAATTTCCCAATTGTTTCGTTCTCCGGGAATAACTTCGAACTGGCGCTCGAGGGTATTGGGAATGACCGTGAAATCAGTGGTACGACGACTCACCCTGGTAGGGTTGTCATTCTGTGAGTAGAGCGCGTTAAAGCGGGCGCTGCTACGCTCACTTATCTCGTAATCAAAATTTGCGCTCAAATCGTAGCTGGTTTGCTTGCGTACGCTATCTTCGCGCACGTTATCATTAGGCGAAAAATCCCCGAGGATACTGTCCTCATTGCTCTCACTATGACCGTAACGTGGCTCTGCAATCGCATTGAGGACGAATCCGAGGTCGCCGATTTTATTACTATAGGAAATTGACCCTCCGGGCTCGGTATTGGAATCTCTGTACCTATCCATGTTCACTTCGATACGAGTGCTGGCACTGGATAACTCTTCGAACAGCACAACATTAATTACCTGGCCGCTGCCCCTGACATCCAGTTCACCGGATGTACCGCGAATAATTTGAATATAGTCGACCTGATTGGCGTTTATCCGACCCAGCACACTACTGGTTTGATTATTCTTACCGGCCGTGCGCTTACCATTTATCAGTATCTCGCTGCCCCCACTGCCACTGCCAAAACCACGACCGCCCCGACCACCGCCACCACCTCTGAAGCCCCCACCCCCGAAACTACCACCGGGACTGCCACCACCAGTGGTCGAGCCCACACCAGGAATCCGATCCAACATATCTTTGGCGGTAATAGGTGAAAATTCGGAAAAGTAGGAAGCCGGGTAGAGGATAGTGGTGCCATCATCGACTGTATCCTGAGCCAATAATTGAGCAGAGCTAATGCAGGTAAACACTGCGATAGACGCGGATAGCGTCAGTTTACGGAATTTCAACATCATTATGCAGGGATCCTGTGATTACTCACTTATTGACGCCAAAGACAGCAGTTAGGTGCACGGATTATCGGCACAAACGCCTTAAATTGACCATAACTTGTAAAACTTAATTACAACTTAGGCTGCAATATCACTCCTTGCCGAGATAAATCTAAGAAAAACATCGTTGGGAAAAAGGTTGCTGACAAGTAGTGAAGCAGTTTAGGCGATCAGCGCATAGACCACGGCACTTGTCAGGGCAGCAACAGGTAGAGTGATCAACCAGGACAACAGGATACTTCTGACTACTTCGCCATCCTGCTTCCGGTATATTGCAGAAAGCGGGGACAGATTCGAGCCTGTCCCCATAACCCTTTTACAGAGGATTGTATATCAGCTCCCGCATGGCGGCGTGCACCTGCAGCGAGTAGAGGATATCGTCGTTCTGAATCATGCCCACAAAGACGACATTTTCCACGGGATCGATCCAGAACCAGGATCCTGCTATGCCCCACCACCAATGTGTACCGACTGGCGCCCCATTGTAACTTTCGGAATCATTAACGATGGCAAAGTCAACTCCGAACACATTACCCGGATACAATTGGCCGATGTTTTCCACCGCGTCCGGCAATTGATTCGAGCGCATGATCTGAACCGCCTCTTCGGAAAGAATACGAGTGCCATTGAGGCTGCCACCGTTTAAATGCATCTGTGCAAATTTCATATAGTCGCCGGCAGTCGAAGTCAGGCCACCGCCACCGGAAAAGAACTTGGGCTTGATTAAAAACGCACCCCTATCGGTGCGGGTGAGCTCGCCGTCATTGCCTGGACGGTACTGTCGTGCCAATCGATCCGCTTTATCTGCAGCGACATAGAAGCTGGTATCCACCATGCCCAGTGGGCCAAAGATGCGCTCCTGCAGAAACACGTCGAAGGTCTGGCCCGAGAGTACTTCAACGAGGTAGCCCTGCACATCCACAGAAATACTGTAAACCCACTGGGTTCCCGGCTGATAGCCCAATGGAATGTGCCCCAGCGCCGGAATACTCTCGGCCAGGGTATAGTTGGGCAGATTGTTGATGCCTGCCTTGGAATAGGCTGCGGCGACTGGTCCCCGGGACAGGGGTGGGGTATACAGCAAACCGCCGGTGTGGCTCATCAGCTCACGAATCGTCATGGCGTGACCGGCAGCTTCAGTTTCGAAAGAACCATCTTCGTTTTGCGACTTGAAGACGGTCATGCCAGCAAGCTGGGGCAGGTGTTTTTCGACCGGGTCACTGAGTTGAAACTTACCTTCATCGAAGAGCATCATCAGCGCGGTGCCGGTCACCGGCTTGGTCATGGAAAATATCCGGAAAATAGCATCGGTGCTCATGGGTACCTCATCTTCCACGTTCTGATAGCCGAAGGCCTGATTCATCTGAATCTCGCCGTCCTTGGCTACCATGGCAACCACACCGGATAACTTGCCTGCGTCTACCCGCGCCTGTAAATCGGCGGCGATCGCGTCGAGCCGGCCTTGCTCTATGTCGGCATTTGCCGTGGACACGCCGATGACGATAAGCACTGCCAACAAGAATGCATTGAACTTGGTAAAACGGTATTTCTCAGTCATTTCTGACTCCTTTCCTGATTGAAGAATGTTTCGGCCTCAAGCCCCCTGGTCCACTGGGTACCCCTGCCGGTTCTATTCCTATTCGACCACATCGATCCTGACATAGCCGTTAGTCCAACAGCAATAAAACTCGAACCCGTAGGTCGGATTCCCTCGCCGCTCGGTGTCATTGATTGCCTGCACACGAACGACGTAAGAACCCGGTTCACTAAAAATTGCTGTGGTCGTCGCTGCCCCATTCGCTGCATCCAGTCGTAGCTCCGCCGGACTGAATTCTACCTGTCCCAAACCCTGGTGCAAGGTCCAGCCCAACCAGGTACCCGATTCGGGATGCATGATACGAGCGATCAATGGTACCGGTTCTCCCACTTTAGCAATGCGGGGGCCTTCCCACAGCCCCCTGCGTCCTCTAAAATTCGGTGGATCATCGTTCAGACTCAAATACGGAGCCACGGCGCCACGCCCGGTGGTTGATTCTTCGTCGAGGACATACGTCGGCAAGAGCCAGCCGGGAACTGACAACTTGTCACCCTGGGACTCAAGCGTCCAGATGACTTCTGAGTCGCCGAAATCTGCCGGTACGATTATCGAGAAAACACACCAGTGGTGACGGAAGAGGCGGGTGAGAGTTGGCTTGGGTACCGGGTCGAAATGGGTGGGTTGCGAACCATCATAGATCGCTGGTTCGATCCTGTTACCCTCGCCAAGAGGAACATCCAGCGACTGTTCGGTGTTCATATTGAAATAGCCGAAACAGAGTGTATAGGTTCCATCGGCATTGGGAAACCAGCCATCGAACAGAGGAATAACATTCTGTCCACTAGCTCGCAAAGGCGCTGCATTGAACAGATCGAGGCTTGAGGAGGTCTGCGCCGATAACAAGCCAGCAGTGCTCACCCACAGGGTGAGCAACAGCAGTGTTGCGTTTTTGTATTTACTTCCCACTACTGACTAGGGTCCGTTTTGTGCGGTCAATCTGCCTCGTCGCTCGGCGCTTAAGCGTTCAAACTGCGCGTCCGTCAGATAGGTGATGCCCAGCCACAAATGGGACATCTCATCCACCCCCCGTTGGCCAAACACTACCCATTGTCGAGGATCCGGATTGTTGGGGTTGTCGGCGGTGTTGTCCCAGGTTGAGGTAATCATCAGCATGGTTCCCTTGGGTAACAATGGCGCCGCGTCATCATCAAATTTATAGGAGATCTGCCAGCTATGATTATATTTATCCACGCGGGCCAGCATTTCACGGCGGCCATCGGGGTAGACGGCTTCCAGCGATTGGGCTCGGCCACGCATGTGCATATGCGGCCGGAAGCTGGTGATGAGTGCCGGTCGATTCAGGACCCGGACACCCTGTTGGGATTTAATGGTATGAGGCGGCAACAATAGATCGCCTGCCCATAAACCACCGGGCCCGGTATCGGCGGCGAAGAATTGCTCCCCCCTGGTCTCGAATTCCGGTTTATAGCCTTCGGGGTAGAGCCAGACTGCGGCTTCGGCCTGCTCGTTTCGAACTTCCTGGGCGATGGGGAAATAGTGCAGATTCCAGGTAATCTGGCCGCTTGGATGGATTAGCATGCCGGTGCCTTCAGCAAACAGGTCACCACTTTTGCCGACGCCTTGCCTTCCAACCGGCCCCGAGACACGCAGGCCATCGGCATCTTGCGATGTGAGCGTCGCGTGACCGTGGTGAAGTACTTTGACACCTAGAGGATAACTTCCTTTTAATTCTGTGGCTCGCACATAACGCGGCTCATCGATCAAACCCTCAAATGGAGTGTTGCGCACCCACCACTGATCCTGTGCATTGGCGGCAATCGTGTAGGGAGGCGCCTTGACGACGAAATCCGGTGGACCGAGCAATTCGGCCATCTGCCATTGGGCGCCATTAGGCAAAGCCGGCATAGGTGGCAACGCTGATGGATCGCCCTCTGGAGAACCGGACTCTGCCCAGGCCACGATAGTGGCAATCTGCTCATCCGAGAGCGAGATGTCATTCTTGTAGTTCTGGATGCCGGTGGTCTTGTCCAGGTGCCAGGGCGGCATTTCTCTAGCCTGTACCTTGTAACTTATCAAGCCCGCCCAGGGCTTGACATCGGCATAGTCAAGCAGCGGCATCGGCCCGATGCCTTCAGGGTTATGGCAACTGGCACACTTTTCAAACAGTATCGGCGCAACATCCGCGGTGAAGGTGGGAGCGGATTTTGCCGCCTGTGTATTCCACGGAAGCAGCAGGCAGGCGAGCAGCAAGGCTGGTCGGGAGGCATCGAAAATTCCTACCCGAAATCTAAAATTGCTTTTCATCAACGGATTCTCCCAAATTCTGGAACAGACAGCATAATATCCAGGTAACTAATTATATATTACAGCCCGAACTGTCAACAGCCAAGTGCTGCTTGTTAAGCCCACTATCAAATCCAGCACTAGAACGTATTTAACTTAAGCGACTCAGGTCCAAATCCGTTCTGCGCCAGATGATTGACGATCATATCTGCAGTCACCGGAACCCGGTTAAACAGATGACCGTCCAGGGCATCGGCCAGAGCGCTGGTGATGGCGGCTACCGCACAACCCTGAGAAGGCTCACCGATGCCTCTGCCTCCCATCGGATTGAACGGATCGGCAATATCTACCGCCGCATTCACCATGTTGGCAGGCACATCCATCATCGTCGGAAGCCTGGCTTGATAGAATCCGGCGTTGGCCGGCAGACCATTCTGTGGATCATAAACATGGCGTTCGTAACCCGCCATACCGATGCCCCAGACACCGCCACCATTCATCTGTTGAGAAAAACCCTGGGGGTGCATGACCGTGCCACAATCCGCCACCGCCACATATTCCAAAATCTCGAACTTACCGGTATCGACATCGATTTCTAACTCGACATAGCCAACAATCATGCCTGGGGGTGTCCCCTTTCTCGGTAGATTGTCTTTGGCAACGCCAATCAGGCCGGATCCGGCAACACCCTGCACTGCGCGCTGGGTGATGGGATGAATATCTTCGGGATATTCGGCGCCGCTGTAGTGGCCACCCATGGCGATCGCCCTCTGCGCGGCTTCGCCGTAACTCATTCCCAGGGTGGGATCGGCTACCTTGAAGACCCGTTCCTCGGCGATATCATATTCTTCCACGGTACCGCCAAATTCGGCGGCTGCGATTTCCTTCAATTTCTTCAGCGCGTCCATGGCGGCTACATAGTTGGCTCGGCTGTGGGTGAAGATCGTATTGCTGCCACCCTGGGTGGAACTCCAGGGCAGATGGCGGTCAGTTCTGGCGCGTACAATTTCACAGTTTTCCCAGTCCACCTGCAGCACTTCCGCTGCCGCCCTGACGGTGGCGGCGTACGAATAGGTACCCAAATTTCCCACGCCGCAGTGTAGCTGAATCTTCCCTGTCGGCAGGATGCGCACCAGACCGTCGTAACCATAGCCGCCGGCGCCGTGGTAGCCCTGTCCCACGCCGATACCTCGGAGCTTGTTGCCCCGGCGCTTGGGCTGATTGCGTTTGCCTTCCCAGTCGAATAGTTCGGCTCCCTTGCTGATGGTATCCGCCATGAAGGCGCTGGTCACCGGACCCTGGGCCTGGTAGATCCCGGAATCGCTATTGGGTGCATTGAGCTTACGGAATTCCACTCGATCCATGCCCAGCGCGTTCGCCGCCTTGTCCATAATCGGCGACAACGCTGCCGCCATCTCGTTCTGGCCTGGGCCGCGTTGGGCACCACGGGGTGCGGTGTTGGTGAAGATGGGGATATTTCTCAGGCGCATGGCATCGGGCTGAAACAGCACGGAGATGTGTCCGGCCGACGAGGAGGCACTGTCACGCCCACCGGGTCCGCCGTCACTGACGATGATCAGGTCTACCGCCGCCACCGTGCCATCGGCCCGCAGGCCGACCTTGATCCAGCCCTGCATGCCGGGTCGCCCAACACCGATGTAATACTCTTCTTCCCGGGTTATACGCAGTTGTACGGGACGGTTGAGTAATCGGGACAGATTGCCCGTCACGCCCATGGTGGGGTAGTTCCGACCTTTGGAGCCAAAACCACCGCCGGTGTTCTCATTGATAATGCACAGATCTGCCGGGTCTATTCCCAGTTGCGCCGCCAGGGGTTCATCGACAGCGCTCTGGCTTTGGGTTGAGGCATGGAAATAGCACTTGCCATTCTCCCAATACACCATGCTGGTGCGGGGCTCCATACAATGGTGGGGCGTGCCCGCCGTTACAAATGACTCCTCCACAACAACTTCGCACTCGGCAAAGCGTGCATCCAGCTCGCCATATTCCCAACCGTCGGTGAAGGAGACGCCCATCGGCTCCTTGCCGGCGCGAAATCTCTCAATTTCCGCGGCGGGCCACTTTACTGGTCGAATGGCCCCCACAACCTCGGCATTTTCATCCTCGGTTTCGGGAATCTCTCGCACCATGGCATTGCCTTCCGGGTAGGCATCGGGGCCACCCTCAACCAGGCTGGTCAAGGGGTCCACAACGAAATCTCTGCGTTCAAACTCCACTTTGATATTGGCCAGGGCGTTTTCGGCGATCTGTTCCGTTAACGCAGCGACAGCCAAAATCGGCTGCCCCACGTAGGTCACGTAGTCCCTCGCCAGCATCGGGTTTTCAGGCGGCGTGGAAGGCGGCAAATCATCTGCCGTGATGATGCCCAGCACTCCGTCCATTCTCAGTGCTGCCGTGGCATCGATACTCAATATTCTGCCACTGGGCATGGGGCTGGTCAGTAATCTGGCGAATACCAGGCCTTCGCGGCGGAAATCCTCCACATATTTGGCCTCGCCAGTCACCTTGCCTTCGACATCGGGTGGAACGAAATCTTTTCCTATATGCATATAAGTCATGAGATAAGCTCCGCAGCGCGCATCACGCCATTGAGATAATGATCATAGGCGCCACATCGGCACAGATTGCCGGATAATCCCAGGCGGGCCTGTTCCCGAGTCGGGTTGGGATTGGCTCGCAACAGGGCAACTGCCGACATCACCTGGCCCGGTGTACAAAAACCACACTGGGGGCTCAGCTCTTCGATAAAGGCCTGCTGCACCGGATGCAAGCTGCCATCTGCGGCTCTCAATCCTTCCACTGTAGTTATCTCCTTGCCCTTGACTTGTTGGGTCAGGATCGAGCAGGAGTAAATAGCCGTGTCGTCGATCAATACCGTGCAAGAGCCACATTCACCCCGATTGCAGCTGACTTTGGTACCGGTCAGGTTCAGACGGTTGCGCAGGGTATGGGCCAGGGTTTCCTGGGGTTGTACATCGACTCTTCGAGTACGACCGTTGACGTTGATAGCAATCAGTCGCTCGACAGCGCCGGGCTGCCGATTTGATGCTGCATTGGCGAGATAAAAGCCGGCACCTGAGGTGGCAGCGGCGCTGCTGTATATCACCCCTTTGATGAAATGTCTGCGGGTAAGTCTTGAATTCACTGGTTTTCACCCCTTTTTTATCGATTGTGGGGAAGCGGGTTCCTGACTATGCAAGCACAGGTACTATGGAGGATAAAAGCTATCCCGAACGAAGTCCAAGGGTAAAACGGGGACAGGCTACGTTTTCTCGATAGATTACCTGAATAGTCGAACCTATTTTAACGAGAAAATGTGGTCTGTACCCCTAATCCCCCCTTCTAACACTTACTTCAGCAACAGCTTCTGCACGCGCCAGTTGTTCATATCGGCGACATAGAGTACGTCTTCCTGGGAGCAATCCAGCCCGTGAACCCAGTTAAATTGCCCATCCCGTCGACCAGACTTACCCAACCAGCCGAGTATGGTGCCATCAGTACTGATCTTGTAGATACGGCCAGGCTCGTTGTCTGCCACGAACAGATACTGTGGCGTGGTATTGGTAATACACATGGCCCAGGGCTGCGTCTCCCTGATGGCTCGATCGGGATTCTTCGCGCTAAAGGGCGGTTGGTAATCGGGTGGATAGGGAACGTCCAGTACGATCATGCGCTGATAATTTCCGTCGGTATCGAACACCTGTATTCTTCTGTTATCACGGTCCGCTACATAAATATTATCGTTGCGGTCTATTTGCAGCGCGTGGGGAAGATCAAATTGACCGATATCAGTACCGAATGAACCCCAGTCCATTAGAAAATTTCCGTCGGGATCGAATTTTGTCATGCGCGAATTCACATACCCATCGCTGACGTAGATGTTGTTGTCACTGTCCCAGGCCACATCGGTGGGTCCGCCAAAATAACCGCCGAAGGCTCTAGCCTCAGCCTGGGATGCCAGTTCCACATCACCGTGGTAGCCCTCTTCGCGCCGACCAATATTCATCAACACATAACCCTGAGGATCAAACTGCATCACCGAGTTGGCGCCCTTATCGACGACCCAGAGATTGTCATACTGATCGAACCGCACCTGGTGCGAATACGCGATGCCATAGACTCCCTTACCGATTTCCCGCAGGAAACGGCCTGCTTTGTCGAATTCGAGGAGCTGTGTCGTAGAGTTGGACCAAATGGGCCCAAGATTCGCGCTTCCCGGATGATTAAGCACAACGATATTCCCTTGGGAATTAACAGCCACGCCCAGAATTTCACCGAGGTTCATATCCGGTGAATACTTGAGAAAGTTGGGAACGGTTTCGAATGGTATCTCCGGCACCGATTGCTGCGCCCAAACCGGAGTGGAAATACAGACTATAAAAACTAATCTAATAACAAACATTGAGCTTACCTCTGCATTGGCAATGTGAAACAAACCTGGTTTGCGGCTTCCAGCTTTTACCTGGAAGTTTTAGTGCGTACTTCACTAATAAAGGGATGACTGCTATCGGCGCGCTGCCAGATTTCCGCCAGTTGTGAATAATAGCGTTTAACGAGGTCGTCTCGGCCCAGCACCTCGGCGGCGCGGGCTGCGCCTAGCAATAAATTGCTGCGGCCGCGATAGCGAGTTAGACCCCGCTGAAATTGCACCAGCGCGGCGCCGGCGTCGCCGGTTTCCAGCAATGCCTCACCATAGGTCTCCATAGCAGGTTTTAAGGGGCGCGGCGGTACGCCTAACAGAGTGACTGGTTGCGCCCAGTTTAACTGCGCCGCCGCGCTGAGAATTCCCAGGGCGATATCATCGTGTCCCTGGGCAAGATGGATCAGGCCCTCCACCTGCCGAGAAGAATTGACAGCCTGGCTGGCAGGATTATCGCTGAGATTGGCAAGTAATTTCACCGCTTCGTTTGCGAGTACCAGATTGCCAGAGCGGGCCGCGGCGATGCCGATCGCCTGCCACAGTCCCGGACTGCGGATCGAGTATTCACTGGCCAACTCCGCCAACAGCTCCGCATCCTGCCACCTCTCCAGATCCAGGAACCAGCGCGCGTACACGTCGGCGAATGGTGTTTCTATTTCTGCTGCCAGGCCACTGGCGATATAGTCGCTGCGGACACGCTCACGAATCTTCTCTGCCTGGTTTAAATTACCTGCCTGCAGGTAGCCATAGTTAGCAAACTGCACCAGGTGACCGTAGTTGTGGGCATTCAAATCCTGCAACGAGTAATCATTTTCCTCCACCCAGGCCATGGATGACTCAAACGCCTGCATATTGGAGTCGGCCACGGCTTCCCACATGCCGTGCTGGAGGTAGTAATGGGATGGGATGTGCAATGCCTCCGCGGCATCCGTATCGATAAGGCGCAGGTTATTTACCGCCAACAATCCAATGTCGGTGTTTTCCGGATCGTCCGTGCTTTGGATCAGATAGCGATTGGCGCCAGGGTGTCGGGGATTTTGTGCCAACACCTGCATGGAAATTGTGGCCATCAATGAACGAGTCTGCTGCCGTGTCATATCGATGGGCGTTTCCCGCATTAACGACAGGGCATACAACGCAGATGCCTCGATGTCATCCGGATAGGCTCGCCGCAGATCACGCATGGCATCTGAGTAAGCGCTCTGTCGATACCGAAACTCGCCTGCACCGAACAGTGTCTCGACCGCTGCCAGGTAAGCTTTCTCTCTTGCACTCGGTGCCTTGGCCGCGCGCTCCGCAGGCGTGGCGCCCAATCGCGCCAGTACCTCGCGAGCTACATCCAGACGGTGGATATTCCAGATGGTGCGATGCTGGGTGAGGGCTTCGCCCCAATAGGCCATGACGAAATCCGGTGCC
>Ga0207991_1000225_pt1 | contig 40027 bp, 39 predicted proteins | sample ETN07SmetaG_FD_185786 | JGI IMG/M metagenome (GOLD analysis project Ga0207991, IMG submission 185786) | Marine microbial and viral communities from oxygen minimum zone, Eastern Pacific Ocean - ETNP2014F14-07SV275 (SPAdes) (version 2) | ecosystem: Environmental > Aquatic > Marine > Oceanic ...
ACGAATGTTAAAATGTACGGGAAAAACAATCCTAATCATTTTTGGATTAATTATATTATATTTATTAACTAGGCCCACAGGCATTGATCCTGTAGCCTGGACGCCACAAAAATCGCCGGGAATTACTGGTGAATATGCTGCAAATAATTTGTTGGCGAAAACGGAAATATTCGAGAAGGGCATGGGTGTAGGTCCGGAAGATATTGATGTGGACGATCAAGGGCGAATTTATGCACCTTATGAGGATGGAAAGATCTTCCGTTTTGATGCTGATGGATCTAATGGTGTTGAATTTGTTGATACGAAAGGAAGACCCTTGGGATTAGAATTTGATGCAAATGGGAATCTCATTATTTGCGATTCATTTAATGGATTACTCTCTGCGTCTCCTGAAGGAACCCTGACCACGCTGGTCACAGAAGTGGATGGTATCACACTCAAATTTACAGATGATGTGGATATCGCCAAGGATGGGATGATCTATTTTTCTGATGCTTCCATCAAATTTGATCAACATGATTATAGACATGATTTATTAGAACATCGCTCCAATGGACGTGTTATTTCATATGATCCAATCACGAAAGAAGCCAAAACGATCAAGGATGAAATGTATTTTGCCAACGGTGTGGCTGTCAGTCCCGACCAAACATACATACTCGTGAATGAGACGGGTGCCTATAAGATCACAAAGATCTGGATTGCAGGAGAAAAGAAGGGTCAATCTGAAATTTTCATGGATAATCTACCGGGAATCCCAGATGGAATTTCATCAAATGGGGATGGCATATTTTGGGTCGCATTTCCGTCTAAAAGACAGGAGATCCTGGATAATTTGGGACCTAAACCGTTTTTACGTAAAGTTGTGATGCGCTTACCCCAATCGCTCCAGCCGGCACCGGAACGCTATGGATTTGTCATTGGTGTAGACGAGAATGGAAAGGTCGTTTATAATTTGCATGACCCATCCCCAGAATCCTATTCGCCTATTACCAGCGTGGAAGCCCATGAGGGTTATTTATATTTTGGCAGTTTGACCTATAATGGAATTGGGCGTATGCCCATGCCATAAACTTTTTTGAATTTTTATAGGCTTGCCTTACCAAACATTTTTTTGATCATCCAATTGTAAAACCGTTCCGGAGTGAGCCGGACGATCCAAATAAATATCCGGTAAGGCCAGGGGTAAATATAGGTTGAGTAACCAGTATCGATCACATCCACAAACCGTTCCGCAGCATCGTCTGCTGATTTCATTGGAAAGCGGCGGGCGGGACCTACTACAATGGGTGTGTCCACAAATCCCGGGCAAATCGATACTGTTTTAATTTTGTATTTCTGAAGTGTGGGCCGCCAGGAATCGAAGATCATTCGAATAGCAATTTTGGATGCAGCATAGCCGCCATGAAAAGGAAGGGGCATAAAACTGGCTACAGAACTTATGCAGACCAAGGCGCCACTGTGTTGCGCTTTTAGTGCTGGAATAAATGGCATCAAGGTGTTTGTCACACCCAAAATATTTGTATTTAGAATCATGTTTATCTGGTCGCTTGATCCTGTATAAAGCCCATCATCGCCCCCGATCCCGGCATTGGCAATGACAATATCGATTCCGTCAGCATCTTGCATGAATTGGTCCGCGACAGATTTACATTGTTCTGAATCTTGCACATCCAATGGATAGACGAATGGTATGCCGCCCAATGCTTTTACTTCCTGTGCCACCTCATGGAGAATCTCTTCTCGTCGGGCTGTGAGTCCGATGGTGAATCCGCGTTTTGCATAAGCCAACGCCAATGCTTTTCCGATCCCGGAGGATGCACCTGTGATAAATACTTTTTTCATACATAGAATCTTTGCGAAAGTTTGAAACTTCCGCAAAGGTTTTTAAGTCCATTCAAAAAAACCGTTGATACGGTTAATAATGATTTTTTCAATACCCTATTTTACTTGTTCGCCAAATTATACAATCGAAATGGTTTTATAATGGTGTCTAATAATTTATTTTTTACCCCTATTCCCAGCCTGCCGACAGGCATGGAATTCTCCTCTGTACAGGGGGGATAATTAAAGGATATCCGGTAATGTCCACCTGGAATAGGGGGACTGCAGGGGGTCAAAATAATAATCAAAGTTTAAAAACCATTCCCTCCCTTGTAACATTAAACCGGTTTGAGCGAATCAAATTAGAAGCAGCACCATCTCTAATCGCAGGATTGGAATGATTAAAATGGATAAAATGAATCTTGTTCCGGTTGGGTGAATTCAATTGATACAATATTTCCATGGATTCCACGATAAAGGGATGTGGTATTTCACGCATGTCCCGATTCGGCATTTCATCCTGTGAGTAAAATGTACCGTCCAACAAAGCAATATCAATATGCTGAACCACTTCAAAAATATCTTGATCCCATTTTTCCCATTTATCAATATCCGGGATAAATAAAACAGATTGGCTCGTCCCCATAATCTTGTAACCCACCGTTTCAGAAAATTCATCCCGATGGGGAACCAGGAATGGCTCAATAATTAATCCATCCGCCAATTTGATTTCTTTATCATTCCTTATGGGCTGGATTTTAATATTGTTCAGGGATACCAGTTGATTCCAAGGGCCATTCGATTCCAGGAATTCCTTCATTCGTGGCATGACAAATACCTGAACATCTTTTGCGCCCATCACTTCCCGTCCCAGATGCAAGAGTCCTGTATAATGTCCCATGTGGGCATGAGTGAGAAAAATCCCGGCCAATTCTGTATGGTGTTCTTCTGTCAGAATTCGATATTGTTCAGGGAAATCAGGTGTGGCATCAATGAGCCAACTTTTCCCGGATTTGGGATCCACAATCCCAAGACTCGTAACCTTTTCTTTTTCTCCGCTTTCCCAAAGATCCTTACAGCACAATTTTACACAGCCACTCTGGGGCGCACCGCCATCCTGGGCGATCCCTAAAACAACAACATAGGGAGAATCGGCGGAAAACCCCAAACTGACGGAAAAAAGAATGATAAAGAGAAATCGCATTTTACAATTTAATCTGAATCTCTTTTCGATATAGCCAATAGAGAAGTAGCCAAAAACCAACGACATGGGCTATGGCAAAGAGAAGGGAGCCATTCAAGTCACCGGCAAAAGGGACAAAAATGCTTTGGTACAAATAAGTGTAGGCGCTAACCGATTTCCCGTCCAGATCCATTTTGATGGCGAGAATAGTTTTTGTCCAGAAACCGGAAGCCACAAACAGAAAAATGGAATTGGTGCCAAAAACTTCAAAGACCCAAAACGGCTTTTTCCAGAGTTTAATATCAATCAAATAGGTAAGCCCTGCCAATACTAAAGCGGCAATGCCGCCTGTAAATAAAACATAAGAACTGGTCCAAAGTGCTTTATTGATAGGGAAAATAAATCCCCAAATCCAGCCCAGCACCACAAGTCCAATACCGAAAATGGCCATGCGTTTTGTACAATCGGTGTAATTCTTTGTGGTATGCAGCATGCCACCCATGAGGTAGCCAATCAAGACAGTGCCCACTGCAGGGATTGTGCTTAACAATCCTTCCGGATCAAATGGTATTCCGAATCCTCCATAGAGATGTTTTTCACCCAAAAGAAAAAAATCAACTTTCCGAACCAAATTTCCATCCAGTCCAAACGGGTCACCCGTTCCACCGAACCAGAGCAATCCCCAGTAAAAAATAAGGATGCCCATCAAAATGGGTAAAAGTTGTTTGAAATCATAGCGAATGATGAGCAAAGCACTGATGCCGTAAGCAATGGCAATCCGCTGGAGCACGCCCATATACCGAAAGGAAGACCAGTCCCACTCTTGCCGAATAAATGGGAATGCATGAATGAGCCACCCAGCCATAAAAATGGAAAATGATCGCCAAAAAATATGTTTATAAAATTTTGCGGATGGATAATAATGCCATTTCACAAATGCGAAACGCATGGAGGCACCCACGATAAAAAGGAAGAATGGGAAAACCAGATCCGTTAAGGTGCAGCCGTGCCATTTGGCGTGACGAAGCGGTGCATAAATATGTCCCCAAGTCCCGGGATTGTTCACGAGAATCATGAGGGCGATAGTGAGCCCCCGGAAAATATCAATGGAATATATTCGTCTTGGTCCTGACATGTTTTTGAATAATTATGTAAATATGTAATAAGTAATTATTCTAATCATAATCTTTAGAAATAATCAAAGAAGAATAAACCTAATTACATATTTACGTTTTAAATAATTGTCCCATTTTTGGTTAATTGAGTTTTGAAAGTGATCTGTTCCATACCAAATAAGAGCCAATCCCTGCACAGCCAAATAGGAGTACGGAAAGACTGTAATTTTGGAAAATGAGATTTCCGATCCCAAATGTGAATCCGTAAATCATTAAAATTCCTGCTACCCATTGAATAAAATATCCATCAGTTTCTAGCTCCCAGAATCCAATTTATTTTGTATAATGCTTAAATTTATTATTCTTTTTTCCCAAAATTAGAATCCATTGGGAGGAATTTAATCATTATAAGTCCTGGGATTGTTGCAATCATTACCCAAATAAAGAAATGATAATATCCAATATATTCCTGAAGCACTCCACTAAACATACCGGGAATCATCATGCCTAAAGCCATGAACCCTGTGCAAATGGCATAGTGCGCTGTTTTATGCTCTCCTTCAGCAACCATCATCATATATAATAAATAAGCAGTAAAGCCAAACCCGTATCCAAATTGTTCTATGGCTATAAAAGAACTAATAAGGAGATAGCTTTCGGGTTGGGCCCACGCCATAAAAACATAAACAAGATCTGGAAGCTTCATGGCCAAAGCCATCCAAAATATCCAGATTTTTAACCCATGTTTGGCGGCAAAAAATCCGCCTGTTATGCCACCAATTGTGAGCATAATCATACCCAGTGTCCCGGTGGAAAACCCGAGTTCAATTGTGGTCAAACCAAGTCCCCCTGCTTCACGAGAATCCAACATGAATAAGGGTGAAATTTTGACCAATTGTGCTTCTCCAAACCGGTATAATAAAATAAAAATGATAACTATACCAATCTTTGGTTTTTTGAAAAAAGAAATAAATATATGAATAAAATTATGTACTGCTTCAGATAATTTTAAATCTGAATGTTTATGATCAGAAGAGGGTGAAGGCAGTATCCATCTATGGTAAATTGCAAAAATTATGAATAATCCACCCAAGATCCAAAAGGTGATGGACCATGCGGTGGTGACGCTTCCTGTCCGTAGTTCCATTTTGCCCGCAAACATTATTAGAAGTCCTTGTCCGAAAAGAATGGCAAAACGGTAAAAGGTATTTCGAATACCAATCATCCATGATTGATCATGGGATGATAGGGCATGCATATAAAATCCGTCGGCGGCAATATCATGGGTGGCAGAACTAAATGCCAATAACCAGAAGAATGCCATGGTATATTTAAGTGGATCGGATGAAGGAATCGTAAAAGCAACACCAGCTAATCCTGCGCCGATTAAAACCTGCATGATTACAATCCAAAACCGTTTTGTATGGAAAATATCTACAATGGGACTCCAAAGCGGTTTAATTACCCATGGTAAGTATAGCCAACTGGTATAAAGTGCAATGTCTGTATTAGATAGTCCTAGTTTTTTGTACATGATAACGGAAACCAGCATGACAAATGCGTATGGAAGGCCTTCGGCGAAATAAAGGGAAGGTATCCAACTCCATGGATGTGTTTTTGACTTTAATACCATTATGAATAAATTTTTCTTAACTCAGTTGATTGAAAATAATGGGCTAAAATATTGGCAGTGGTGCGTCCTTTTAAAGCCATTCCCAAAGCACCAATTTGGCACAGACCCACACCGTGCCCCCAGCCGGCTCCCTTAAATGTAAACCGAGATGGAGGAGAATTCGGGGTGGAATTTGCTGCAATGATGAAGGCGGAACTAAATAAAAAATTCGGATGTAAGACACGGCGAATTTCGTATTCGCTTTTTAAAATCACATGAGTTGCTTTTCCATTTTCCATGCCATCAATCTGTATTTTTATTATTCTTCCTGAAATTCCCCGTTCCAAGGGTTGAAGTGATAGAATTGAATCAAAGGTCTTACCTGTTTTTTCAGAAATAAGTTTTGTTATATCTTCTTGTGAAAATGAAACATTCCAGCGGAAATAATTTCCAGATTTATCAACATTTCCCAAATAATTATTAAGGTCTTTTTCCGGAATAAATTCGGGTCCGCAATAAGATTTCGGTAATTCATTCATCCATTTTTTTAAGTCTGATTCAGACTTGAGATTTGGGATGTTTGTATCTTTTTCATCCAATACAGCACGTAGATAGGGTTTGGGCTTATCATGCCACACATTTTCATTATTTTCTGAAATACCACCACATGATTTTGAATATCGTGTATCACAGATATTTTCATTATGAATTAACACATGTCCCCGTGTTTTTTCAATTGCGTGAATCGCCGAATTTGACAAGTTTTCCATTCCTTGGTAGCGTTGACAGCAATCATCATTACACGCATCAATTTCAAGATCTGCATGTTTTTGTTCGGCTGCGGCCAAAAGCCAAGACCGGGCCGCAATGGTTTGAGATTCCAGAAAGGCGGGCGGACATTCACTGCTCATTTCTGAAGTAGCAACACAGGCTAGGTATTTTTCCAAGGGAATGTGATTGATCACAAACAAAAAACCATCTTGATTTTTTATTTCAAGATTTCCTTCAACGGTAATTGAAATTTGTTTTTCCCAATGAAATCCACGGCCGGCTCGAATTGGATTGATTGAATAGATGGGGTGATGGGTGGATGGAGCAAATTTGATATGGGGAACAATCTCACCATTTTTATAAAGGTTTTCTCCATTTGTCTCAATTCTATAATCTTTATTGGTGACGGAATCTCTAATCTCAATTGAAGTTTGTTTATCTACCGGTAAAACAAGACCGATTGAAACAATAGGCTCTTGGTGTGGAACTTGACCTTTTACAAGCATATTTTTTTCCATGCTGCGCCCAAGGCTGCCGTTCGTCTATCAGAAGAGATTGCGATTGGAATATCAGTTTTGGATTCAAAAAATGATTTTAAAATATTATCGGAAGATGAAATAAAAGCACCCAATCGTTGCCCAATGACAATCTTTTCAACTTTAGCATGATTGGTGTTAAAAAACCGGATTCGATCTTGAATTAAAAATGAAAATGCTACCGCTGCTTTTTCAAAAATTGGGTTAGCATTTTCTTTTTGAGAGAGTTGGTCTAACCTTTCAATTTTATCGCTATGAGATAAATTCCATTGGTCAATCATCCCTTTTGGAGAAAGGCATGATTCTACAGTTTTTCCGTTCTCCATGATCAATTCCCAGGATCGCTTAATTTCATCTCTTTCATTGAAATCAATCAATTTTCCATTTAAAATAACGCCATCTGCAATGCCGGTTCCGCCACCAATGTAAATTGCATTTTCAGCGTTTTCCATTTTACCAATGGATGATTTCCATTCGCCCAACACACAAGAATCAGAATCACTGTATAGTGAGTCAATTTCTGGAATTCTCTCCAATAAATTTGGAATCCTTGGGCCATTGGCCATAATGACCACGCCATTTTTATTTTTGATTCCCGGAAAACAGAGTCCAATATTTTTGTTTACCCCTCTTTTATTCTCCCCTATGACAGGGGAGAGATGCAGGTGTAAATCAATATCAGACCCAATTTCAGAAATTACCGAATTAATAGTTTCAACTATCACATCACCTTGGTCCATTTCGGGTTCCGTTAAACAAATATTCCCTGCGGCAAATTCCTGACGCTGAAGATCTAAATGAACCGGAAAAAAATTGGAATTCCAATTAGGATGGTCTGAATAATTTTTTTCAAGGTGAAATTCACCTGGCGAAACCAAATCGGATTCGGAATTGAAAGATGCTGATTGGGCCAATACTTTGGTTCCACCACAATCAATGCCAAGGATATCGAAATCAGCCATGAATATTATATTTATTTTTTAAGGTATTGATTCGATGGATAGATTCATGGATTCTGTCCTCTGTAATCTTCCCCGATTTTACCAAATGAGATAGGGATGAAACAGAATTTGGAATGTAATTCGGATCATAATTCAAATTGTTTCCCAAGCAAAATAAATCCACACCAGCATTCAGCATCAATTCATATGTTTTTTCCATATCATAATGATCTGAAATGGCTTTCATACTGGGGTCATCGCAAATAGCAACCCCATCAAAGCCCAGATGGTTTCGAAGAGTTTCCGTGATTATTTCTTTTGACAAGGATGCGGGGTATTTAGGATCCAATTTTGAATCAAAAGTGTGAGAAACCATAATCATGTCCAAATCTTTGCTTTGAATCAATTCATCAAAAGGGAGCAAATCTTTCACCGTCCATGAATCCGAAATATTGGTATATCCTTCATGGGTGTCCCCTTGGGCAGATCCTTGCCCGGGGAAATGTTTTCCACAAGAAATAACATTATTTTCTTTCATAGATTGAATCAGTAATCTGGAATGGTTCGCTACCGTTTTTGGATTCGATGAAAAAGCTCGTCCTGATTGACCGATCACAGATTCATTTCCAAAATCCAAATCCAAAACAGGTGCGAAATTCAGATTGATTCCACAATCGCGTAAAGTAGCAGAAAGCGATTCTGAGAACTGTTGCGTCATTAATTCATTGTTGAGCATCCCAATATGATTCCAGGATGGTGTTTCGGGGAAACCATATTCTATTTTTAATCGATTCACATTCCCGCCTTCCTGATCAATGGAAATGAGGAGCCCATTTTCGGAATAGGACTGAAGTTGATTTGTAAGCTCATTTAATTGCTCTGGGGATTCAATATTTCGTGAACCTAATTCACCCATTTCCAAATCTTCGTCATAAAGAATTACGCCGGCAAGCTTGTAATCTCTGATAAATTTCGCGATGTCAGAATCTGAATTTGCAGTCGTTCCGCGAAATCCGGCAATAATTAGTTGCCCAACGAGTTGTTCTAGGGTTTGTGTCATCCCTTAAAAATATAATGAATAATTTTAATCACGAATGAAAACCTATTTAAAATCATTAAAATTAATTTTTGTCCTATTTGGGGTGATGCTTCTGGGAATTGGGTGTGAAAATACCAGCAGAAAAATTTATACCGGATTGGATTGCCTGGAAAAAAATAGTTTCTCTGAGTTAAATGAGAGGAGAGTCGGGCTCATAACAAACCAAACTGGTTTAAATCAACATGGGATTCAAAATGTGGACTTATTTTTAGCATCGCCACATATAAATCTTAAAGCGGTATTTAGTCCGGAACATGGGTTTGAAGGCAAGGTAAAAGCCGGAGAAAAAATCATGTCTGAAAGAGAATCTAATTCGGGAATTCGATTCTATTCACTGTATGGAAAAACGAGAAAACCAACTCCCAAAATGTTACGGGATATAGATGTTTTGGTTTTTGATATTCAAGATATAGGACTTCGTTCTTATACCTATATGTCCACCATGGGACTTGCTATGGAAGCCGCAGGAGAGCAAGGGATAGATTTTATTGTTTTGGATCGTCCCAATCCCTTAGGCGGTCAAAAAATTGACGGAAATATTCTTGACCAACGATTCTCATCATTTATTGGAATGTATCCCATCCCTTATGTCCACGGTCTTACACCGGGAGAATTGGCCACGCTCATCAATGAATCAAAATGGATGAATTCAATGTGTAAACTTTCGGTGATTAAACTAGGAAATTGGAAAAGAAATATGTCATGGAAAGACACGAAATTAAACTGGATTCCACCCTCGCCAAATGTCCCAAAATCAACGACGCCAATTTTTATGGTTGCCACGGGTATTATGGGGGAATTGGGTATTTTTTCCATAGGCATTGGAACTGATTTTCCTTTCGAATTAATGGGAGCTCCCTGGATTCAAAAAGATCAATTTATTGAAAAAATGAATCAACTCAACTTGCCCGGAGTCTCATTTGACCCTGTAACTTTTTCTCCAACAAAAGGGCTATTCAAAGGTGAAGAAGTTCAGGGAGTTCACATAAAAATAACGGATCTTGAAAGGGCTGAATTGATTAAAATTCAATTCCATTTTATGGAGATTCATCAGCAGCTCTATCCTGATAAAAATCCATTTGAATTAACTACGCCCAATCAATTGTCCATGTTTAATAAAGCACTGGGGACAGACCAAATTTTAGAGGTATTTTCAAAAAAGTTTAAAGTGGAAGATATTGCAAGATTCTTAACTCCCGATCTATCTAATTTCAGGAAGATGTCAAAAACATTTTATTTATATGAATAAACTAATTCTAATGATTCTAATTCTTGGATTGCAAAACTGTAGCAAGCAAAAAGATCCCTTTGCTTGGGTGGAGTCCATTCCGGAGCCATGGACCCTTTCGGAATTAGAATTTGAGTCCTATCTACCTCAATTCCAGGAACGGTTCCCCAATTACCAGGATCGCTTGAAAGCCCTTAATTTCTGGCGGGTGGGAACCCCTTACGGTTTATTTTGTCTTGGAGAAGAATCGGGAAAAGATACTGATCCACTACTCCGGGCTGATTCATCCGACTGTACGGTCCACGTGCTCACAACTCTGGCTTTTGCAGAAAGTTTTACCTGGCAAAACGCACGGGATGCTATGGTGGATATTCATTATAAAATGGATGAAAATGGAGAGAAGAAACCCACCTTTAAATCTAGATGGCATTACACATCAGATCGACTTTTGCACCACGAAAGGACTGTGGATATTACTTCATCTGTCGCAGCTGAAAATGAATTGGAAAAAGTTGAAATAGAGCTCAATAAAAAACAAGATGGGTCGGAATTTTTGGACTTGGATTGGTCATCGAATGAAACGATTCACTTTATTCCAACAGACAGGGTGACGAATAACCATTTGACGAATTTACCTACTGTTTGTGGTATCGCTTTTGTAAAACGGAGTTATTTCAAAATGGGGATTGTCATTGCCCATGAAGGCTATTTGATTGATCAGACTGATTTGGTCCATGCTTCATCAGAATTTGGAAAAACTGCCAGAGTGGATTTTATAGATTATTTATATAGGGGTGGAAAACCTCGATTCGACGGAATTATGATATATAAGATCGAGCCGAGTTGAGTCTTAAATCCATTTCCGAAACTTCACCAAATGGCGAACGGTGTACAGGGTTGAATTAAAGGGGATCCATTATTGGGTGAATTCGCTCTCCATAAAAAATAGCCCCCATGTTTTTGATATCCCGAAACCATCTTTTTAAAAAGGGGTATTTAAGGTATGCTATTTTTTTATTTTCCAGAAATAATAAAATGATCCACTAAAGGTTAATGTCAATCCGATCATAGAGGGAATAAATGCTGTTATGAGTGTGATGACCAAAAAGGCTGAATAAATTGCCAAAACAATTACCATACTCCATGGATAAAATAACGCTTTATACGGGCGGTTTTTATCGGGCCATTTTTTCCGCAACACAAATATGGAAGCAAAGGTCAGCAGGTTAAAAATAGTACTGGTTGCGGAGAAAAAATCAATGATAGTTTCGTATGCATTGGTTCCGCCAATCCCCGATTGCCAGACTGTTGACAGAATCGAAAAAATCAAAAGTATTGTTGCCCAAATACCTTGTCCGATCAGTGCATTGTTTGGTGTACCGTATTTTGGATGAAGTCCACCAAAGTTCTTAAAAAATAATCCGTCACGAGCCATGGCATGCCAGGTGCGTCCCTTACACAGGATCTGGGTACTGATATTCCCAAACGCATTTATTGCAACGGCGATGGAGATCAAGATCCCGCCCGTAGCACCCAAAACAACTTTCATGGCAGCAGATGCTACCCATTTATTTTCAATGATTTCCTGGGGACTCAATTGATATAAATATCCAAAATTGGCACCTATATAAAGGAGCGCTACACCGCCGATTCCCAGGAAAAGAGAAAGGGGAAGATTTTTCTCCGGTTCTTTTACTTCTTCCGCGATGTAGGTAGCGCCTTCCCAACCACTGAAAGCAAAAAAGGAATACCGTAATGCTGCGCCCACGGCCAAAACAGTATGCCATCCAAATGATTCAGGCCAGAGTGGATCGGAAAAGTGGGCCACGTTTCCAGTAGTAAAGGAAGTAAGGGTCATCCCTATGATAGCGCCCACAGTCGCTATCTTGGAGATACCAAAAAAGACCTGGAATTTTCCACTCAATTTTACACCAAACAGATTAATAGCGGTCAGGAGCCAGATTGTAATTAGTGAAATAGAAAAAGTAACCGGAAGTTGAAAAGGAGCCCCAGAAACAATTTCCCAGATCGCGTTTAGATATTCAGAAAAGATAAGTGCAACCGCAACAATAGAAGCTGTCTCTGATACGAAGAACATGGCCCATCCACGAATAAAAGCAATATAGGGTCCGTATGCTTCTTTCAAATAAATATAGGGACCACCAGATTTTGGCATCATGGCTGTGAGTTCAGCATAAATCACTGCTCCAAAAATTGTTATGATGCCGCCAATGACCCAAACCAGTCCAAACAATGATGTGCATCCAACCAAGGCCATAATAGGTGCCGGTGTCCTAAAGATGCCCGAGCCGATGATGCGGCTGATCACCACAGCAACTGATTCTTTTAACCCCAGATCTCTTTTATAATCAGTCACGTACGAGCCATTCGCAGATCTTGCTCTGAAGGTCTTGGGATGGGATTGGAGAACCGATAAAGCCATTCATTAAAATAGAAAAAGCTACCGGTCCATATCTTGGCGAAAATGCATATCCTGATAAAGTTGAAATCCCGGACATGGTTCCCGATTTTGCATGGATTTTTCCGCCTGCAGTTTTTAAACGTTTTTCCATTGTACTTTCCAAAGTACCGCCTGCTGGAAGAGAACGAACAAAATTTTCACCGGTACGCCCATGGTACATGTAAACAAGTAGGTCTATCATGTGGTCAGCGCTCAATAAATTATATCTGGACAATCCTGACCCGTCTGCAATCCGCAGTGCCGCCGTATCAATTCCAACTTCATCAAACAAAAAGGTTTTCATCGAATCGATACCGGTTTTCCAATTCCCAGGAGTATCAATTTTAATTCCCATTGTTTTTACCAATAATTCTGCTGTTAAATTGTCACTGTCATGCATCATGTGCATTACTGATTTATACAAAGAATCAGACGTATGGACAGCGAGGGTGTCTGAAAGACTTGATTTAGTCCCGACATATATCATCCCAACGTTTGTTCCTTTGGATTCTAGAGATTCTTTAAAAAGCAAGCCTGTGAATTGTGTGGGATCTTGAATATTTCGCGTAACGGTATCCATCGAAGTGTATTGCAGTAACTCGCCAGAAACGGTGAAAATATTTGTTCGATTAGACCAGTCTCGATCGACTTTAAAATTCTTGTAATCCACAATATCATTCACAGTAATGGATAGATTTTCGATAGAAATGTAATCTGTTTTTGGAATGGATTTGATCAGTACCGGTTTTCCAATTTTTCCAGGTTTGAATGCTACTTTAACGCAATTATCGTTTACAGAAAGTGCTCCGATAGGTGCAGCAAATTCCCAGGCACCTTCATCCCACATCCAGCCTTCCCCGTAGGGAATGGAATCCAGCAAGGATGCATCCAGAAACAACGTATCGACAGATTTGATTTTTCCAGAAACAATTACTGCTAATGAGTCCAATTGTGCAAGAGTGAAATCCGGGTCCCCGCCCCCTTTGAGAACAATGTTTTTCATGTCTTTAATAACAGATGTTTTGAACTGATGATCTAGGCCTAAATTATGTAACGCAGCAGCAGCAGTGAATAGCTTCATATTACTTGCGGGTGTCATAAGCTTTTTGCTATTTAGACTATATAATGTTTCCCCTGTAGTCAATGATGTAACTTTTATCCCGAAAATTGCATTTGTCTCATTCTTTGAAATAAAGCCATTGATAGCCCTTTTTAATTCACCTCTGCCAGTATTTTGGAATATTGCTTGAGGGGGGACACATGCACAATTAAAAAACAAATATAATAGGATAAGTTTCATTGAATTTTGGTAAACCATGTTTTGCGTGACCTTTGCTCTTTTGTTAATTTAATTTGAAAAATAATAGCAAATGAGAAATCTAATTTAAAGGTTAAAAACCATCCTCATAATTATTTTATATCAAAATCATAAAAAGGGGATTCGTAAATTCTTATACCTAATTTTAAACCAAAGATGAAAAGAATAATCATATTTAAGTTGATTTTGTTAACCTCTCTTTTTAGCCAAAGAGTTGTTGGGTATTATCCCAAATGGATGCACGATGAATTCCCGGTTTCTGATATTCATTTATCAATCGTAACTCATGTAATTCATACATTTGCGTGGCCGGATGATGAGGGGAATGTTCTCTCATATTCAAATATGTTTAATGCAACCATTAATGAAACAATTCATACTGGTGGTGGGAAAATTCTTCTTGCTCTTGGCGGATGGGGAAATGATGTAGGATTTTCAACCGTAGCTGCATCACCTGGATTACGAAATACCTTTATTAATAATTTAATCGTTGTTTGTGATACCTACGGGTATGATGGTATTGATATGGATTGGGAATATCCTCAGTCTCCTGAAGATCGCCAAAACCTAAATTTCCTCATGGCAGAAATGGATTCATCCTTTAATGCCCATAATCCAGAATGGCTCATAACCATGGCCGTTCCTGTGTCAAATTGGTATGGTCAATGGTATGATTTTTCATTTTTACAATTTTTTGTCGATTTCTTTAATGCCATGACTTATGATATTCATGGGAGTTGGACAGATCACGCTGGACATAATTCGCCTCTGTATCGATCTCCGCCGGATGATCCTGACGGATCCTGCCATACGGGGATAAATTATTTAGTGAATTCTCGAGGCATACCAGAAAGTCAGATTAATTTGGGGTTGGCGTTTTGGGGGAAACAATACGATGCATCTACCATCAACGGTGCTTTCACTGGAACTGTCATTGATAAACGATATTATGAAATTCCTTCCTTGATTAATAATGGTTGGACTTATCATTGGGATAGTGATGCCTATTGCCCATTTTTGGCCAAAGATGACCAAACAAAGATTTTAACATTTGATGATCCTGAATCTATTCGTCATAAGTGCGAATATGCATTGGAGAGAGAATTGGGTGGGGTCATGATCTGGGCATTGGGATATGATGTGACTGAGAACGGGCAAGAATTGATTCAATCCATTCATGATAATTATTTGGAGAATGATAACATAAATGCAGACATCATTCCAACTTACCTTTCCTTACATGCTTATCCAAATCCATTTAATCCGGTCACAAATATCGATATTGAATTGGCCAGGGGGGGGCACGTGCAATTAAATGTTTTTTCAGTGAATGGACATCACCTTGAAACCTTGGTGGATGATCGTTTGCAAAAGGGTCGTTATTCTTTTGTCTGGAATGGAAGAAAAGAAAAAAACGGAAATATGAGTTCCAGCCTGTACTTCATTAAATTGGCTGGTGAAAATTCACAAATTGTTAAAAAAGTTATTTACTTGAAATAAGACGAATCGGACCTAATCTTCTCGACAATATTATACACCACTGCGATCATTCATTCTTATTATCTACATCAACATTCTGAATCATTTTTGCCAAATGGAAGAGGTAATATACTGATTTTTTAATCTCATCATTTGAACATGAATAACAGGACCCTTTCGGTGGCATAATACCTTCAATACCATCAAATCCATTTAAAACACTATTATATAATTGATCAATTCCTTTTGTTGCGAGCTTATCAAAATGGTCTTTGTCGGATATGGAAGCTGCCCCCATCGATCCATACATATGGCAACGAAAACAGGTAGATTTCCAAATGGCTTCACCTAGGATGATATCCTTTTCAGAAAGATTATTGAATTCTTCAGAATCATAAATATTTTTTGAAGCCCTATCCCCGCATCCAATAATGAGTAGAATAATGAAAAAGATAATTGATGGTCGCATGAGTTTCCTTATTTTTATTTATTCGATTTATCAATTTAATATGACTGTTAGACATATAAGAAGAAAATGAAAGGTCTGATCTTATCATTTTTCACCCTTTATTCTGTATTGAACGCTCAATCAGAAGGTTACTTTCAACGAAATATTCAACTCGGATGGAAAGGAGCTAAGACGACACTTTTCGAAAAACCGGGAAGATCACTTTTGTTGGCTGGTGGAATAGGTGCAATTGTAGCACACCAATTTGACTCAGATATGCAAGATTGGTTTTTAGAAAATCAACCATTGCCAGAAAGCTTAAACCACTTTGGTGATACATATGGGAATCTTTATTCGGGAATAATTGTTTTAACGACCGCCGCAATTACCTCAAGAAAAAAACAGTCATTTCGCCATTTTGAATACGCATTCGCAACCTTGGGCGCCAATGGTGTTACCACAGTTTTGTTAAAAGAAATAGTACGACGGGAACGCCCAAATGGTTCAAATCATCGTTCTTTTCCGTCAGGGCACGTGTCTCATAGTTTTGCAACGGCAAGCATATTTAAAGAGTTGTATGGATGGAAAATTGGTGGCCCCGCTTTTGGAATCGCTACAATCGTTGCCATGAATCGGATGCAGGATAATAAACATTATTTTAGTGATGTGGTGTTTGGTGCCAGTTTGGGGACGGCCTTTGGGATGGGATTCTCAAAAGCTTATTTAAATGAAAAAATGGATTTGAGTTTTAATTGGTTGAAATCAGAATTCCAGGTTTCGTGCTTATTCTAGTCTTCTAATTTTAATAAAGTCGGATGAATTGACTCACTTAGTTAATTGAGTAAAAAAATAAATTTTATTGAATACCGGATTTCAAAATATCATGAATATGAACAATTCCATCTGGTTTTTTTAGATTGGATTCGGAATAAACAAATAAACTGGTAATCGAATGTTTTTCCATGAGTTCTAATGCGGAAATGGCTAAGGTATCTGCTGTAACCCATTTAGGATTCTCGGACATTAAATAACCAGCAGTTTGATCAAAGAGTTCATTCCCCATATTTTCTAAGCCACGACGAATATCCCCATCCGTGATAATTCCCACCATTTCATCCTTATCATTAAGAACGCCAGTCATTCCCAATCCTTTTTCGGAAATAGTAAGTAATGCTTCTTTAATACTGGTGGAATGGCTTACAAAAGGAATCTCGCTCCCGGAATGGGTCAATTGATCGAGAGTTAAAAGAAGGCGTTTTCCTAATATGCCTCCAGGATGAAGTTCCGCGAAATCTTCCTCGTTAAATCCGCGAACTTCCAAAAGAGAGACTGCCAAGGCATCACCCATTGCCAATGTTGCAGTGGTACTGGCTGTGGGTGCCAAATCCAAAGTACAGGCTTCTTTTTCAACAGAGGTGTCTAAATAAATATCGGATCGTTTAGATAAACTGGAATTTTGACGCCCAATCATTCCAATAATTGTTATTCCCTTTTTTTGCAGGGAAGGTAGAATCTGAATGAGCTCCATGGTTTCACCACTATTTGAAACGATGAGAACCACATCTTCTTTTTTAATCATTCCTAAATCGCCATGAGTTGCTTCGCCCGGATGGACAAAGTGAGAAGGTGTTCCAGTTGATGCCATGGTGGAAGCAATCTTTTGGGAAATGAGACCTGACTTTCCCATTCCGGAAACAATGAGGCGACCTTGACATTCCAAAATTGATTGAACTGCGTCATTAAAATTTTGATCAATTCGTTCAGCCATTAAAGATACAGCTTCAGATTCGATCTTGATAACTCGTTTCGCTACAGATTGAATATTCGAAGAATTCATAAGATAAAATTTAATACCATTCTGCTGTCTGCTTTATTAGTTTATCTTCCATCAAAATGAAAATAAATCAACAATTTCAGTGGGATAAAGAAGAAATCGCCAATTTGGCGACCCATGGTATTGGTGTAGTTGCCAGTGCAATTGGGCTTGGATTTTTATTGTATGTCGCCAAGACCAATGGAGGGGTTTGGGAACAAGTAAGTTTTGGGATTTTTGGAATCACAATGTTGTTCGTATTTCTGTCATCCACCATCTATCATACCATAAGAACGCCTAAGCTGAAAATTATTTTCCAAACCATTGACCAATCTGCCATTTTTTTATTGATTGCAGGATCCTATGTTCCATTTTGTTTAGTAAGTATGCGCGGGGTTTGGGGCTGGTCGATTTTATCTATTGTATGGACAATGGCTATTGCTGGAATTGCTTTAAAGTTTTATTTCCAAAATCGCGTTGTTAAACCCTTTATATATTTATATGCGGCTATGGGATGGCTTTGCGTTATTGCTGTAAAGGAAATGTTGGAAAAAGTTCCAGAATTTTCTCTAATATTTATTGTGATTGGTGGTGCTTTTTATATGATTGGAGTTATCTTTTATCTTTGGGAAAAGTTGCCCTATAACCATGCTATTTGGCACGTATTTGTTATTGGCGGATGCGCAAGCCATTACGTAGCAGTACTGGAACTCGTTAAATGATTAACCTAATTTTAAGCGGATTATTTATTATGCCTATATTTGGAAAATACCCAGTGATTGGAGAACCAGCTCCAAAATTTTCGTTATACGATCAAGATGGAGAACTCCATTCGTTGGATGATTATAAAGATAAAAAACTCGTTGTTTATTTTTTCCCGAAAGCAGATACACCAGGCTGAACCAAGCAAGCATGCGGATTCCGGGATGAATCTGAAAAATATAATGAATTAGGAATTAAGGTTTTGGGCATTAGTTATGATTCCAAAAAAGCCTTAATTGATTTTAAAGAAAAGTACCGAATTCCATTTAACTTTTTGTCAGATTCTGAAAAAGTGACAGGCAAAAAATATGGTGTGAATAATTTCTTTTTCACATCTCGGAAAACATTTTTGATTGATGAAAAGGGAATTTTGGTTCATATCATTGATGAAGTGAATTTGAATTCACATCCACAGGATGTTTTAAATATTTTTAATAAAGTTCAACAAAGAGAAAAATGATGAAAGTATCTATCGAATATTGTTCTGTTTGAAACTATTTACCACGTGCTTCCAGTTTGGAAGTGGAATTAAAATCAAAATTTGATGATGTAAATATTGAATTGATTTCCAGTGGCGGGGGCGTTTTTGAAGTTACCCTGGAGAAGGATCTCATTTTTTCGAAGAAAGCATTAGAGCGTTTTCCAGAAGATGGAGAAGTTGAAAAATTGATACAGGAAAACTTGAACTAAATTGATTGTAAAAATCCACCATAATGAAAAGGAATATTCCATTGATCTCCATGAAGGAAACGATTTATCGATTCGGAATAATTTTGATGGAAATTATCCGTCATTCTTTGGGGCTAAATCGCCCAGTGTAAAACCAAATCAATCTGGCGATTTTATTGGTGATTTGGAACAGGGCGGAAGTTGCAATGTTCCTGTGGCGAGTCTGGATATTCATTGTACCGGAACCCATACAGAATGTGTTGGTCATATTAAACCATCTGGGATAGTTATTTTAGATGTTTGCCCAACAGGTTTTATCCCCGCAACATTGGTTTCAATAAATCCGATACCAGCAAATGAAACCAGTGAGAAATATCATGCTCCATTAAATAGTGATGATTTTGTAATTACTCGAAAATTATTGATGGAAAAGATAAATGGGAAAAATCGAGATGGATTAATTATTCGCTCACTCCCAAATGGTGAGAATAAAAAATCACGAAACTATGATAAAAATCCTACGCCATTTTTAACCCATGATGCGGTGGATTACATTTTAGAAATGGGAGTCCAGCATTTATTGGTGGATTTACCTTCGATCGATAAAGCGGATGATGGAGGACAGTTAGGAAACCATCATCGTTTTTTTGAAAATGGGAAAACAATTTCCGAATTACTATATATTCCTGATTCAGTCAAGGATGGAGAAGGATTTCTTCAAATCCAGATTCCAAATTGGGGACTGGATGCGGCGCCAAGTCGACCTATTTTCTATTCAACTTAAATAAAATATATTTTAAGGGAGACGTAGCATTTACCATCTCTGTTTTATTAAATTGACCACCCGGTCATTAATAATATAATTATGATTTCATCCTCAAATAAATTTGAACAATTGCCAGCTGAGAAACAGTCACGGATTGTAAATGCATCCATTTCTGAATTTGCAGAAAAGGATTACGAAACGGCATCCATGAATACGGTTGTTAATCAAGCTGGGATTTCAAAAGGTTCTCTCTTTAATTATTTTAAGACGAAGAGCATCCTTTATGATCATATATATAAATTGGCTTTGGGAGAAGTGAAATCCTATCTTCGGAAAGTCCGGGATGAAACGGTTGATCTTCCATTTGAAAAGCGTTTATCTAAGATTGTGGATTCCGGTGTGCAGTTTATTATAGAACATCCACGGTTGGCGAAAATTTACTTTCGCCTAATTTATTCGGCAGATTCTCCGAATCGTCAGAAAATCGTATTGGAACTCCAAAAATTATCCAATGACTATTTGGGGGAGATTATCCAGGATGCTATGGATCGAAATGAATTGGATTCCAATTTGGATAAAAGACAATCGGTCTTCTTTCTGGACGCTGTGTTGAACAGATTCCTGAAAGAAACCCACGAAGCAAAATCCCATGGAGATGCAGACCAGTTTAATCGAGATGAGTGGGTGAAGGGGATTACAACATTTTTTACAAAGGGATTAGCATAAGTGTGAATGTGCGAAAGTGTTCATGTGTTAAAGTCCATGAACACATGAGCACACAAACACTTCAACACATAAAATAATGAATGAAAAACAAAATATAGAATATCCATCTGTTCAGGAGATGAACGATGATCAGCGAATCGAGATTGTAAAGGATATATTTGCGTCGGTAACGGATAAGTATGATTTTTTAAATCGAGTATTATCCGGTCGGCGAGATGTGGCTTGGCGAAAACGAACTGTTGCGGAAATGACCTTTTTCGAAACGAATCGATTTCTGGATGTGGCCACTGGCACTGGCGATCTTGCCTTGGATTGTGCCAATACATATCCTGATGTAAGTGTGACCGGGGTGGACTTCGTCCAAGAAATGGTGAACAATGGATTGATAAAAGTTGAATCCCAAAATTTAAACGAGCGCGTTGAATTAAAATGGGGAGATGCTACAAATATAGAATTTGATGACAATTCTTTTGATGTGACTGCTATTGCTTTTGGTATCAGGAATATTCCCGATAAAGAAAAAGCGTTATACGAAATGAAACGAATTATTGTCCCAAATGGCCAAGTGATGGTTTTGGAACTCACGACGCCGGAGCCGGGATTTTGGCGAAGTACATACAGTTTTTATCTCAATGGTGTTTTGCCAAAACTTGCACGTTTATTCACAAAAAATCCGGCAGCTTATGAATATTTAGCGGATTCTATTATGAATTTCCCAACACGGCGGGAATTCGTGAAGATTATGGAATCTATTGGACTAAAAAATTGTAAAGCTATATCGTTAACGTTTGGGGTTTGCACACTCTATATTGGACAGAAATAATTATTACCGGAAAAGGCATAAAATGCGCAATAATAAAAAAGCCGATAACACCTTAACACTTGGAAAAATATGGATAAAAAAATAGCACTTGAGAAAATGAATGCATTCAACAAGAATACGATGGTAGATCATCTTGGAATTGAGTTCACCGATTTCGGGGACGATTTTATCTGTGGCAAAATGCCCGTTGATAAACGAACCGTCCAACCCTTTGGATTGCTCCATGGTGGCGCATCGGCTGCTTTGGCCGAAACATTGGGAAGCATAGCCGGAGGTTTGAAGGTGAATCGTGATACTCAAACTGTGGTAGGAATTGAAATCAATTGTAACCATTTGAGATCAGCCAAGGATGGGTGGGTTCATGGGAAAGCCATGCCAATCAAACTGGGAAGAAAAATTCAGGTTTGGAATATTGAGATCAAAAATGATGATGGAAAAATGGTGGCGGTGAGTCGGTTGACTTTGGCGGTGATTGAAAAATGATTTTAACGCAAAGGCGCTAAGTCGCAAAGAATATTTAAAATGGAAACTATTCTTGATAAAATGATTGATCTGAAAAATCTTTGGTCTGGAGCGATGGCGCAAAATGGGTCTGTGGCAGTTTGGCGGTGTCCGAGAGAAAAGAGTATTCATTTTTTTGCGGATTTATCTGATGCGCCATCAATAGGTCGGATTGATCTTAAAAATACAGAGCCCGGATTTTTGGTAAGTCCCTTTATGAATCCCGAAGGAAATGAAACATTGTTTCTGAAATCTGATATTTTTGCCATGACAGACGAAGATGGGAATTGGAGTGTAGAAAAGGGGAAAGATATAATTGATGGTTCGTCATTTCGACACGATCAAGGTACGACATCCATTAATTATCATTTGAATACGAGACCGGATACGGAAATTTCAGGAAAAAAAGATCACTTTATTAAAATGGTGGAAAAAGGAATTACTGCCATCGATGAAGGTGAATTTGATAAGGTTGTTTCAGCCCGAACCTACGACGAGCCATTGTCAGAAAATTTTGATATAATTGATCAGTTCAACCGTATGGAAAAAGCCTATCCCGATGCGTTTGTGAGCTTAATCTCTATTCCCGGTAAAGGGACGTGGATGGGTGCCACACCAGAACTTTTGATTGAATCATCCGCAGAATGTTTTCGTACGGTTTCCGTTGCTGGAACTCAACCATTTCCATTGGACAAAGATGTATCTGAAGCGGCGTGGAATCAGAAAGAAATTGAAGAACAGGCTATGGTAAGTCGCTACATCATTGAGCAATTCAAAATTATTCGATTAAGGGAATTTGAAGAAACAGGGCCGAGATCGGTTCGGGCTGGAAATATGATTCATCTTAAAACGGAATATATCGTGGATTTGAAAAAAGTTCAATTCCCTGAATTAGGAACGGTGATGCTCAATTTGCTTCATCCCACATCTGCCGTTTGTGGGATGCCAAAATTTTCCGCGTTACGATTCATCGCCGCCAATGAAAATTTAAATCGAGAATTTTATAGTGGCTATTTAGGTCCTGTAAATATGAATGGGCAGTCGCGACTTTATGTGAATCTCCGCTGTATGCAAATCCTGCAAAATAGAGCGGTACTTTATGCGGGGGCAGGGATTACCCATGGCTCAATACCAGAGAATGAGTGGGAAGAAACGGCGTTGAAATGCCAGACTTTATTGGATGTGATGAATGGGAATACTCAAAGTGTTTAAGTATGAGAGTGTTTGAGTGTTCAGGTGTTCAGGTCAAAAAGTTTGATTAACTAATTCAGATTCGTGAACAAATGAACACACTCACACCAATCCAAAATACGAAACACATTTATGATTTGGTAGCACTTTGCGCCGAATTCGGCGTGGAGAAAGCAGTGGTTTGTCCCGGATCTCGCTGCGCGCCGTTGCTCATTGGGTTTGGAAAACATCCGGATATTGAAACTATTTCTGTCACGGACGAACATTCCGCTGGTTTTATTGGACTTGGGTTGGCACAACAATCGGAGAAACCGGTTGTGTTGGTGTGTACATCGGGCACCGCTGCACTGAATTTTGGCCCAGCAGTAACGGAAGCCTTTTATCAACAAGTGCCATTAATCGTCTTAACTGCGGATCGCCCTTCGGAATGGATTGACCAATGGGATGGGCAGACGATTCGTCAGGAAAATATTTATTTAGATCATATTAAAGGCAACTTTGTTTATGATGAAGAAAATACCAGTGTGGGAGAAGAAGCACTGAAATTAGCTTTGGATGGTGGACAAGGCCCGGTGCATTTGAATATTCCAATTCGGGAGCCGTTTTATCCGGAGTTATTTGAAGAAATTATTTTTCCCACGAAACACCAGCCAGCCCTTCCGTTTGGTCGGGAGCAGGCGGGCACTAAAGACACGAAGAGTAAAAACTCTAAAATTGATGTATCGCTTTGGGATGAATTTGAGTCGATTTTAGACTCATCAGAAAAAGTAATGGTTTTGGGTGGACAGATGGAGCCGAATTCTGAACTAGTGGAACTGCTCAACCAGTTGGAGATCCTTATTGTTGGAGATGTTATATCTAATATTCATGGTGTGGATGGTGTGATTAAATCGGCTGATCTTTTATTTAATGAATTGCTACCCACGAAACATACTAAAGACACGAAAAGTTTTCAGCCGGAGTTTTTGGTTACAATTGGGCGATCGATCATTTCTAAAAATTTAAAACTCTATTTACGAAAGCATAAACCAAAACATCATTGGCATATTGGAATGGGGATGGTGGGAGATCCGTTTCAAAGTTTGACGAAAACAATAGAAGTAGAGCCTATTGCATTTATAAAAAAGTGGAAGAATATACTTCCCACGAAGGCACGGATTTCACTGAGAAATAATGGTTATAAAGATTTGTTATTTGATGGTCAGACACAAATGGATGTAGTTCTTAATTCAAAATTGAAAGATGCGGATTTCAATTATTTTTCTGCCGTCCGAAAAGTGATTCAAAGATTACCAGAAAATAGTGTGCTTCATTTGGGGAATAGTATGCCAGTGCGGATTGCTAATTTTATTGGAATCAATGATCCAACCATCGATGTATGGTGTAATAGGGGGACATCCGGGATTGACGGTGTGTTGAGCACCGCAGTAGGACACGCCTTGGCAGAACAGAATCGGAAACATACATTGATTATTGGGGATCTCTCATTCTTCTATGATCGGAATGGTTTATGGCTGAATCATTCATTCCCCACGAATTTACAAATCGTTATTTTGAACGATTTTGGCGGCGGGATTTTTAATATGATTCCGGGACCATCATCACAAGGTGATTTAACAGAATTATTTACGACGCCCCATAAACGAACTGCATCGCTCACAGCAAAAGAATTTAGATTGGACTATCGATCTGCGTCATCCTTGGAAGAAATTATCGGATGGGAAGCAGGCATCCTGGAAATATTTACAGATATGGAAATAAATAAAAAAGTTTTTAAACAAATAGCCGCAAATTAAAAAAGTGTTCGTGTGTTCATGATCTTGAACACTAAAACACGTAAACACTTAAACACTTGAAAAAGGAATTTATTATGAATTGGAAACAGAATTGGGAAACGATTCGAGAATACCATGAAATCACCTTTGAATTTTTTGAAGGGATTGCAAAAATCAGTATCAATCGGCCGGAAAAACACAACGCATTTACACCGCGGACCGTTAAAGAAATGATCGATGCTATGAATATTTGTCGTGATGATGAAAATATCGAAGTTATTATTTTTAGCGGAGAAGGTGGTAAAGCCTTTTGCAGTGGTGGAGATCAGGGCGTTAGGGGGCACGGCGGTTATGTTGGGAAAGATGAAGTCCCGCGATTGAATGTATTGGATTTACAAAAACAGATTCGCTCCATCCCAAAAGTTGTGATTGCAGCGGTGGCGGGTTGGTCAATCGGCGGCGGGCATGTTCTCCATGTGGTGTGTGATTTAACCATTGCTGCAGAAAATGCCATGTTCGGTCAAACGGGCCCGAAAGTGGGTTCATTCGATGGCGGGTTCGGCGCATCCTATTTGGCGCGAAGTGTTGGACAGAAAAAAGCACGGGAAATATGGTTTCTATGTGATCAATATAATGCACAACAAGCGTTGGATATGGGACTCGTAAATACGGTGGTTCCGTTAGAAGAATTGGAAGATACGTTCATTGCGTGGGCGAAAAAGATTCAGGAAAAATCGCCGTTAGCGATACGAATGTTGAAATCATCCTTTAATGCAGAATTGGATGGTCAAGCGGGTATCCAGGAATTGGCGGGGAATGCAACTTTGCTTTATTATTTATCTGATGAAGCGAAAGAAGGGCGGAATGCCTTTGTGGAAAAACGGAAGCCGGATTTTTCGAAATATCCAAAGTTTCCTTAAAATATGTTCAAGTGTTCAAGTCTTTGAGTCTTCGAGTGTTCATGGGTTCGCAGATTCGCTAATTAATACGTGAACACATTAACACAAAAATACTATATTTATGAATAAATGGATTAACGCATTTAGACTACGGACCCTTCCGTTAGCCTTTTCCTGTATCATTATGGGCAGTGGATTGGCAATGGCAGATGGTAGGTTCAATCTGACGGTATTTATTTTAGCATTGATTACCACTCTCTTTCTACAGATTTTATCGAACCTTGCCAACGATTATGGTGATTTTGTAAAAGGGACGGACAATGATGAAAGGGTTGGTCCTGATCGAACTCTGCAATTAGGGCTCATTACCAAATCTAAAATGATAAAATCCATGTGGATCGTTTCAATCCTTTGTTCGATTTTTGGCGTGTGGCTCATTTACGAAGGCACCATAGGATTGGATTTGCAACGGGCGGGATTGTTTGCAATTCTGGGACTTACCGCCATGGGAGCCGCTGTGAAATATACCATGGGAAAAAATCCATACGGTTATGCGGGATTGGGTGATGTTTTTGTTTTTTTATTTTTTGGATGGCTCGGCGTGATCGGATCTTATTTTCTTCACACACATACTTTTAATTGGGAATTGCTTTTTCCTGCATCAACGATTGGGCTATTTACAACGGCAGTTCTGAATATCAATAATATGCGGGATCATGTAGCGGATGCAAAATCAGAGAAGAATACTTTGGTTGTAAGAATTGGGATTGAACAAGCAAAAACATACCATCAATCATTGATTTATGGCGGATTACTGTTGGCATTGGCTTATGTTATTCCAAGCATCCATTATGTCCATTATTTATTTGTGCTTACTGCGCCATTATTTATTGGGTTTGTCCAGTCGATTAAGCGTCGATCGGATTTTCATAACTTTGATCCATTTTTGAAAAAACAAGCGATTGGGACATTTGTATTCTCGATTTTATTTGTTGTTGGGATAAATCTCTAAAAGTGTTTGCGTGTTCAAGTCTTTATGTGTTCGTGTATTAAAGTGTGGGAGTACTAGAGTTGAAAAAAATCTATATTGAAAATATGAACACTTTAACAATAATTGATTTATGAAAGTGAATTGGACCAAACGAACCTTAACATTTAAACAGCCTGCCGGGACATCCCGTGGCATTATGAAAACTCGGGATGTTTGGTATATCACTTTATCTGAAAATGGCATAACAGGGATTGGTGAATGTGCGCCTTTGCCGGGGTTGAGTTTGGATAATATTGATCAAATTGAATCCAAACTGGATGAAGTTTGCGCAAACCCAAAATTATTCATTAATGATCTTTCAAGTTTAAAAGATTTCCCATCCATCCGATTCGGATTGGAAATGGCTTGTCTTGATCTTAAAAATGGTGGTGGGCAAAATTATTATGGCTCATTTGATTCAATTGAAATTAATGGATTAATCTGGATGGGTAATCCTAATTTTATGATGAGCCAGGTAGAGAAAAAATTTATTGAAGGGTGGACGTGTATTAAACTAAAAATCGGTGCCTTGGATTTTGACTCTGAATTAGACATTCTTCGATCCATTCGTTCACGATTTTCGCGAGATGAATTAGAACTTCGGGTGGATGCAAATGGTGCTTTTACTAAAAATGATGTGAAAGAAAAATTAGACCAATTATCAAAATTTGATCTTCATTCCATAGAACAACCCATTCAGCCGGGGCAATGGGATTTATTATCAGATTTGTGTATAACATCACCAATTCCCATTGCATTGGATGAAGAATTGATTCCATTGATCAATGATGAAGAACGAATCGAAATGTTGGATAAAGTTTCGCCACAATATCTCGTTTTAAAGCCTAGTTTATTGGGTGGCTTTTCTGAATCTGAAAAGTGGATTGAATTGGCAAAAAAACGAAACATAGGTTGGTGGATCACATCAACTTTAGAATCGAATATTGGGTTGAATGCCATTGCCCAATGGACGTCCAAAATGAAACCGGTTGGATTTCAAGGATTGGGAACGGGGCAGCTTTTCACCCATAATATTCCGTCGCCATTAAAAGTGATGTCGGGGGAACTTTCTACAGGGGAAGCACCAATCTGGAAAGATGTAAATCATTTCGTTTCACAATGGTTGAATGGGAATGATCATATGGAACTCCAAACTTCCGGATCCACGGGAAAACCCAAATCTATATCTGTGAAAAAAGAATGGATGAAAAATTCAGCAAAACTCACGGGAAAAACATTTGGATTAAAAGAAGGCGATTCCGTACTACTTTGCATGCCCATGAAATTTGTAGCGGGAAAAATGATGGTGGTTCGTGCTTTAGAATTAGGATTGGATTTGAAAGTGGTTGAACCGTCATCGAATCCACTAAAAAATATAGATGAAACTATTGATTTTGCTGCTATGGTTCCGTTACAGTTGGAAAACAGTTTGAATGATTTAGATCAAGTAAAAACGCTGATTGTAGGTGGTGGGCGGGTAAACTTGAAATTGGTAGAGAAACTTCAAAATGTTTCAACGCAAGTTTACGAAACCTACGGCATGACAGAAACCTTAACTCATGTGGCGATCAAACCATTGAATGGTCCTGATAAATCGAATATTTTTAGCGCTTTGGATGGGATTCGTTTCGACTTGGATTCACGAGAATGTTTGGTGATCCATGCAACTGCTCTGAATCCTGAACCAATTATAACGAATGATTTGGTTGACTTGATTAACGAAAATTCATTTCGCTGGTTAGGACGCTATGATAATGTGATTAATTCTGGTGGCGTGAAGATCATCCCGGAAGTGGTAGAAGCAAAACTGGCTTCTGTAATTCTGAATAGGCGATTCTTCATCACGGGTGTGGCCGATGAATCTTTGGGCGAAAAAGTGGTATTAGTGGTGGAAGGGAAGAAGATCGATATTTCTCGGGATTCATTGGATAAGTTTGAAGAGCCAAAAGAAATTTATTTTATACCGAAGTTTGTGGAGACTGAGTCGGGGAAAGTGAATCGGGGAGAAACGCTTATGGCTATGGATTAATACACATCATTATGGGTTCCTATATCTATAGGAATAATCAAACCGTCCTTGATAACAAAGTGAAGTGTAATACGATATTGAAGATTGATTGAAACTGAATGAAGGTTTTTGAGCTCTCCTTTTAATCGATGAAGTCGAAGCGACGGATGAAAAGGATTTAATTCCAAAAGTTGAAGTGTTTTTTCATAGCGTTTTAGTAACTCTGGATGGCGCCGCTTAAATTGTTTGGATTTTTTTAAATAGGATGCTGAAAACCAAATTTTATACTTCGTCATCTAATCGCTTTATATGGTCCGCTACGCTTTCTTCAATATAATTTCCATTTTTAATGTCTTCCATGGTCTCATTATAAGCCGCTTTCAAATCCTGGATCCGAAGTTCACTGTATCGCTCCATGTCCATCACAACATATTTATTATGTCCCCGAACCGTAATGGTTACTTCATGATCATCTTTTAGAATTTTTTCAAGGATGGAAACGCCTTTCGTTTTTAATTCATTTGCGGTGAGTCTATTCATAATAATATTCCTAATAGTTTATTAATAGTATGATTAAAAGTACTATAAATAGTGTTATTAATTCAAGGGATAGTTTTGTTTTTATATTAGATTTTGGAATATGGTAGCATATATGCTATCTTTACGCGTGCTAATTACATTAGATACAAATGTTTTATATCAAGCTGTAAGAAGTAAATCTGGAGCATCTCATGCTATTTTACAAGAAGTACGAGGTGGGAAAATCCAAATGGCGCTATCTGTTCCGCTCTTCTTGGAATATGAAGACGTTTTAACACGAAAAAAATCTATTCAAGATTTGGGATTGACGTTAAATGATATTGAAAAAATCTTACGATTTATTGCTTACATTGGGAAGACATTTAATATTTATTACCTGTTTAGACCCAATTTAAGGGACGAAAAAGATAATATGGTATTTGAATTAGCTATAACAAGTCAAAGTAATTACCTGGTAACAAATAATGTTAAAGATTTTAGAAATGCCGAAATAAAAATTGATCAAACATTTGTGGTAACCCCAAGTGATTTTTTAAAAAAATGGAGAAAAAAAGATGTCTAAAACAAATGTATTAACCATCAGAATACCTGCTGATTTGAAACATAGAATCTCCCTTTTAGCCCGGGAACAAGGTGTGTCTATTAATCAATTAGCCATGTATATGTTTTCGAAGGAGATTGGTGCCATAGAAGCGGGGCAGAAGATTGCAAATTATTGGAAAAATCATTCCAAAAAAGAAATACTGAATGATTTTGATATTGTCATGTCAAAAGTAGCGGAAAACCCTGTTCCGACTTGGGATGAAAAATGATTGAGAGTAAAGAAAAAGGTTGGTTTGCTTGAAGCCTTGACAAGGTGAGATGAAAGCAGGAAAAGTCCGTCGAAGAAAATGATAAAAATGAAGAAACCTTACGTCCCGACGAATCGGGACGCAAAGTTAGATTAATTTGACTTTTCCCTACCAAACTTTTTGATTAAATAGTTTGGCAACACACCAACAAGTCCCCAAAACTACACTTTCTTTAATTTAAACCCATTCTATTTCTTGACAGGGGCATTAATTCTATGTAATATACTTACGAGTAACTTACGAGTATCTAATGCTTAGTGGCAGGAGAAAAAAAATGAAAAAGAAAACAAATACAAAAAAAACAACACTGGCAGTTATTCGAGCCATTGCCCGGCTTAATAATTATGCCCATCAGAATACCGCCCAATCTATTGTTTGGGACGGAAAATCCATTACACAATATTTGTCCGTTACCTCGTGATGAAACCATTGTCCCTAAAACTTAAAAGATTCTTGGAATTTGTTCAGCGATTTACGTTGATCCATGGTCAATCTCCGTCCTATGAAGAGATTATGGCCAGTCTAGGATTTGGTTCATTGGGGACAGTGAACTGGTATGTAAAGACCTTAGAAGAACAAGGTCATCTTTCTCGTATAAAAGGTCCCAACGGCAAGCGAGCGCTTACCTTGCTCCACAAGGAGCATGCCACACCTACAACTACAGCTTGTTTGCCGTTGTTGGGTCTAATTGCGGCGGGAGAGCCTATCGAAGCATTAGAGAATCCGGAAATGGTTGACGTGCCTCCATCTTTGTTACATCCGGATAATTATGTGTTGCAGGTGAAAGGTGATTCCATGATTCAAGAGAATATCCATGATGGCGATTTTATTGTGGCCAAAAAGACAGCTACGGCTCATTCCGGCCAGATTGTAGTTGCGCTCATCAATGGTGAAGCCACGCTGAAATGTTATGTGCCTAAATCAGACTGTGTTGAACTTCATCCAAGAAATCCGGACTTCCCGGTTATAAAGGTTAACCCCCAAGACGATTTTCATATTAATGGTGTGCTTCTTTATTCTTTTAGAAATTATCTAAACTAACCACGAAGACACGAAGAAATGAGAATAAAAACTCACTTACCAGATCAGTTAGAAAATTTCGGTAAAGTTATTGTGAATTGTTCTTTCCAAGTTCATAAAGCTTTAGGGCCGGGCCTTTTAGAATCTGTTTATGAAACTTGTCTGATGTATGAATTGAAGAAAGCGGGTTTAAAAGCACAACGACAAGTCAAGATTCCATTTCAATACGATGGGAAAAATTTAGATTTGAGTTTATGTCTCGATATATTGGTTAACGATAAGGTAATTATTGAATTGAAAGCTGTTGAAAAGATGATTCTGTTATTTAAGGCCCAGTTGATTTCTTATTTAAAACTAACTAATAATCGTTTAGGGTACCTTGTAAACTTTAATGTTCCTGTTTTTAAGGAGGGCATTCAAAGAATTATAGTATAAGAAAATGTCTTCGTGTCTTCGTGGTAATCCACTAGATCAAGATATTTTCCATATACGCCTGAAAGAACTTGAACTCCAGGCAGAGCGGATTATGGATCCGGGACTGAAAACACGTCCTATTGCTATTATCTCATCGCCTCATCCCGGCGGAATCATCGTCTCTCTGTCTTCGGAAGCAGAAGAAGAGGGTTTGTTCCATGGCATGAAAGTCTCTGTGGTTCGGAAAATGACTCATGGTGTCCAACTTTTGCCTTACAATCAATCTCTCTATGCTCGGGTGAATCGATATGTGTATCAGACGGTATCTATGTTTACGCCTGTAGTGGAACCTGAAGGTGTGTCCGGATTTTATCTCGATATGAATGGGATGCGAGCCACTCGGGGCCATATGCAAAATACGGGGCGTTCCATTCTCCAGCGGATTCAAGAGCAGACCAGTCTTTCCGGGATGGTGGGTATCAGTATCAATAAACTGGTGAGTCGGATTGTAACATCGGTTGTGCCAGAAACAATTCATGAAGTTCAGGGCGGGAGAGAAGCCCAATTTTTATCCCCGCTGAAACCACCGGTTCTCCCAACGGTCAAAGAAAAACCGGTTCATCGTTTACTGCGATTCTTGTGTGTAGAGCAAGTGGGTCATATCCAATCTATGGCGGATCAGCCAAATGAGTTTAGAACTTTGTTTGGGGTGTCTGCGGTTCAATTGTCCCGAGAAGCGAAAGGACAAGATTCATCTATCGTAAAGCCGCCGCAACTCCGGGATCACATTTTAGAGCAAACGGTTCTCCCGGAAGATACGAATGATGAAATGGTCCTTCATGCCGTGGTGAAGGATCTTGCAGAACAGGTGGCATTCAAACTTCGAAAACGTTGCCAGGTGGCAAATAAGGTGAAAGTGGAAGTCCACTACACCGATGGGCACCAACGGGGCAGAATGGGTCGAATAAACACAATTGATGATAGGTCTGTGATTTCTGAATGCCGGCGACTATTTGATAAAGCTAATGAGCGGCGGAACCGTGTTCGAACTATCTTGATTGATGCCAGCGAATTTGGACCTTATGTAGAACAGAAAAATTTGTTTATAACGGAAGAAAGCAGGAATATGGCTGTTTCCAAAGCAGTGGAAAAAGTCCGGTTGAAATATGGTGTTCGGAGTTTGCAGACGGCGGATGTGTTTCAAGCTTTGGGGAGGATATGATACAGAACAATTATGTAAAATGTAAATACGTAATTGGTGACGATTACAGTTCTCATATTTATCCCGGAAAAAAACCGGAACAAGTTATTTTATCTTCGATAATATTTTCAGCCATTTTTGATTCAATGCTTCCATGTCGTTGATAAGTCAACTTCGGGTCATCTAATGTTTATCCACCTAAATACCCATTCTGTTTATTCTCCCATGCGAGGGTTATTGTCGTTACCGGATCTCATGAATCTATCCCAATCCAACGGTATGGATACATTAGCACTGACGGATGTAAATGGCATGTGGGGTTTCATCCGATTTGTTCAGCATTGTAAGGATGCTGGAATTCGCCCCATCGCCGGTACGAATTTGATTACAGGAAACGATGATCTGATTCTTTTGGCCGAAAATCAATATGGTTATGAGAATATGTGCAGGGTTGTGTCTGCTGCTCACGATGATCCAAATCAGTCAGCCGCTGATATTTTGGAAAAACGATTGGCGGGAATTTTTGTTTTGGCGCACAAAGAACACACCTTAAAGAAATTAATTACGTTTGTACCAGATACTCATTTATTTATAGAGTTACGAGTTGGGTCTTCTGAAAATTATTTGCGAAATATCTCTAAAGAAATGAAATTAGAAATGGTAGTTACGGGGGATGTTTATTTTAGGTCGCCGAGTGACCATGACGCCCATGTAACGCTCAGAGCTATCCAGAATAATACCACACTCGAGCAGTTGAAACTATCGGAATGTAAATCAGATCAACACTGGTTTCGGAGTGAAGCCGAGATGGTGAAGCTCTTTCCCAACAGTTTGGACGCCTTGAATAATAGTCGCTATCTGGCAGATCGTTGTAAAACCGATTGGTCCTTTATTAATACCATTTTTCCGGGCTTATCATTGAAAGAAACACACGTTTCCAATCAAAAATTGAAAGACAAAGTTTATGCTGGCGCCAAGATTCGGTATGGAGAAGTGGATGAAACGATACGGCAACGTATCGAATACGAATTGGATCTCATCACCCAAAAAGGGTTTGCGCCCTATTTTTTAATTGTTCAGGATATTGTGATGCAAACCCGTGCCACCATTGGTCGGGGATCAGCCGCCGCATCCATTGTGAGTTATTGTTTATTTATTACACAAGTGGACCCCTTACGTTATACGCTCCAGTTTGAGCGATTTATTCACCCGGAACGAGAAGATATGCCGGATATTGATGTGGATTTCCCTTGGGATGAGCGAGACGATATTTTGGACTATGTTTTCAAGAAATATGGTAAGGAGCGGACGGCCATGGTCTCCAGTCAGGTTTTTTTGAAACCAAGATCGGCCATACGAGAAGTGGGGAAGGTTCATGGATTATCCAATGAAGAGATTAAAAGCATTACCAAACGGATTGGCTGGTATACATCTCGCAGGGATTTGGAGCATTGGGTCCGGACCGATCCCCGATTTGCCAATGTAGATTTGGATGACACCTTAATTCGTGTCCTGCGGGAGAGTGAAAAAATTGTGGGTGTATTTCGTCATCCATCGGTTCATCCTGGTGGTGTGGTGATTGTTCCAGATGAAATCCGTAAATACGTTCCGGTTCTCGTAGCGCCGAAAGGGGTTCAAATCGTGGAATGGGAAAAAGATCAGGTGGAAGATTCCGGGCTTTTAAAGATCGATTTGTTAGGCAACCGGAGTCTGGCGGTGGTTCGGGATACGATTCGACAAGTGAACCTGAATTATGGGGAAATGGCATCGCGCAGCAATTATGTGAATTATCATCAGATCCAGCCTGTAGGCGATGAAAAAACCGAGCAATTGATGAAAGCCGGAAAAACCATGGGCGTATTCTATATTGAGAGTCCGGCCACACGACAACTCCTGGCCAAGGCCGGTGTGGTGGATTTTGAACATGTGGTCATTTATTCATCCATTATTCGCCCGGCGGCCAATCGATTCACCAATATGATGCTGGCACGAATCCATGGCGAATCATGGGAATTGCTTCATCCTGATCTGGATTTTCTGGCGGAGAGTTATGGCATCATGGTGTACGAAGAACAGGTGTCCATGGCGGCCATGACTCTGGCAGGATTGGGCTATGCAGAAGCGGAAGCACTCCGGAAAACCATGAGCCGGGATTCCATGCAGCATCTCATTATTCCATGGAAAAAGAAATTCACGGAAGGTTCACTTCGTCGGGGTTATTCTTCCAATATGATTAAAGATGTATGGGATATGATTGCTTCATTTGTAGGATATTCTTTTTGTAAGCCACATTCTGCATCTTACGCAATGTTATCATTTACATGCGCTTATCTCAAGGCACACTTCCCTGCTGAATTTCTTGCAGCCGTCATTTCCAACCAAGGTGGATTCTATTCGTCCTACGCCTACATGAGTGAGGCAAAACGATTTGGAATCCAAATTCTTCCACCGGATGTAAATCGGAGCCATCGGGAATGGCGTGGACGAAAATGCAAAATTCGCATGGGATTCATGAGCATTAAACGGCTTCAAAAAAAAGCAGTAGATGGCATTATGGATGAACGAAAAGCGGGGGAGTTTGATTCGTTGGATGATTTTTTGCAACGGGTGGAATTAGACTTGGCGGACGCCATGTCTTTGACCAATGCTGGGTGTTTTAAAAGTTTGGCGCCTGAACTAACGCATCGGGAATTGGCTTACCGTGTGGCCGGGTTCTATCTTCAAAATGGCGTGCGGGAGCCGCTAACCACATCACCCATCAAGACTGAACTCACGGATGAAGATAGGTATCGAATGGAATTGGAAATCTTTGGCTATCCTTTATCTATCCATCCGTTGGAAGTATATCGGCCACGTTTGAGCCGTCGCATCAAGTATGCTAGAGATATTCCTAAATTTGTGGGGCAATCTATTTATTTGATTGGCGTGTATATCACGGGGAAACAGACGGTAACGGGCAATTCGGAACCCATGGAATTCTTGACCCTGGAAGATGAAACCGATATTTATGAATGTGTCCTGTTTCCAGAAACGTTCCAGGAATTTGGAGATATGCTCCACTGGGAGACCTTATTCATCATCCGTGGAATAGTGGAAGAATCCTTTGGCGTTTATACGATTACGATTAAAAAAATGGCCAGCTTGCAGCAGTGGGTAAAAAAGATAAGTCGGACTAATTCTCTACAAACAATCGCTCCAAATGTTCCGGATAGAGTGTAACAGGAATATTCTTACGAAGACTATCTGCAATGGCATCTAATCGGGCTTTAGAGAAACTCCCCTGAGTTTCACCATCAAAGAAGGTGGAAAGGAAAGCTCGGCTTAAAAACCGATCTTTTGAATCTTGAACTTTATATTGGACATTGGGGTGATTCCCTAAACCCTTTTTTCCGCCTTCTTCAGAAAGTATATTATTTCGCAATGCGTGATAAAAGGTCATTTTTGGAGAATAATTTGTTTGAACAGGAGGCAGGGATTGAATCCCATCCATATAATCCTGCACCAAAAATTCCCCGCCATCATATTGGGCTAATGGTAGATGTGCGATTTCTCTCAGATTTGTGATCAGGTTTTTAATAATGTCACTTTTATTATCGATGTTGATGGGTTGTTGATTCCCTTTAAGTTGAACCAGTTGGAAAAGGGCAGATGTCACATCTTGGATCAACCGGTTATCGAGAAGAATATTTTTTGACGTAAGGAGATCATTTACAAACTTGTCGGACTGGATCTGTTTCATCTTTTGAAGGATCGTCTTTTTGATCCCTTTTTTATTATTTTGAAAATCGGACTCATCGGTGATCATTTGATTCTTTTCATCCAATTTTTTTAGGATATGCCAACCAAAGGAAGAACGAATAGGAGACGATATTTCATCTAATGCCATATCAAACCCATTAAGTTCTAAATTGGGATCCAATGCATTATATTTAACCCAACCAAGATCACCGCCCGAATTTTTCATTTTTTCATCAGAAAAAGTTTGGGTGGCAATTGTATCAAATTGATTTGGGTCAGCCGTTATAAGTATAAAAATAGAGTCAGCATCATCCTTTGAATTAAAAAATAAATGTTTGAAATGGCATTCACGGTTTGCCCAAATATAATGTTTGCGTATTATTTCATCGCTGATTTCGATCTCATGATTCATAATTATTTCATAATAAAGTTCATCCCGGAGATATTTTATGGAGTCAAGGGTGATGTATCGATAAGCGATTGAATCTAAAACCAATTGATCTCGAATGGCTGCTTCAGAAAATAGCTTATTCCGAATTAACATTTGAAGATGCTGGTTCCGTTCAAAATCTGAATCAAATAATTGCGTATTAATTAAACGTTTTGAGTAGGATTCAGAAAAATCGAATGAGGTAACTACTCGAGAACCCACTGAAGCCAAAACTTCAGGTGCGACTGTTTTGTCGCAGGAATAGAAAACAAGCAGGAGCGGAAAAATTGTAAAATGTATATTGATTTTCAAAAATGGGATACTAGGTTTTGGTTTTTTACCTGAATTATTTGCCACGCCTGTATTGAGTCCCGATATCGGGAAAACGAAGGACACCAGGGAACACAAACCATTGATAACAAAAAGGATATAGAAAGTTCCAAAGAAAATTTATTATAGTAATTTTTTTTAATATTTTTATCTTCCCTTCGAGAAACTTAGCGGTCTTGGTGGCTAATAAATTAAGAAGGTTTAAAGTCTTCTATAACTTGATTCGTTGCAGGTCGAAAGAATAGTCGTTATATGGCTCGAAGGAATCATCATCACCTGGAATATTGACCAGGATGAACAGGTTTTCATTATTAGAATCGACAATTAAACCTCGATCTGTAAGATTGCCTGCAGAAAGATAATAATGAGATTCTAATTTAGATTCCTGGTCAAATTCGATAATAAATACACCAATCTCATCAGCGTCGGTTGGTGCGGTGAAAACCCTTTCGCCATTATTTGAAACAGCCACGGCTAATCCCGGTGATTTAATGAGATATTTACCGGCGAATGTCATATCTGATCCGCTGAAGGAATATATATGCTGGATATTTTCTTCATCATCATTGGAAGAACTGATACAGGCAAATACTGTATTATTAGCGGCATTAAAAACAAAATGATGGACATCACCAACGAATCCATAGGGATCAGAAATATTAGAATCCTGGGCGAATCGATCTCCGTCCCAATTATATTTTTTTACAGATGAGGAAGTTGCTACATAGAGAATATCATTTTCCTGGTCCATAGCCAATTCGCCATTCAGTACGGACTGAGATATATATTCAGATGAATTTAAATTAAGAGAAATGCAGGCAGGATCTGTCCTGGAGGATATAACTACGATAGAATCATTCAAAAAAGCAATATCATTCACATTCATTAATGGGATTGAATATTGATTCACAATTTCAAATGCTTGTGTTCCAACGGTGTAAATAGTCGATTCTCCTTCCAAAGCTATAACTATGATTGAATTATCTGAATTCAGATCCAGGGCAATTGGGTGGGAGCCCATTGAAATTTCACCCAAAATCTTTAATTGATCACTGACGTCGATATTCAAAAGGGAATTGTTATTATAATCGCTGAGAAACAAATTTTGCCCATTATTAGAAATAATTATATCAGAAATTGTGCGCCCTAAATTCAGAATATCAAAATCCGAATATTCAAAATAAATTTTTGGCGATTCAGTATCCTGATAGAGAGAGCAGGACATGAAGAAACAAAAAAGGAGAGGAAATAAATTTTTCATTATGATGATGCAAACCTGAATAAGGAACCAAATTGAAGGATAAATGGCGATGTTAATTGACTTTCATTCAAGTTTTGATAAACTGGTATTTGTATTGTTATTTCAAAATCAAGGCGGTCCGTGCCACGGATACCGAGTTTTCCGGTAAAAAACAAACTTTTTCCACCACGGTCTCGGGTTACTTTGCCATATTCATAGTAATCTCGAGTGGTTAATAAATAGCTGAATTGGACACCTCCAAATATGAGTGGATTTTCGATATAATCCAGATTCACAAGTGTTTGAATTTCATTGCCATACCGATATCCGTAAATATTCTCACCATTTGAGATTCTTGTAAAAATACCGCCTGAAGCCACAAATTGCCAGACATCACGGCTCATATAAATAGAAAGAACCGGATCTACTGTGCCTGTTCCAACTTGGAGATTATCGCTGATTCGTTCACCAAATTCATCTGTTTTATTTATTTTACCATTGCTGAGTTTTACGCCAACACCAAAAACAACAGGAAGATGGGCAAAAAACGTGGATTGATATCTTGCCTGGATAACCACATCACCAAGTCCGTAAGATTCACGGAAATATTTTCCGCCATGATATAAGTTTTGATTTTGTCCGCGAAATAAAACTTTTTCATTTAGAATGTATCGAATAGGGATAAATCCTGTTAAACTGAATTGATTCGTAACTCCATAGTTTGTTATGATTGTAAAACTACTGGAAATAGTTCTTTCTTTATTATAATTCGGAATGGGTTCTGTTTCATAAATCGGAGAATCCAATTGCTCGTGCTCGTAGGAAATTCCAAGAGAAAACTGCCCTTCCTGTGAATCACCATAATCTAATAAACTCCCACCTGGGAGCAGAGGGCGTCGTCAGCTAATTCCGCCTTGAGCGTATCCATTATTCAATTGAAAAACCAGAAAGATGGCCAGAGAAAGGAAGATTTGTTTCATGAAAGATTTATTACCAAAAAATTTGGGATTAAATTCGTAACTAATTAAATGGTTACTTATTATTAATCGCCCGGAAAATTAATAAATTCCTACATATGAATCTTCAATTAACTCATAAAATAATTCCTTATTTATTTATTCTTAATTTTGGATACTCAAACGTATTATTTACGGATATTACATCCTTTAGTGGGATTAATTTTTCAGGAGGATCTGAAGGTGTATGTTTATTTGACTATAATAATGATGGGTGGGACGATATTTTTTTTACTGCCAGAAATGGAAACAGGTTTTATTTGTATAGG
>Ga0207991_1000226_pt1 | contig 39780 bp, 32 predicted proteins | sample ETN07SmetaG_FD_185786 | JGI IMG/M metagenome (GOLD analysis project Ga0207991, IMG submission 185786) | Marine microbial and viral communities from oxygen minimum zone, Eastern Pacific Ocean - ETNP2014F14-07SV275 (SPAdes) (version 2) | ecosystem: Environmental > Aquatic > Marine > Oceanic ...
CCCGTAGCCGAACTCGTTGTCAGGGCGGGTCTCGAGCAGGCTGCAGTCGTTGAATCCGGGGTCGTCTAACAGAGCTATCTCCCGTTCAATCGAGTGGGCACCGATGATGTCCTTGAACTCGGTAGTGGTCATGTCAGGGTTTGCCTGTATCATCAACGCGGCTATTCCTGCCATCAGCGGCGTGGCCATGCTGGTGCCGGACTTGCTGGTGTAACCGTCCTTGGTGGCTGCATCCGGGGCCATGATGTTCGAGCCTATCGTGGCCACATCGGGCTTCACTCGCAAATCGGAGGTGTAGCCTCTGCTGCTGTAGATGGCGAGGCCGAGGTCCTTGTCGAGAGCGGCGACGGTGACGGGCAGTCTAGCGTCGCCGGGGCTGTCAATGGTGTTGCAGCCGGCGAGAGTGGCGCCGCCGAACTCATTGCCCGCGGACAGCGTGGTGATGATGCCTGCCTCGACCACCATGTCCATCTGGCGGCTCCAGGCCGAGTTGCCGTCGTTATCGACGTGAGTCTCGAACTGCTGCTCGCCGAGCGAGGAGGTGAGGATGTCGATACCATGACCTCCCGCGCTATCCTTGTTGTCGATAGCCCACTGGGCACCCTGCATGATATCCTCGATATCGCCGTCGCAGCACGATAGGATGTTCACCAAGTAGGCACCGGGAGCTGCACCGATGTAGCGCAGTCCGGTGCTGGGGTCGGTCTGTCCCCCTCCGGTGCCGGCGACGATTCCGGCGACGTGGGTTCCATGGGTGCCGGAGTCGTAGGACTCTGCGGGATCGTGCTCCTCGTCTGTGAACACAGCGTCGAAGAAGGCGATGATCTTCGGGTCGCAGTCAGCTGGAATCGGATCTGGGTTGGGGTCGAGAGGGTCCGGAGGGTCATCGAGGCAGGTGAACGGGTCGTCGTCCATGTCGTTGAGCCCCTCGTGGTCACCTCGGATCCCGGTGTCTAGGACCGCTATCACTGAGCCTGTGCCATCGAGGCCGAGGTCGGTCCAAACCTGATCGACCCCCATGGTCGGAACGGCTTCGTGCATGTTCGGCTCGGCAAGTCCTAGGTCCTCGACCATCACGACGCCGGGAAGGGCGCGGACGCCCTCAGGGTCGAGGAGCGCCTCGAACGGGGCGGTGGCAGAGACCGTGTCGAGGTAGGCGAAGCTGAAAGTCACCACGACTCCCAACTCCCCGAGCGCCGAGACATCGGCGTCGGTGGGATGGTGGTCGTAGTCGACGAACACCCTAGCGCTCCCGGCTGGTGCTCTCCTCCACCAGTCCTGCTGGACGTCAGCGGGCTGCTCGAGCAGCCACTCCAGCCTGTCATCGAGCTTGTTGGCGTCCTTGTCGCGGCTCCAGTACAGCCACCAGTTTGGGTGCACGTCCGATTCGACCGAGGCGCTCCAGTTGCCCTCAGCGTCGAATCCACCAGCCTCTTGATGTGCCATTATCGTCGACGATGCAATGGGAATCAGGAAGAGCAGGACTATTGCCGAGGCCAGTGCTCCACGGCGTCCTGCCATGGGCAGGACGAAAGTGGGGTGGTGTTTGAGACTTAGGTAGTCAACAGTCGTCAACTGACCTTCATGCCCTCGTCGTCGTAGTCCCATTCGATGATTTCCCAACCTGCCTGCTCGATGACGGAAACAGCCGTACTGATGCCCATGGGGGAGCAAAGCAGGCCCACGGAGCCGCCGCCGCCCGCACCCAGTGCCTTCCAAGCGACCACCGAGCCCGACTCGAGAAGAGGGTAAATCACGCCTCGGAACGGATCGTGGATCGCTGGATCGAGCATGTCGACTCCTTTGCAGATATCTTTCAGTGCCTGGACCACGAGTTCGCGTCGGTCACGCTGAAGCCCTTCAGCCATAGTTCGCGCGGCCCCTCTGATGAGGTGCAGTCCCCCGATTACCGACTCGTCACCCTGATCATAGCGCTCCCATACCCCGGAGTGCATGTCGCCCGAGGTGTGCTCGATCCCAGTGTAGGCGATGATGAAGTGCTTGCGCAACCAGTTTCTCGCCGAGCGCATCGGCTCGAATGGAATCTCTTCGACCTCGTCACCGATGAAGAGCATGTGGTTGAATCCACCACGCGCGGCGGCCCACTGGTCCTGCCTGCCGCCACGGTTCTCGAGAAGTGCCTCGAACTGGAAGGCGATCTCGGCGATGTCCTCAGGGCTCTTGCCGCCTCCAGCGATGGTCGCAATCAGCCCGACGTTCATCGCTCCACTCGTCCCGAGACCCGAACCTGTCGGGATGTCGCTGCTGTACTCGACCCGTATCCGCCCATCCGCGTCCTTCTCCATGACGCTGCGGATGTATCGATTGATTGCGAAGTTGACGACCTCGCCTCCGAAATCACCCGTGTACGGCTGGACATCTGTCCACCCTCCTGCGAGGTCGACTCGGACAGGAACCACTACTTCCACGCGTTCCGCCATCGAACGAGGCAAATCTCCGACCCATGAGAAGGATTCGGTCTGCGACCGAAAATAACGGGTAGGTGAGGCCCCTCCGGCATACATGGTCTCCGGCGTGGAGCAAGCCGTCGCCGCATTCGCCGCAGGGAATCCGGTGATGGTGTTCGACTCCGCCTTCAGAGAGCGCGAGACTGACCTGCTGTGGCCTGCCGACGCGGCCATGCCCGAGGTGATGCGCACTCTGCGGAGGGACTGCGGAGGCCTGCTCTTCCTCGCTGTTGGCAACGAGGTCGGCGAGCTCTTCGGGCTACCGTGGCTGCAAGACATTCACTCGCATCCGGCTCTAGTCGAAGAGAACCCAGTTCTCGCCGAACTGGTGACCGACGACCTGCAGTACGACACCCGCTCGGCGTTCACCGTGTCGATTAACCATAGGGACACTTACACAGGAATAACCGACCGCGACCGCGCTCTGACCACCCGGAGGTTCGGTGAGTTGGCCGGTGAGTTGCTCGCGAGCGGGGTGAGCGGTGGGGAGGCTCGCGCTGCTCTCGGAGCAGAGTTCCGCACCCCTGGTCACATCCCGGTGTGCAGAGAGTCACCTCAGGGCCTCAGGACACGTCAGGGCCACACAGAGTTAGCAGTTGCTATCGCGCGGCTCTCGGGGCACTCTCCATGCACCATCGGAGCAGAGATGCTGCAGCCTGACGGCGACGGCGCTCTACCTGTAGAGGACGCCAGAGAATACGCTCGGAAGAACGGCATACCGATGATTACCGGGGCCGACATACTCGAAGCGTTTGGGATAGACGAATGAGCGAAGGATTGAGACTGGTCTGCATGACTGAGGGTGTGAGAGCATGGTCCGCGTGATGGCAGTCGGCGTCTTCGACCTCCTTCATGCAGGGCACCTGCACTACGTCGAGCAGGCTAAGTCACTGGGTGATGAGTTGGTCGTAGTGGTGGCTCACGATGACACGGTGCGCAAGCAGAAGCACGAGCCAATCACGGACCACGACCTTCGTTGCAGGATGGTCGCTGGGCTGAAACCGGTGGACGAGGCCATCGTGGGTAATCCCCCTACCTTCCCTATCTTCGACATCCTCGATGCCGTCAAGCCCGATGTGATTGCTCTGGGTTATGACCAAAAGCACTCGATTGAAGCCATTCGATCAGGTTTGGAGAGCCGCGGCCACGGCCACATCGAGGTCGTCAGGGTCGAAGGGCTCTCTGATGACTTAGATGGAACTCGTAAGATCATCTCTAGAATCCTCGACATCTGGCATGGTAACGAAGGCGGCCCCTACGAGGAGGATTGAGATGTTCACTGGCATCGTTCAGGGCACCGGAGAGGTGACCTCGATAGCGGATGGCGACTCAGTACGTCGCTTCTCCATCAAGATGTGTGGTCTGAGCGATGAGCTCGAGATGGGTGCTAGCGTATCCGTCGACGGCGTCTGCCTGACTGCTACCGGGATGGACGGTAGCACCGTAGACTTCGATGCGGTACCCGAGACGCTGGAACGCTCGACACTAGGTGGTCTGGATGTGGGTGATTCAGTGAACCTCGAGCGGGCCCTGCGTATGGGTGACGAGTTGGGGGGGCACGTCCTGTCTGGGCACATCATGGCCACGGCGGAGGTGCTGAGTCACACCGAGGTCGGCGAGGGTGTCGACATGGGGATTTCCATCCCGTCTGGAATCAGACCGTTCGTGATGGAGAAGGGCTTCATCGCCGTCGACGGAATCAGCCTCACCGTCGGTAGTGTCAGAGCTGAGTCATTCGATGTACACTTGATTCCGGAGACTCTAGAGAGGACCACCATTGGCAGCAAGGCCGAGGGCGCCTTGGTGAACATCGAGGTCGACCCGATGACTCAAGCGGTGGTCGAAACCGTCGCCCGAATGCTGGAGTCGGGAAGATGAATCTTGGGATCGTCTGCGGTGCTTTCCACCGCGAGCACGTCGAGAAGATGCTTGAGTTCGCCCGTGATGAGACCGAAGCCAAGAACTGGGAGGTCGCCGATGTGGTTTGGGTGCCCGGCTCTATGGAGGCGCCTCTGGCTCTCGACAGAATGCTTCAGCGAGAGGATGTCGATGGCGCTGTGGTGCTCGGCATCATCGAGCGGGGGCAGACCGATCACGGGCTCGTCATGGGGCAGTCCGTGACCAAGGCGATCATAGAGTTACAAATCTCTCACAACAAGCCAATCGGGCTTGGGATAATCGGCCCGGGCGCTGAGCCCGAGCACATCGAACCGCGTCTGGAACCGCACGCTCGCGCCGCTGTCGGCGCGGTCGCGGCGATGGTAGAGTAATCACTGCCGAGTCGCCTTGAGAGTGAAAGACAGTGGTATCGGTACCTGCCCTTCCTTGAGTCGCCAGTAGTTCGGGCCCGATGGCTCAAAGAACTCAGGCCATGGGGTGAAGAAGAGTTCGTCGCGCTCGTTGAGGGAGTCGATACGGAAGCCATTCTCGAGTAATGCGTTGATGACCGTGTCGTACCTGTATTCCCAACAGTGCGTGGTGCGCTCTATGCCGGCCTCATAGGAAGCGTAGCTGCCCTCTCCGATCTCCGATATCGGACCTTCGTTGAAGAGGTCGTATTTCGGAACCAGCCGAGGCCCGTCCGGCCCCTCCTCCACATCGAGGATATTGACCATTGGAGTGCTTTCCTCGAGATAGAGCACACCACCCTGCATAAGCAGAGCGGCGCATACCCGGGCCCACTCGCCGAGGTCAGGCAGCCAGCACAGCGCGCCTCTGCCCGTGTAGATGATGTCGAACTGCTCTCCATCAAGGGCCTCGACGGCATCACTGACTCTGCTAACAACGAATCTCGCGTCGTCGAATCCGAGGATGCCAGCGAATCGCTCGGCCTCGATGATGGCGTTCGGTGAGAAGTCGAGTCCGGTAACCCTCGCGCCCTCGCGCGCCCACGACAGCGTGTCGGTGCCGATGTGGCATTGCATGTGAAGCAGAGACTTGCCCTCGACCGGGCCCATCTCCTCGATCTCCCACGGAGCCAGCTTCGACTCGCCTGCAATCCACTGCTCGATGCGGTAGAACTCGGCACCACTGCCCTGCGCATGCTGATGGGCCAACGCATCCCACGACTCCAGGTTCTCCCGTATTCCTTCCTCATCGTCGGCTGGAGGCGGTGCTGGTCTCCAAGCCATGCGCACGCGTCAAGTAGACCCGATGAAACCCTATCGGCGACTCGGAGAGGCCGTCATTCCTCGATTTCGATGCCCTGTGCAATCATCATCTCGGCAATTAATGGTTGAATATGGAGTTGGGGCCCAGATTCGAATGATAACTTCGGAGCAGGGTTGAAGGACGTCCCTCGATTGGCGATGCCCGTGAGCGATGGAGTGCGCAATGTGATAATCATCGGCTCCGGGCCTGCAGGCTACACTGCCGGTCTATATGCCGCCCGCGCGCTGCTCGATCCCCTAATGTTCGCTGGTTACATGTCCGGCGGGCAACTCATGCTGACCTCCGATGTGGAGAACTTCCCGGGATATCCCGCCGGCATAGGAGGCCCGGAGATGATGATTCACATGCGCGAGCAGGCCGAGCGCTTCGGCCTGGAGGTTCACGACAAGAACGTCGAGAGGGTCGACTTCTCCAAGCGGCCTTTCGGGGTCTGGGTCGAAGGCGAGGAGTTCCGAGCCGAGGCTGTCATCATCTGCACCGGTGCGGAGGCCATCTGGCTCGGCGTCGAGGGCGAGGACGAGCACAAGGGTAGAGGGATCTCCAGCTGCGCGACCTGTGACGGCGCTTTCTTCCGCGACGAGGAGGTTATCGTGGTCGGTGGCGGTGACTCTGCGATGGAGGAGGCCACCTTTCTCACCAGATTCGCGAGCAAGGTCACCATCGTCCACCGGCGCGAGGGTTTTCGAGCGTCTAAGGTGATGTACGAACGCGCCGCCAATCACCCCAAGATCGACATCAAGACATTCAGGCAGGTCAAGAGTTGGCTCTCAGACGAGAACGGTCTGACTGGAGCCGTGATAGAGGACCCCAGAGACGGTTCCGAGGAGAAGATCTCGTGTACTGGAGCCTTCATCGCCATCGGTCACAAGCCGATGACAGGCTTCCTCGAGGGTGAGGTCGATATGGATGAATCCGGATACATCCTGCACACCGAGCACACCATGACGAGTGTTGCCGGGGTGTTCGCCGCCGGAGACGTCGTCGACAAGCGATACCGGCAGGCCGTCACCGCCGCTGGAATGGGGTGCCGGGCGGCCATGGATGCCGAGAAGTGGCTGGAAAACCAGGATTGAAGGACTCTGAAGTTGGCTTCGACCGAAGCGCCCATGTTGCATTGGCCCTCTCGGCGTGATATGTCCGACGAGCAGAGTGCGCGATACGCGAGGCATCTGACCCTTCCAGAAGTCGGTCCGGAGGGTCAGAAGTTGCTCAATGAGGCCTCGGTCCTGGTTGTTGGAGCAGGGGGGCTCGGCTCACCTGCACTGCTGTATCTCGCAGCGGCTGGCGTAGGCAGGATAGGAGTGATAGACGACGATTCTGTCGATATCACGAACCTCCAGAGGCAGGTGCTTCACGGCACTGCGGCCCTAGGAGAGCCGAAGGTCGCATCCGCTGAGCGCAGACTCGCCGACCTCAATCCGGAGATCGAGGTCGAACCCCACGAGCTGAGGCTCGATGTGGACAATGCCCTGAGTATCATTGACGGCTACGACTTGGTAATCGACGGCTCAGACAACTTCTCCACGAGGTACCTCATCAGCGATGCATGCGAAATCCTAGGCAAGCCATGGATTTTCGGCAGCATACACAGATTTGAGGGCCAGATCGCCACATTCAACCTCGATGGTGGGCCAAACTACCGTGACCTGTTTCCCAAGGCGCCGCCGGCAGAGCTCGCCCCCAACTGCGCTGAGGCGGGGGTCCTAGGGGTACTGCCCGGGATAGTGGGTTCTATCCAGGCCACTGAGGCTATCAAAGTGATTCTAGGAATCGGCGAGCCGCTCAGTGGCAGGCTGCTGGTCATCGACACGCTCAGCATGGGAATGCGCTCCCTGTCGTTCTCCCACGATCCTACCCGTCAGACTGTGACTGAACTCTCCGAGGGGACCATAGACTGCTCAGCCCAACCAGGGAAGGGGGAGGCGGGCGATATGCGAGAAATCAGCCCAACCGAATACATCGAGCGCGTACAGAGGGGGTGGTCCCCCTTCCTGCTCGACGTCAGAAGGAGGGACGAGGAGATGATCGTATCTCTCGACGGGACGAATCTTCGTATCCAGCACCTGTTGATTCCAACTCGCACCGACGATATCCCGAGAGACCGAGATGTTGTCGTCTACTGTAGAACTGGAGGGAGGTCAGCTGCTGTGGCACGATTCCTCACGGTGGCTGGCTGGTCCGAGGACCGCGTCTACAACCTCCGTGGGGGCATTCACGAGTGGTCGGACACAATTGATTCTTCAATCCAGAAATATTAATTATGGTGAATATTAGTCAAAACTAACTATTATTTGTGGTATTTACTATCAATATTAGTTCTATATCTTCCGAAATTTCACATTATCCTCGTTCATGAGAATATCTGATTTAATTATGGTAACAACTGGCGCAATACATCGAAAAATAGTTGTATAAGTAGCCTTTCGGGCTACTATGACGATTATCCGCCAGGGGGTTTGGAGGTGCCCCTCCTGCGAACGTCATCAGGCATGGAGAACCAGGGGGGCTACCGAGAGGCTCGACAGGAGGTGCGAGCACTGCGGTAAGCGGATACGAGCTACCCTCGACCGTTCTTCGAGCGGACAGGGGAGGCACCGGGCCTTGCATATCTGGGAGCGCGCTTCCACTCTGGGCCTGAGTGATCTCGAGGATGAGGCTGTCCGTCGGGACGAGGAATCGCGGCGAAGGGGCGAGTTGGCTGGCTCGATTCGCTCTGATGCTGTCGGGACCGCTTCTCAGAGCGAACTGCCGACCATATGGGGCGCCGGCTGGGAGCCGAGCTCCGCCCTCGAATTTCCAACTCCTCTGAACTCCTCATGGGCCCGAGGCGAGTTACTGAAATTCGTCGCCGAGAGACATGACGGACACCTCGACACAGCGGCCTCATGTTGGGACGAGATGGGGGCCCCGGAATCATTCGGAGGAGTTTCCTTCTATCAATTCTCCAAGAGTTACGTCAGTTCCCTTGAAGAGTCCTTGCAAGAGCGCCTGCTGACTCCCGCTCTATCCTCTCTGGTGGATGTCGAAGTTATACCAAGAAGGTCGGGATTACTGCATCTGGAACGGCGTACTGCAAGGCTTTTGCTCGACATCGTCCTGTGCTTGAGAAGGATTTCGCATTATGCTTCAATCACCCTAGAGCAACGCATTGAGTGGCAGAGGATGATGATGCAGACGAGACTTGTTGACGAGCACCTCAAGGACCTCTCAACGAACGGAATCCCCACTCCTGACGGCGGCACCTTCGGAGGCAAGGGCTTCCGCTCGACCTGGCAGGAGGGGGTGGTCGCGTGCGCGAGCGCCATGCGCAGGGCCATCGACATCCCAGAAGGTGAGCGCGCTCGTGCCGACATCGTTGCTCCTATGATCAGGGACGTCGGGCTGGCACTGGCCATGGGTCAGACCCCGACCGAGGTCTTCGCCGCTCAGATGGGGAAGTCGGGCTCGTACATGGACGGTGGGCAAGAGGGTTCTGGCGGAAGGGACCTGCATATCGGTAACTGGGAAAAGGGTGTGCTGCCACCTACTGCCCCCCTGCCAATAGCAAGCGCCACCACCACCGGCATCGCTCTCGCTGCTTCTAGGCTCTCAATAGACCGTTTTCACCTCGCTCCCGTTGGCGAGGGCTGCAGCAGCAACGGCGAGTTCTGGGAGGCGATGAACCTTGCAGGAGCCCGTGGGCTGCCAATCTCCTTCATGATACAGAACAACCAGATTGCCCTCGACACCTTTGTGACCGCGCAATCCGGAGTCGAAACCTATGGCGACAAGGGTCACGCTATGGGGATGCCGGCATGGACGATGGATGGTTCGGACCCCGGACTGTTCTACGCTTCCACTGCCGTCGCGAGGGAGTTCGCGACCTCGGGGGGGGGACCGACCCTGATACACGTCGAGACGATGCGGGGCTGCGGGCACGCACACCACCATGACGATCTGTATCTCGGTGCGGCCTCGGGGAATCCGCCCGGCTACGTTGACCGGGGGCTGCTAACTTACTGGGCCGAGAAGGACCCTCTGCCAAATCACAGGGAATTGCTGATCCAGTTCGGTGCGGACGATAAGGAGCTGGAATCGATGGAGGAGCAGGAGCAGGCCTCGGTGGATGCAGCCCGAGATGAGATGATGGAGATGCCATGGCCTGAGGGTAACACTGTCACCAGAGGCGTGACGAGCCTGCACGACGCTGCAAGCCATGCCGAACAGTACGACAGATTCGGGAGCGAAGTAGCTGTGGTCGATTCCCCTCTTGCTCCCGGTGAGAGTTCGCTGGAGTTCTCCGAGGCCTCCAACACTTGGACCTACAGCCGAGCCATCCAGAGTGGGATGGTCTCGATCGCCGAGAAGTACGGTGACAGGGCCGTGTTCATGGGGGAGGACATGGAAATCGCCGGTGCTTTCGGAATGATGCTTTCCCTGATTGCCAAGGGGCATTCAGACAAGTTACTCGACATGCCCCTGTCCGAATCCGTCATAGTCCACTCAGCGACAGGTGCAGCCCTAGGTGGGATGCGTCCGGTCGCCGAGATCCAGTTCGGAGGTTTCGCCGCTCTCGCGATGAATGCTCTGGTAAACAACGCGGCCCAACTACGCTGGCGCTGGGGTGCCAACGTGCCCATTACCGTGCGGATACCTCTCGGCGCGAAGACCCGCAGTGGGCCGTTTCACGCGAACATGATCGAGTCTTGGTTCATCAACGACCCGGGACTGGTTATCGTCTTCCCGAGTACTCCGCAAGACGCCTACGACATGCTCATCGAGTCACATGAGCTCCCTGACCCCGTCATCTTCCTCGAGCACCTTGGATTATACGCACTGAGAGGAGGCTTGACCGGTTGGGGTGAGTCGATCAACCAGCTTGTGGACACCGAGTCCGTCCACCAGCGACTCGCCGCTGGCGAGACCTCTCTGGGCAAGGCTCGCGTTGTTAGGGGTGGCAAAGATCTGACTATCGTGACTTGGGGTGCGATGGTCCACGTGGCCATGAAGGCGGCTTTCGAGGTCGCCAAGAGGGGGATCGAAGTCGAAGTCGTAGACCTTCGTACCATACTCCCCTTCGACGCACGGACCTGCATCGAGTCGGTGCGGCGGACCGGACGTCTCGTTGTCCTTCAGGAGTCGCAGTGGACCGGGGGCTTGGGCAACACCGTGAGCAGTCGTATCCTCGAGGAGGCGTTCTGGTGCTTGGAGGCCCCTCCTGTGGTCATCGGGGCACTAGACACACCGGTCCCGTTCTCCCCCACCCTGGAGGACCACACCATTCCCACGTTCGAGTTGGTGTCTAGTCACATCGAGAGGTTGTGTACCTGAGTCCTCATTCGCCCTACCAAACCGTCATGAGCGTAGAGCCGTCCCCTGAGAGCGAATCACATGCCCTTAGCAGAGACGGACATGTTGCTTGTCATAGCCGGTTTCGTCCTGCTGATGCTCGGAGGTGAGTTCGTCGTTCAGGGAGCGGTCACTATCGCCAACAGACTGAGAGTCCCCCCACTGCTCGTGGGGTTCACCGTCGTTGCCATCGGGACTTCGCTGCCGGAACTTGCAGTGGCCTTGGAGGCGGTTGGAAATGATACCCCGGATATCGCCGTGGGAGGGGTTCTGGGCTCCAACGTGGCCAATGTGATGCTGGTACTGGGGACCGCTGCCGTGCTCGGTGCGGCATCTGACCCCGGGCCGGGCGTCCGTCGCGACGCCATAGCAGTCGCCGTCGCCACCGCGATTCTGCTGGCTACCGTGCTCATCGGGAAAATCACATCGCAGTTCGGCGTCCTCATGCTGCTGGGCCTTGCCGCCTACTACACCTACTCCTACCTCACCTCCAAGGCAGAGGGGGACGACGTCGAGAACAGCAAGTCGTGGCTGCCTGAAAACGTGTTGCTAGCGATTCCGACCACCGCCGTGGGAGGCTACATGATCTGGACAGGAGCTGGTATGCTGGTCGAGGGAGCCACTGGCCTCGCGATCGGCTACGGTATCTCCGAGTCCGTCATCGGCCTCTCGGTCGTGGCACTGGGAACCTCCCTCCCTGAGTTAGCGGTGACTCTGGTCGCAGGACTAAGGGGGCAAGGAGGCGTTGCCATAGGAAACATCCTCGGATCCAACGTCATAAACATCCTGGGCATTCTAGGTCTGGCCTCAGCCTACGCGGGTGGGATAATCATAGCGCCGGAGTTCGCTGGGAGGGACATCTGGGTCGTCGTCCTCACATCGGGCTTCATCGTAGCCATGCTGCTTGACGAGCGACGCATCGGCAGGCGGGTGGGAACGATGATGATTGCCGGTTACCTAGCGTACATGGCATTTCTGTTCCTCCTGCCTCAATAATCCTAGGGGTGCGAACCGCTAAGGCCAAGGGCCCGCTCCTAGGGCCATGGTAGACTTCGACCTGTCTGAAGAACAACGTATGCTTCAGGAGGCGGCTAACGAGTTCGCCGCTGCGGAAGTCCAGCCGCACGCTGGGAAATGGGACCGTGAGAGCTCCTTCCCCCTGGAAGCGATCCGCAAGGCCCACGACCTCGGCCTTCTCACAGTGATGATTCCCGAAGAGTACGGCGGCTACGGGATGGGTTCATTCGAAGAGGTCCTGATCTGCGAGGAGATTGGATGGGGGGATCCGGGTTTCGCCACTGCATCAGGCAGCACCATGCTGGCTTCCTACCCAATCATCACAGGCGGCACCGAGGATCAGAAGCAGCGCTACCTGTCCAAGGTAGCCGACGGCTGCATCGCGTCCTACTGCGTGACCGAACCCGGAGCGGGGAGCGACGTGCAGTCGATTCGGACGCAAGCCGTCAGAGACGGTGACGACTACGTCGTCAACGGCAGCAAGATGTGGATCACAGGAGCCGGGCACGCTGATTGGTTCTTCGTCCTAGCATACACCGACAAAGAAGCAGGGTACAGAGGAATGAGCAGTTTCATCATCGACGCGGACAGCCCCGGCATAGTTCTCGGCAAGAAGGAGGAGAACATGGGTCAGCGCTGCTCCGACACGCGGGCGGTCGACTTCAACGATGTTCGCGTACCCGCAGAGAACCTCATCGGCGGTGAGGAGAACAGCGGCTGGATGAACGCTATGAACGCCTTCGATCTCTCCAGACCCGCGATATCCGCGCACGCCGTCGGCAACGCCAGAGGCGCCATGGAGGAGGCTCTGCAGTACGCCAACGAGCGGAGCACGTTCGGAAAGCCAATCTACCGACACCAAGCAATCTCATTCATGATAGCCGACATGGCGACCAAGGTAGAGGCTGCTAGGCTTCTGACTTGGCGGGCCGCGAAGAAGGCCGACTCAGGCGAGCGAAGCACCATCGAGGCGTCTCACGCCAAGCGCTTCTCCGCCGACATGGCGATGGAGGTCACCACCGACGCGGTGCAGGTCTTCGGCGGATATGGGTACTCAGAGGAGTACCCTGTAGCACGGAGGATGCGCGGTGCGAAGGTCGTTCAGATATTCGAGGGCTCCAGTCAGATACAGCGTCTCATCATCAGCCGAGAGTTGCTGGACGGCCCGTGAGGTGTCGCATGAACGGTGACATCGGCTGTGTGGTTCTTGCAGCTGGCTCTAGCGAGCGCCTCGGTCAGCCGAAGGCTTTAGTCAGAATAGGAGGAAGGTGTTTGGTTGAATGGGTCGTCAGCAGATTGCAGGCCCACGGTCTCGATCCGTTGGTGGTTACGAACGAAGAAATCGCCGACGAGGTTGCTGCCTCCGTCGACTGCGGGGTCGTCGTAAACCCGGACCCAGGAGCCGGTAGGACTGGTACACTGCAGGTCGGCATCGGCCACATAGGCACGGGTGCGGGGCAGAGGATTCTGGTCGTACCGGTAGACCGGCCGGGATTCTCCGACTCTACCCTAGAAACGCTGCTGGACTCGACTGCCACCAGCTGCCCAACTCAAGGAGGCAGGGGGGGCCATCCCATACTGCTGTCTGCAGAGGATGCGGCTAAGGTAGTGGAAGGTTCGCCTTCTGCCCCTCTGCGCAATCTGATCAATCCGGTTCGTATCGAGGTCACAGACCCTTACCTACGCTTGAATGTGGATCGGCCCGAAGACCTCGACTGGCTTGCTGATGCTTTCGCGGGCCTGTGAGAAACACCTTATCAACGCCACCAGACTCGAACGACCGATGGACATCGTAGGTTTCATGGAGGGCTACGGACCGGTGCAACAGGCCCTGATAGCGGGCCTTTTCACGTGGTTCATGACCGCCGCCGGAGCGGCTCTGGTGATTTTCTTCAAGGAGCTGGACAGGAAGGTCCTCGATGCAATGCTCGGATTCGCCGCCGGGGTGATGATAGCTGCCAGCTTCTGGTCCCTGCTCTCACCTGCCCTAGAGATGTCAGAAGGGGGAGATCTGCCAGTCTGGTTCCCAGCCCTAGTAGGATTCCTTCTGGGGGGAGTGTGCATGAGGCTGATCGACATGTTCCTGCCACACCTGCACCCCGGCGCCCCTCCCGAAGAGGCCGAAGGAGTGGACAACACGTGGCGGAGAAGCATGCTGCTGGTCTCGGCCATAACGCTACACAACATCCCTGAGGGGCTGGCTGTAGGCGTCGCCTTCGGGGCAGCCGCTTCCGGATTCGAAGGCGCTACAGTGGGTACTGCCATCGCACTGTCTATCGGAATAGGGATTCAGAACTTCCCCGAAGGTGCCGCCGTCTCACTGCCTCTCCGACGTGAGGGCCTGTCCCGGAGAAGCAGTTTCCTGTGGGGTCAGCTTTCGGCTACAGTGGAACCAGTAGCAGCCGTGCTGGGTGCCGCATTGGTGATTGTGGCAACGCCGATCCTCCCCTACGCACTGGCGTTCGCCGCCGGGGCGATGATATTCGTCGTGGTAGAGGAGTTAGTTCCCGAGGCCCACCGTGGAGGGAATGGGGATATCGCCACGATGGGGGCAATGCTTGGTTTCGCCGTGATGATGGTTCTCGATGTCGCCTTCGCCTAGCCTAGCGCAATCACAAAGGCGGACGACCCGCTCTCAGGGGCATGACCCGCGCCGTGCTAACCTGGGTTCTCGAGAGGCTGGAGCGTGGCGAGAGCGTGGCGATGGCATCGGTGATCGAAGCCAGCGGCAGCGTTCCTGGGAAGCCCGGTGCTAGACTGGCGCTGACTCTGAGCGGAGCCAGATTCGGCACAATCGGCGGTGCTGGGTTGGAGCTGAAGGTGGAGGACGCCCTGAGAGGTATGCTCAACGGGGGGCGCCAGCAGGTTCGCGAGAAGGGCGGCAGGGTCGAGACTTTCGTGCTCTACAAGGATGCGAAGGGAGAAGAGGTGACGCCCCTTGACAGCCTGTGCGGAGGCCGGGTCACAGTGGCGATGGAGGTCATGGATCCTATGCCGCACGTACTCATCGCGGGCGGCGGTCACGTAGGGCGAGCGGTTGCCATCGTCTGCGATACCCTCGGCTGGTCGCACAGCGTCTTCGATGTGCGCGCGGAATACGCCGATGTGGATCGTTACCCGTTCGCCAGCGAGTTGCATGCCAAGGCTGTCTCGGAGTTCCTCGACTCCGAGGACGGCGATACGCTCAGCAGATTCTCGGATGTGCTGCTGCTCGGCCATGACTGGGGTGTGGATCAGGAGATGCTGCTGGGGATGCTGAGCAAGCTCGATGGGGACTCGAGGCCGAGGATCGGCGCCATCGGATCGACGGTGAAGTGGAACGCATTCCGCGAGGCGGCAATCGAATCAGGCATCTCCGAGCAAGCGGTCGATTCGGTGAGGTGCCCGATAGGGCTCGACATCGGCGCGGACTCACCAGAAGAAATCGCCGTGGCTGTCTGTGCCGAGATTATGGCCCTTGAGAAGCGGAGCGATTCACTCGACTAACTCGGCCTCATCGTCATCACTAACGGTTTCTCTGGGTGTTATTTCGACAATATTGGAATCGTAACTTTCGGTCACATGTACGACTTCAGGCTGTCTTTCCAGACTTGGGATGAAAGTTGCAATAGAAATCCAAATCAACACTATGACTAGGATTACAGTCAACGAATTCTGAGCTGCATTTGTCAACTCTTCTTGCTCAAACATTGCTATCCAAGACCAAATGAAACCTACTGAGAATGCTATTGTTAGGAATATTGAGCCTACAATTGCGAGGCCCACTCGTACGGGCATCTTTCCGAAAGCGCTGAAGATGAAATTGATGATTTTCGAAATATTCCTGCTAACGAACCTGAAAATGTTTGAGAATAATTTCCTGCCTATGAATCCCAATCGACCACCTACAACATCGTCACCCTTCCCGTGTTCATGAATGTGCCTGCAATTACGCAACAAAGACTCCGAAGGATGAAATCTATCCTTCACGGCGCGAGAGCGTGCGCAAACTCGCATTGATGCTCTCACTCCTTGTTGTGGCCGCCCCACTGAGTGGCTGCCTGTTGTGGGGAGGCAATGACGAAATCGAGGTGCTGCCCGAAGAGGAACCGGGTTTCGGCGCCTTCAGCGTGGTAGCGCCCATCGATACTGGAATCAACGTCTACCACAATCACTTCCGGATGAACGAGTCCTACCCCCAGTGGCTCCTCGAGGGGTTCGGAGTGACCAAGATCTGCGATGTGACTCTAAACGGGACTTGGCAAGAGAGGTACGAGGCTGACAAGAGCACGTGCTGGGACAACATTACCTCGCAGGACATCGTCTGGTTTCGCGGCACACGCATCATCGGCACTACTCCTGACGATAACACCGACATCCCGATTCTCGACGACCCGCAGGACGGGCACGGCACGGCTGTGACCGGTGCCGTCCTCAACGCCAATCCGGATGCTGTCATCTTCTTCGTCGAGGGTTTCAGCGACGCTGCCGTCCTAGCAGCTGCTAACCAGCCTCTGGTTGACCTGATCACCACGAGTTTCGGCCCTATACTCTCCGTTCCAGTGCCGGGTATCGAGGATGCGACGAAGGTCGCTGTGGTGCAGAAGAAGAAGCTCCACACCGGCGCTGCCGACAACTCTCCCTCACCCGCTATTCAGGACTCCACAGCCGGCCCACCTTGGAGCATCGGCGTCTCGGGTTACGCCGAGGAAGGTGACGACCAGAAGGAGACCATGAGCGGCTCCTACCCCGATGTCGCCGCGGACTGGACGCAGGTACTGCCCAACCACGACGACATTGACGGCTACCACGAAACCTCGGGAACCTCGTTCGCCACTCCGAGGACAGCCGGGCTGCTTTCGAAGATCCTGATGCACCTCCGATCCGAATTCGGAGACATGTCGTCGGGCGCCGACCCCGATACACGCAGTGGGCTGATGGTCAACGGGACGAACTTCACCATGACCAACGACGACCTCCGCAACACCCTGAATCTCTCGGGATGGTATCCCTCGTTCAACACCTGGGACCCGCTCTCGGGTACCACTCCGATTTCGCCCATCGCACCTTGTACGCAGGTGGGCTGGGGAGTCGTGAACGAAAGCAACGTCATGCCCATTATCGAGCACCTTAACGGCACCTCTACGATTGCCAACAGGCCCGGTGACGTGATTATGTGCATGGAGGCAAACCAAGCGATTCGCGAGGCCTACTGGAATTAGCAACGGTTCGGTGATTTCAATACCTGAACTGACTTGCAGCGGGTATGAGGAAGGTCGTCCTGGGATGGAAAATCTCCTCCCTGAGAGGAGCCAAGGAGCTCTCTAGAATTCTCGAGATAGCAGAGAGAGTGGAAGTACTCGGGCATCTCGCCGTGAGTGATCAGGGCGTCACCCAACTAGCAGAGATCAAGATGCGCGAGGGGCATTCGGTGGATGAGATATCCAATCTTGACAGTTTCGAGGTCCTCGAGCAGCACGAGGAGGACGATGATGGCATCCTGGTGAGCCTGCTCTGTAAGCATCCTCTCGCCATATCGGCGATCGAGATGTCCAACATACACATCCAACCGCCCTACGGCATCGACGCCGAGAGGGGGATGGAGCTCAGAATCTCAGGCCTATCCAAGTCGATTCGCAGATTCCTAGCCCTGCTGAGGATGGTCATGCCTCCGGACAAGATCAAAGTTCAATCAATTAGGGGCGAAGAGAGCAATGGGTGGTCGGAGGCACTGACCAAGAGGCAGAAAGAAGTCGTCGCCCATGCGATCAGAAGGGGGTACTACGACCTGGAGTCCAATGTCTCTCTGAGAGAGTTGGCTGGTGAACTGGGAATGGCCCGTAGCACCCTTGGGGAACACCTCCAGAGGGCCGAATCGGAAATCATGAGAATGGTCGCCGAGGACTTGAATTGACCCCACAGGGGTCAAACCGAATGCTCAAAGGATGATACGTCTGGTGTAGCCACTGCATGGTTCAGTTCCGACTCCCGATGCTGCCGGCGCCGGACGAGGTTCCGTGGTCCGCCAGTGTGAACGGAGCAGAGGTCGCTTTGCATATCGAAAGCAATGCGATTCTGCTCGACGTCTTGCGTGACCAAGCAGGTAGCCTTGGCACCAAGCGAGGCTGTGACATGGGGACCTGCGGGTGTTGCAGCGTGCTCGTCGACGGGACTCCAAAGCTGTCTTGTCTGATGCTTGCCCAAGAGGCCAACGGCTGTGATATCACCACCATCGAGGGGCTCTCTGACGGACATCACTTGCACCCCATCCAGCAGACTTTCACTGAGTACGGCGGGAGCCAGTGCGGCTTCTGCACACCGGGCTTCCTGGTCGTCATCTCTGCTTTGCTAGACGAGAATCCGAGCCCTTCAGACGGTGAAATCAAGTCCGCTATCGAGGGGAATCTGTGCAGGTGCACCGGCTACCAGCAGATTGTGGACTCCGTGCGCGCTGCCTCGGAGATACTCGTCTCTGGCATAGGTACGCCGGATGCGACAGATGCGATGAGTGACCCGCATCCAGGATACAGTGGAGACGCATAGGTGATTGGATGGGCGATGAGGAAGACAAGGTAGTCGGCTACCGGCAGCAAGGTGGCAAGTTGCCATTTCCACGACCTGGCTCAGGGGGCAGTCGTAAGTTCAGCGAGCCGCGTGACGAAGATCGCATCGCCATGACCAGAGGTTCCGGGGGCCACAAACACGACGATCTGGTGACCGGTTCTGCGATCGGTAAGGCCACTGCCCTCATCGACGGCCGCTGGAAGGTCACCGGGCAGGCCCGATATGGGGATGACGTTCGCCTGCCAGGGGAACTGATTGGCAGGATAGTCCGCTCGAAGCACCATTACGCCAGAGTTCTCTCCATCGACGCGACGAAGGCACTGGAACTACCTGGTGTGGTTGCCATCGCAACGGGACAGGATGCCAGTGGCACCTTCGGTGTGCTTCCTGTGACCAAGGACGAGCACGCGATGGCACGGGACAAGGTCCGCCACATCGGAGACTTGGTCGCCTGCGTCGCTGCCGTAGACGAGTCGACTGCTAGGGAAGCAGTTCGTCTGATAGAGGTCGAGTATGAGGAGATGGATGCTACTCACGACATGCGCAAGGGACTGGATGACGCTGACGAGCCTATTCATGACAGAGGCAAGTACCACATCGGCTCCTCGAACATCCAGAAAAGGGTGTTCCAGGAGTTCGGCGACATCGACGGCATGACTGAGAACGCCGTGGCCAGCCACAAGTCGGACTGGCTGTTTGCCGGAGCCAACCATGGATTCACCGAGCCGCACGCAGTCGTCGCCCATTGGGAGCCGTCTGGCCGACTGACTCTGTACACCCCCCAACAGGTTCCCCACTACGTTCACCGAGCACTGGCCGACGTGCTGGATATCCCTATGCATCAGATCAACGTCTACCGGACTTTCGTAGGTGGGGGATTCGGTGGCAAGTCCGACCCGTTCCCGCATGAGATGTGCGCTGCCATCCTAGCACGTAAGGCCGGGCGGCCGGTGAGAATCAACTTCGACCGCGAGGAGGTCTTCTTGGTCAATCGCGGTAGGCATCCCTCGAGAATCGAGATGAACCTGCACGCCGACTCCGAGGGCAGGCTGTGCGGAATCGAGACCGACGCTCTGATCGACGGCGGTGCCTTCGCTTCGTTCGGTCACGTCACCACCTACTACAACGGTGTCCTGCACACCGCTCCCTACGAGATCGGAGCCTTCCACTACACCGGCGCGAGGGTGTGGACAAACAAGCCAGCGAGTGGTGCCATGAGAGGCCACGGAGCGGTGAACTCACGTTGCGCCGTCGAGGTCGGAATGGACGATCTGGCCGAGCAACTAGAAGTCGACCCTATCACATTCAGACTCGCTAACCTGCTACCTCCCAACTCAGCCACGATTACCGGGTTCAGAGTCACCAGCATCGGCATGCGAGAGTGCCTCGAGAGAGTCAGGGAGGCTTCGGGTTGGAAAGAGAAGTTCCGCAAGTTACCAGATGGTCACGGAATAGGCATCGGCTGCGGCTTCTTCATCTCCGGAAGCGGGCTTCCGATCCACTGGGAGCCCAACAAGTTCCCCCACGCCACGGTTCACCTCAAGGTCGACATGGACGGCGGCGTGACCGTCCACACCGGTGCTGCCGAGATAGGCCAGGGCTCCGACACCGTAATCGCCCAGTCAGTGGCCGAGGTCCTCGGACTGCCGTTGGAGATGATTAGGATCAGGAGCAGGGAGACGGATACCGCCCCGGTTGATCTTGGATCCTACTCGTCGCGCGTCACTTTCATGAACGCCAACGCTGCGATATCCGCGGCTATGGAAATCCGCCAGAAATTGTTTGGTGCGGCTGCCGAAGTCACCGATGCGCCGGTCGAGAAGCTGGTGATGGGCGACCGGCGCATCTACCGCAAGGACGACCCCGCGGTTGGAGTCTCATATCTAGAGGCGCTTCACAAGGCGCAAGAGGAAACCGGTGCTCTGGTCTCAACCGGTGCCTATAGGACCCCGCCGATGGGTCGGGTGCACAAGGGAGCAGGTGCGGGAATCGCTCCAGCATACTCCTTCTCGGCCTATGTCGCTGAGGTCAAGGTCGACGTCGAGACCGGTCAGACCCAGGTACTGAAGGTGTGGGCTGCGCACGACTGCGGCAAGGCGCTCAACCCCCTAGCGGTGAAGGGACAGATGATCGGTTCTTGTCACATGGGACTGGGGCAGGTGCTCAGCGAGGAGATGCGTTACAGCAGAAACGGGCACCTGCTGAACCCTGACCTTCTCGATTACAAGATTCCCACGGTACACGAGATGCCGGAGATTGTGCCTATCATCGTCGAGTCGAACGACTCCGAAGGCCCCTTCGGGGCCAAGGAAGCCGGGGAGGGCCCGCTGCTGCCGATTCTACCCGCGGTCTGCAACGCGGTCCACGATGCGGTCGGCGTCCGCACCAGCGAGTTGCCGATAACCCCAGACAGGATGCACAAGATGATCGAGGGGCGGTGTAAGGAAGAGGGGGTCTCCAGCCCCCTCGAACTAACTTCGCCCAAGCTGGAGCATTCGGATCTCCAAGGTGTTCTGGAGGCCCGTGCAGCCGAGCACGATGAGCGTGACAACGCTCGCAACACCGATCCAGATCCGCCTGATTACAACAACGGGGCGCTGTTCGGGTTCGACCCAGAGATTCCGGCCGACGAGCAGGATGAACGCTGGATCGTCAGTGTGACTCCCAGTGGCGAGTACGTCGACAATCCCCGCTTGGCTGGCAGCGCTTGGAAACACATTGAACGCAGGCATCGAGGCGGTATGCAATGAATGAAAAGTTACGAACTGGAGTTCTTCGCAGTGTTCAGTTTCTTCTTGGATTGGACGGCGTCCTCCATGTTGCTGAAGTGATTTCAGCAATACAAGAGGGTGCGACGAGAACGGCCATATTGACGAGCATTCATGCATGCATTTTCTTTGCTGGCGTATATTTCATTGGTCACGATCAAAAGCATCACCATGGGCATCACCATGGATCGGAGGGTGATTCCTGATGCGCATGCCACCCTTCTCCCTGCACACTCCCGGCTCCCTAGACGAGGCACTGTCAATCGCAGGCGGGCTCGCCGAGGCCGGTCACGAGTTTGACTGGGTAGCTGGCGGTACCGACCTACTGCCTAACTACAAGTGGCACCTAAACTCAAAGCCGCACGTCATCTCACTGGCGAGAGTATCAGAACTCTCTGAACTCACACACACCCACATAGGAGCCATGGTACGGTTGCAGGACCTCGTCGAGTCCGATACCGTGCACCCGCTGATTACCAAGGTGTCGGGCATGGTTGCAAGCGTGATGCTGCGGCGATCGGGAACGGTGGGAGGGAATATCTGCCTCGACACTCGATGCTTCTGGTTCAACCAGTCCGAGGGGTGGCGTGAGTCCATTGAATGGTGCTACAAGTGCGATTGCGGGACCGGGGCCGACTGCAGAGTCATCCCAAACCAGAACACGCTCTGCGTCGCAACCTATCAAGCCGACCTCGCCCCGGTGCTGATGTGCCTAGGCGCGACCATCCACCTAGCCACCCCAACTGGCACACGATCGATGCCTCTGACCGAGTTCTTCGAACTAGATGGGATCACTCGCAACGTCTTGGAGCCTGGTGAACTGGTTACTCACCTCACCTTGCCTGAGGACAACTCGGAGTGGCAGGGAGACTACCAGAAGCTGCGACAGAGAGAATCATGGGACTTCCCCGAGGCGGGGGTCGCGGTACTGTGGAAATCTGGCTCCAATGGAGTCCCTTCCGGACTCAGAGTCGCTACTACCGGACTCGAGGCGATTCCGGGGTACCACCAGGAGGAGGCGGGGACTGCACTCGAGGGTTGGAGCGGTGAAGACAGCGTCGACGAGTTGGCCGAGGCGATTAGGAAAGCGGTCAGGCCAGTGCTGAACACCTGGTACCCTCCGTCGTACAGACGCAAGATGGTCAAGGTCTTAACGAAGCGAGCGAGCAGCGGTCTATTGGAAGTCTAATATGAAATTTGGATTGGGTATCGGCATCTCACTCCTGCTTCTAGCCTCCGCGATGCCTGTGCAGGGCCAGTTGGGCTCATGGGACCTCGGAATCGAATACCACGACGACAATGAGGACATTCCCTTCAACGTCGACAAGGAAGGGGGGTCAACGATTCAGTTCTTCGTTGATAATGAGGAGGTTTTGGACATCGAGGTCGAGTTCGAGTACGAAATTCCCTTCAGCGGCGAGGCCGATGGCCCTGAGTCAGAGACCATCAGCGCCGGTACGAACAAGTCATTCACTCTCTCAGTGACCGGCATAGATGTCTGGAGTTTTGCAGCGGACTCCAAGAAGGAGTTCACTATCACCGCCAATCTGGTCTCCAGAGCTGGTCTGCCCATCGGTCTGCCGGGAGAGAGCCGTGAAGCCACAGGCGATCTGAAGATTCCGACGATCTATTCGATGGAAATCGACCTCGCTGACCCTGTCGGCCCGATTAACGCAGGCTCGGACGTCATCCTACGAGTCACTGTGTCCAACAGGGGAAACGTGCAGGACAAGATCGGCGAAGTCGAGGTCACAGACAACTGCCCGCTGCTGACCACCGACAACGGACTGGACGTGCTGATGACCAGGGACATCGGCGCGGGCCAGACGACTGAGGCAGACCTCGTAGCCACCGCATCCGAGAGCCATCCTCGCAGGAACTGCAAAATCGAGGTCACCGTCTCCTCCAACGGGGCGATGAATTCTGGCGGCTCGGCACTCGCCAGCGACGAGACAACAGTTGTAGTCGAACCCCCCCTGGAGGATCCTGACGACACCACTGAACCGGATGATCCGAGCGATCCTGTGGAGGTGGTTAGTTCAAGCCTGCCAGCGCCGGGCATAGCATCACTATTATGCGCTCTGGCAGTAGCATTGTTCGCCAGCAATCGAAGACGTTCATTAGCAGGGGACTGAGGCGCTGATATCACAGTACTAAGAAGGTGCATAAAGAACACTGAAGATGATGAAATCGGCTCGTCAGAATAAACTAACATCAGCAACATATAACTGTAAAATGACCCTCGCCTAAGCACCGTAGGTGCTGCCATAGCATACAATTTGGGAAAAGGTAGGAATCTGTATGGCTGATGAGGCAAAGGAAGAAATCCAATTCGCCACCTACGTGGTTGGATCCTTGGCGATTACCATTGTTCTCCTCCTACTTCTTCCGATGCTGTTCGTGATGGGCAAGTCAACCGCCTATTCTGCATACGAGGACGAGGAACTGTACCAGCTCTCCGACATGCGGGACTCGCTTGCGGATCCCGACGGCGACGGCGAGGATTCGGATGACGGTTATTTCATCGCCAACACGATGTCCACACCAATGCTGGTCAACGACTGGAAGGATCCCCATCGCACCATGCTCCTGATTATCGCTCCAGAGAAGCCTATTGACGAGACTGAAGCTGATGCAATATACGACTTCGTCACTGAGAAGGGCGGCAAGGTGATTGTCGCAGCCGACGGGACTAACGCGAACCGGCTGGCCACCAAGTTCGGGGTCACTTACTTCGGATACCCTCTGAACGACGAAAATCAGCACTGGCTCGAATACGACGACGATGGCCCACTCTATCCCTCATGGCAGAATGTCTGGAGTGTCGCCGCAGTGCAGGAGGACGTCGATGAGATGGGAGCGGGGGCTTCCAGGAAAGGGTGCTCTGAGTTCCAGATTGTGAACCAAAACCCTGTCTCTTGCAGGATTCCGGTCATGTTCCGCGCTCCCACGGGCATGAAGTTCGAGCCATCACTCAAAGACAATGAAGACCCTGGACACAGGGACGTCAAGGTACTCGCTAGGGCCTCGTCGTCAGCTTTCATCGACCTCATGGGCGATGGCGATGCTAGCAACGCGCTGAACCCAGCCCCCGGTGACCTGACACTGATGATTCGCTTCGACTACCCCAACATCGTCGCTTACGACCGGGTTCGCACCGGACAGGGCGGCCTAGTAGGCGGTGACATCGGCGAGTTGCATGTAACCGGCAGCATCGTCTTCGTCTCCGACGAGGAGGCCTTCTCCAACCGACTGTGGACCCTGCCTCAGGCAGTCGCGACCGGTTTGAGCCCTTCCTGCGAGGGTGTTATCGGAAGTTGCTGGATGCAAGAGATTCACGACAACAACGAGTGGCAAGGCAACGAGGTCTACTATGATCTCCTGATTCATTCGATGATGGAGTTCGACAACCTAGAGCTGTCCGGCGAAATCAGAAACGATGAGGGGGAGTTCCAAGTCGTCTTCGACGAGAGCCGTCACATCACCGGAGTGATCTCCGCGCCGTTCGTCGAGACCATGGGCACCGTAGTACTGCTGACTTCGAACACCTTCCTCAAGTGGCTGGTCGTGCTGAACGTCGGCCTGCTCCTACTGGTGGCCATGATGGTTGTCCCCGAGAAGGAGAACTGGCGTCACGTGTTCGATCTAACCAAATTCAACCAACGACCCAACAAGCTCGACCCGAGCACCTACCGCCTGCGCGTCCAGCAGTCTCTATTCACTAAAATCAGGGTCTACCACGACCTGACTCGTGACCAAATGGCCGCAAAGCCGCCATCTGAAATCCAATCGATGATTGGTGACCCCCGGCTCGTAGAACTGGCATACAGCCAGAGCCGAACCTACTCCCCCAAGGAACTGCGCCAGCTAATGCAGGCAATCAGGCGATGGGGCAAAAATAGTTGAAATAATGGAGAGATGAATATGAATGCAGCACCACCAGCAAAGAAAACTGAAAAAGCCCCGCCAGATGATGTCGCGAAGGGTTACGCGAAGAAGGCTGAAGCCGCACGTGGAAAGAAGAAAATGAGCGAAAAGCTGACTGCGGTCGGCGCGATCGGAGGAGCCATTAGCACCGAAGTGCAGAAGGTCATCATCGGAAAGGCACACGTTATCGACAACGTCATGGTGGACATCCTATCGAACGGCAACCTGCTGTTTGAGGACTACCCCGGACTAGCTAAGACCCTGATGACCAACACCTTCGCAGATGCGTTGGGATGCGACTTCAAGCGTGTACAGTTCACACCCGACCTGCTCCCAGCAGACATCACCGGCACGAACATCTACGACGCGAAGAAGGGCGAGTTTACCTTCAAGCCAGGGCCCATCTTCTGCAATCTACTGCTTTCTGACGAAATCAACAGGGCGCCACCGAAGACACAAGCGGCCCTTCTAGAAGCCATGCAGGAGTTGCAAGTAACGGTCGGCGTAATTACTCACAAACTGCCGGCGCCATTCCTGACCATGGCAACCCAAAACCCGGTCGAACAGGAGGGTACCTACCCGCTGCCTGAGGCTCAGCTCGACCGTTTCATGATGAAGATGAGTGTCGGATATCCAGACCGCGCTGACGAGGTCGAAATCCTCAACCGCCGTATCGCTAGGAAGAAGGACGCGGTCGAAGTAGAGACCATCACCGACCCAGCCCGAGTCGTCGCCATGCAGCAGGCTATAGAGGATGTCTACGTCGATCCCGCTGTCAGACTGTACATGGTCGAGATAGTCGCCAGAACCCGCGAGGACGCACGAGTGCTCGTCGGCTCCTCGCCGAGAGGTTCTCAGGCTCTGCTCAAGACCTCTCGCGCCGCCGCGGCGATGCGCGGTCGCGACTTCGTAACGCCTGACGATGTCAAGTCAATCGCAGAATTGGCAGTGGCACACCGACTTATCCTGAAGCCAGAACATCAGATCAAGGGACTCGAGGCCGGGGAAGTCGTCCAAGACGTCCTCCGCCAAGTACCCGTTCCTACCGTTTGAGGAAGATGCAGAGGGGTCCGGAGCAGGAGGTGGAGGACCGTGGCATGGAGTCGAAAGTCAGCGATGTTCGCAGCGCTGGCTGTCGCCCTCTACCTGCTCGGCCTCGTCCTACGCAACCCCCAGTTAGTGACAGTCGCTGTGGTGCTGCTGTCTTTCCTAACCTGGGCGGCGTTCCGAACCTCGCACGCTGATGTCGCGGCATCCGGGAGGAGGATGGACGATGCCGAAGGCGATGAGGGAATCCAGTTGCACTCAGTTTCGGCACTTCGTCGAGTCTCCTCTGTTAGGATATTCGAGGATGGCGAGATCGACGTCACTCTGAGAATCCAGAACCGTTCAAATCTCTCCAAGGTTCTGGAGGTCCGTGACAGAGTACCAGATGTGATGCGCATCAAGAAGGGCGCTAACTACGTGCTGATGGAGCTCGGCCCCCAGCGAGAGACGGAAATCTCGTACACCATCGAGACGCCCCTGAGGGGCTTCTACACACTCGGCCCAGTGTGCATACGGGTACAGGACGCCTTCGGGCTGTTCCACAACGAGCGTGAGATACACCTCTACGACGACTTCCTAGTCTTCCCCAAGATGGAGGACATCAAGGACGCCATGATCAAGAGCAGGGTTCCGAAAATCTTCACTGGGGCCGTAAACATCCGCAACCCGGGTGAGGGCTCGAACTTCTACAACCTGCGAGAGTACGTCCCTGGAGACCCGATGAGGAAGGTCAACTGGAACGCCACCGCTCGCAGTGGCGGCAAGATGATGGTGAACGAGTACGAACGCGACGCCGTCAGCGACATCATCCTGATTGTCGACAGCAGGTCGGTCGCAGAGACCGGCCCTGTGAGCCGGAACTCACTGGTGTACAGCACCAGAGCAGCGGCGAGCCTGGCACAGTACTTCTTGGCCCGCCGTGATTCGGTCGGTCTCGTCACCTACGGTGATGAGATTGTCTCAGTCGACCGAGACACCGGGAAAAAACAACTGTATGTCCTCCTGACAAAACTGGCAGGTGCGATGGCCAGGGGCAACACACCACTGAGAGTGGTGACCAACAGAATCATGCCACACATCAACCGAGGCAGCCCGGTCATCATCATGAGTCCGCTCGAAGACGATCCAACGGTTATCGACGCTGTGCGTGATCTCAGAGCGAGGAACTTCGATGTGACTATCCTATCACCGAGCAGCCTCGAGTTCGAGTTCGACGCAAGGCGACTCGACAGGACCGGTTATGAGGTCCTCAAGACCGAGCGGGACATCCTGCTCAGCGAGTTGCGTGGCCTAGGTGCAAACGTGATGGATTGGGAGCCAGACATGCTGCTCAACACCGCTCTAGGAGGAGCGAGGGGATTCTAGGGGGTGAGACGGTATGGCCGACGACTACGTGACTGATGAGGGAGACTATGTCGCCGATGCGGGGGCTAGCGACACCGCGCACCTGTACGAGGGCAAGAGGGTCAGTTCGGCGCCTCCGAGCCGCAGGAAGGCAGCGGGGAACCTGAAGTATAGTTCCGAAATTCCGGCGGATGCGATTCCAGAAGTCCACGTTCCAAGCGTCATCGAGTCGTTCTTCGGAGGGCCGATCGTCAGCACGATGAAATTCCTGCCGCCGGACAGAATGGTCTCCTCGCTGCAGATGGGTTCGGCCGGAGTGCTGTTCGTGCTCTGCTTCCTGACCTTCATGGTGACCCCTGTATCGGGAACCGCCTGGTTCACAATCACCAACATGCTGGGAGTCCCCACCCTCGGTGGCGTTCTCCACATGGTCATCATACTGTCCGGACTGATAGGTGGGATGTACGGAATCTTCCAGCGGGACCAGCGGGCGATACTGGCCTCCTACGTCCTGCTCATCTTAGTGACTCTGCGATTCGCCGGCAGCAAGGTCGAGTTCGGGCTCGACCTTCTCCCCGAAGGGGAGATATCGCAGAAACTCCTGCTAATCTTCTACGCGGTGTTCTTGGTAATGTACATGGAACTGACCAGCGGCATCATCCGATTCTCTATGCTGGACACATCGATTCGGACCGGTGAGGTGTACGTGATGCAAGTCACCAAGATCACCGCGCGCTACCACAGGGCGCTGGCCATCACACCTGTCATCGCTAGCATGGTTGCACTGGTGACGCTGATGATCAACCTGATCATCCCTGCTTTCGTTGGGCTCTTCGACGAGGTGTCAGCAGAAAGGCTGGGGGAGAGCGTCGAGCTGACGAGCGTCTACGGAGTCGCTCTCGGCACCATCATGGTGTTCACGGTGATAGCGGCTATGTTCGCGGTCAACCTGCCTCTGCGAATCCAGCAGATGCGCGAGAAGAACGCCTGATCACTCAGCCTCGCCGATGAAGCCGCCGAGCATCCCGAGGTCCGCGATGACCAGCATCGCGACTGCCTCTACGATGGGAGCGGCCCTTGGGCCGATGACCGGGTCATGCCTGCCTCCGACCTTGAGTGGGCGCACCTGATTGCTGGGTAGATGCAGGGTGAACTGCTCTCGAGGCAGACTGCTGGGCGGCTTGAAGTGAACTTTGGCCCTGATGGGGGCGCTGGTGGAACGGCCTCCGAGGATGCCGTCGGCCTGACCGGTCTGGGCGCCCTCGGGAACTGGCTCGGCATCGCCTGGAAGCCAAGCGTCGTTGTGCTGTGAGCCGCGCATCGATGACGAGTCGACGCCATGGGCGAACTCGACGGCGCGGGCTCCGGGTATCGCCATCAGCCCGCGTGCGAGAGCTGGCTCGATGCCGTCGAACCACGGCTCGCCCACGCCGATGGGGAGGCCTTCAATGAGGAGCTCGACGGTCGAGCCAACGGTGTCGAGCTCTTTTTTGACTGATTCAAGGTGCTCCGACATCCTAGCCGCCGCCTCCGGGTCTCTGCAGTTCAGACGACCCATGTCACTGGCTGGGTCCAAAGCCGCGGTCCTCTCCAACTCGAAAAGAGGCTTGGCACTGACTTCACCAATGCTGTGGAGATGAGCGGCACAGGACCAGCCGACGTCATCTAGCAGAGCTCTGACCTGGCTGCCGGCGGAGACCAGTCCGAAAGTTAGGCGAGCGGACTGTGAGCCGCCGCCGCGAGGGTCGTTGGCGCCACCCAAGCGGATGCCCTCGGCCATGTCTGCGTGACCTGGACGGGGATGGTCGGGGAGGAAGGAGTAGTCGGACGAGCGCACATCTGAGTTGCGGGTGAGCAGGAGTATGGGCCAGCCAGTGGCCCTGCCTTCGTAGACACCGGAGAGGATCTCACACTCGTCGCGCTCAGAGCGAGTGGAGAGGCCCTTGCGCCCCGGACGCCGCCTAGCTATGTCCTTGGCTAGGGCGGCTGGGTCAATCGGAGTGCCTGCTGGCATCCCCTCGATGAGGGCGCCGACACAAGAGCCGTGACTTTCACCGAAGAGGGTGACTTGGAGGCTGTCCCCGAACCTCATTCCCATCGGGACGCCTCCTCGCTCTGCATCCGGGATTGGGTAAATGCCGCCGCTATGACCTCCATTCCGGATTCGCGCACGAACTCGGCGAGCGAATCCGCGTGCTGTTCGTAGCAGATGATTGCGATCGCTGGCCCAGAGCCGGTAACCCCAGCAGAAATCGCGCCTCTGACGATAGCCGAGTTGCAAATTCGAAGGGCCTCGTCATCCCCGGTCGCCGCGGCCACCGCCATCCCATTGGCGGACATTGCTGCGAAGATGGAGCCGCTGGAAAGCGAAGCCAGGGCCCGCTCGAACAATTTCGACTGATTTGCGAAGGCTTCGGGCTCGACGCGCCCGTTCCTAGGGCCCCTTAGGGCTACGAGCACGGACAAGCCGGTCTCGATGTCGCCTTCAAGCAGAATCGAGTCATGCGAAGCCTGCTCAGGGTCTACTAACTTCCACCCGGGTGAGATTGCAGCCCATGCATCGTCCATGCTGCCCGTGAGGGTGCAGCCTGACCTTCTCTGTGCAGCGACTGCAATGTCGACTATCTGAGGGTCGGAAAGCCCCGTCCACGATGCCTCGTTAAGAGCTCGAGCAGCTGCGCAGGCCAGTGCAGCGCTCGATTTCAGACCCTGCCCCACAGGAACCTCGGTTTCGACCCTCCATCCGGTGCCGTCAGGCGTCGGGTAGCCGAACTCGCCCCATACAGCAAGCACTGAGTCGAGCACCCTGTGCTCGTCCTGCGGTACGAAAGCCGGCCCTTCGACCAGCCTGACCTGGGTTTCTAGTTGGAGGCCGACGGAGCAGCCCTTGCCTAGCCCTGCGGCGTGGAGTATCGATATCCCACCGTTGGCTCGACCAGTTCCGAAGACCGTCATCTCTCACTCACCTCCCCTGGCAGTGCTTGCCCGATGTGCCTCATGCTACTGTCGAGGCGGACCAGCATCTCGTCGCCGGACTCCAGCCCGGTCACTGACAGCGCCTCGCCGGCAGGGGAGACCAGGCGGACGGTCTCAGCCTGCTGAGCTATGAGTTGGCCCTCTACGGAGCCACACTCGAATCGGATCAGGAGGAATGGGCGGCGCTCGATCTTGAGTCGTCCGATGCTGGCCGAACGCCGACTGCCGTCCACAGATAGCACAGCCACCACGTCACCGGCACGAAGCTCGCTGAGGTACCTGGTCGAACCGTCTGCCATGAGGGCGTATGCATGCACCGCCCCGGCATTAATGCGGAAGGGTCGGGACGGCACATACTCCGAGGGCAGGGTCTCGCCGTGGATTAGGCATAGAGTCCCTGAAGCGGAGCCGATTGCCATTCCCTCACCCGGAGCAAGCCTCTCGATCAGGTCGACGCAGAGCCTCTCACCGACGCCACCTGACTCTACTGAGAGCACGGTGGCAGTCGACAGCTCGCTGGAAGTTGGCTCGGCCTCGTCTTCATCGGTGCTCGTTGATGCTAACTCCCTAGCTGCAGCCCAGAGGGCTCCTGAGTCTGTCTCTGGTGGTAGCAAGACGGCATCGACGCCGTGCTCGAGCGCGAAGGCCGCGCCCGGTAGGTCAACCTCATCCGAGATGGCCGCGGCCACACGTGTCCCGCTGCCACAGGCAGCGGCGACGATGTTCTCCAATGGAATCATCGTCCAGTCGGAGCATCGGACGAGGATCCATGGCACCATCCCGACGAGGGAGCGGGCCTCGTCCTGTCCGCGGTAGTCACCCAGTGCGACCTCGGCGACATCCGGTGCTCTGCCATCCCAGACACGACTGGCCCCCTCCGGGAGAGAGTTTGAGTCGGTGTTGGTAGCATCGAGCCAGAGTTCCATCAGATCACTACCCAAGGAGTTCTGCAGCCTCAACTGCGCTCGCCCCATCGTGGATTATCGCTCGCAGAGCGGCAACGTGGGCTGCAGTATCGTCAGTTCCGAACACCTGTCTGCCCATGCAGACTCCGCTACCTCCGACGCCCATGGCAGCCTCCACAATGTCGAGGATTTCGCGGAACGGGATGGCTCGAGGCCCTCCCGCGATGAGAACTGGAATCGGGACCGCTTCAGTGACTTGGTGAAATGAGTCGGCTGAGCCGGTCCACGGCACCTTGACGACACTGCAACCGAGTTCCCAGGCAATCCGGGCAGCGTGAGCTACACCGCCTGTGTCATCGTCATCCGCAATCTTGAGGTTCGGGCCGCGGGGGTAGATCATGCCCAGTACGGGCATTCCTAGCGGGAACGCCTCGGTGGTCAGCGCGCCCAGTTGCGATATCATCTCGGGCTCGGCCTCGTCACCGAGGTTGACCTGTCCCGATACTCCCATAGCGCCACGCTGCCAGCACTCCTCGGCGTTGGCGACACTGACCTTGGCCTGCGATCGTGGTCCTCCGTGGACAGTCGAGGCGGAGACATGGCAGACGAAGCCGCCCCAACCAGTTCTGTCGGCTTGTTGGCTCAGCACCCCCTTGTGCAGGACGATAGCATCAGCACCCCCTTCGATTACCGAATCGACCGTCGAATCCATTCTCTCGAGACCTGCCTCGGGATACTCTCCGACCCCATGGTCCATAGGGATCCAGACTCCCTTGCCACCCGGTAGGATTCGGGCCAGCCTGTCTTCGAAGGTATCCGTCATCCGTCCTCGCCAGTGCTCCATCACTTGAAAGGTGGCGCATGCCACCTTTTGGGGTAAAACCCGCTCCCAAAGGGAGCGGATCACATGTCTAGGTCGACTATCAGAGGCGCGTGGTCAGAGACGGTCAGCCCTCCCTCACGAAGCACCTCGGCCGATTTGAACAGGGGTCTTGCGGCGGCATTGGCTAGCACGTAGTCGATCCTCCAGCCGCGGTCAAGCTCCCTTGCACGACCGCGGTTCGACCACCATGTGTACGGCCCCTTGCCCGGACCGATGTGGATGCGCAAGAGGTCGTGCCAGCCGCTGTCGAGCAGGCGGGTGAACCACTTGCGTTCGTGTTCGAGAAACCCTGAGGTCTTACGGTTGCCCGATGGGTTCCAGATGTCGTCCTCTTCATGGGCGATGTTGAGATCGCCACAGAGCAGTGCAGGCTCATCTGAGTCGATGAAGCGCTTGGACCAGGTCAACATGTCCTCAATCCATTGTTCCTTGTACGCCTGGCGCTCGGGACCGGACGAGCCGTTAGGCAGGTACATGTTGACGCAGTGCAAATCCCCGTGCTCGGTGTGCAGTACCCTACCATCGGGGTCACTGGTCTCGTCAAGCTCCGTGTCTATACCACGCCCGACCTCAGAAAGACCCACTCGAGAGCATGTCATAACGCCTGAGTATCCCTTCTTCTCAGCCGGGTGCCAGAGCACCTCATGACCGTCCGGAGGCGCCCAGTCAGGGGGCATCTGCTCTGGAAGAGCTCGCGTCTCCTGAAACAGCCAGATGTCGGCATCTATGAGGTCGATGAATCGATCTAGTCCCTTCCGATGGGCTGCCCTGATGCCATTTAGGTTCCAAGTGACGACTCGCACAGACGGCCACTACTGAGAGAGGTCTTTGACCTTCTCGACTAGGTCCATCCTGCTCACGCGGTAAGTTCCGTAGGGAGTGCATATCACTGAAATCACAACGACGATCAGAATCAGTTTGAGTGCGGCCATGGTGTCGGGTTGCAGAGTGAAGAAGAAGGCCCACTGGACCATTGCGGAAATTAGGTACTGGGCCATGACAATTGTGAACATCGCAGCGAGAATTCCTCCAATCAGGCCAATCGCCAGATGCTCACCCAGCATCATCGACCTGATTCTCGATATCGGGGCACCTAGTACTCTTAGGGTGGCCAACTCCGAGTCGCGCTCGGAGAGGTTCATCAACAGGGTGTTGAAGAGTACTGCGATGGCTATGATGACTCCCAATCCAAGAATGGCGTTGTAGATTCCCTGCTGCTTCTCTAGCATCGAGTCGAAGGAGTCCAACATATCCTGCTTCTGGGTGATTCCGATTGACATCTCGCCAATCTGCTCGTCCAATTCGACCCCCTCTGGTAGACTCAGGAGAACTGTAGTCGCTTCTAGCCCAATTGCATCAGAGAGATCTGAGCGGTGGAAGTAGATAGTTCGAGAGATCTCGCCCCTAGTTACCCCGGCAATCTCGACATCGAGAGAGAACGGTCCGAACATCACGGTCTGGGTCTGTCCGACCTCCCATTCGAGGAAAATCATGGTTCCCTCGTCGACTAGTACCTGAGTGATTGTCGCTCCGGATGCAGGGAGTGAGCCCTCCTTCAGATTGAGTGGCAACATAGCATCATCACCGGTCGAGATGACATCGAGTCCGTAGGCTAGGAACTGCCTCGTGTCCCCCTCGGCATTCCCTGGGAAAACCAGCATTGACTCGTGGCCCGCCCCGTTCTCCTCGGCCCATCCGATTACCGCGTCCTCTCCTCCGAACGGCACGTTGACCTGAGCGTCCCAGTTCTGACCATCTACTCCGAAGACCTCGCCCATGGAGTCCATCATCAGGGACATAGTACCGAAGATTAGCATGGAAAGTCCTACTGCGAAGAAAGTGAATATCAGTCTCATCGGCTTCCTCATGCTCGATCTGATGGTCAGACCAACTGTGGCCGGCAGACGCGAGGTCAGCCTCTGAATCCCCCGTGAGGAGAGTCTGACTTCATGCTGGCCCCTCAGTATCTCGAGAGGTTGCATCCTCGAAGCATCTAGGGCCGGTTTAATCCCGGCAATCAGGACTACTCCCATCGCGATTACGAAGTTCTGCACAATGAGGGAGGCGTCAGTGTGGAAGCCTATGGCTGGGATGCCGATGAAGTCCTCATACAACGCGACCATCGCGGGCCCTCCGAATACAACACCCAGCACGATGCCGATGGAAGAGCCAATCAGTCCTATGGCGATAGGTGCGAGTATGAATCCCGGCATAATCGCCGACTTCGGTACTCCCAGAGTCCGCAGGATGGCAATCTCCCGGGCCTGCGACTGGATCAACCTCTGCAGGCTCAGGAAGATGGTGATGCCGGCAACCATCGCAATCATTCCTGTAATGATTGGATAGGTTTTACTCGCTCCCTCAGCGTCTGCACGCAGGAGCTCGACAGAATAAACTCCCGATCTGTCGTAGGTGGTGAAGGAGGCATCGTCGGCGGCCATCACGGTGTCCCTGACTGAGGAGATGATCTCGCTCAAACGCTCGCCCTCGACTTCTTCGGTCGACTGCAGGTCATACTCAGGTGAACCTGCCACGTCTAGGAGGAGCAGGTTGGCCGAGCCAGCGCTGAGGTTGGCCAGACGCTCAATCCCGGTGTCCGAGAGATAGCCAGTAGCAAAGGTGCCCGGGTCGGCAGGGAGGATTGAGCCATGTTGGGAGAAGAAGAGGTGTTGGGAGTGGTACCCAATCCCGACCACTGTGAAGTCCATACTGCCATGTCCGGCACCTATCGATACGGTGTCCCCGATGCCAATCTCCATCCCCGAGGCCGCGTGCTCGTCGAGCACTATCTCGTCATCTGCAGAAGCGAGTCTTCCTGAACAGCAGTCGTTCTCAGGCATCCAGACTCGATCGACCCGCCCCTCGTCGATGCCGTGCCACACCGCTGGAATCAGCTTCTCCTCGCCCTCGTTGATATGGAACATCAGCCCGTCGATGACCATTCTGGGCTCACAGGTCTCCAGAGGCATCGAGGCATCGGGCCATTGCTCGGAGATGGTCTGGCAGAGCGAGGCGGCGGTAGCTCCGTCCCAAGTGGCTGCTGAGTTCTCGACCCAGATGTCAGGGAGGTTCACTCCGTCCTCATCGTCAGTGTATATGTTGTCGTACAGGGTCTGAGTGGAATTGGCGTATGTGCCGAAGGAGATTCCCGCGAAGACGCCGACGGCGATCATCAGGACGACGGAGTAGAGCCTGAGCTTGGTGCGCCACAGGCTTCTAGCGAGCCTCTTGGTCAAGAGTGTGGACACCCAAGCACCTCACTAGATCCCCGGAGCCGAGTCGGACATTATCCGGCCGCTGTCCAACCTCACGATCCTAGTCGCGTAGTCGATCAGAGATTCATCGTGGGTAACGAAGACGCAGGTGATTCCCTCGGCCTCGCAGGCCTTGACGAGGACCTCCATGACCATCGCCGAAGTCTTGGAATCGAGGTTGCCGGTCAGTTCGTCGCCCAGTAGCAGCCTCGGGCTCTTGGCGAGGCTCCTTGCTATCGCCACCCGTTGCTGCTGGCCACCGCTGATCTCAGCGGGGAAGCGGTCGACCTCGGCCTCTAGACCTACGAGATTGAGCAACTGGAGTGCCCGGGCCTCATCGCGCCCTCCGGCCAACTCCTGTATGAGCAGGATGTTCTCGAGCACGGTGAGGTCCTGCAGGAGGTTGAAGAACTGGAAGACGTATCCTATGTTTTCCCTGCGAAAAGTGGTCATAGCCTCCGAGTCGTGTCGTGGGACCGGGGTGCCGCCGAAGTCGTAGGAGCCATCAGTAGGGCTGTCCAAGGCCGAGATGCAGTTCAGCAGAGTCGTCTTGCCCGAGCCGGACGGGCCGAGCAGGATGATGCGTTCCCCCTCATGGACGTCGAGATCTATCCCATCCAGCGCCTTGATTGTTTCAGAGGACATCACGTAGTGTCTCTCCATGCCCCTGATACTGACCATCGGCCCCGACATCTGAACTACTCCGTAGTTCACCGAGGGCGGCGAACTAATCAACTTCACGCGAGCAAAGTTAGGACTTTGAGGCCCCGGCGAAGAAGGCCATCGAGTCACGGAACAACTCTTCCCTGCGACGCATCTTATTGTCCCTTACCTTGAGCCAGGTGAATGCGACTGCGATGAACAGCAAGATCGGGAGGAAGACCTCCGCGTGGTACCTCTCCATGAACTCGATTATCCCCCTGGCTGTGTAGGCCCAAGTCAGCGAAGCAGCGGTCCCCCCTATCAGACAGGCTGCGAAGACACGCTCGAATGGCATTCTGGCCACCAGTCCGAGCATCGCACCGACAAGCACCCCGCTGGCCATGAAGGGTATCCAGACGAAAACGATGAGCCCCCAGTAGCCGTAGCGGTCGATCCTGCCCTGATTCTTGTGGGCCACGTACTCCACTGACGAAAGGATGTCCCCCATGAACGGGTTCTGCAGCAGGGCTCCAGCAATCCCTCCTCGCTTGGCTACCATCGCCTCGCCAGTGAACTCTTTGACGCCCTGCTCGACCCTTCCCGCAATAGCTCGGTCGGCTAGAGTCGATTTCTCATTGCGGGCACTGACCACTAGTGATCTCCCGCTTAAGTGGGGTGTGAGGTCGGAGGAGAGCTGCTCCTCGAGGTCGTCCTGGAGGTCCTTGTAGGACGGCTTGAACAGGAAGTAGGCGAAGCGCTGTACAGGCCGGTAGATCACGCGCACGAAGACGGCTTCCTCGTCGGCCATTATCGCGGTGCCGAAGTCGACGAGGTCGTGCTTCCTGAACCAGCGCGCCAGGCTTTCCTGTCCCGCTGATTCCAACTTCCCAAAGGCGCTCATCCCTGTGAAAAAATCGCTGTAGTCCTCTGCGAGAGGTATCCTGTTGCTTCCCCAAGCCATGAAGTTAGAGTCCAAGGAGTTGAGGTCGTCGCCTGAGGTCACCGAATCAGTGCAGACGACCTTCAACTGCAGAGGGCGCATCTCGCCGAATATCGCGTACTCCTCGAGCAGGTGCTTGGTTATCTCAGCGCGGACGTCGACAGGGGTGGCGATGGTCTTGCCAGTCGTTCTGTAAGGAAGGTAGACGTCGATGGAAATCGGTCTGTCCTGCAGTTTCATCCTGTCGAAGTCGACCTTGAAGCGCAGGTCCTCGGCGACCCCCCTTATGGTCCTCTCAATGAGCCTCCTCATCTGAGCCGTGGATAGTAGATCGGCAGTATCTCGGTGGTAGAGTCTGTGCATCAGCGGGTACTGCACGCAGAGGAAGAATATCGACATGCCCAGAGAGACGAATGCCAGCCACCAAGCAGGGATACCAGCGCTGCCGCCCCATAGCATGGCGGTCTCTCTTCCACCGCCCCACTCGGCGGCCATCAGATTCCAACCCCACTCGCCCAATCCCTCGATTGTCCAGCATGAGCGCGGTTCGGTGTCGATGATCTTGATTGACCCCTCCTTGACTGAGACTGAGACCTCCTTGACCCTGGCCTCAGACAGCGATGATGAAACGCTGTCGTAATCGTCCTGATTGGCCACGGAAGACAGATCGTCAGCGGAATCGGAGGCCCACAGCGTAGCGACTAGCTGATACTCGCCATCGGACACTCCGTCGTCCAGCTGCAGGTGCGCCCCGATGTCGCCCAGTCCTCCCTTGAATATGGAACTCAGAGGGTCTCCGTCGCTGATGAGCAGGTCGATGACGAGCACAGTGCCGCTCTCCGGTGCGTTGTGGGTCTGTGCGAAGACCTCGTCGTGGGAGGCCCAGATGTCGAAGTAGACCTCTCCCGTTCGGTCGATGCACTGCTCGCCTTTGTCTAGAGGGGTCCCCGAGAGAGTCTCATCCACCACGACTGAATCGGCAGCGAAGGTACCGGCTGACATCAGAGCGATGCCTCCGAAGAACACCACCCCGGCGATGAGGCCGAAGAGCAGGGTCCAGTCGTCGAAAGTCCCTCTGAAGAACCTCCTACCACCCTCCCTGCGCTGCCGTATCCGATCCAGCTCCCTGTCGATGGGGGAGGGGGCCGTTGGGTCCTGCGGAACTTCTGCCGCTGCCGTCACGGTGGCGGGAGACAAGGAGAGTCTCATAGCCCTGTCCCCACTAGGGGACAGGGGATGTCTGGTTCACAGGCGTAATCAGTCTCGGCGGGTTGCCAAAGCGGCTCCCAGAAGCACAACCACTGCCATCAGCGCGCCGAAGCCCGGTAGCATCTCAGCAGTGGCGAACGAATCGGATGTGTACTGGTCTGCCCAGGTGTCGTACAGCTCGACCTGGACGCCCGGCATGAGATTGTCAATGACCAAAGTGTCCATGTCTGAAATCAATCCATCACCGTCGTAGTCTAGGTACTCGTAGGTGAATTCGTACTCGGCGATCGCGGGATCGACCGTAGCTGAGCCCTCGGTAAGTCCGTTCGAAGCGGCGATTGTGCAGTTCGAGATAGGGGGCTCGTTGCCCTCCTCGTCGGGCTCACCGCAATCGACAAGGAACCTGACCTCGAAGTCCGAGATAGGAGCGTTCAGGGTCTGGCCCATGACCATCATGGTGACTCGGGAGGGCTCGTCGTCGCCTCCTTCACCATCGTCATCGTCACCATCGTCATCATCGGCACAGCAGAAGGCCCAGAAAATCTCGAACTCGTACAAATCCAGTCCGCCGCTGTCATCGTCGTCGAACATGTCAATGATGTCAGAGAGGCCATCAAAGTCTTCTTCTGACATCTCCTCGCCGTCCGTCTGATTATCGAAGTCAGCCCACTCCGAGGCAGTGAGTTGTCCGTCATCGTCAGCGTCCATCCAGTCGAAAATCTGCTCTGGATTCGCCTCCCCGGGATCGAACATGGCTCCTATGCCATCGATGACGCACTGTACCTCGTTGATGTCGATCATGTCGTTGCCATCATAGTCGCAATCATCCCACAGAGTTGCAATCGAGTCCGAGTCGAGTTCGGGGTTCGATGGGTCGGACTCCCAGAAATCCTCGAACTCCTGGAAGGACACGTAGCCGTCTTCATTCGCATCTGCCGCCTCCATGGCCTCCTCGGGAGTCGGTGTGCCATCATCGGAGCCGTCATCGTCTGATCCCGGCCACTCATCTCCTCCAGAGGTCCACTCGTAGTCCTCGCTCTGTCCGAAGTCGTCAGTGCAGTGCCAGCCGTCATCCTCGTGGTCCTCGCAGTAATACCACCAAGTGTCCCAGTCTTCATCATCTTCAGAATACTTGCAATACCAAGCGTTCTCTTCTCCATCTGCGTCTCCTTCCCACTCGCAGTGGCCGTCCTCGTAAGATTGCCAGTAGACGTCGTTTTCATCGTCGCCGCCATCGTCATCGCCGGTGGATTCCAACAATTGCGTAAATTCGTCGAGGCTGAGCAGGTCGTCCTCGTCGGTATCGCCGCTGTAGAACCAATTGGCCGTTCCCTCCTCGTCATCGCTGGACATAGGTT
>Ga0207991_1000228_pt1 | contig 39746 bp, 63 predicted proteins | sample ETN07SmetaG_FD_185786 | JGI IMG/M metagenome (GOLD analysis project Ga0207991, IMG submission 185786) | Marine microbial and viral communities from oxygen minimum zone, Eastern Pacific Ocean - ETNP2014F14-07SV275 (SPAdes) (version 2) | ecosystem: Environmental > Aquatic > Marine > Oceanic ...
TTGTTTTCTAAACTTTCTAACGAAGTTACTAAATCGTTCACTATATCCATTTGCTACATCAATACAAACATACTTTAGATTGCCTTTATCAACTTGTTTATATACTCCATTAAACTTTGCTAAATCTGTATCAGTAATACCAATACTCATTGCTACGTGTTCTCTTCGGGAATCATCATCGGGTGGCGATGTAACCTCGTCTTTATTGAAATATTCAAGTAGTTCACTTACTGCTAATGTTTTAACAAGACAAGTAAACATTCCTTGTTGTGCAAGTGTGTCTGCCATTTCAATAGTTCCTACACCATCCATATTAGATGCCATAATTGGAACGCCACGATAATGTCGATAATCGTCTATTGGGTCGCCTTTGTAATTACGAAAAGTAAATCCACGGTCTAAATCCACTTCTTTGCGTGACCCCAATGTACTACGTTTTGGTCTGATAAGTACATCATTATAATCTAATTTTACATCGGTTTCTAATCTCATAATACTCTAGGGTGCTCCTTTCCTTTTGTAACAATATATGGAAATGGTTTTGCCAAATCCTTTTCTGTTTCAACTTTCTTTTCCCATTTCTCGTGGGAATCTTTACACAATTCATTGCGTTTGGCTTTAGCATCTGCTTTCTTATCAAAACCAGTTTCAACGATTTTATTTGTGTTTATATTTTTTACACTATATATGTCTGCCATAATCTAATCCTTAATTGTTATAAATTTCATACACCGAGTTTCTTGTAAACTTTCTGAATACATAAACTTTGCACGATAGCATCTGCTAAGGCATTGTGTGCCGCAAAGTCAATGTCTTTTCTTGGGTCTTTATCCATTAATCCAAATAACGTTCTGCTATCTCTAATAATCCAAAACGGCCAGTTATGATGTAAACCTATTTCTGCATATAGATTTTGTAATATGCCAATATCAAATACTGGACCTTGACACCAAATTTTATCTACGCCAACGAGCCATTTATTTAGGGCTTTTAATGTAATCTCTGCCGAAACGCGGTCGTTAGGATCTAGTGCTTCTCTTTTGACTTCTTCGTCTTGCTTTTCCCACCATTCAAGTGTTTTCTCATCAACTGTGCGACCCATTTCTATTTGTTCATCAGCATCCAATCGATAATAAAATTGACTATGCAATTCATCATCTGCGTGAGGATCAAACTTAATTCCGCCAATAGTCAATACGACCGTATCTGGACTAGTTCCTAATGTTTCTATATCAATTGTTGCGTGTGTTGTCATTACTTAAACTTATAAAATATATGAGAGCCGATTTGCTTAATTCTTACCATACCTCGGTCATGAATCCAATCAGGCACAACATAAGTTGCGTGATAGTGTGTACTTCCAGACGTGATGCCTGAATATGAGCCTTTGTCTGATAAATTGTACTCTAATAACATAGTCTTTGCGACTTCTTGAGAATTTTTCCATGTTTTATTATTATCTGTAGAAATCTTATCACTCTTGCCGTCACAGTACCAACTAAACTGGCACATGTTACGTTTCATTGTTCCGTCTGCGTATTTTAATCCTTGCTTTACCACAGCACAAATAGTATCTGGATAACGGCTATTCTGCACTCTATTAAGAGTTACATCAGCAACAGCGGCCATTCCTTCGAGGCTTTGATTTCCGGCTTCAAAATAGATATTTTGTGCTAGACAATCTAATTGCACTATGTCTAATTCAACGTCTTTATTTGATGAAATTTGACTATCTGAAAAGGCTGTAAAACCAACGATAACTATCACAGTGGTAAGAAAAATGTTCATAATATACTTTCTAAAGTTAAACGATATACACATATTATAGCATATATCGTGTGGTTGTCAAGTATTTTAATAAGTAATACCAAGCGCCTTACGTCCTTCTGTTGCATAATCCTTCTCTTTATGCGTTTTATACGAATGACAACATTTGCATAATGTCTGTAAGTTCACTTCTCTATTATCTGATGGATTACCGTTAATATGGTCAACATCTAACTGTCCTTGCCATACAATAGTACTCGTGCATTGGTATCCTAGACGACTATCTTTATTTTCACAATAATCCTTGCGAAATTTTCGATACGGATGGGTGCTGTTAACAAAGTCAGCAATATTGTCAAACCCGGCGCGGATTGCAATGGATAGGTTATAATCAGCAGTATTATCAAATCCAGCGTTATTTGCCAGTACCATATGGATGCTATCAACTCCGTGCTTCTTTGCTATATTTTTATTATGACATGCACTACACACATATCCGTCAATAACCCCATATTTTTCACGAACCCATACTGCCTTTCGCCAACGCGGGAATGCGGTTGCCCTTGTATTTTGGGCAAATTTGTTACATCCTGATACTTCACATACTGGAACTAATTTCATAACTGTTCTCTCGTTGTTAAATTAACTTACATATCAATTATAGCATATATCGTGTGGTTGTCAAGTTTTTTAAAGTAATTTAATGTAGTATTTTTGCAACTATTGTTATTTTTTTACAACTATTTTTATGATTTCGTACTCTGAAATATTGTTTCCTGCTCGAATTTCAACTTCATCTCCGACTGAACGTTGTAATAGTTCTGCACCAAGTGGAGACTTAAAACTAATAATTCCGTTATTTGGATCAGAATCATGTTCGCCAAGAATAGTGTATGTTGATTCTACGTCTGTGTCAGTATTTAGAACTGTAACTGTAGTTCCCACTATTACGATACTTCTTATACCAGGAGACAGAGGGTGAATAAGTTGAATATCAACGAGTTTTTCTTGATGACGATGAATATCCATCTCAACACGTTGCATTTCTTCTAATGCCATTATAAGTTCTTCGTTTTCTTCTAGCCCACCTTGTAGTCTTGCATTTCCAATTTGCTCTGAAATTGCTGGTTTTTTGCTTTCCAATTTTTGAACATGGGCTATTATTTTATCACGAGTCGATGCCGTCATAAAATTACCATTAGTCATATTAATTCCTCTCATAGTACTCGCGTATTTATCAGAATTGTCGATATTAAAGTTGGTTATGTTACTAATATTCATATATTCCTCTCTCGTTAATATAATTGAAGTCAGTGTAGTATTATACACTATTTCTTAATGAATGTCAAGTGTTTGATTTATTTGCACAAACCCGAGACTATTTGATAGTGTTCCCACGCACTTTTTACTGCTGGAGTAGTAAATTCTGGTGAAACAATGACATCACACCATAATACATCTAATGTTTTATTTTTTACACAGAATTCTGACCAAAATGACGAAATGTCGTTATTTGTTACTTGAACTAATTTGCCTGAGAAATGAAGAAGGTCAATTATATCGTAGACTATATCCTTATCAAATTCTTTAAGAAAAAGATTGGTACTAAGAATCAGTTCTAAGTCTTCAGGTTGACTATTCCAACTGAATCCATCATCGACAAGTATAAATCCTATATCCTCATCTTTTACTTTTTCTTTAAGAATATCACGAACACATGGACCAAGTGAGAATCCTAATTTCATTAGCCTTTTAGTTTGTTGTTTGTATCAATTACCTGTTTCAATATTTCACTTTTTGTGAAATCTAAAAATGCTTCTGTGTCTTTTGGAAAACAATGTCCACCAAAGCCAAGACCGCCGTCATCATTTGGTGCAGACATGTGAGAGGGTCCAATATTTTCAAACTTTCCTAGAATATCAATCATTTCTTTATGATTATATTTGTTTCCTACATTATTCATCACCTCATGAAAGAACGCAACTTTAGTCGCTAACCAAGAATTATAAACATATTTGACCATACTTGCGGTTGTTCTATCAGTTTCAATAAATTCTACATTCATGTATGAGAATAAGTTTTTCCAAATTCCACAATTCTCTCTTGTGCCACCAAGAATGAAATGTTTTTGATTTTTGAAATCTTCTTCTGCCGTTTTGGCACGTAAGAATTCTGGATTGTAAGTTACATTTTCTGGATATGTTTCTAGCATATTTGGTGGAACAGTGCATTTAAGCAATATCGGAATGTCACCTAATTCTTCAAGCACACCTCGTATTATGCTATCATCACAAACACCATCTATTGTAGGTGTTGGAACTGCAATCACGGCTCCCAACTCTAAAGTACCAAGATACATCTCGATTGAATTATCGTTATATTTGGGATCAATACGAATAACTGAATGACCGGCTTGTTCTAATGACTTTGCTACTGTTTCACCTACAAACCCACATCCTACTACTAATATCATTTCTTCTCCCCTTTTAATATCGACCACATCTCGTCAGTATCGTGTTCTTCAATGAATTTATCTTCATCTACATATGTACCACATTCATTTAGTGTCTTTTCAACATACCAAAGAACTTGATACAAATCTTTCTTACATCCCCAAGTAGTGAAGCCGTCCATTCTCTTGTCGCTTTCGGCATACTTTATTTTATCAACTTCTTCTTTAATTGTTTTTAACGACCAATCTATAATCATAATTCAGATAAGGAATCTACATAATTCCAATAATATTCTTTAGTGTTTAAGAGAGCATCTTTTGTTGGATATACAGTATTAATAATTATATCTTTTGTGTCATCTGGAAATAACCATGAAAGATTCTCTATAATATGAAATCGATTATAATCCCATCCATATTGTTCTATAACTTCATCAATTTTAAGATGTATACATCTACCATAATGAAATCCGCATAACCACATATCCCAATCTTGTTTATCTGATAAGTATTCACCTAGTACACTATCAACACTAGGAAGTTCATCAAATATAGGATTAGTTTTACCATAAGACTTAATAACTATAATATCATCAAATAAAAGTTTCAATCTAGGTAATTGATTATCAATGATTCGACATTGAGCAGATATATCACTCTGCAAGAATGGATATTTGATACTGTCATGTTCCATAGGCTCATTCCACGGGTCAACAATTGCTAAAAATCTTTTACGACTCATTCATATCTCTTCCCATCAAATACACAAACAAAATATAATCCACTCGCACCAGACTCAACTTTATGAAACACACCATCTTCAATTAAAACCATATCTCCTGCTTGAACTGAAAGTTTCTCTTCATCTAAGTATATATATCCGTTACCAGTAAGAAACATATAAACTTCTTCTTGTCCTTTATGCTTATGTCCACTTGTGGACTTGTTTGGGAATAAAGTCGTTGAACTTACAATAAGATTTTTAAGGGAAGTATTATCTTTAACGATATATCTATCGTCTTCCTTAACTATTTTTCCTTCAATATTATGAATGTTAAGCATGAACGTACCCTGCTAACGCGTGTGTTCTTATTCTTGTAACATTGTCAACACGAAAACTGCGCCATCCCTTTACGTCAACATCCCATACACTCATTATATCTTGATTAATCTTTCGTTCTGGTGCATCTTCCTTTATTACTGTAGTACTCGAAGGAATAACATTTTCGATTAGTGTGCAGTTCATTATTCGTTCATCTCCATTTACTTTTGTAAATGTTATCTCTAGTATTTCTTTATGTAGTTGTCGTTGTAGTTCTAATCTATCTACTTCTTCTACTTCTATTATATCTTCTACTGACATTTCGCATCTCCTTATATTCTTCATTATCTTCAACTAAATTGCTCCACTTAGCCAATTTAGAAAGTTTTACTTGTATTCTCTCTTCTACTTCATCGGAGTCTATAAGACCATTTTCCAGGAGTAATCCTACCATACACATTACATCTCCGATTTCTTCGGTTAATTTTTTATTATTACGGTACTTTTTAGTCCGTATTGCCTTAGAGCAAACTTGGATTAGTTCGCCGCATTCTTCCATGGTTATCACCATCAATTCAACATCTGTATCTTCTATCATATCTATTCTAGTATGAATCCTTCATGAATAGTATTATACCAAAAGTTACTATTCGCATACAACACACTTGGTGTTATTGAGGCTGATATTTTCAATATATTATTTTCGATTTCTAATACATGGTCAAGAACATTCAATAACGAATTATGTTCGCCAAATTTCATACAATATAATATATTATCATTCTCAAAATAATAACGAATATTGTTCTCTCTACTACCAAGAATGTTTACTTTTCTTATAAAATTAAGAACAAAGGACTCACGTTTTGGTGTAACCTGAGAAATTATTGTCGCAGACCATGGTTCTTCATAAGGTGGCAAAGAATCATATTTATCTATGAACGAATCAAATATCAAATCAACATTATATGTTTCTGGCAATCTCACAATCACTCCCAACTCTTCAAATTTAAACTGACCTGGTGGCGAATTAATAAAACTACCTAATTTATTTTCATATTCAGAGAATGGTATATCTCCAGTCAATGCTCTATGAGATACTTTAAGTTTATAATAATTGATTATCTTTTTTGACTGCTCAATGTCTTTCTTTCTAGGAGTCATTACAACTTTATCAAAATCAAAATCAGGTCTAGGCGTATTTCCTAAAGTTGGAGTACCGATTGGGTCTTGCCATCTTGCATGGTCACGAAGTATGTTACACCAATAATTGTACTTAGTGCCGCCATGTTCTTCTGGTGGAGTTACCTCTGTATCTGTCCAAAACAGAACAAGTGCTAATACATCAACATCTAGTTTTCGTCTTTTTTCAACTCGTTTATCGCCCCCAAATATTCCATCTTTCTGTTGCTGACGTAACAATTTGTTTAATTCTGATGCTTTTTCAGTATCAGATAATGATGCATCATCAAAAATCTTTTCTTCTGGAAATCCGTAACTAACTACACCATTGTTTATTGTGTACCCATATTTACTCATCAATTTCTCCTGTTTCTATGAATTTTCCATCTATAACTTTACGCACTACAAATTCTTGTGTATCTAAATCTCCACCCCTTTTAATATATCTTCGTCCACCATCAATAAATCCCCAGTCCATTTTAACAGAATCGTGATGACTTTGACTGTATATCCATTCGTCTTTATCTGGGTCTGCTATCAGACCAAATTTATACTTCTCAATAGAATCTGCTTTACATATCATCATTCTATCTTCTTCATCTGCATATAATCCGAAATAATAATTATTATGCGTAGGATGAGGTGTCTTACGATAATAGATATCGAATGGTCTATCACTCTCATCTAAATCAGATGTACACACATAATGTACTGGCACCCCCTCTTTTTTTGTATAATAAGCGGTTACTTTATCAATATTAAATTGTGGATTATGTAATATATTCATAATATTCCTTATAGCATGTTCTAATTATACTTAAATTTACATCAAAAGTCAAGTATAAAAGATAAATACAATTAACGTATCGTATAATCAACAGGACATAATTATGGCATACAATGACAACCGAGACATATTATCTTGGAAAAGATTAATAAACAGCATTCAAACTAATGATAAACTAGGTGTAGTTAGAGAATCAATTAAAGAAGGCGGAGTTCACAAAATTCAGGTAGACCAACAAAAGCATATTTCAGCAGAACATCACGAAGTAGTCGTATCTTCTAATGACATGGGTATCATTGTGGACATTTATGACAAGCAAAGTAATAATATCGATTCAAATCAATATTGGAATGAAGATGTCATGGAAGAATCTAAGAACATTAAAGAAGGTACTTGGTCAGTTCCAGAAACTCCAGAACAAGTCAAAAAATTAACACACTTACTGAAAAATCCATTAGACGCCGAGACGGCTCTTGATGAACTTTATGATGTCTTTGGTGATGACCAATTGTTTGATGATTTAGAAGTTATGAAACGTGAAGAACCAGAAACTGATGTAAGACATGTTGTCATAAGTAGATTAAAAGATATGAACTTCATTAAAGAAGTTAGAGAAGGTTGGGGACTGGATCTTGTAAAAGGGATTGGTAAATATGGAAAAAGAGGTTTGAAAAGACTCTCAAGATTAGGTTCTAAGAACACAAAAGACCATTATGACGGTGAGGGTGGATTTATTGGCACTGACACCACATGGAATGAAGCAACTGAAATCAAAGAATCACTAGCATCTGAAACTGACCAAAGACTTGCATTGGAAGAACTAGTTATGTCTTATTGGGATTCACTTCCTGACAATATGCAAGATGAATTAAAAACTTTTTGGGACGCACCGAGAGATACAGATGAAATTAAACCTTTTGATGAATCTGAGCAAGTCAACGAACTTGAAAACGATGGTTCACTAGAATACGGTGACACTGAAGAAGATATGGCAAAAGCATTGGGTATGACTCAAGACGAATTCTGGGAATTAGCAGAAAGAGTTGGGCAAGACCAATACGGTAGTTTAACTAAAGACAACTACCAAGATGTTATGGATCATATAGTTGATAACGAAGCAAGTTATAAGCAAACTCATGTTTTTAGTAAAGCAGGTGAGTTTGACGAAGAAATCGCATAAACACAGGGGCAAATAAGCAAATGAAAATAAATGAAATAATCCTAGAAGATTTTGACGTAGGCGAATTTGGCAAGCAAGTAGGAAAATGGGTTGACCACACTAAAACTTTAAAAACTTCGCCAGTACCAAAAAAAGGAAAAATTAGACACGCTGGCAACTGGAATCCAAATAAAAACGTTTCAGGTAACCCACATATAAATAGTCTAAAAATTAAAATGCCTCCTGGAGGCTTTCCTAAATCTAATAAAAATGTTCCAGGTACACCTATAGTGCCAAAGGATCAAAGTGGCACAATTGTAGTAACGAAAAATCCTATAAAAGGACCAGCACTCGATAAAGATGGCAATCCTAATCAAGCATACAAAGATAAGTATATTAAAGGTGATGATGGTTTAACCAAAAATCAAAGAGATAAAGCAGCCAAAGACAAACTAGCAGACAAATTTAAAGTACATGTGGGGTTCTAATGAAAATAAATGAAATAATTACAGAGAATGACGAGTTATATGAATGGGTACCTGCCGTTATCGCCGGTGTTGGGAGAGTGGCTACCGCACTTGCCCCAAAGATAAAGACAGCCTGGAATGCTATTAAGGGCACAACTAAGAGTACAACTAAGAGCAACAAGGATCTTATATCTAAATCCGATGATATGTATGGTCTTAACCGTACTTTACCTGGTGGCAAAGTAGGTGGCGCACTTACTAAAGTTACTAAAAATCAAAAAGATTGGTTGTCAGGTACAAAACTTCCACCAAATGCTAAATCTATGACAGCAAAAACGAAAACAAAAAGTAAACCAAATAAAAAAACTGCACTTTCTAAGCAAATAACTAAATCTATTAAGTTGAACAAAACAACAAGTAAACCTAATCCTCACGCTGATACTAACAAAATAGGATTAGGACGGTCAAATAATGTTAACAAGGCATTTGCAGATAAGACACGATTAGATAACTTTCGTGCTGGTAATCGTATACAGGACAAATTATCGGGAGCCCAACAACGTGAACTTCAGAAATTACAGAAGGCTGCTAAGGTGAGCGGGTCCAAAGTTTCTCCAAAGGTTCTTAAATAATTTAAGAAATGAAAATAACTGACATCATATCAGAGGGTAACTCTTTATTAGAATTAGAACGATGGGCAAAAAGTCAAGCACCATTGTTTGAGGGAGTCGCATCTGCTGAAAAAGTTAGTAATAATCTTTTACGAAAAGCAGTACATAAGTTTAGAAAACAGCCAGAGTCAAGTGATGAAAAAACTAAAGAACTAGAAGACTACATGGCTAAACTTGAAATGAGACTTAGTGATGAAAAGGTAGAAAAAACTATATTACAAAAATTCTTTGGATTCTTTCGTAAGCATCCAAAACTAATAGGACTAGGAGTTATCATTTTAATGCTATTGTCACCAATGCTACCATCGATAGCAGTAATTGGATTAAGTTTAGAAAAGATTCTTTCAATGATATTAGCAGGATTATACGCAATTGATATCGCTTCACCGGCAGTAAAAACAGCATTAGAGTTATAATCCCATAGGCAAAAAGTAATGATTAATCTATCAACTGCTGAAATATCTGCTAGAATAGAACAAAGTAAGAATAAACAATCCCTAACAGTCAACGAGTTATCTACTCTATTAGAACGAAACAAACACAAGTTTATATTCTATCGTTATTTCGGAGGAATGGGTGGGGAATTCATTCTAAATTATCTCTCAAATAATTCACCCAATATCATTTCGCAAAAAGATTCTACACTGATGCAAGATTTCTATATGATGGGATGGGATTTTAAAACAAGTTCAGCAAACAAACATTACTTCGCCGATACTATTTTTGGTCATTATTTTTTATATGCAGGCGAGAAAGAAATCATAGAAGGATCTTCTGATAAATGGGCAACGAACTTTGAAGAATTAGCAGAGAGAATACTCACAGACCAAAAAGGTCTTTCTTATGGATATCCAGAACACGATTTCAACTCATTATTTGAACTAGACAAAAACGAAGATATGCGTTATTTGGTTAAAATTCATAACTTCTATGATGAACTAAAATTATTCAAAGGTGCAAAGATGATAAACACTACCCCCGTAGAATGGGAAAAACATTGTGCTATGGTGTGTCTAGCAAAAAATGAAACAAACTGTGTATATACAAAAAATGATAAGATAAACAGAATAGAACGTCTTAGAGATATGACCGAACATTTAACGGATGACCCATTCTTAGACCAACATGAATATAAGCATAAAAAATCAGGTTGCATATCTATCAAAACTGTCAATAACTATCTTTCTGATATAATCGAAAATGACGATGTTCCACTATATGATAATACAATTAATATGGCATTACAACCAGATAACTATGCTTTAGATATGTCGACCATTCCTGCTGAAAAAATCAACAATATAGAAACACTTCAGAAATTATACTTTTCTGGTTTCATGGATGAAGAAAACACAGATGAAAGTATATTTGATAATACAGGTTATAAAGCGACCAGGACAAGTTATCCTACACTAGGTGAGTATGATATAACTGAATATGACTATAATGATATTGCAAATGGTGAATGGATAACACATGAATTTGGACTAGAAGCCCAAGAATTTAGAAATGCGTTTGACGATTGGTTTGATAAAAACATAGAATTTTTGAACAAACTTGAATTATACAATCATTACATTCCTAAAAACTCATCATCATATATTCCTAGAAATGATAGAGTTAATACTAATCTGATTTAATCATACATTTCTTCTTTTGCTTCTTTCCTTGCTTTTTTATTCAATGTTCTTTTAATTAATTTACCTGTCCCTGTTTTCCAATTGTGAGTTGAGTGCCATTTCTTTGAAGTCCAATCTCTGATGTGATTTTTAAAATTTCGCATTCTATATATCTCCTTTTATTTGAATATTGATAATCTTCACCCAGACTAGCGGCGTTGATATAGGTAGTTGTTTCTTCGTGTTCGTCAAGTATTCCTTGACCTGAATGTATATGTCCACAAATATGAAGTTGTGGGTTGATTTCTTTTATTCGTTTTCCAAGAGATGGGTCACCAAGATTGAGTTTAGTTTGATTCTCTCTAACTGGATGCACAATCTTATCTAATTTTTCATAGACTGGACCATGTGTAATCAGAACATCAGTATCATCAGGAATTTTTGACCAGTGTTGTGTTGCTATGGCATGTTCATTTCTTAAGAAAGAAAATGCTTTACCTGGAAAGTTTGTTGGAATCCAAGGTGCGCCATAAAACTTGATACCGTCTATTGTCACTCCGGAATCTTGTAAGTATGTGATAGATGGAAATAGTCTGAGTATTTTCTCAACAAGTTCGGGATTCTTTTCAAAAATGTGGTCATGATTGCCGGCAATAAAAAGTTTAGTAATGTATTTTTGTTCATCAAGCCATACTAAAAAATCTAGTAATTGTGCTGGATCACTTTTAGACATTATATCTCCTGCATGTATTAACACATCTCCACCGGGAAGTTTTATTTCCCGATGTCGCATGTGTGTATCACTTATACAATGCATCTTCATCTCAATTAAGTCCTCTATATTGAAATAAATTTACGAATAAGACGGTACTTTTTACGGAGAAAGTACCGAAACCGTTTCATTGAAAAGACGCCGTACCGACATCCTCAATGATATACCAAAGGTTGCGTATATTAGGGTCTAATCTTTTGAGAATAGTTTCCACAAAAGAACTGCGGCAATTAAACCAACTAGACCAGCCGAACCAAGTTGTGCGACTATTCCAATTACAGTACCAATAACGTCACCACCTAAGAAAGGTACAGTTCCGCCAAAGACTACTTGAAGTACGATGGCAAGACCGATTAGTGAAATACCAGCCTCTGTTGCGCCGGAAACCCAGCGTAAGATTTTATCTAACATATTTACTCCTGTTATATTAAAATATAGTTTTACATCAGTGCGGATGCATACATCTTATCTCTAAGGCATACGATATTACACGTACTCCTACCATGTAAAAACACGGCAAAAGAACATGTAACTAATTCCTAGCAGATTACTTCTTTAAAAATAATCTAGTCTAAGGAATATCTTTATTCAACTTGTCATTTGCTTCCACAAACACTGGAAAGAAAAAATTAGATAACAAGCCTATTGTAAAAAATCCTAATATAGTTACTAATATCACATATGAAAATATACTTCCTAATTCCATAACAACCTCTCTTTATTACTTTAAAATAAAATTATAACATAAAAATAAATAAATGTCAATTTTTAGCCATTCTTATAATACTGTAACACAAATTTCAATAAAAGTCAAGTTTTTTACTACTTTACTCTCAGAACTTAGGTATTTAGTATAGAATATGCTAAGTTAACATCTACTGTTTAGTCAAAATTATTGCCTGTATTCCAGTAAAAATCAGTTGGTGATGATTCTGCCCACCAACCTGGATAAGGATCAATTCCGTCATTCAAGAATTTATCAAGAAATTCTCGATTTGCTTTAGTCAATGCCTTACTCGTTTCATTTTTTAATTCTGTTTTCGTTGCTACACCACTATCAGTGTGAACTGTGAATTCCTTGTCAAATGCGTTAAACGTAAATTTAATAAATTTTGTCATATTATACTCCAAAATAATAGTTCATTAGGCCCATGCCTATAAGAGTTACTAATATACCATTTAGTAGAATAAGAGCCCGGTCATGCCAAAGCATACCTACCCAAAGCCAGCCTGCTGTTCCTACTATCCCAAACCACATATCAATGTGAGGTATTGAGCCTTCACTTCGTGCCGCAGTTGCTATTACAATAAGAACAAGCGAAACCCACTTAACATACCATGATAAGTCACCCTTAGGTGTTATCTTCTTAAATACTCTAGTTGAATTTAGAGCCTTAATCTTGTCATTAAGTTTCATTCGTTTGCCGTCTAAGGGTCCAGGACCTTCAGTGTAATTATTCGTCATAATTTTTTATTCCAAATTTTATCTCGTAATTTATATGAGTACTCATATAACTCTTTTACAGTGTGTAAATCTTTTAAGAACTTTGTATTCTCGCCTCTTCGTAACATTTGAAAATAATCCAACACACCGTTGTCTACCCACTGATATGTAACAAAATGTACTCTGGTAGCCGCCTCTAGATACATTATTTTTTCTTCTAGTGTTAACGGACGACCTGAGCCCTCAGTATAGTTACTCATGTTGTATTATATCAAATTTCATTCTAAAAGTCAAGTCTATATGAATGTTTCAATCAATTCTCTCTGTGCATCCATTTTAATTTTCTTATAGTCGCATTCAATTTTATTATCTTTATAGTCAATATCATTGAAATCAAAGATAAAACTAAGAGCATCAAAGGGAATACGTGCTTCAATGCCGTCAGGTACTGCTACAAGATACTTTTTAATATCTTCCCAACTGATTATTGCTATAGAATCTTGTTGTCCAATCATGTAAAAATCTGCTGGATGGTCAATTGTAATTCCTTTGTGAACACCTAAACTATTCTTTAATTTAACAACAACAGTTTTTTTCGGTAATTTCTTTACACGAGAAAATAGACCATTAGATACATATTTGAATTCTAGGTCAAATCCTGTAACTGAATCGACATGGTCACGACCAATTAAGTCAACCCATTCGAGTCTATCACCTGAATACACTGCTACTGCCTGCTCGATAATATCACTCTTATCAAAGCGGTCTTTTCTATCGTTCAACTGTGTACCCATCTCGGTAATCAATGTTGAATATGCATTACGATTAAACACACCACGTAATTCTTTCGCATATGTTTTCGTATTCATTTCCCACCCTCCACATAAATTATTGAATTTATACAGTAATTATAGCATAATTCACTAAAAAGTCAAGTTTTCTGCGAAAAATAACAGTTTTTATTGAAAAACAAGCATATAAGTAGCAGATAATACACTATAAATACTATAAAAAGAGGACACCCATATGAAAGCATTACATCTTCATCTATATAAATCACTATCATATCGACTATTATCAATATGCATAACATTTATCATATCATATCTACTTACTAATAATTTAACAGTAGCAGGGTCAATAGCATCTATTGATGCCCTCATTAAATTTGTTGTGTATTTCTTACATGAAAGAGCCTGGGGTAAGATATTTAAACGCTTAAAAATTAAAAAACATTTGTCCAGATTTAAAGCATAAATACAGTTAATTAAATTAACAAAACAATAATGATAAAAATAGCCCACAGAAGACGATTCATATCATACGTTAGTATTTCACTATTTGTCTTAATTATAGGAATAGCATACTTTGAATGGTATAAATATCAATTATTTTTAGAGTATCTTGCAATATGAGAATAGCCGAAATAACAACACCCGATGGTCAAGAGTTTGATTTAGATGGTATTAGAAATGATATCAACGGCACTCAATCTCATGATGAAATCATTGCTATTGTAGAAAAACATTTTCCTATAGCAGAAGTCACAGTTATAAGAACTCCTCAATTAAAAGAAGGCGAACTATCAATTAGTGCCCATTATGACCCAGAATCTGATGAAGATGGCAATACTGCTATATTCATCAAACTATTATTCAGTAAAGAAGGTCCTGCGAGTTTTACGTGGTCTGAAAATAGTAAAAAATACTTCTTAAATAAATTAAAAGATACGTTAAAACACGAAGTACTTCATATGAAACAATTTAGAAGTAGAGGATTCCACTCAGGTAGTGAAGGTTACGATAATAGAGATTCAAATTATGAGTACATGAGTAGACCAGATGAAATAGAAGCCTATGCGATGAACATCGGAGATGAATTTATCAGACATGTTGGTAAAGATGGTGCAATAGACTTGCTAAGAATGGCAAAGAAAACGGCGCAATTCAAAAATAAACTAGACCAGTTTTTAAGTCCTGACTTGTTGGCTTATTTTGCTCTTTTCAATTTTGACGCAACTAATCCTATAATCAAACGACTACTCAAAAAAATCTATCAACATATCCAAGACCAATAAAAAAGCCACCTTTCGATGGCTTTTCAATCAATCTAACTACTTTCTACTTATCTTCAACAAAAGAATATAACTTCTCTGCTTCTCGTAGTACATCATCAGACGAAGGATACTCTGGAGCATCTTTTGTAGATAATATAGCACCTGTTTCAGGATGTCTACTTGTAGAGTTTTCCCATTTTCCTCTTGCATCGTCAAACTTTGACATTACAAAACCTTGGGCCATGCCAAGGATTTCTGTGCGTATTTCATACGCATTTTTATTATTTGAAACCATATGTTTCTCCTGTGTGTGTTTCTGTGTATGTAGAATTATTTCTACTCTATTATAATAACACATTGGAGAGAGAAAGTCAAGTGGCAGGCGTGAAGGGACTCGAACCCCTAGTTGCGGTTTTGGAGACCGCCGTGTTTCCTTTACACTACACACCCATTATTGGAGTTGACGCCTGGAATCAAACCAGGATAAACGGATTTGCAATCCGTCGCATAATCATTCTGCCACGTCAACATTGGTGGCAACACCCGGACTTGAACCAGGGACACAAGGATTTTCAGTCCTTTGTTCTACCAACTGAACTATGTTGCCCATAAAAAAACCCCTCATAAAGAGGGGTTAAATGTTATTATTGTATTTTATTATTATACTTACATTAAACTCCTCAATTTGAGATGTGCAAAGCACCAAGAAGTAAATGTAACTACCTGTGAATTTGTTATTAAATTTTTAATTGTTAATGTAATCATTTTGTTTTTTCAATTATTAATGTAGATATTATACACTATTTACGACATTCTGTCAAATATTTATCAATATCCAGGAATATTCAGAGGAATATCATCATTATCTTGTAACGATGTCAAACAGGCAAGTAATTGTGCTTTATTATACTCTAATAATTTTTGCATTTTGTCTGAATTAACAATTTCATTTAATTCGTGAATATCCATATTGAGTAATCTTTTTAAGTTGTCTTCTTTTAGTCTAGCAAATCTTTCTTCATAATCTAAGTTATCAAATCTGTAATCAAATAAGTCAGTGTATGGTTTAATTCCAAAATATTCTTCCAAGTGTTTATGTGAGTTTTTTGAACCCAATATTATAAATGGTGTTTTTTGTAGTATTGGTTTCCAAGTTTTCTCAGTAATAAACAAAGCAATATCACTTTTTATACTTTCAGTTACAATATCAAAACACGCTTCTCTGTATTGTGTGGGTATCACTTCCTGATTGCCACCCTCATCGATGTCATCAGCAGTGAAATCTAAATGTATATTTTGTTCTTGGAAGTATTCAGTTGATAAAACAGAGTGAGTATGTGGTCCATATCTATTTAAATATGAAATATATCCTTTGGTGTCCCAGCCGTTAGCAAATAATGATTCTACCATATAAAATCTATGTGATTTTGACGACCCATTCAGACAAATAAAATGCTTAGGCTTAAACGACTCATTTGGTTGCATTCGAACTTTTTTATGTTGATTAAGTGAACGGAATAATAACGTTTGTGGACGATATATACATTTTCCAAATACTCTCTTCTCGTTATTCTCTTCACACCAATTGATGTAATTTTGTTCTATATTAGCATCACTGTAAAGTAGTATAGTTTTGTCTAAATCATATTCACTTAATATCGAACATAACTTATTCCAATAAATTCCCCAACCAGCAAGAAATGAAAATTCTATTCCTTCCCAAGATTCTAAAAAGCAATCCCCCTCAAATGAACAATCAATAACAACGATTGGTTTATCTTTTGCTTTTAGAAATAAATCTTTAGTACGTTCAAAGTGTGGAAATGACTTACCTGATGTATAGAAATTATAAATAAGATACGTTTTTCCGTTTGATTCAACTGATTCTGGCAACTCGTTCTGCAATCTGAATTAATTCATGTAATCTCATATTCTTATTTATCTTTACAATAATCCCACCATGGTTTTAACTCTGGGAAAGTTTCATGAAAATTTGTTCCTCTTAACTTGTCTAACTCATTAATTGATAAAATAAAATTCTCTTTATCTAAATCTCTTATATCTGGAACACCTGATGTTCTAAACTCAGATTGATATCTAGATAAAACCTGACTATAATTATTCATCCCTAACTCATTGGATCTATTAATACACTTATCAAGTACATCACTCGCTTTCTCAAATAACTCTGGCACTAATTTAACATTCAAATATCTGTAACATTCCAACCCATTCCAAGGATTAACTGCTATAGAAAATGCTCGTGGGTCTGGCGCATCGGGTCCGTGACCACCGTCTGCGTCAGGTATTAACGGAAGACAGTTATCAACATACCATTCTAAACATTCATATTGATGTAAAATATTAAAAATATTAATAGAATGCTGTATAGTCAATGTACAACCATATTCAAGAAGACGAGTATATGTTTCTAACCATTTTTTATCTTTATAACCATATCTTATATATTCTCCACGAGGACCATATCCATCATGACTCATTGTAATCCAAAAACGGTCTTCCCATTTTGATAGATACTTTTCAAAAATATCAACACCTTTATATTTTCGTATAGATCCATTAGTATGAATCCATAACTTAATTCCATTTGGTTTATGTAAATCATGCTCAATTAAACGATCCATTGTTTGGTACACTTCGGGCATCAGAAATGGTTCTCCGCCTTGAAAATGTATATGTTCAATTGTATCTTTATGTTCTAGAATATAATTAATTAACTCCTCAACATTAACATTACTTTGCAACCAGTCTGATTCTTTGAATGTCTTATTTACATAATCACGATTTCCATCACGGAGTTGAAATGCTGACTCATACTTTCCAATTGAAGTACTATTAAATGAATCACATCCTATACACGAAAAATTACACTTATTTGAAAATGCTATGTCAATCCAAGCCGGGGCTTGTTTATCAATACGACCAGTCTCATCAGTATTTTGTACTAAATTATCAATAACATTATCTGCCCATTGATTATTACTTAATCTATTATCTGTTGGAAGGTTAGTATTCCTTTCAAGTTTCCAACATGCATCACAATATGTATCAGAATTTTCTCCTTTCTCAAAAACGACATCACTGTTGGCTCTTTTTGTCATACCACCGTTTAGAAATTGTTTTCTTACATTATTTCCCAATGATGAATTTACTATATCACTAATATTCGCTGAATCTTCTCTTAAATCTCCAACAGTCATACAACAAAATTTTACATGACCTGTTGCTTCAATAATTAATGACGTCCATGGAGCCGCACAAAATCTCTCACCATATTTCTCTGTAAGAGGTATATAATTTGGATACCAGTTGGGAATATCTTTAGAATTTACTTTCATAATTATAAGTATTTATTAAAAGTGGTGGAGGATGTGAGATTCGAACTCACGAAACCCTTTCAGGTTTGCTGGTTTTCAAGACCAGTGCATTCAACCGCTCTGCCAACCCTCCAAAAGTGGCTCCTTGGGCTGGGCTCGAACCAGCGACATATTGATTAACAGTCAACCACTCTACCAACTGAGTTACCAAGGAACAAACTGGAGCAGGTATCGAGATTCGAACTCGAACACTCTCGTTGGCAACGAGAAAGGCTACCCTTACATCATACCTGCCTTATATTACTTCTTTAGATATTTATAACAACTTGTTATAACAATAATTCCTAGTATTAAGAATGGAAGTATGATACTTATTTGAATGTAAATGTTGCTCATACCTGCCTTATTATACAAATTCTTTTTAAAATTTTATAACCTATTACTACTCCAAGTGTTCCTAATATTCCTAAGAATAAAATTTCGTGGGCAAGATATATATGAAGATGTGGCATAGTGTTATTTAGGGTTATGTAATATGGTGCCGAGAGTGGGATTCGAACTCACAGTCTACGCATTACAAGTGCGTTGCATTACCGTTATGCTATCTCGGCATATGATTATTTATAGAACTATCCAAAGAATTATTAAAGTTACTACTATAATTATTAAAATTTTAGGTGGTATTATCATTTATTTTGTGGTTACTCCCTGCTCTATCTCGAATTCTTTTACACTAGAATATGTTCTAAGTTGTAAACCATAATTGTTTGGACCAACTGGTAATTCTACACCATCAGATATCTTTAACATATTCTTTTTGAATGGTAAGTAATCCACCCAATGATGCCATCTTCCATATTTCCAAACTACTTTAGCAACATCTGGGTGCATGTCTGCTAACATCTGTGATTTGTTGATAGTACCATCAGTATTATATTTTGTCTTTTGAAACTGTTCGTTATCAGTTCTCTCAGAATGATAGAATTCTTCTGTGTTTCCACCCTTTACAGTTTGTGTTGCACACTTACCTTGTAAGAACGCATTAAATTGTATAGTACAATCACCGTCTTTCATAACTCGTAGACAAATATCAGTATCTTCGTTGTATCTGCCTCTCCATCTAAACTTACAATCATTTTCAATTAAAAGTGTAGAGTATATTCTTGTGTTCTTTACATAAGGTGGATATGATTGGTCTGCCGCACAGAAGAAACGATACTGTGGTCCAGCAATCTTTACATTATCATATCTATCACAGAAATCTTCCATTATTTTAAACAGAAGCCCAGATTCTACTCGTACCCGTAGATTGTTATGTAATCGATAGAAATCTTGAATATTATCGTCTAATACCCAATGACGTTTTGCGTTTAATACTTCCATAGAATGGTCCCAACACCAGTTTCTTGCTCTACCTGGACCGTCACCATGATTACTAAATGGCAATATCAACAATGTAACATATGGTCTAATATTAAAAGTATCTAAACACTTGTCGTAATTGTCATAGTCTTGTGGTTCAATTGCGATATAATGTTTAATTCGCATACGTGATAAAGACCTAGAAGTAAACATAGAATCATGTCTTGTTTTAGAGATTATGTATACTGGATATTTTGGAGCAGTTCTATTATTCATCTGAATAATGTAATCCATCGTTGCCATTCTGACCAATAATATCCATGCGTTCTTCTGATGACCAACCTTCGTTGTTTTCGTCTTCGTCATTGACTACTACGTCTCCGTCGTCATCTTCAATCCAACGTAGCAACGCATTTTTAGTGATTTCTAACTTCGGATACCATGCACTCTTTGTTTTCTCTGTTAAATTATTCTTAGTTAACTTTGAAAATTCGTTATAATCTTCTTCATTTCGAAAGTGCATTCTGATTGTTTTCCATGGTCCATTATTTTCTTGCTTATATTCTGGCATACCTTTCCAGTGTTCAGTCCAATGGTCTGGATTGATAGGTGTTTCTTCTATTTCAAATAGACTTTGAAAACTATCGGGATTTGCTTCTGCTTCTGCTTTATTCTGGTCAGCGAGTTCCATCAGGTTCTCATACTCGCCAGATTCCGTAACTTGTGATTTTGGAGTTTCTGATATATCAGACATTAATACCTCTATTTATTATTCGTTACAATAATTATAACATATTCAACTACTAAATGTCAACTGTTATTTCACCAGATTCTATTAAAACTTCTATATAAGAACGGGTCTTGAACGTGTTGTATTACTTTTTCTTTTTCTTTCCAAATTCACCGAGCATACCTTCATGATTGATATACTGTAATCTATCTTTCCATAATACTTCGCCAGTCTTATTACTTGCACACAATTTCATATTACTGAGGTAACTAGTCATGAAATGGTCTGGTAATTCTTTACCTATTTCATAGAAAGAAAAACTCTCTCTAGCCGCAAACAACCAGAAACTGTTGATACCGAAGTTCAAACTATCTGGTTCTTGTAGATGACAGAATTTGCCATCATCTAATAATTTAATTAATGTTCCACTATGAGCATATCTATGATGATGTGTACCAGTTGGTGGTATTAAAGGAACAACGTCAGTTTCGTTAACAACACGGGTCAATTTAATCTTATCACGCATTGCTCTAATACCATGTGAGTCTGTAACTTTTGGTTGACCAAATGTGATACATTCTCCAACGTTGAAATTAGCATAATCCAGATACCACGAAACAATAACTGCTGATGCACCACCAATACTATGTCCTATTACAAATACTTTGTAATCTTCTTTGAGTCTTGACAACAAATCATCAGCAATCATTTCTGCTGTTCTATGAAATCCTGTATGAATATAAATTCCTAATCTCTTACTTTTATCTTTGAAGAAATTAATATCTTGCATCGCATTGTGCGAATTAGAAGTGCCTCGAATTGATACGTAATGACATTTAGTGGCAGTATCAGTCAAAACGATATATTTAATCTCGTTTATTTCATTAATGTAAAGGTCAAAGTCTTCATCATAAGCGGTGATGATTTTTTCTTTAGATTTGTAGACATTTGCCGCTAAGTTGGCATACCAATGTATATCTGTCCATTTGACTTTTTCGTCACATGCTGTTTGTTTGAAGTTTTTCTCTAAGGCGTACTTTTTGACTAGGGATCTTCTGACTACGATTGCCAGTTTTGCTAGAAGCCAAGAATCAATTAACCATCTAAGTGTAAAACCTATAATAAATGCCATTACTTTTTCTTTTTCATCAACTTAACTAATCTAGGTTTGAATAATTTCTGGTCGCCTTTAGTCGTCTTTAGAACTGGTTGATTGTTGTCATCGATGTCAAAGCCCGTTACTGTTGCTTTGCGATTTTTAAACTTACCCACTAGTATCTCGTCACCGATTTCTATGCTAGGTAGTTGTAATATGTCTTTTATTTTCATTTGTCTTTCACTCCCGGAAAATGTCCTTATTATTATGGTCCACAATAATAGTATTTAGTAACTTACTAAATACATTTAATCACGGAGATTAAATAATGAAATTCTTAAAATCAATAAAATCAAAATTCGTACTATGGCTTATGTCAACGAGGGTGTATAAGTACCTGTTGTTCCATGTGATTCCGTATATCAGATTTACTACTTACTACACATCAATGCGTGGCAGAACGTATCACAAGTTATATAACGTAGTTAAACCAGGACACATTCTACTAACGAATGATAGCAAAAAGTTAACAACGCTACTAATAGGTGGAGACTTTTCACACGCGGCTTTTGTAGTATCAAAAGACGGCGACTGGGAAGTATCAGAAATGACTCATAATAACTACACGAAAAGTACTGTTGCTGATTTATGCTTTGAGGCGGATCGCGTAGTCGTACTCGAATGTACTAAATTTGATGCTGCCTACACCAAGAAAACTATTGATAAATGTAAATCATTCGAAGGTGTTGCTTATGATGTTCAATTTGAATTGGGAATAGAAGCATTGTCCTGTGCAGAAATGGTATACGAAGCAGATTTTGAAAGACGACTAGATGCAAATCTAGAGGATGTCATCGGAATCGGTCAATTGTATATTTCCCCAACAGGACTATATAATGCGAAAAATGTCAAAGTAATATTTGACACTGCCGCACTATAAAATTCTAATTAGTATTTCATAGATTTGTCTATTGCAAACTCTGAGTTAGAATTTTGTTTTACTAGTTGATAAAGAGTTCCGACTCCGAAACCAACTGCTCCAACTGGTACAGTATCTTTTACTTTTTCGTTCCATGCCATGCCAGCGATATCTAAATGTGCCCATGCTGTTTCTTTATCGATAAACCTATATAAAAATTCTGCGGCTGTTGTTGAACCGCCATATGGACCACCAATATTCTGCATATCAGCAATTTTACTATCAGTCATTTTATTCCAGTTTTCACCCATTGGCATACGAAAGTATTTCTCGCCCGCATCTTCTCCAGCAGACATTATCTCTGCTCCCCATTTAGTGCTATTTGTAAACAATCCTGCCATTTCGTGTCCAAGTGTTGCAACAATGGCACCTGTTAATGTGGCCAAGTCAACAATCATACTTGGATTGTATTCGTTTTGTACGTAAGTTAATATATCTGCGAGGACCAAGCGGCCTTCCGCGTCTGTGTTAAGGTTTTCTACTGTTAATCCACTAAGTGAAGTAACAATATCACCTGGTTTAATTGCTGTTCCATCTGGCATATTCTCAACAAGTCCTACGATACCAACAATATTTTTCTTTAATTTGTGAGTTGCTATGGCATGCATTGCTCCCACTACTGCGGCACTACCACCCATGTCGTATTTCATGTCACCCATGTTACGACCTGGCTTAATACTAATACCACCTGTATCGAATGTAACACCTTTACCTACTAATGCGACAGTATCGTCTTTCTCTTTTCCTTTCATGTATTCCATCACAACAACATAACTGTCTTTGTCAGAACCTTGTCCAACACTCAATAGTAATTTAAGCCCCATTTCTTCTAGTTGTGCTTGATGATAAATTTTAACTGTTACCCCAAGTGGTGACAGATTTTCATTAATACGCTTGGCATATTCTGCTGGATATAAAACATTACCAGGTTCTGACACTAAATCACGTGCGAAGTAGATACTTTCGTGTAAGTTTTCAACTGTATCATAATCCTTAACATGAATTTCTGCCATACTAAGAACATCTTTAGTCTTATATTTGGAAAATGAATATTTGGCCAACATCGCACCATCGTAAACTTCTTTAGGCATATCATCATCATAATAGACATGGTCTACTTGTTCTTTGTACTTGTTATAATATTTTCCACCAATATTTCTCCAATCATTATCAGAATCTTTGTCAGTTTTAACTACACAAATTGCTCGTGTGTTAACTTTAGATGGATATGTCATTTCTACGTCAAAGTCTTCTTTAGTATCAATAGTATTTGCTATACACATACTATCAAGTTGACCGTTTAATTTCTTGTCTAATTTCTTGAATTCATCTGATTCATAAAGAAGTATAATTGCTGATTTTGATTCGTAAGTTTTATTCATCTCTCGTTCTCCTGGTCGTTCCATAAATGCTTGTGATGTTTTCTGTATTCAGATTCAAATTCAGGATGATTTCCATAATAATCTGAACCTTTATGTCCTGTGTGTGCCAATCTAATACTGCCTGGAAATCCTTCTACATCTCCATGATGTCTTGGCATAAAATGAACATGCGGCCACATCACTGTTTGTCCCGCTGGTTCTCCTATATTCATACCAAATTGATATCCGTCAATTTCTCCACTTTCTACTAATTTGTTTCCATATGCTATTGTTTCTCCTAATGTCTTTGTGATAAGTTCCGGTGTATTCTCTTTTGGTACAAACAATAAATGACCATCACATGCTGGCCAGGCGTCAGGATATACCTTAAAAAATTCTCCATCTATGATAACCTCTTGTTTATTTAGTTCAAAAGGAGTGTCTTTGAATTCTTTAATCATTTCCAAGCATCCAATATAGGAAGTATTTGTTTTACTGTTTTTGCGGCCTTAATGCTACTATCTTCTATAAACTCTTCAAATTCCATAGGAGAATCTGAACCTGCTAAATCACTTAACACTTTAACAACAATAAATGGCACATGCCAAGAACAACATACTTGTGCAATTGCCGCGGCTTCCATATCCACTCCATCTGCTTGAAATTGTTCATAAAGCATTTTTCTTGTTTTATTACAAGCCAGATATGTGTCACTCGTAAGAATACGACCAAATTTTGTATAATCACCAACTACTTCTTCTACCGCAGATTTCAGTGCCATTGGCATGACATATGCAATATTATCATCTGTATCATCTAATGCTGGGAAACTTCCTGGAATAGAACTAATCAACTGTCCATCTACGATAGCGCCATAATCATGTTGAATAAGTTCATCAGCAATAAGTATATCACCGATATTATGTTTTGGAGATATGCCGCCACAACATCCACTAAATGCAATACTGTCGCATCCAAAATGACCTAAAAGTAAACCAGTTGTAATTGCGGCATTTACTTTACCTATACCAGACTCTGCCGCAATAACATCAATACCGTCCATCTTGCCAAAATTAAAGATTTTGTTTACAATTGTTTCTGTTTTCGGTGGACTGTCCCATTCTAATTTCGTGTATTCTTCTGGTATTGCTGAAATTACTCCTACTGTCATAGTTGCCTCTTAATTTAATTAATCTAAATATGTCCAAAGTAGCACTGGAATGATTATAAAAAATTGTGGTAAAAAATTCAATATCATTGCGTTTTCTTTCCACTTATAACCAACATATAACCATCCTAATGCACCTATCATTTGTATAATACTATTCCACGGTGTTATTCCTAAAACATGAAATATCATAGCAACTAACAAAACAACTGCACTCGCATATTTTACATATACTACTAGTGTTTTATCTCTCATTTCTGACTCATTATAACACATTATTCACTATTAGTAAAGCGATTACACCCATTATTTAACTAGATGTTCTTTATACACACTATTTATACCAAATGCTTCTGCGTTGAAACGAACAAGAGTCTTCAATGCATCTTCAGTAATGAACGTCATTAGTGTATCTCTGTGTGCATTACCGTCTTCACCGATAATCCATTCATAATGACCAACTGCCGCTACAATAGCCGCAACTGATTCTGGATTAGTTGCTACTTGACGCAATGCTTCTCTTAATGCTTCAACATTAGGGTTGCCTTTGTTTACCCAAATCGCTTTTTGCATACCATCTCTGAATGATTTGACCAATTTATATGCATCATATAACTTTCCACTTGGTGCAACACCCCATCTTTCCTCAAAAAGGGCTTCAAATTGAAATCCTGGATGGTTTGGATCGTCTGCATGAGAGCCATCTGCTTGTAAAATACCATGATGGAACCATATTTCTGCGTTATCGTTAGACTCAACATGCTTCTTATAGGCAGCAGGGTTCTCCCTTGTCGCATTCAATTCACCACGCTTAAACGCAAGCCTCCGCTCTCCTCCTGACATTCCTTTGACCCATCGAACGTTATCTTTGAAACAAGTAACGTATTCATCAATGGTTTTATCGGGTCCACACAACAACATAGTCATTGCTAATCCTTCTGGAATCATACCTGAACCAGCGGCAAACTTGATGCCACCTTGTGTCATATCTTGCCCTTTAATCTTACCTGCAATAATATTAAGATTCATAATACCAATACTTTCATAGTCTGAATAATCATAGTCTACATTTTCTTGTAGAAACGATACTCCATTACCACCATGTGATACCATTATAACTGTATCATCTTCTCGTAAATCATTGTGAAACTTATTAAAACCTTGCATATCACGGGCGCCTGGTATATGACGAATAACAATATCTTCATCTAAATATTTGCGTAGTTCTTTTACTACAATCGCCGCCCATTGACTAGTTCCTGCTCCTGGCTTTTGTGGCACTATAACAATATAATTTGCCATTACTTGTGTTGTTATGAATATAGACATAACAATTCCTACTATAAACTTCTTAATCATTTTTTTCTCCTATAATGATTTAAACAAAATCAATCTTTGATTTGTTATAAAAAATGCCCCATACTGCGGCAATTAACGTGAATACAATAAACAATATAGCCATCCAACTAGTGAACAAGTCACCAACTGTATATCCAAGTGTATCAAATTGTATCCAACTTTTTTCGAGTCTAGCACTTAATATGAAACCTATCAAAAAACTCACTCGACTAAACTTAATATATTTTAATATTATACCCACTACACAACAGACCGCAAACATAAGATAATCTTGTATTAATCCTGTGTACTGTGTACAACTCCAAATTAAACTAGCCAAAATAGGCCAGAAATAATATCTAAATGGAATATTTGTGATTTTTACCGCATATCTAATAAACAAATATGATACTGGTAAAATAATCATCAAACTCCATAAGTAACTTGAAAGTAAATAATCAAAAAACTTTGTATCTTCTAATACTGCTGGCGTTCCCATTTCTAAGCCTACATACATCAAAAGTCCCATAACGATAACTTCAAATGGTGCGCCTGGAATACCAAACAAAATTGTAGGAACATAACTTGTTGCCTTTTGAGCATTATTGGCACCTTCACAACCAATTACACCACGAACATGCCCTTTGCCTACTTCTTCACCTTCTTTATTTGTAGCAACTGTTTGTGAATAAGCAAACCAATCTGCAATATTTCCACCGATGCCTGGTACAAGTCCAATGAATCCACCTATGAATCCACCTCGTAATCCGTCCCATTTATACTTCCAACTATCTTTTATTCCTTGTATAAGTTGAGATTTTATCTTTTTACTATCAAGGTAAATCTTTTCTGATTTCATTTTATAAGCACTTAGCAATTCTGGAAATGCTAGTACACCGGCAAGAACTGGAATCATTTGAACGCCATCGCCCAAATATTCTATACCAAATGTCCATCGGTTCGCCGCAGTTGTTGGATCTTCTCCTATAAGTCCTACAAGAACACCAGCAATTAAAGCCAATATACCTCTAACCCAATACTTACTACTTATAAATGCTACACAAGTCATAGCAAATATCAGAAATGTAAACATTTCTTTTGTTCCAAAAAATAAGACAATCTTTGTATAATACGGTAAAAATAAAAATACTAACAAGCCCCAAATGAGACCATTAACCCAACTTGTGCTAATAGCGGCGGATAATGCTCTGGCGGCTTCTCCTCTACGACTCATGGGAAATCCATCAATCATTGTCGCGGCGGCGCCTCCAGCACCAGGAATATTCATCACAACTCCGCAAAAACTGTCACCAATACTCGAAGTAACCACTACTGCTGTAGTGAATACAACCAACATATAAGGGTCTGTAAAATACCCTACAAATGCATATATGGCAATCAATCCCGTTGTGGCGCCTGCTACAGGAATTAATCCTACGAAAAACCCGTAGATTATTCCCAATAACAGCACTACGAAGTAATACTCCATGCGTTATTTTCCTTATTTAAATTATATGATTATTGACTATTCAGTCATTAAGACATGTCATTACGATTCCGTAATACATGATGTGAAATGCAGTTCTGCATTAGTTATATTTATGCAGATTTAGTTTTGCGTAATACGAAATAGAGTCTATTATTATCGTCTTGTCTTAAAGTTAATACCTCGCAATTGAGATAATTAGCCGCATTAGAGATAAAGACTGGGTCCCAGTCATAGAAATTTATCCAACGACTCTCTGCAGGTTTATGTTGTATTCCTGGATTTACTCTAAAATATAGAAGACCATTATCTTTTACCATGTTTACTACTGCTTGAAGTTCAGATAGTATCTTATCACTACTACCAAAATTGATACTACCTAGACAGATAGCAACATCATATTCGACATCTGGTTTGTAATCTAATGTATGAACACTAACGTCTGCTTTATCATTGTATGGGTCTATACCAACTAGATTTTTAATCTTTCCTTTGAACTCATTATAGCCACAACCTATATCGATTACATTCTTGGGATTCAGATTGTTCACTTCGTCAATGATTGCAAGCCCGCTATACTTGAATTTCTTTGTTTCTGGTTGCCAAATCTTACTAAAATATTTGCGAAGACAGGCTTTGTCTATTTGTTCACCTAAATCAGGCATACTACCATGACCGTTACTACTATAATCGATATTTTTTAAGTCAATATCAAAGATACCATTAATTACTTGACAAAAGGCATTTTTATCAGTTTTTAAAGCGGGATTGTGTTTGAGAATTCTGTCTAGTTCAGTTAAGATTTTTAGATTCATATTATTTCGATTTCTTTAAGTATATATTAGTATAACACAAACAATGATATTATGCAATACTAAACAATGATATTATGCAATACTTATGTTATGTTTAGTTGTGTTCGTTCTATGGCTTCAAATAATGCTTTGAAGTTTCCATGACCGAAGCCAGTGTTGCCTTTTCGTTGTATAATTTCAAAAAATACTGGACCTACCACTTCTTTGGTAAAAATTTGTAATAATATTCCATCTTCTTTATTACCATCAATTAAAATGCCTAACTCACGTAAGGCATCAATGTTTTCTTCATGATAATCAATTCTGTCATCAATCATGTCATAATATGTGTCTGGAGTATCTAAAAACTGTATGCCATTTGCTCTTAATTGTTTGACTGTTGAGTAGATATCATCTGTATGAAGTGCAATGTGTTGTACTCCTTCACCATTAAAATCTTTAAGATATTTTGCTATTTGACCTTTATCGTTCTTATCTTCGTTCAAAGGAATTGCCATATTTTCATTATGTGACATCATTGCTTTACTTATTAATCCTGTTTCTTTCCCATCAATGTTAAAATACATATCTTGATACATTCCAAACCAATCAGAATAGTTTTTTGCCCATACATCAACATTACCTATATGGCAATTATGTGTTATGTGGTCTATCTTATAAGGACCGTCAGTAGTAATCATTTCTTCACATACTGTTGAATCAGTAAAATGCAAAATGGCTCCATCTATACCTTCGCCAGTATGTCCCATCATCTGTGCTGGAATCATACCATTTTCAATACTTTCTTGATATGCTACTTCGGCATCATCAAAATGTAATCCTATACCTGAGACGCCTGATCCATGTTGTGTTACAAAATCGTGTCTTTGTATAGTAACAAAAAAGTATATATCATTTGCATTCCAAATGACATCTCCATTATAGTTTGTTCCGACTTTATGCAGTCCTAAATTACTAAACAATTCATCATAATATGAATGAGATTCTGCCGCCCATTGTAAATAACTGAATGCTTTAACGTTCATGTTTAGCCACAATTCTTTTTAAATTTAAACCATCCCAAAATGCTCTAACTCCATCTAGCATCTCAAGTCCTGATGAAATAAATGTATCTTCATCAAAATCATTACTACCAAAGTATAATTCTTCTAATTCATGCCATGTATGACTTGCGTGTTGTTCTTCAATTTTATCATGCCATACAAAAAATCCTAATTTTAACGGCGGAATTCTAAGTCCTTTTTCTAACTCTGAAGAAAGGTATATTCTATTCTTATTGCTTTCATTAAAGTTTTCTAAACCTTGTATTAGTTGTTTCCAAAATCCAGCGGCTGCCCAATTTTCTACTGCGAAACTGGCTCCTGCACCTACTACATTATCTTCAGAACCATATAAACGAATTAATTCATCACAAAAAAACAATGTAGCCGGTGATCCAAGTGAACGTTTTCCTATGTCATTGAATCCTAATCCTAAAGGTTCTGCAAACGAAAGTAACCATTCAAAATGAGCGAATTGAAATTTAAATTTACTACCTTCAATAGAACCTTCAATGCCACCATATTCTACATCTTTATCTATTTTCTGAGAATCTTTTTTAAAAGAAACACCAAGTTCATTCAACAAAATTTCTTTTGCATCATGCATTTCTTCTAATGAACCAGCATTGATAACTTTGTTAAGTTGTGCTATTGGAAATTGATTTGAAAAGACTGAGAATTGCTTAGTGAATTCAATTATGTCATATTTGGTTAATTTTTCGTCCGCAAACCACTTACAATATAAATTGTCTGTAATAACTGAATGTGTGAATAATTCGTTTTTTATTCTTTGTACAAAGGACTCAAATGCTTTTTGGTCCATAACCTCACCCCTTAATTTACTTATAACTATTTATTAAATATCAGCAACTTTTTGGCTTATTATCAACTCGTCTTTTAATCCTTCAATATACATTGTAATTCTATCACCCGGCTTCATATAAATCTCAGGTTCATCTAATACTGCGTTTCGTTCCATTAAACAACCAAACCCATCAGATATATCTGACGATGCTACTGTTCCAGAGCCAATTAACGTACCATCACTCAACTCTCTTGTTTTTGCGGCATATGATATTAATTCAGCAAAACTAAAAGTCATTCCAGCCGCTGTATCAATTTTGCCAATTTGTTTATCATTTAGTTCAATAATCATAGTTCCGTGTAATCGAGAATCTTTCCATGAACTAGAATATCTGTGCCATTTGCTAGGTGAAATACTACATTTACCAAGTGAACTATGAGGCTTACTTTGAAAGAACCCAAATCCTTTTGCTAATTCTCCTGGAATTAACTTGCGTAAACTTATATCGTTGATAATTGTTACATACTTAATATAACTATCAGCGTCTTCAACACTTACTCCTAACGGAACATTGTCAACAATTACACCTACTTCTGCTTCAAAATCAACTCCATACTCATATGGAAATGGATGTATGTCTTCATTCCATAACAAAAACTTATCACTTGCGCCTTGATACATTAAAGGGTCTACTTTAAAACTATCAGGCATTGTTGCACCACGAGCCGCACGAATTCTTGACATATGGTCAAGATACGCACTTCCGTCGCAAAATTGTGTTATGTTTATATTTTTTGTTTCTATCATTTTATTTCTCTATCAGGTCGTAACTCACGTGCTTCGTCATAGTGCCCCAATCTTACTAAATTATCCCATACCTCTTCTTCAATAGCATTAATTAACTCTGCTGAGTCTTTTAATAACTTTCGAGATTTAACCGCTCGACATTTTCCGTCTTTTAAAAAGATTTCATAGTAATGCATCAAATCTTTTATATTTGCGTCTAATTGTTTTGCTTTATCCACACTCATGTTAGTCTTGTAGTAATTTCTAGTCGTAACCCATTTGGATCGAAAAAATAAATGCTATAAATCCAATCATCATGATTAGTTGGACCAATTACATCAACGCCATTATCAATTAACTTTGTGTACCATGCTTCAACATCTTCTGATGCATCAACTTCAAATGCAAAATGAACAATCCAATCATCACAATCTGTAGTTACACCTTTGCCATCACCAACATCAAAAAAAGCAATATGGCTTTTATCTGCTAGTTCAAAGAAAATGTGTTTATATGGTGCATATTTGCCAGTGCTTGGAACATGGTCTTTTTCTATTTTATGAACGTATGGCAATCCCAATATACCTTCATAAAACGCAATCGTTTCATCTATGTTAGCACATTTCCATGCAAAATGATGTAATTTGTTTAATATGCTTAGTTTACTCATAGTGTTATTTATCTATGAGTAATTCACCTCATATGTTATTGCGAGATGTCGGGAAGGTTTGTCGGGTTGATGAACAATAATGTTTTCAACAGTCAAGTCTGGAATGTTTGATATCATTCTATCTAAGTTGAACTTATGTCCACTATTCTGAGGATTAACAAATGTATCATGGTCATCAAGATATGATGTAAAACCATTATCTTTAATTAGGTCATCTAATTCTTTGAAGTCACCGGGCGAATGATGAAAGTCACCTGCTATTATGCATTTTGTATGTTTAAGTTTGTTCAATAAAAATTTAACATCTTCTAGTGTGTCTTTACTTGTTATAGTACCGCCATCTTGTCTGTTGGGATAACATGGTAATACGCTACAAAGTATAATTCTGTCAACTCCTGTGCATATTGCTTTGGAACCTTGAAACTTCTCACCAGATTTTTTAACTATCTTAGCACTTGGCAAATCATATGATATACCTGACTTAAATGCTGATGTTTTAGATAATTTGGCTATACCAACATACAAAGAATTTGTCATTCCAGTTATACTTCTTTCTAAATGAATGTCATTTATTAAGAATAACTCATCTTCTATTGGTAATCGTTGTAACAGTGCGTAATCTACGTCCGTAATTACTTTAGAAAAATAATCACTGCCATGTGAAAAATCATCGGTGTTATATTGAAGTATGCGATGTCGCATATTGAATTATGACGTTGGTTCTAAAGATACTGATAACGGATAATTGCTAGCCCTACTCGCTTTCACAGTTTCTTCAATTTTTTGTTCTGCTATTTCTAAATTATACATACCAACAATTGCTTTTCCATCTGTGTGAATTTTATGGGCTAATTCAGCCGCAGTATCTTTATCGTGGTTGAATAAAGATATAAGTATATCAACAACAAAGTCGAACGGCGTTTTTTCATCATTGTGCATTACAACATAATACTGCTTAGGTTCGCCTATCGTTAATAACGAATGTCCCGACGTTTGTATTTTTTCTTGGTCTTTACTTTCAATCATTGTTATTCCCTCTCATATATCTAAGTATTTAGTCAAAAATGAAAAAAGAGAGACACATTTTGTATATCTCTCTTTCAATTATATCAGGAATCTTAGTTAATTTCAATATGTTTTGGCTTTTTTTCTTCAGGAACAATACGCTCTAATTGAATATAAAGCATACCATTTTCCATCTTGGCTTGTACCACCTCGACATATTCCGCTAGTTTCCAACTTCTTGTGAAACTGCGATTAGCAATACCCTTGTGAAGGTATTCGATTCCGTCATCATCAGTATCTGCCTCTTTCTTTTCGCCTGTAATACTAAGCGTGCCTTCAGTTACGTCAATTTTTAAATCTTCACGTATGAATCCAGCAAGGGCAAGCGTGATTTGATACTTATCATCACCGCTCTTTTCTACATTATATGGGGGATATCCTGCGTTATTGAACGATTGAAAGTCTTCGACCAATCGGTCAAATCCTAGCATTGTTCTGTGGAAGTCGGGCAGGGTTAGTGTTGTTACTCTTGTCATAATTATTCTCCTTATATTAAGCAAGTTTTTATTCTGAGACCCTTTCGGCATCTCATGTACACTAAGAACTATTTCTTAATATACATCTTTATTTAGCATTATAATCCGAGTTTTTCAGAAAATAACACTAAATTCTTTGCGGGACCGACTTTACAAGGTAGGTCACCATGTTCTTCTATATACTCTCTTAGTACTGCTTTGTACCAATTTTGCGAGTTATGTTGTGCTTGTTTGTTAAAATGTGCTATACCATGACTTGTTCCGTCCATGGTTAATAATGCCCTCGCACACTCTTTCTGTAAAGTTCTTATATCTAAATTATCAAGAATTTCACTGACCATTGTCTTTATACCTATATTATATCAAAATTCAAAAAGAAAGTCAAGCACTAATACAATCTTTTCTTGTGTATCTTATTCTTTGCCATCTCACGTTTTGTACGTTGTTTGGCAGCCGCTTTCATTTTCTTTCTTTTTTCAGTTGGTTTAATGTAAGCCTGACGTTCACGAACTTCTTGTACTGTTCCCGCATCTGAGCATTTTCTCTTCCAGAGTCTTAATGCTTTTTCAAAATTATCGTATTCTACTTCAACTGTTGTGCCTATAGACCTGTTATTGAATTTTGGTTTCTTTTGTTTGTATGGACTTTTAGCCATCTTTAAATAATACTCCGATTATTCTATTTCCGTTTAATGTTAAGTTTGAATCATACTTAAAATTCTTTAAATATGAATCGATTGCTTCTTTAAAATGTTTAAATACTTCGTCTCTGTTTGCATTTTCTCTTCCACGCATCTGTATTGTTATTTTTACTTTTGCTCCATTATCTAAAAACTCTTGTGCATGTTTCAGTTTTATGAGCAAGTCATGTTCGCCTATATTAGGTTTGAACTTTACTTCTTTTGTTTCTATTCTAGCCGCTCTGGCTTTTTTGGCCATTTCTTTTTCGTTTTTTTGTTGCTCGTATTTATATTTGCTTAACTCAATGATTTTAGCAACGGGAGGTTTTGCTTTCTCTACAATTAATACTAAGTCCAAACCTTGTGACCTAGCAAGTTTGAGTGCTTCATCTTTCGTCATTATTCCTAATGCAGTCTTATCTTTGTCTAATACTCGCAACGTATCAAATTTTATTTGATGATTACTGACGATACTATTTCTGTTTTTATCACTATTATAAAATTTACTCATTTATACCTTGTTCAATCTCCTTATTATCTTTATCCTTTTCTTCTCCATATACTAACATTGGTAGTTCAGATCCGTCATTAATAAAGTCTTTAGTGATAACAACTTTAACAAGTCCCTCTTTTGCTAATTTTGGAAGTGTGAATTGAATCTTTAGTAACGACTTTTCTATTACACTTCGTAGTCCTCTTGCTCCAGTAGTATCTTCATTTGCCACTTTTGCTATCGCACGTAAAGCCTCTTTGCCTATTTCTAATTCTACACCATCCAAAGAAAACAATTTCTGAAATTGTGCAACTATGTTATTTTTTGGTTCAATTAGAATTCTAACTAATTCTTCTTCAGTTAATTCGTCAAGTCCAACTATAATAGGAAATCTACCCATAAATTCTGGAATTAGTCCATATCTAAGAAAGTCTTGTGTTTTGATATTTTCTCTAACCGAACAACATTTTCCTTTTTTCACTACTGCACCAAAACCAATGCCAGGATTTGTGTTAACTCTGTTTTCTACAATCTTGTCAATACCAACAAATGCACCACCTACAATAAACAAGATTTTTCTAGTATCTACTTCAATCATCTCTTGATTTGGATGCTTACGTCCACCACCTGGCGGTACACGAACAACTGTTCCTTCAACGATTTTCAGTAATGCTTGTTGAACACCTTCACCTGAAACGTCTTTTGTAATCGATAAGTTTTCACCTTTCTTTGCTTTCTTATCAATCTCATCAATGTAGACAATACCACGTTCTGCTTTTTCAACATCAAAATCTGATTGAATAAGTAATCTCTGAACTACGTTCTCAACATCTTCACCAACATAACCACTTTCAGTTAATGTGGTTGCATCAATTTGAGCAAATGGCACATCAAGGAAGTTAGCAATAGTTTTACCTATTAACGTCTTACCAGTACCACTAGGTCCGAAACATAAAATATTAGATTTATCTAATTCAATATCAGTATCAGTAACGTTGATGCGTTTATAATGATTATATACTGCAACAGCAATGACTTCTTTTGCCTCATTCTGTCCAATAACATGACTATCCAAATACTCTTTAATTTCTTCTGGAGTAGTGGTTATATATTTGTGGTCATCCTTTTCTTCTGATTTTATTTCATGAATAATATCATGACATAAATCAATACACTCGTTACAAATATAATTGTTTGGTCCCGCAATTAATGTTTTGATTTCATTTTTGGGTTTCCCACAAAATGAACATTTAAATTCTTTATTATCTGCCAATCTGCACCTTTATTTAGTATTATCTATATCGTCTACATCATCTAACCAGCCATCACCTCTGACTGCTTGAGTATTTATCTCTCTTTCAACTTCTTTTTTAACTTCTTCAATTTCCTCTGGAGACATATCTTCAACTTCGGCTTCAATCACAACTTCTTCTTTCTCTTCAATCACAACTTCTTCTTTCTCTTCAATCACAACTTCTTCCGTTTCGTCCTCATCTTCTACAGGCGAAGGCTCTTCAATTACTTCTTTAGTAATATTATCTCTTATTTTGGGTGAAATGTCAAGTGGTTTTGTTACTTTTTTTTTAAAAGAACTTTTTCGACTGATTCTTCTTGGCGATTACCATTATTCCTGTGCATATAACTATAATTGGCGGCAATTAACAATAATACTGCTAATGGGTCAAATACGAAAATGAATACAATGATAAGCCACCTTACTGCTTGGTCAATTGTACTAGGTTCTGTATTACCATACACCATTTCTGCCATGTATTTAATAGGACCAATCTCTGTTGCTATTTGTCTGATTTCACGTTCTAATTCAAACTTCTGGTCCATCAATCCATCAATAGTAATTTCATTAGTGCCAATTGTTACTTGTAATTCATCAATAACTTCTGAATTGTCAATTTGTGATACATTCAGTAATTCATTTCTTAATCGGTCAAGAATGATTAAAGAACCTTGAACTTCTCTATCTGCTTTTTCTCGTAGTCTTTTAATTTCTTCTCTAGCAGAAGATATTATAGATGATTCTATTCCTCTTGCCTGTTCGATAGTTACTAATAAATCCATTTTACGTTCGTTGACAGATAGCGTATCTCTTCCTCTCAACTTCGTTACTATGTTGCTAAGTCTAATGCGTTCTAGTTTATACTGTCTTTCGAAGTCCTTTCGAACGTCTGCAATCTTTGTTCCTAGATTTGATATGTTTTGAGCCTGTTCAGTATTCCATTCTTTTAAAACTTCTGCATTTCTCCAGTATCCCCAAGGAATACCGACAACTGCTTGTGCTTTTTTAATATCTGCTTGTTCGCCAGATTTAGACATTTCTTTAAATGTTGCTATATCTGATTTGATTTTATCAATCTGGTCTTGAAATGGTTTTACTGCGTAATCATAACTAGTTGTATCTTTACCAACATTAAGAATGTCTGCTTCATATTTCTTAGCCTGTTCTTCAAGTTTAACAAGTTCGTTGTCTAAACTATCTAACTGATTTATATATGGAGCAATTCTATCATCGTCTTTCGTTCTTTCATTAGTAATGATTGAATTCTGTTCATCGATTGAAGGTTGAATTCTAACCATAACGTTGTCCATTCGTAATTCTTCTGTATCGATTTGTCCTTGTACTTGTGAGGTGTCTACTTCACTTTCAGTATCTAATTTTGTTATCTTTTCTTCAAGGCGAAGAGTTGAGTTCTCATGTCGTGATATGTCCTGAACTATGCGTTCAATACGAGCAGTGTTTTCTTCACTGTCAGCCGCTTGTTCTAAATGTGCTTTTGATAGATATCCAAATATACCCATTGAAGTAATAAGCATTAAGATTATCACGGCAACAGTAAGATAGGATTTTAAGAAAAATGGGGCAGTTTTCCAATTATGATATACCCATGAAGCCGAAACAAGTTTACCAACTTCTAATGCCACTGCCATAATGGCAATGGAAATCGCTGATGCAGTGAAAATGGCCATAAGGCCATAAATTGAAAACCAGGCGGCGATTGCCGCGATTGAAATAGCACTTACAAATATTATTATCGGAAATAACATAATAACACTCCTCCTCTTTAATGTAATAAAAAGCCTCTAAAAAGAGGCCTTGTATCTCTCATACTGTATTTATGAGATATTATAGTGAAATTGTGTTCTCAGTTATACTTAATCTAGTGATAACGTCATTGTTACTGGAATAATTGCTCCGACATTATACGGTCTTAAAGTTTTATCAGTTAAAATAAAATTATCAAACCCATCACCTAATGATATTGAAACAGTTGTTTCATATCCAATTACTATTGGAACTAGTCTTCGTACATATGTTATTTCACATTCTTCTATTTCTCTATACCCGACTATTTCTTTTTTACCATTCTCGCCCACTTTAGCACCTATGATAGCGCCTATGATAGTAGCGGCATCTTTGCCGTCACCTTTACCTACTTTACTTCCCAGAATACCACCAATAATAGCACCCGCAATTGCATCTGCGGTTGTACCTTGAGTTTGGCTATATACTGGAACTGTTTTTATATGGCAAGACTTCTGTGGAACTTCTCTTACTACATCGTGCATAATAGCAGTACTTGATAAAACTATACCATCTATTGCAACACTTGTGTTTGCTGACACACTTGTAGCAAACAAACTAACTGTTAACACTGTTATTGTTAAGATATATTTAAACATTATTACTCCTTTAGTTGTGGATTCTTATATATTATAGCATAAATTGACAAATTGTCAAGTTTTTGTCTCTTTTTTGATAAAAACACGATATTAGTCGTATTTGTCAAGTAATTCTGTCTTATCTTTGGTATATTCCTTTTTAGGATTCCAATCATCAGCATCTGCTGGTGCATCTATCTGCTCAACAATCACTGGCCACACTTTAGCCCACTTTGTATTAATATCGAGCAATCGTTGGGTAAATTTAGGATTATTATCGGCAATTATAGCATCTGCTGGACATTCCGGTTCACATACCCCACAATCAATACATTCATCTGGGTCTATTACTAGAAAATCTGGACCTTCGTAGAAACAATCTACTGGACATACTTCTACGCAGTCAGTATACTTACATTTAATACAATCTTGTGTTACTACGTATGCCATCTAATCCTCTTCTAAGTATTTACCAGTTTTCTTTGCTTCTTTTTTCCTATCCTTCTCTACCCTACTTTTAAATAGCGGTGTTCGAACGGCCTTTGCGAAAGGATTACTTCTTTTATTTTTTTTATTTTTTCTATTTCTTTTCATAATTCTCACATAACAAATAACGCCAATATAGTCTATATTATAACACAATTGGCGTTTTTGTCAAGATTTTGAGAATTAGTATTAACCTTTAGTTAAAACTTGATAACCACCATAAGCGATAGCGGCATAGGCGGCGTATGAAATCCATCCACCTAGAAATAGTATAATCAAACCCACAGCAACTAATCCTAGTCCACCATGAGATGCTTTCTCTTTCATTCTATCTATAAAATAATCCATTTTGTATCTCCTTTATTGTGTGGTTTTACTTGCCCACGTTATATTAAGCATCAACTGACACCTATATAGTATCTATTATAATACATATTGACATCAATGTCAATGCTTAAAACTCTAATTGTCGTATTTCTC
>Ga0207991_1000230_pt1 | contig 39618 bp, 42 predicted proteins | sample ETN07SmetaG_FD_185786 | JGI IMG/M metagenome (GOLD analysis project Ga0207991, IMG submission 185786) | Marine microbial and viral communities from oxygen minimum zone, Eastern Pacific Ocean - ETNP2014F14-07SV275 (SPAdes) (version 2) | ecosystem: Environmental > Aquatic > Marine > Oceanic ...
TCAGTAAAGTAGTTAACTGCTTTCGTCCCGCAGTTTCGAAAAATTTAGCTGGACCACCCAAGAAAATACCCTCTTCTTCGAGTCTAATGGCACGTTCGATCAGCGTTTCCATGAGCATCTCCAGAAATTAAGATTTAAAAATATAATTTTTCTCCGAAACAAAATATTTAACCTTTTTTCATTTAATTTTCAAATGCCACAAGGATTTCTGGCCCCTCCGATTAGTTAATAATCCTATTTCCAAATCAACCCATGCTGCCTTAACATACAATCATTCATCACAACCAGAAGTCCTGCCTCTTTTGCTTTTTGGGCCGCTTTTTCATGAATTACATGGTCTTGCATCCAGATGGCTTTGGCACCTATAGAAATACCTGATTCAACAATGGGTGGTACGAATTCTGAGCGACGAAAAATAACAACAATATCCACTTTTACAGAGATGGATTCCAGGTTGGGATAGCAGCTCATGCCGGCGATTTCTTTATGCCCCGGATTTACAGGAATAATGGTGTAACCCTTTTCTTTTAGATACATAGCGACATAATGGCTGGGGCGTTCCGGTTTGGGGGACATCCCAACAACAGCGATAATTTTTAATTCGAAGATTTGATTTATGGTATCAAGCTTTTTCATGGGAAGTGTTTACGTGTTCATGTGTTCATGTGTTCATGTGTTCATGTGTTCATGTTGAATTTACCCTAACACACGAACACTTTTAACACTCAAACACTCAAACACTTTTATTTAGATCGAAAAAAGTTTTTAAGCACATAAGAAATTATTTTTGGATTTTCTTTGAGTCGTCGGACGGAATAGTCAAACCAGTCCGGACCGTAGGGAACATAAACACGAACTTTATACCCCGCTTCAAGAAGCGCTTCCAATCGTCCTTCCATGGGTACGCCGTATAATACCTGGAATTCGAAAAGGTCTTTTGAAATATTTTCTGATTCGATCCAACCCAATAATTGATCAATGAGATCCTGATCATGTGTTGCAAATCCCGAGTAAGCTCCACGAGTTGCCATGGTTTTTGCCAGGTTTAAATAATTATCATTGATCTCTTCACGATCTTGAAATGCGATAGATTCAGATTCCTTGTAAATGCCTTTACATATTCGGGAATTGAATTGGCAAATGGCCAAATGATTGATATCATCCAAACTGCGGTGTAAATAAGATTGAATCACCACACCCACATTATTGTAAATCGTTTTGCAGTGCTGATAGATTTCAAAGGTTTGGTCTGTGAAAGGGGAATTTTCCATATCGATGCGCAGAAAATTGCCATACTCTTTTGCTTTATAAACAAGGGTTGTGAAGTTCGCCATTGCTTCTGCCAAAGAAATATCCAATCCAATATGGGTTGGTTTGATGGAAATATTACACGCCAATGATTCATGAGCGATCCGATCGTAGAGATGGCAATACTGAGTTGTGATATCCAGAGCTTTCTCTTTTGTCATAACATGTTCACCTAGTATATCGACAGTTGCTGAGAATCCCTTATGGTTTAAGGAACGGATGTGGTGGACAGCATCATCTTCTGTTTTTCCTGCAACATAAGGCCGGGCGAATGGCTTGGCAAACCACTTTGGTAAAATTGGCAAGGTGGAAGTGATTAAGGAATTAAAAAGCGACATATAAAAAATTAGATGAATTTATCTAAGTGAAACAATTGTAAAACATAAATATTTGAAACATCATAAAGTTTAGAATCAGGTACAAGCTTAATTATATAAACTCATAACTACGTTTTGTGGATCTCACCTGCTTAAATCATCCATTTTAATTTATAATTTCTAACAATATTCATATAAAATTTCATCAATTTATTCATGACATTTAGTTTGACTCACCAAAATTCTACGGACTAAATTTCGTGTCTGAATTCCCCACTAAAATAAAGTTTATGTATAGAGATTTTGGAACCGTTCTTGTAGCAGCAATACTAGGAATTGTCATGGTGGCAGTGCCCCTGATTGTTCAATGGTTAATTGCTCCTTCTAAGAAATCAAAAGAAAAGTTAGAAACCTACGAATGTGGTGAAGAGTCGGAAGGCTCTGCATGGCTCCAGTTCAATATTCGATTTTATGTCATTGCATTAATCTTTCTTATTTTTGATGTTGAAGTTGTTTTTCTATTCCCTTGGGCAGTTGTATTTAAAGATTTGGGCCTTCTTGCTATGGTTGAGATGGGCATATTCCTTGTCATATTAACAGTTGGCTTAGCTTATGTTTGGGTTAAATCAGATCTGGACTGGGTGAAACGAAAAGTAAAATATGCAGCCGGTCGTTATGACCGAATTCAATTAAAGGAAAATGATTAATGGGAATCCTAGAAAATAGATTTCAAGATAATGTTGTAGTTGCAAAATTAGATAAATTGATTGGTTGGGCTAGGTCAACATCACCATGGTACTTCCAATTCGGATTAGCTTGTTGCGCTATTGAAATGATGGCTGCTGCAGCCAGTCGTCATGATTTGGAACGGTTAGGGATGATGCCCCGATCATCGCCCCGCCAGGCAGATGTAATGATTGTTGCCGGCACTGTGACCATGAAAATGGCACTTCGAGTGAAAAAATTATACGAACAAATGGCTGATCCAAAATATGTTATTGCCATGGGTTCCTGTGCCACAAGTGGGGGGCCCTATTGGCAACATGGTTATCATGTGTTAAAAGGTGTTGATATTGTTGTACCAGTAGATGTCTATGTTCCTGGTTGCCCACCACGTCCGGAAGCATTGATCGAAGGTCTTCTTAAACTCCAAGAGAAGATTCTTGATGAGCGTCCTTTGACACGGAAGATGGCATGAGCCCAGATCAAGAGAAGTTAATCGCTGAGTTGGTCGAAAAAGGTCTGTCCGGCGATATGGATCCGATTAATGCCATTGAAGATCGTGTCCTTCGTTCCAAAGCAAAATCAGCGTTAGCAAAAGCCAAACGGGCTTCGAAAGCAGAAGCTGCTTCTGCACCGGTAGAAGAAAAGTCCACCGAAGAAAATGATACAGACACAACACCCTCCGACCATCCCAACCAAAAATTTGGGAAAATGATTCATAATAAATTTCCAAATTCATTGGACGCTGAATTAAATGATACTCATATTCAGCTTAAACCGGATGATTGGTTTGAAATAGCATCGTGGTTGAAATCTGAACCAAGTCTTCACTTTGATTCTCTACAATGTCATACGGGAATGGACGTGGGCGAAAATATGTTAGAAGCGAGATACAATCTTCATTCCATGACACATGACCACAAAATTGAAATCCGAATTGCTGTATCCCGGGATAAAGCCAACATTCCATCCATTGAACAAATCTGGAGAATTGGTGATTGGTTTGAGCGAGAAACCTATGATATGTTTGGAATATTTTTTGATGGGCATCGTGATCATAGAAGGATGTTATTACCGGAGGACTGGGAAGGATATCCCTTAAGAAAAGATTATGTAGTTCAAGAAACATACCATGGTATTATAATACCTAAAGTGAAGGAAGGATGGGAGTAATACACGGCGAAGAAATGGTCCTAAATATCGGGCCACAGCATCCTAGCACTCATGGAGTCTTGCGTTTAAAAGTAAAAACGGATGGCGAAATTATTTCTGAAATAACTCCGGTCATCGGTTACTTGCATCGATGTTTCGAAAAGCATTGCGAAAATATGACTTATGATCAGGTTATTCCTTATACGGATCGGTGTGATTATCTTGCTGCCATGGCGAATAATTTTGGATACGTGGTTGCCGTCGAAGAATTGATGGAATTGAAAGTTCCAGAAAAGGTGGAATATATTCGTGTAATCATGGCTGAATTTCAAAGAATCGCGAGTCACTTATTGGCTTTAGGAGTTTATGGGTTAGATATTGGTGCTTTTACTCCTTTTCTATTTATGCTTCGTGATCGAGAGAGAATTCTCGATATGTTCGAAATGACATGTGGTGCACGACTCCTTTATAATTATATGTGGATCGGAGGTGTAAGTCATGATTTGCCCAAAGGATTTGTAGAAACTGCATTCCAATTTTTGGATTATTTTGAACCACAAATTGAAGAATACAATGAATTACTGACATATAATAAAATATTTATTGAACGGACTGCAGATATTGGGGTATTGCCACCAGATGTTGCCATTAGCTATGGGGTTTCCGGTCCCAACCTTCGGGCATCTGGTGTTAAATGGGATCTAAGAAGAAATGCACCCTATTCAATTTATAATAAATTTGAATTTGATGTTTGTATAGGTGAGGGTGGAAAAGGAACCCTGGGTGACTGTTGGGATCGATATTATGTTCGTATGTTGGAAGTGAAGGAAAGTGTAAAAATTCTTCGTCAAGCTTTAGCTCAAATACCAAAAGAAGGTGATGTACATCAAGCGCTCCCGAAAAAAATTCGTCCACCAAAGGGCTCCATTTATAGTCGGACAGAAACGCCAAGGGGCGACCTTGGATTTTATATTGTAAGCGATGGATCACCCATCCCAACTCGAGTCAAAATGAGATCCCCTGCTTTTACTGCTCTTTCAGTATTGGGTGAATTAGCCGGTGGATGGATGATGTCAGATGTGATTTCCATCTTGGGAAGTCTGGATATTGTTTTGGGAGAAATTGATAGATGACGGTTGATACTTTATTCTCTTGGTTAGGGAGTTTGATTCCTGCGATGGAGGGGAGTGGAACATTATTGGTCATCGCTATACTGATACCATGTTTAGTCCTTTTTCTCGTTGTAGCTGTTAATGCTATTGTAATGGTTTATGCAGAACGGAAAGTGGCTGCATTCATGCAGGATCGTTTAGGTCCCATGGGGCAAGGAGTAGGGCTTCACGCTGGAAAGTGGGGTGTCCTTCAAACAGTGGCCGATGCATTGAAATTGCTATCGAAAGAAGATATAATTCCTGAAAAAGCAGATAAATTTTTATTTATTCTTGCGCCTTTTGTGATTTTTATTGGTGCCTTTGTTGCCATTATCGCTGTACCATTTGGTGAAACAGTCATTGTAGCCGATTTTAATATTGGTATTTTTTATATTTTAGGTGTTGGGTCCTTAGGGGTGATTGGATTGATTCTTGCTGGATGGTCATCTAATAATAAATGGTCACTTTACGGCGGAATGCGTTCTGCAGCACAAATAGTGAGCTATGAGATTCCAGCAGGGTTATCAATTATTGTTGTTATTATGCTCACTAGTACTTTGAGTATGCAAGGTATCATTGAATATCAATCTGGAGGTATGGGGAATTGGATTATTTTTGCAAACCCATTTACTTTTATTGCATTTTTTATTTTTTTCATTAGTATTCTAGCTGAAACCAACCGAACACCATTTGATATTCCGGAAGCTGAATCAGAATTAGTTGGTGGGTTTCATACCGAATATTCAGGGATGAGATGGTCTTTCTTTTTCTTAAGTGAATATGCAAATATGCTTGTGGTTTCAGCGGTTGCAGCCACGGGATTTCTCGGTGGGTGGCACAGTCCATTTCCTGGTTATTTTGATTCCAATGGTTGGAGTGTATTTTGGATGCTCAGTAAAATAGTGTTCTTAATCTTTATTATGATGTGGTTTAGATGGACCTTTCCTCGACTTCGAGTAGATCAGTTGATGAACATATGTTGGAAGGTCTTATTACCCATCAGTTTAATTAATATTTTTGGTGTCGGATTCTGGACGCTCATATTCGGATAAAAAATGGCGAAATACTTTAGAGATATTTGGGAATCCATTTCAACAATGTTGACAGGGTTACGTATTACTTGGATGCACATGGTTCGTATTCGTCGCAATAATGTAACTCTACAATATCCTGAAGAAAAATGGCCAAGACCTGAACGTAATATTGGATTTGACCACAGTAATTATAATGTGATTCGTACTCGACTTCATATGGACATCGATGATTGCATTGGTTGCTTAAAGTGTGAACGTGTTTGCCCGGTACAATGTATCAAAATTGTAACGGAAAAAGCACCTACTCGGGGAGAAGATATCCAGGATATCGGGCATATTGGTGTAACAGCCAATGGTTCACGAAAAGCCTTGGTTGTAACCCGGTTTGATATTGATATGACTGAATGTTGTTATTGCAATCTGTGTACTTACCCATGTCCTGAAGAATGTATTTATATGACAGGTGGTCCGAATGCGCATAAACATCCGATTGATTATGAATTTTCTGAATTTGATCGAAGTGACCTCATATATAGGTTTGCGAAGAAAGGTACAAAGGAAGGAATGCAAGAAATTCTAGATTCAAAAGGAGTCGAAGGATAATGACTGAATTTACCTTTTGGGTCATTATTACTTTAACAATTATATCTGCTGGGACGGTTGTTTTAAGCAATCAATTGATTTATTCTGCTATGGCTCTTTTGTCTACCTTGTTTGGCGTAGCTGGGATTTACGTATTTCTGTGGGCAGATTTTATTGCCGGTGTTCAGGTTCTTGTATATATCGGTGGAATATTAATCTTAATTATCTTCGGAATTATGTTAACAAATCGAATATCATCCGTAAGACTTTCTCAAACCAATGTTCAACAAGGTGTGGGGGGTGCAGTTGCAATATGGCTTTGTATTTTAATGAGTTTAGTTATATCTAAAACCCCATGGTTTCAAGCAGATGCAAGTGAACCTGTAGGAACTGTAGCAGAAGTAGGTACACTTCTTCTTACAAAATATTTATTACCCTTTGAAGCTATCTCACTTTTATTGCTGGGTGCATTGATTGGTGCTGCAGTTCTTTCAAGGAAAGAAAATTAATGAATGATTTAAATACCTATTTGCTAGTTGCAGCCATTCTTTTTTCGTTTGGCGTATTTGGTGTAATGACTCGAAGAAACGGAATAGCTGTCCTTATGGGTGTAGAATTAATTCTTAATGCAGCAAATATCAATTTTGTAGCGTTTTCTCGATTTGGAGGTATGAATTTTGATGGGCATATCTTTGCTCTCCTTGTGATTGTACTTGCTGCCGCAGAAGCAGCTGTAGCGTTGGCAATAATTATTAATATCTATAACAATATGAATACTATTAATATTGACGAAGCATCATCTATGAAAGAATAATGGACAATATTTTTATTAATTATTCTCTTTTCATCCTTTTTCTGCCTTTGGCGGCATTTGTGATCCAAATCTTTTTCGGGAAAAAATTACCTCGTCAAGGTGATTGGGTTTCAATTGGTGCAATCTCAATCACATTGATATTGGCTATTGCCATGTTTGTAGGAATGTTATTGGATTATAATCCGGATTTCAGACAGGAAGCATCATTTACTTGGCTGGATATGGGCGCTTTCTCAATTCAATTGGGCTTCCTCGTAGACAACATCACTATTATAATGCTTTTGGTGGTTGCGCTCATTTCTACATGTACACATGTATTTTCCTTAAAATATTTAAAAGGCGATATTCGGTATTCTCGATATTTTGCTTACCTCGGATTATTTACATTTTCCATGAATGGAATTGTGTTGGCCAATAACCTTATATCTATGTATATGTCTTGGGAATTAGTTGGTGTTAGCTCTTATCTTTTGATTGGACATTGGTTTGAAAAAGAATCTGCAGCAAATGCTGCAAAAAAAGCATTTTTAACCAATCGTGTTGGTGATATAGGATTTTTTATTGGAATAATGTTGATTTATACCGCGATTGGTTCTTTCACATTTACAGACATTTTTGAAGGTGTCGCTGGTGGAGTCCTTGCCGGGACCACACTCACATTGGCAGGCGTTGGTTTGTTTTTGGGTGCCATGGGAAAATCATCTCAATTTCCACTCCATATTTGGTTACCAGATGCTATGGAAGGCCCAACTCCAGTTTCGGCTCTAATGCACGCAGCCACCATGGTTGCAGCGGGAGTCTATTTAACAATTCGTATCTTTCCAATACTCTCGCCAGATGCACTGCTTGTTGTGGCTTATGTGGGTGGATTTACAGCCCTGTTTGCAGCCACTATCGCCATTACCCAAAATGATATTAAAAAAGTTTTAGCCTATTCAACAGTGAGTCAATTAGGTTACATGATTTTAGCTGTAGGAACGGGAGTTTATACTGCAGCATTTTTTCATCTGTTAACACATGCTATGTTTAAGGCGAATTTATTTTACGGTTCAGGTTCTGTGATCCATTCTATGCATCACGCACTCCATGAAAAAAACGATCATGAGACGGATGCGCAAGATATGCGCAACATGGGTGGATTTAAGGAAAAAATGCCCATTACTTATTGGTCTATGTTAGCAAGTACTTTGGCGATTGCAGGCGTTCCATTGTTTTCTGGTTTCCTTTCAAAAGATGCAATTCTTGCAGGATCTTTATCATTTGCCCAGCATCACCCGGAACATTTTTTACTCCCTGTTTTCGGTTTTGGAGCTGCAGCAATTACAGCTTTTTATATGTTTCGTATGATGTTCATGACCTTCCATGGTAAACCCAAAATGCCAGAACTAATTGATGATATTCATGAATCACCAAAAGAAATGGCCGGACCATTAGTTTTACTCGGGACTTTAAGTGTTGCGATTTGGTACACGTTACCCCATTTAAATCCAATTTCAACGCACGGAAGTTGGTTTACAACTCTTGTGCATCCCGTCACTGCCGTTGTTCCAGGGAACCTCACTGCCCATGCAATCGAAGAAGGGGCACATCACGCTCATAATTTAGCCATGGGTATTTCAATAGGTGTAGCGGCGTTGGGTATCGGGTTGGCTGTTCTTATGTATTTGAAGAATATTATTTCTCCAGAAACATGGGGCAAGCGCGCAGGATTCATGTACGATTGGAGTTTGAATAAATATTATTTTGACGAGAATTATGATAAATATTTATATCAACCTACTTTACGTTTAGCTAAAAAAATTGCCTGGATAGATTGGGAATTATATGATAAGTATTTTATCAATGGGTTTGGTCATGTTACAAATTGGGCAAGCCGTGTTACCGGGAAATTTGATTACAATATTATTGACCAATTCTTAGTTGATGGTGTTGGTAGAATCGCCGATAATCTTGGATTTATGCTTAAAAAAATCCAGACCGGTAAACTTCAAAATTATTTGCTGTATGTTACAGCAGGGGTAATCATTTTAATGATTATTCAGTCGTTTTAACTCAAATGTGTGAGTAGAGGAGAGAATGGAAAATATTCTCAGTTGGCTAATATGGATGCCCGTCATTGGGATTGGCATTATTGCATTTATACCGCGAGATAAAAATGATTTAATTAAAATCATCGCAGCGGTTACAACCGGATTGCAATTCCTTTTAACCTTAGTTCTCTGGCAAAATTATGATGCCGGAAATGGAGGAATGCAATTCATGGAAAGAGCGACATGGATTCCGTCTTTCAATATTACCTATATTTTGGGTGTAGATGGATTGAGTCTGCCTATGGTAATATTGACAGCGCTCCTATGTTTCATTGGCATATTTGTCAGTTGGAATATCAATAAGGCCGTGAAAGGATATTTTGCTTTATTCCTTTTATTGGATACTGGAATTATTGGTGTCTTCTTATCCATGGATTTTTTCTTATTCTATATTTTTTGGGAAGTCATGTTGCTTCCTATGTATTTCCTCATTGGAATGTGGGGTGGCCCCCAGAGAGAATACGCTGCGATAAAGTTCTTTCTATATACTTTATTCGGTTCTGTATTAATGTTGATTGGAATTCTGGGTTTATACTTTTCATGTGGAAACACCTTTGATATCCAGGTTCTTATGGAAGTTGCACCTGATGCTCTCCGAGGATTAACCTGGTGGGGTATGAGCGCTATAAAGGTTATCTGGGTTCTTTTGTTTGTTGGGTTTGCGATAAAAGTTCCCGTCTTTCCATTCCATACTTGGCTACCACTTGCTCACGTTGAAGCGCCTACTGCAATATCTGTAATACTTGCAGGAATTCTTTTAAAACTGGGTGTTTATGGAATTCTGAGAATTAATTATGGATTAATGCCGGATGGGGTATATTGGTTCTCTGGGGCCTTAGCAGCCCTTGGGCTAGTAAATGTGATTTGGGGTGGACTCTGTGCCTTGGCACAAACAGATTTGAAAAAACTTGTAGCTTATTCTAGTATAAATCATATGGGATATACCTTAATTGGTATGGCAGCTATAATTGCAGCAGGTGAAGCGAATGGTTTAAATCTTAAAGCAGCACAAGCTGGATTGGGTGGTGCGGTATTTCAAATGTTTAATCATGGTACAATTTCTGCAATGCTCTTTATTTTGGTGGGTGTAATCTATGATCGTGCTCACCATCGAGATATTGAAGGTTTTGGCGGTTTGGCAGCCCAAATGCCCATCTATACCGGAATAACAGCCGTGGCTTTTTTCGCAGGACTTGGACTCCCTGGATTTTCAGGATTCATTAGCGAGGCCATGTGTTTCATAGGTGCTTTCCCAGTCTATAAGGGAATTGTCATTGCATCTACTTTAGGAATTCTATTAAATGCAGCCTACTTCCTGTGGGCATTCCAACGGATCTTCTTCGGAGAACTCAATGAGAAATATACGGACCTACCTGAAATCAATCGTTTAGAACTTTTTACAGTAGTCCCCTTATTGTTAATTACACTTTTCTTCGGAATTTATCCTGCACCGTTCTTAGATTTAATCTCCAGTACAATGGACGTGATTATTAACCATGTAGTTTCTTTGGCAACATTAGCCAGTATGTAAGGTATTTGAATGACTAATCTTCAAAGTTTGTCATATTACTATCCGGAATTAATTCTATCTGGGGTAATTCTTGGTGCAATTATCTATGATTTACTGATAGATAAATCAAAATCGGGAAATGTAGGGTGGTTTCTTATTGCAGGTTTAATGGCTGTGGCAGGTGCAATATGTCTGCAAGATGATACGGTAACAACTTTGTTTACAAATGCAATCGTCTTGGACCCATTTGCTTCATTTTTCAAACTACTTATTGTCTTAGCTACAATTTTGGTATCTGTTGTAAGTCTTCAGTCTGGTGAATTGTCAGAATATCGAAAAGGTGAATATTTTACTTTACTTGGAATCATTGTATTTGGATTATTTCTCATGGTTTCTACCGTGGATCTAATCATGGTTTATTTGTCCATAGAGATCGTGTCTATAATGTCCTTTGTTCTGGCTGGATATTTAAAACAAAATACCCGTTCCAATGAAGCAGGATTAAAATACGTGGTTTATGGGGCATTCTCATCGGGTATCATGTTGTTTGGATTGAGTTACATTTATGGATTAACCGGAAGCACAAATTATTTTGAAATTCAACACGCGATTGCAAATTTAGATGCTTCAGCAAATACTGCACTAATTATGGCAACCATTATGATGTTAGTAGGGTTTGGCTATAAAGTATCTGCGGTGCCATTTCATTTTTGGACACCTGATGTATATGAGGGAGCTCCCACAACTATTACTGCGTTTTTATCTATAGCGCCTAAAGCAGGTGCATTTGCAATGATGATTCGTTTCTTTAACCAGGTTTTGGCAGACGGCGGAGCCATGGGTGGATTGGATGCTTCGTCGCTTGAATCATTGCCCTGGGCAAACATTATGAGTCTCTTGGCTGTGATTACCATGACTCTTGGAAATATTGTCGCCATCCAGCAAAATAATATTAAACGAATGTTAGCCTACTCCAGTATAGCCCATGCAGGATATATGTTGTTAGCCATGCCGGTCATGTCCGGCGATAGTATATATGCAATAATGATCTATTTGGTCATGTATTTATTCATGAATTTGGGTGCATTTTTTGTTGTTATAGCTGTGAAAAATAAAACGGGTGGCGAAACATTTGATGATTATAAAGGTTTGGGTTGGGAAATGCCTATGATTGGTGTGGCTATGACTATTTTTATGGTATCACTTACAGGATTACCACCTACAGCAGGATTCATTGGAAAATTTTATATTTTTGCATCACTTATTAAGGGTGGTGGACAATTTTATTGGCTTGTTTTGATTGGGGGAATAAATAGTGTGGTATCACTGTATTATTATTTAAGAGTCGTAAAAGTTATGTTTTTTGAAGGGGAAAGAAGTGAAACCATTCTTCAGCCACCCACTATTATGGCTGTCATGATTTTAGCAACTGCCATCCCAACGGTTATCCTGGGAATCTATTGGACACCTGTAGCAGATTGGGTCCAAAATTCCCTGACCTTTTTCATTCAAACACTTTAATAATTATTTAAAACGTAATTATGTAACGGGACTTATTTACGTTTTACATAATTACATATTTAGTTAAAGCATGAACCATATCGTTATAAATAAAGGACACAATATCCGGATCAATGGTATTCCTGCAAAGGATGTTATATCCATTCCCGGTTCAGGAACGGTTGCCATTTCTCCCAGAACATTTCGGGGTGTTAAACCCAAACTTTTGGTGGATGAAGGAGACAATGTCCAGATCGGCTCACCCTTATTTTTTGATAAAACCAAACCGGAGGTCAAATGGGCTTCCCCGGCTAACGGGACAGTTAAAACAATTCAATTTGGCGCACGACGGGTCATTGAAAAAATTGAAATAACAGTGGAAGGGACCAATGCAATTTCAGGACAAACCTTTTCACTCGAACAATTAGAATCGGCAGATCGGACCACAATTCTTACCCGAATTTTAGTAGCGAATCTTTTCCCCCTAATTCGCCAGCGTCCTTTCAATAAAGTAGCGAATCCAAAAGATTCACCGCGGGATATTTTTATTTCAGCCGTGAATACGGCGCCCTTGTCCGTTGATCTTGATCCTGTAATTGAATCTGAAAAGGAGGCCTTCCAGTCCGGGATAACAGCTTTATCAAAACTGACGGACGGAAGTGTTGTGGTTACATCCAGGAAAGCAATGGAACTCCAGAACGCTGAAGTCCAGACCATTTCGGGTCCCCATCCAGCAGGAAATGTTGGCATTCAGATCCACCACTCAAAACCCATCAAACCAAGTGAAATAGTTTGGACGGTAAATACACAACACGTTATTACTCTTGGAAAACTATTTTTAAACGGTTCTTACAGCCCGGATATTTTTGTATCAATTGGTGGTCCCGGTGCCTCTAATCCACAAACCGTTTCTGCAAAAGTGGGTGCTAGTATTGGATCTATTATTTCAAATCAAGAAATGGAAAATCCCATTAGATTAGTTTCTGGAGATGTATTAACTGGAAAAACAGTTGAAAAAGATAATTTCCTGGGATTTTATGATTCCGCTGTAGCACTTATTCCAGATACGGTTGGTAGGCCCTTCATGGGTATGTTGGCACTCGGAAGTAATGATTCCAAATATAGCCTTACCAGTACTTTTATGTCATTCGGAGAAAAACTATTTAATTTTAATACAGCTCAAAATGGGGAAGAAAGAGCTATCGTACCCATTGGAGCATGGGAAAAAGTCCTCCCCATGGATATATATCCCAATGAATTATTTAGAGCAATTCTTGCTCAAGATATAGACGAAATGGAACAATTAGGTATTTGGGAATGCGACGATGAAGATTTCGCATTATGTTCTTTTGCCTGTCCTAGTAAAATTGATGTGGGTGCAGTAATCCGAGATGGATTGGAATTAATGGAGTTAGAAGGATAAAGCATGAAATGGCTCCGTAATATACTAGATAAAGTTGAACCAGTTTTTAAAGAGGGTGGAAAACTTGAATCTCTCTATCCAATTTATGAAGCTACAGATACCATTTTATTCTCTACGGATAAACGGACAGAATCAGGTCCACATATTCGCGATAGTATTGATATAAAAAGAGTAATGATACTGGTGGTGGTTGCCTTGATTCCATGTTATATCTTTGGCGCGTTGAACATCGGGTTTCAAATCGCAAATGCATTAGGCGAAACTCTTTCATGGAAGGAGAATCTAATGAATGGTGGAATGAAGATTATGCCAATTATAGCAGTTACTTTTGCTGCCGGTTCATTTTGGGAATTATTGTTTTCTATCGTAAGAAAACATCCTGTCTCTGAAGGATTTCTGGTCACGTGTGCATTAATCCCGTTGGTAATGCCTGTTACCGTTCCTTTATGGCAAGTTGCCATTTCGACTAGTTTTGGTATTGTGATTGGAAAGGAAATATTTGGTGGTGTTGGGATGAATATTTTTAACCCTGCATTGGTTGCTAGAGCATTTTTATTTTTCACCTACCCTGCGCGAATATCTGGTGATAAAGTTTGGATAGCAGGACCCGATGGCTATTCAGGCGCTACGGCATTGGCAGTTCCTGCAGCAGAAGTTGGTAAAGATGCAGTATCTCTATTGAATTCCGTGACTCAATTTGATTATTCTTGGATGAATATGTTTATGGGATGGGTTCCAGGATCTATTGGCGAAACCAGTACTTTATGGTGTGCAGTGGGCGCATTATTTTTAGTTATAACTGGATTGGGTTCTTGGCGTGTCATTGTTGGGGCAATACTGGGGTTGACAGGTATGGCCTTTCTCACAAATTTTATGGCCGAAATCACAGGCTCTACAAATACAATGCTTACACTTCCAGCTCATTATCATTTGGTTATGGGTGGGTTTGCTTTCGGTGTTGCTTTTATGGCGACTGAGCCGGTTACGGGCGCACACACAGATAAAGGTCGGTGGGTCTACGGAATATTTATTGGTGCATTGACCGTGATTATTCGTTCTATTAACCCTGCATATCCAGAAGGGACTATGCTAGCAATTCTTTTAATGAACGCATTTTCGCCACTCATTGATTATTTTGTCATTCAAGGAAATATTAAACGTAGGATGATACGATATGCGCAGTAATACCTACACAATCATTTTTACATCCATTATTACAATCATATTAGGCTTTTTTCTCGCCCTGGCGGCTGATGGGTTGAGAGATCTGCAGGATCTCAATGTGGAAAATGATATGAGGAAAAATATTCTCTTATCCCTTGGATTCAAACCGGGAACAGAAACACCTTGGACTTCAGATGAAATTCAAAAATTATTCGAAGAGAATATTGAAGCAATCGTTTTAGATGCTTCCGGTCGTAAGACAAATAAAGATCCCAATGATATTGACACCGAAAAGAATGTTGATTTTCTGCCTATTTATTTGAAAAAAATTGGCGATGATGTGGGTGGATATGCAATACCAATTGCCGGGAAAGGATTATGGTCAACTTTATATGGATATTTTGCCATTGAGCCGGACGGACGAACCGTAAAAGGAATTACTTTTTATAAGCATGGTGAAACACCGGGGCTGGGTGGCGAAGTGGACAAAGCCTGGTTTCAACAAAATTTTATCGGCAAAAGATTCGTGGATGATAATGACCAATTGCTTGGTATTCATATTATAAAAGGGAAGGTCCAATCCGATGATCGGGAAGCTTACCATAAAGTAGATGGTATTTCAGGTGCCACTATGACAGGAAAGGGTTTGCAAAATTTCCTGAAAGACGATCTTGCAAAATATGAACCCTTTTTTAAACAAGTGAGAAGGATAAAAGGTTAATGGCTTTTCTTGATAAGAAATCTAAACGGGCTTTGTCTGATCCCTTAAGCGCAAATAATCCCATCACATTGCAAGTCTTAGGTATATGCTCAGCTTTAGCTGTTACCGTGAAAATGGATACTGCTGTTGTTATGACATTGGCTGTTATTGCAGTTCTCTCAATTTCTAATACACTCATCTCACTCCTTCGTAATCTCATCCCCGGAAAAGTTAGGATAATTGTTCAACTTTCTGTCATCGCTTCGCTCGTCATTATTACGGATCAAGTCCTTCAAGCTTACATGTATGATATAAGCAAACAACTTTCCGTTTTTGTTGGATTGATTATTACAAATTGTATTGTTATGGGGAGGGCAGAAGCATTTGCAATGCAGAATCCACCCGGAAAATCATTTTTGGATGGATTAGGAAATGCATTGGGATATGGTGGTATTTTGATTGTTGTTTCATTTTTTAGGGAAATTTTAGGTAGTGGAACATTATATGGATTCCAAATTATTCCGGAATCTGCCTATGCAGCCGGATATGAGAATATGGGACTCATGGTATTGTCACCAGGCGCATTCATAATTTTAGGTTTAATTGTATGGGTCCATCGGATAACAGCGGATATTGAAGAGGAATAGATATGGTTGAGCATTATATCAGTTTGGCCACTAAGGCCATGTTTGTTGAGAATATCCTATTAGCTTATTTTCTTGGCATGTGTTCCTTCTTAGCAATTTCCAAAAAAATTGATACATCAATCGGTCTTGGTTTCGCTGTTGTATTTGTATTAACAATAACAGCTCCAGCCAACTGGGCGATCCACAATTATTTTCTACAAGATGGTGCTCTAGCCTGGGCCGGGTTTCCGGATGTGGATTTGAGTTTTTTGAATTTTATTGTATTTATTGCCGTTATAGCTGCTATGGTTCAATTGGTGGAAATGATTCTAGATAAATTTTCGCCCACATTGCATTACAACCTTGGCATATTCCTTCCCTTGATTGCTGTAAATTGTTCAATCCTGGGTGGATCACTTTTCCTGGTTGAAAGAGAATATACTTTATTGGAATCAACTGTGTTTGGTTTCGGCTCAGGTATGGGCTGGTTTCTCGCCATTGTATCTATGGCATCAATTCGTCATCGATTACGATATTCAAATGTGCCGGCTAAACTTCGTGGATTGGGTATCACCATGCTTTTAACCGGACTTTTATCCATGGCTTTTATGGCTTTTTCCGGAATTGACCTCTAATGGATTTAATTCTTTTAAGCATGGTAGTTTTCACTGGCGTTATTTTGGTGTTGGTTCTCATTCTTAATTTTGCTGAGAGTAAACTGCTACCTCAGGGCGATGTGACGATTTCCATTAACGGTGATTCCACAAGGGGAATTACAACGCGTCCAGGTGGAACCTTATTAAGTGTTTTAGCGAATGAAACAATTTATCTTCCCTCAGCATGTGGAGGAGGTGGGACTTGTGCTATGTGCAAATGTCAAGTTTTAGATGGAGGTGGAGAAATCCTCCCGACTGAAACAGGTCATGTTAGCAGGAGTGAAGCCAAGGATAATTGGCGGCTTGCTTGTCAGGTAAAAGTAAAAGAAAATATGAAAATTCATGTTCCTGATGAGATTTTCAGCATTCAAAAATGGGAATGCAAAGTAAAGTCAAATAAAAATGTTGCCACATTTATTAAAGAATTGATTTTAGATTTACCCGACGACGAAATTCTTGATTTTCAAGCGGGTGGTTATATCCAAATTGATATTCCAGAATATAAGAACCTTTCTTTTAATGATTTCTTCGTGGAAGATGAATATCATCCGGATTGGGATAAGTATAATGTTTGGGGATTAGTCGCGAATAATGATGAACCCGTTTTTCGAGCATTTTCAATGGCGAATCATCCAGCAGAAGGAAATCGTGTGATGTTAAATGTACGCATTGCCACACCGCCTCCTCCATTGTGGAATGATGTTCCTCCCGGGTTGGCATCCTCTTATATTTTTAATTTAAAACCGGGAGACAAGGTTACCATCTCCGGACCTTATGGTGAATTCTTTATTAAAGAATCTGAAAGAGAAATGGTGTATATCGGCGGTGGTGCTGGCATGGCGCCCATGCGTTCACATTTATTTCATCTATTTGAAACGCTTAAAACGGGTAGAAAAGTTTCATTCTGGTATGGTGCCAGATCCGTTCGTGAAATGTTCTATGATGACCATTTTAAACAAATTGAAAAACAATTTCCTAATTTTTCTTACCATGTTGCTCTTTCAGATGCGATGGAGGAAGATAATTGGACAGGCCCCACAGGCTTTATTCATCAAGTCCTTCACGATGAATATTTATCATTACACGAAGATCCTACAGAATTAGAATATTATATGTGTGGTCCTCCCCCAATGATTAGTGCTGTGGAAGGAATGTTGGATAACTTAGGTGTAGAACCAGAAATGATAGCTTACGATAGTTTTGGCTAATTCTCAAAAAATAAAAATATATTTAAAAGCCCAACTTATGTTGGGCTTTTTCGTCTTTTATAGTGGGTGTAGTTCACTGAGAGATTTAATTGAAATTTCGGGTCAAACTATGGGGACTACCTACACCATCAAGATTATTTCGAGTCATTCGAATATCGGTTGTAATGAACTTAAATTTGGGATTGATTCTGTCTTGGAAAATGTAAATCGACAAATGTCAACTTGGGATTCCAATAGTGAGATTTCTATATTGAATCAAAATGAGTCAATATTACCTATCTTAGTGTCTACAGAATTCTATAATATAGTTGAAATGGCACAGTCAATTTCTGTGCAAACAGGTGGCATATTTGATATTACAATTTATGAATTAATGAGTCTGTGGGGATTTGGTCCTGCCCCAAAAAATGGTGTACCCAACTTGGATGACATTAATCAAGTTTTAATTTCAATAGGTTATGAGAAAATTATTCTTTCACAAAATCATATTCAAAAAACGAATTCAAAAATTAAATTAGATTTAAATGCAATTGCGAAGGGATATGGTGTTGATCAAGTCTTTAAATGGATTAATTCCCAGGGGTATTCTGAATTATTTGTTGAGATTGGCGGGGAAGTTAAATGCTCTGGTCGAAATCAATATAATAAATACTGGTCCATAGGAATTGAAAATCCAACAGGGGGGAATAAACATAACCAAATATTTGCAGCCATTATTTATTCCGATGGCGGTGCGGTAGCGACTTCTGGGAATTATAGAAATTTTGTGAATATTAATGGTGAAATACTTGGACACACAATCAATCCGAAAACAGGCTATCCAATTCAGACTGATGTTTTATCTGTTACAGTTCTTTCAGATTTATGTATGGTTGCCGATGCTTGGGCCACTGCACTGATGGTTATGGATTACGATACAGGTTTAAAGATGGTAAATGAAAACCACGATATAAAAGCTATCTGGATTTTAAATAATAAGGATGGCTCAAGACGATTAGCTAGGTCCGATGGTGCGAAAGTAGAAGACTCGATATACGAAATTATTCCTTAGCAGAATCTATTGCAGTATTCTCACATATTTGTGTATCACCACCACATACGGAGCAAACGCCTTCAGGATTTAGACTTCCACAAGAGCCTGCCAACGGTTTATTATTAAAAATAACGCCTATGGCCATGCCTGCAATAGCAATTAATAGAATTGTGATTCCAAAAACAATATTCATTCATGAAATTACAGAATTTTCCCTTTTTATTTCTCTTTAATAATAAGGGTTCAGTATTCCTTTCTATGTAGGAAATATTGTAATTTTCCGGCTTCCATAAAACGGAAGATTAATTAATATGAAACATAAAGTTCTATCTATATTTCTGATTGGATTTCCAATGCTGGCTTTAGCGAGTGACATTGCCCATGGTGCAATTCCACATTTGGATGGGAGTCTGGAGAATCTGAGCATTTACTGGATCATTCCTTTTGTGGGAATTCTCCTATCGATAGCTGCTTTCCCGTTAGTTGCTCCCCAGTTTTGGCATCATAATTATGGTAAGATTTCTCTTTTTTGGGCTTTATCACTTATTCTTCCATTTATATCAATACAAGGATTCGATGTGGTGCTTTATGAGATTCTCCATGTAGGATTTTTGGAATACATCCCATTTATTATCCTATTACTCGCTTTGTTTACTATTTCTGGTGGTGTTCAGTTAACAGGATCCCTGGTAGGGTCACCCAAGTTAAATACCCTTATTCTATTAATCGGAACTGTCCTCGCTAGTTGGATGGGAACGACCGGTGCAGCAATGTTACTTATTCGCCCATTGATTCGCGCAAATATTAATCGTAAAAACAAAGTACATATCATTGTGTTCTTTATTTTTCTAGTTGCAAATATTGGCGGATCATTAACTCCATTAGGGGATCCACCCTTATTTTTAGGGTTCTTAAAGGGTGTGGATTTCTTTTGGACTACAAGTGCATTATTAGTCCCTATGACATTTATGGTTGTTTCTCTTTTAATAATATTTTATGGTGTGGATACTTTCTATTATGGGAAAGAATTGGTCCCGGAAAAACAAAATGGTTCTTCTGAGAAACTTGGGCTGAAAGGGTCTTTTAATCTTTTTTTACTTTTAGGGGTTATCGGGGGAGTGCTTTTAAGTGGATTTTGGAAACCCCATGTTTATATTGAAATCTTTCATGTTCATTTAGAATTACAAAATTTAGTTCGTGATGGTCTTTTATTAGGGTTAACATTTGCGAGTTGGAAAATGACACCCCAAACAATTAGAGATGCAAATGAATACACATGGTTTCCTATTGTTGAAGTTGCAAAATTATTTGCAGCAATCTTTGTTACCATTATTCCTGCGATTGCTATTTTAAAAGCTGGGGCTAACGGTGCACTTGGTTCCGTCGTCTCATCCGTATCTACAGATAGCGGTGAACCCATTAATTATATGTATTTTTGGGCTACCGGGATTTTGTCCAGCTTTTTAGACAATGCTCCAACATATCTTGTTTTTTTTAATACAGCAGGCGGTGATCCGAATTTACTTATGGGTGAAATGTCTAATACACTTCTTGCAATTTCAGCTGGGGCTGTTTTTATGGGAGCTAACTCATATATAGGTAATGCACCCAATTTCATGGTGAAGTCGATTTCTGAATCATCAGGAATCGAAATGCCAAGTTTCTTTGGATATTTAATTAAATGGTCTATTCCAATTCTATTTCCACTTTTTATTTTAGTTACGTATCTGTTTTTCTAATGCGAGTTTCAAAAGTTACTACTAAAACGGGTGATTCAGGCCAAACTGGGTTGAGCGGTGGGAAACGTGTTTCTAAATCCCATATCAGAATTAAAACTTTAGGAGCGGTGGATCATTTAAATTCAATCATCGGTTGGACTAGCATTAAAGCCGATGAATCTTTAAAAGAAAATCTAAGCTCAATTCAACAGGACATGTTTAATTTGGGTGGTGAATTATCCATGCCAGATTCGGATTTTGTTTTATTAAAAAGGGACCGATTAAATTGGGTGGAGTCAGAAATAGATCGATTAAATAAAGATCTTCCTCCCTTGAAAGAATTTATCCTTCCTGGAGGGTCGGAACTGTCTGCCCGAATTCATATTTCAAGAACTGAATGTAGAAATGTAGAACGAAATCTAGTTGAATTGAGTGAATTGGAATCAATCCCAGAATTACATATTTGGTTTTTGAATCGGTTATCAGATTATTTATTTGTTTTAGGTCGAACCGTACTTTTAGCCGAAAAACATGAAGAAGTTGAATGGAATCATCAAAAATAAAATGAATTTTAATAATACACCCATAGATTGGCAGCAGGTTCACCAAGTTATAAGTGAAGCTAATCGCATCATGTTGACTACTCACGAAAATCCAGATGGAGATGGTTTAGGTGCAGAATGTGGGATATTCCATCATTTGAAAGAATTAGGCAAAGATGTTCGAATTATAAATTATTCTCCCTTACCGCATGATTATCAATTTTTAAATGGAAATAATATTTATGAGTGTTTCAATAAAGACATACATATTGAATGGGTCCAAAATGTGGATCTTGTTATTGTTTTTGATGTGGGGGATTTCGTTCGAATTCGAACTATAGTAGACACAATACATGAGCATGAATTAACTACAATGAATATCGACCATCATCCGCATCCAAATGATCATCCCTTCACCCATAATATTGTTGACCTTACTGCTGCAGCTACGGGATGTATGGTATATGATTATCTAAAAATGGCACGTACGACTCCAATTACGAAAGAAAGTTATGTAGGTATCTATACAGCAGTGATGACTGATACTGGAAGTTTTAGGTATAGTAATACGGATAGAAAATGCCACGAAATTGCAATTGAATGTTTATCGGTTGGTGTCGAGACTCATATTATTTATAGACAAGTTTATGAAAACAGTACACGATCAAGAATGCAATTAATGGGTGAGCTTTTAACTAATCTCCACTATGAATTAAATGGTAATTTGGCCTGGTTCACCATCACACAAAATATGATGGAAAATGCACAAGCATCGAAGACAGATGTAGACGGATTCTCTGATTTGGTACGAACAATTCATGGTGTAGAAGTCTCGCTAATGATATTTGAACAAAATGAAAATAGTTGTCGAATTAATTTCAGATCAAAAGGAAATTATACCGTAAATGATATTGCCAGAACTATGGGGGGTGGGGGTCACGCTTTTGCTGCAGGGGCAGTGGTTGAAGGTAACTTATCCTATGTAATTGAAAAAGCTGTGAGTGCATCAATTGAATCCGTTAAGCAAAAGATGAATGGATCGTTATGAAAATATTAGTTGCTAAAGATGCAGGATATTGTTTCGGAGTGAGAGATGCGGTTAGTCTGGCTTATGATACAATGAAAGATCATGGCGAAGTTTATATGCTAGGTACTATTGTGCATAATGAGAAAGTTGTTGACGATCTGTCTAAAGCAGGATCAAGGGTGGTGGAAAAATTAGATGAAGTACCCAGTGATAAACCTATTCTGTTTCGTGCCCATGGTACTGTCCCAAAAGTTTGGGATGAGGCTAAAAATAAAAATTTGAATATTATTGATGCTACCTGCCCACTAGTAACTGAAATTCACGATGAAATTAAAGAATTAGAAGCCGAAGGTAGACGTACTATTATTATCGGTGACCATGGTCATGATGAAGTCTTAGGCATTGCTGCCCAAGTTAAAAATCCCATCATAGTTGCCAATGTTGATGAAGCAAAATCACTTCGGAAAATGAAAAAAGCTGGTGTGGTTAGTCAATCCACACAAATGATTGAAAATGTTCAGGAAATAATCAATGTTCTAATGCGAAAAGTTTTTGATCTACGTTTTGTGAATACTATTTGTTTTCCTACTCGTAGGAATCATGAACAAATAAAAGAATTAGCGAGCCAATGCGATGTCATGATTGTAATTGGATCATTTACAAGTGCAAATTCAAAAAGATTAACCCAATTGGCACTGGAAAGGAATAATCAATCTTACCAAGTAACAAATTCGGATGATTTAAATAGGAATTGGTTTAATAAATGTGAAACGGTTGGAATCTCAGCTGGGGCATCTACACCGGATGATATCATCAAAGGTGTAGTAGAAAAAATAAAAGAAATAGGACATGTAACTGAAGAGGAAACAGTTTATGAATAATGGAACGTTTGAAGTGAAAGTTGGATTAGCTGAAATGCTGAAAGGTGGCGTTATAATGGATGTAACAAATGCCGATCAAGCGAAAATTGCAGAAGACGCCGGTGCATGTGCTGTTATGGCATTGGAACGTATTCCTGCTGATATTCGCAGAGATGGCGGTATCTCAAGAATGAGCGCCCCAGAAATGATACTTGGAATTCAAGCGCAAGTCTCAATTCCAGTTATGGCGAAATGTAGAATTGGTCATTTTGCTGAAGCGCAAGTGCTGGAAACGCTCGAGATTGACTTCATAGATGAAAGTGAAGTTTTAACCCCAGCGGATGAACATAACCATATTTGGAAACATAATTTTAAAGCACCCTTTGTTTGTGGATGTAGAAATTTGGGTGAAGCACTTCGCAGAATTTCTGAAGGTGCGGCAATGATTCGGACAAAAGGCGAGGCAGGAAGTGGAAACATAGTCGAAGCAGTACGTCATATGAGAACCGTTATGACCGAAATTAAAAGAGTAACTTGCCTTGAGCAGGATGAACTTGTAGCAGAAGCAAAAAAATTGGGAGCCCCCCTTTCGTTGGTTCAACAGGTTGCCAAACTGGGTAAACTCCCCGTTCCTAATTTTGCTGCTGGTGGCATTGCAACCCCAGCAGATGCATCACTTATGATGCAACTAGGCGCTGAATCAGTATTTGTTGGGTCAGGTATTTTTAAAAGTGACGATCCAGCAGCTCGAGCCAAAGCTGTTGTAGAAGCAACAACTCATTACCAAGATGCAAAAAGAGTTGCTGCTGCAAGTTCCGGTTTAAAAAATGCCATGAAAGGGCTAGATATGTCAGAAATACCACCAGAAGAACGACTTCAAGAAAGAGGTTGGTAATTAAAATCGGAGTATTAGCATTGCAGGGTAATTTTGCTTTGCATCACGATGTTTTTTCTCGACTGGGAATTGATTCAATTCCAATAAAAGTTCAATCGGATTTAGACTTGATCGATGGACTAGTGATTCCTGGTGGAGAGTCCACCACGATGTCATTGTTGATTAATACATTTAGATTACGTGAGCCAATCATCAATTTTGGAAAAGATCACCCCGTAATGGGGACATGCGCCGGTCTAATCTTAATGGCTAAAGAAGTTCAGGATAAACGCGTCCAATCCTTTGGGTTCCTTGATATCTCTGTGGAAAGAAATGCATATGGAAGACAAATTAAATCATCAACTGAAAAAGTTTTGTATCATTTTGGACTAAATAAAAAAGTTGAATTAAAAACGACATTGATCCGAGCACCAAAAATATCAAATGTAGGTGAAGGTATCCATATCTTGGGAGAATTTGATGGATCTCCTGTTGCAGTACTTAGTGGACATTATTTAGGCCTTTCATTCCATCCTGAACTCAATAATATCGATATTTTTCATCAAGTGTTATTTGATCCAAATTGCGAATATTATTACAAAAATTTAAAACAAACATATGCCGCTTAAATATTTACCCCATATCAATTCCCCCGAAGATATTCGTGATTATTCTAATGATCAACTTCACGAATTATGTGATGAACTTCGAGACTATATCATAGAGACCATTACAGAAATTGGGGGGCATTTAGCACCAACTTTGGGTGTAATTGAACTCTCAGTCGCACTTCATTATATTTATAATACACCAAAGGATAAATTAATTTGGGATGTGGGTCATCAAGGCTATGCTCATAAACTATTAACGGGGAGATTTAATAAATTTCCAACGATTCGAAAATTTAAAGGGTTAAGTGGATTTTTAAAACGATCTGAGAGCAATTTTGATGTGATAGGTGCTGGCCATGCTTCTACTTCAATTTCTTCAGCATTGGGAATTGCTGAAGGCCGATATCAGAAAAAGGAAAATTTTCGAGTTGCAGCAATAATAGGTGATGGTTCAATGACAGGCGGTCTTGCATTTGAAGGTATTAATAATGCTGGTCATTTGGGTCGACAATTGCTCGTTATTTTGAATGATAATGAAATGTCAATAAGTCCTAATGTGGGTGCTATCTCAACTTATTTTACACGACTGATTTCGAATCCACTTTATAATCGTATCAGAAATGAAATTTGGGACTTAACGGGTAAATTACCCATTGCGAAATCCACCACTCGGACTTTGATTAGAAAAGTAGAGGAAAGTTTAAAAAGTTTAATTGTACCCGGTATATTATTTGATGAATTGGGCTTTCGATATTTTGGACCCATTGATGGTCATGATCTAGATGAGGTACTTCATACTTTGGAAAATATTAAGGATATCCAAAAACCCGTATTGCTTCATGTTTTGACAAAAAAGGGTAAAGGGATGGTATCCATGAATGTAGATACCCGTGAATACCATGATGATGCCGTAAAATTTCATGCGGTTAAACCCAATGGTAAGAAACCTTATAAGATCGAAAAAGAAACCCCTAAAATAACTGCGCCTGTTTTCCAGGATGTGTTTGGAAAATTAACCTGCGAAATTGCCCGAAATCGAGAAGACACAGTTTGCGTTACCGCAGCTATGCGAGAGGGGACTGGATTAGTTCCATTTTCCAAAGAATTTCCTGATAGATATTATGATGTTGGTATTGCAGAAGGACATGGAGTAACATTTTCCGCTGGATTAGCTACGGAAGGTATTAGACCCATTACGGCTATTTATTCTACATTTTTACAACGTGCATTTGATCATATCGTTCATGATTGTGCGATTCAGCATTTACCGGTAATCTTTTGTTTGGATCGTTCCGGTATTGCCGGTGAGGATGGTCCTACCCACCATGGTGCCTTGGACTTAGCCTACATGCGATGTATTCAAGGTATGATTGTAACTGCGCCAAAAAGTGGCAATGAATTTAGAAATTTACTCTACACGGCGTTGAACGTAACAGAAAACCCATTTTCGATTCGGTACCCTAAAACTAGCTCGGTAGAATTTGATGAAAAAGGTCAAGCTGAATTACTTCCTATTGGATCTTGGGATGTGGAACAGCGGGGTTCTGATGTTGCCATTTTGGCTGTAGGGCCAATGGTTTACACCGCTTTGGATGCGGCAAAACAAATTGCTTCATCAGGGATCACCTGCGAAGTAGTGAATTGCAGATTCATCAAGCCGATGGATACAGCATACTTGGATTCTATGAAGAAAAAATTCACAAAGATCATTACCTTGGAAGAAGGGACGACCACAGGCGGTTTTGGTGATGGTGTTGCCGGGTGGCTTTTGGAAAATGGATTTCAGGGCCAGTTAAAGAAACTGGGGTTGCCTGATACATTTGTTGAGCATGGTTCACGTGATCAAATTCTATCTATGTTGGGTTTAAATGTTGAAGGTGTCGCAAAATCGGTTCTGAAATTTTCAGCTATAAATGAAACGAGTGCATATTAATAGTTGGATGGTCATAAATATGAAAATCACTTTAATAATTATAAACCATGAATGAACAATTAAATTTATTTCAACAGAAGCTAGATGAGTGGAAAAAAACCACAGATTCTATGCCAACACGGAAAGAAGATTTCGATACGCTTTCTGGCGAAAAACTAGATTTGTGTTATTTCCCAAATTCTCCCAGTGGTGATTACTTAGAGAAGATCGGATTTCCGGGGCAATTCCCCTACACTCGGGGTGTCCATCCCAATTTATATCGTGGGAAGCTTTGGACAATGAGACAATTTGCAGGATTCGGGAAACCTGAAGAAACTAATTTTCGATTCAAAAAATTGCTAGAAAAAGGTCAAACGGGTCTTTCTGTTGCTTTCGATATGCCAACGCTTATGGGTTATGATCCTGATCACCCATATTCACGGGGCGAAGTCGGTAAGTGCGGCGTAAGCGTTTCTTCATTAGCTGACATGGAAACTTTATTTGATGGAATTAATTTAGGTGAGATTTCTGTTTCACAAACTATCAATGGGCCTGCTATCATACTCCTTGCTTTTTATATAGCTACCGCAGAAAAACAAGGTGTGCCCTTGGATCAACTTCGTGGAACACTTCAAAATGATATATTGAAAGAATTTATTGCTCAAAAAGAATGGATTTTCCCACCCAAACCATCCATGCGTGTAATAACAGACATGTTATCTTATTGTACGGAATTTATGCCAAAATTCAATACCATTTCTGTCAGCGGATATCATATTCGGGAAGCAGGGTCAACTGCAGCGCAGGAATTGGCTTTTACATTGGCTGACGGATTTGCTTATGTAGAACACGGAATAGAAGCTGGATTGGATGTGGATGATTTTGCACCACGGCTTTCTTTCTTTTTTAATTCTCATTTAGACTTTTTTGAAGAGATCGCAAAATTCCGTGCCGCACGGCGGATTTGGGCCAAGCGCATGAAAAATAAATATGGTGCCAAGAGTGAACGATCCTGGAAGCTACGTTTTCATACTCAAACTGCTGGGTGTAGTCTTACTGCTCAGCAACCTGAGATTAATATTGCAAGAACAGGGTTTCAAGCTTTGGCGGGAGTCCTAGGTGGCACTCAATCTCTCCATACGAATTCAATGGATGAAACATTAGCTTTACCCACAGAGAAGGCAGCGGAAATTGCACTTCGGACTCAACAATTAATTGCTTATGAAACTGGAGTTGCCAATGTAGTTGATCCGTTAGGAGGATCCTGGTTTATTGAAGAACTCACCGATAGAATTGAAAAAGATGTGGAAAAGTACTTTCATGAAATTGAAAATTTGGGTGGTGTAATCCCAGCTATAGAACAAGGCTATTTTCAACGTGAAATAGCGAGAGCTGCATCAGATTATCAAGCTAAATTAGATTCAAACACACGTGTAATGGTTGGTGTGAATCGATTTATTAAAGATAACGAAGAGATTGATATCCCGATTCTTGAGATTGGGGGTGAAGCGGGAACTGAACAACGGAAAAAATTGGCTGATATGAAAAATTCGCGAGACGAATCCATAGCGCAAGCTGCTCTTAAATCAATTGGTGATGCGTGTAGAAATAATGAAAATTTGATGTTACCAATCATTGCAGCAGCAAAAGCCTATGTAACGATGGGCGAAATTGTTATTACCATGAAAGCAGAATTTGGGGAATGGCAGGAAACTGCTGTTTTTTAAGAAAATAATAATTATGAATAAGAAAAAAGTTACAATTGCTGTTAGTACACTTACACTTTTAGCAGTGGTATGGATTGGATTTGTCACTTTTAGTCCAAATCAAGAAAATCCGGGAATGGTTCGGTTTTTATCTTTATCAGAGATACAAACTGTAAAAGAAAATGAAAGGATACGGTTAGGGGGGCTGGTTTATCCTGGCTCAATTCTAATATCTGAAAAAAACCAATTGGAGTGTAATTTTCAATTAAAACAGGGTGAACATTCAATTCCTGTTCTTTTTACAGGAACTCGTCCAGATTTATTCAAAGACGATGCAGAAGTTATTGTTGAAGGAAATTATATTGATGGAGCTTTTGTAGCTGATCAACTTCAAACGAAATGCGCATCTCGTTTTGAAGGTGAATTAAGAAACGAAGCGTCTTATAATACTGAATCGATATGACACCTGTTTTAGGAAGTATTTCCTTAAGCCTTGCGCTCGGGGTTGCTTTCATTTCTATTCTTCTTTTTTCACTTTTTCTCAAAAAATCAGACTATAGGTTTTTTATTGCTGGATGGAGAGCAACTGTAGTTGTTTCTGCATTAACAATCCTTGCAACCTTAATATTATTATATGAATTACTTTTAAGCAATTTTGATATAAGTTATGTCGCACACTACACTAGTTTAGAAACTCCCACATTTTACAAAATTACAGCATTGTGGGCTGGACAATCTGGTTCACTCCTTTTTTGGCTCTTTATTCTTTCTGTTTATACATTAATTGTCTTATATCAATATAGAAACTCATATTCAAAATTGATGCCTTGGATCATTATAGTATTAGTCTTTGTCCAAATATTTTTTCTGATTTTAGTCAATATTGTTGAAAATCCATTTATGCCTACTGATGCAGATTTTGTAGTAATAAATGGAAATGGACTAAATCCACTTCTCCAAAACCTTACCATGGCGATTCATCCACCTACCTTATATCTAGGGTATGTTGGATTCACTATTCCATTTGCTTTCGCAATAGCGGCACTGGTCACAAAAGAAACTGGATCAGTATGGATTCGATCAATCCGTAGATGGACATTGATAGCATGGTTATTTCAAAGTGGTGGCATTATTCTTGGAGGATGGTGGGCTTATCAAGAGTTAGGTTGGGGAGGATACTGGGCATGGGATCCCGTTGAAAATGCTTCCTTTATGCCATGGTTAACGGGGACTGCATTTCTTCATTCTATTATTATTCAGGAGAAGAAAGGTCTCCTCAAAACCTGGAATATGGTATTGATCCTCGTTACCTTCACACTTTGTATTTTTGGAACATTTCTAACACGAAGCGGAGTTATGTCATCAGTTCACGCTTTCGCTGTTTCTAATCTGGGACCAATATTTATAGTGTTTATTGTTATCATTTTGGTAATATGTATTTATTTAATAATATCCCGCCTACCTTATTTAAAATCAGAAAAAAGGATAGAATCTTTTACATCTAGAGAAAGTGGTTTTCTATTAAATAATGTAATTTTTATAACTATTTGTTTTGCTGTTTTTTGGGGGACAATATTTCCAGTCCTTTCTGAAGCAGTGAGTGGAGACAAAATTACCGTTGGAGCACCTTTTTTTAATCGAGTGAATATTCCGATTGGATTGATGCTATTATTTTTTACAGGTGTTGGTCCATTATTAGCATGGCGACGAACATCCAAAGATGCATTTATTCGAAATTTTTCTATACCAATTATAAGTGGAATTGCTATTTTTATTGTATGTTTAATCTTTGGAATTCGGAATACAACTCTAATATCATTCCCACTTACAGCATTTGTTTTCACTGCTATCCTCATTGAATTTCAAAGAGGGATTAATTCTAGGGTGACTCGATTTGATGAATCATTTTTAAAGGCATTACAGACCTTAATTGCTAGAAATAGATCACGATATGGTGGATATATTGCTCATTTGGGAATTGTATTTATGTTTATTGGGTTTTCGGGTCAAGCGTTTGATACTGAACTTGAGTTTGCGCTTAAAAAAGGGGATTCTAAGATTTTTGACGGATATTCTTTTGAATTGGTTTCGATCGATCCTGTTGAAAGGCCTAACCATATTGCCTGGATTGCAGGAATCAATGTCTGGAATTTGGAAAAACATTTAGTCACAACCCTTTACCCCGAAAAGCGTGTTTATTTTCATCTTGATCCAAATCCGGAAAAGAGACAACCACATAGTGAGCTAGATATTCATACCACCATATATAAAGATATTTATTCTATTTTCTCTGGTGTTGATATTGAAAAACAAATAGCATACTTAAAAATTATGATTAATCGACTAGTCTACTGGGTTTGGTTTGGTGGTTACGTATTAATTATTGGAACAATGATTAGCCTTTGGCCAGCAAAGGAGTATTAATGGAAATCAATTTTTTAATTATTATTACTTTTTTGCTTTCTCTTATAGTTTGGTACATAGTAACGCCCTTAATTGAGGGAACAAAAGAGATTCCAACTCAAATCAATCAGCACGAGCTGAATCGGAATAAAACAGTGCTATTAAGACAGATCAAAGAATTAGAAATGGATTATCACATTGGCAATGTCTCTGAAGAAGATTTTAACAATACCCGAAATGAATTGAAAAATGAAATTTCCACAATTATTACTAATATTAAAAATATTTCATGAACTTAGATATTAATAATCTGTCAAAATCTTTTTATCATGTCCCAGTTTTTCAATCTTTTTCTATATCAATAAAATCTGGAGAACGGGTTGGGCTTTTCGGCCCAAATGGGTCTGGAAAAACCACATTATTAAAAATGATCAGTGGGATAATGTCCGTCGATAAAGGAGAAATCCTAATTGGGAACATTCTTCAAGATTCGGAAAATATCAAAACTAGAAAATCTATTTATTATCTTGGACATTCATTAGGATTGTATCCAGGCTTAACTGGAAATGAAAATATATCTTTTATATCGAAGCTTTATGGAAAAAGTGAACTTTTAGTCTTAGATGTATTGAAAAAAGTTGGATTAGGAAAATTAGAGAATAAATTAGTCAAATTTTATTCACAGGGCATGCTACAAAGGCTCAAATTGGCAACTGCAATTATCCTTAATCCCGAAATTATTTTGCTTGATGAACCTTTGAATGGTTTGGACAATGAAGGATTGGATTTATTTAAAAAAGTTTATACAGAGTGGGAAGAAAATAGTAAAACAATTTTTGTTGTTTCTCATGACCAGGAATGGTTAAAAAATTTTACAAGTCGAACAATTGAATTGACTTAATAAAATGATTTTTCACTTAGTTTTAAAAGATTTAAAAATTGAATGGCGATCCAAAGAGATAATTACCTCCATGTTTATTTTTGGTTTATCAATTACATTAATTTTTGCTTTGGCATTTCAGGTGGCTCCAAATCTAATTCGAACATTCGCTCCGGGACTTCTATGGGTTGTAATTCTCTTCACGTCAGTATTAGGATTAAACCGATTATTTTCATTGGAAAAGGAGGATCAGGCTCTTTGGAGTTGGGTTGCAGCGCCTGTTAATCGTGGAACCGTTTATATTGCAAAGGTAATTTCTGCATTCATTTTTATCATAATGTCAGAATTATTATTTATTATCCCTTTTTTTATTTTTTTAAACCTACCATCAAATTTTTCATTTATTAGTTTTGCATTGATATTATTTTTAGGTACAGGTGCAATCGTGTCGGTTGGATGTTTAATCTCTGGAATTACATTGCAAGCACGATTGCGAGATGTATTAATCCCTATTTTACTTTTTCCAAGTGCGTCCCCTGTGGCCATAGCAGCAACAAAATGTACGGGCTTATTATTTAATCAAATTCCGTTGGTAAATTATTTATTTTGGTTGCTTATATTAGGTTCATTCTTTGTAATTTTTGGACTCTTTGGGTATCTGGTTTTTAACCAGATTGTGGAAGAATAGTGTCCTTTTTTAAACATAGAAATAATTTAATTCACGCAGGTATCGCATTAACGTTATCTGTAATCAATATTTATATTATTTTCACTCTAGATCCGCCAAACTTGGCGCAGGGTGTATTTGGTAATATATTTTTTATCCATGTTCCTATCGCTTGGTCTGCATTCCTATTATATTTTGGTGTTATGGTTTGTGGTATCTTTTATTTAACAAACAAATCCATTAAATGGGATTATCGTGGACTTGCTTTTGCTGAAGTGGGTACAATATTTATGTTTCTAGTTTTAACCACCGGACCTATTTGGGCAAAACCAGCTTGGGGTCATTTCTGGCCCTGGGAACCACGGCTAACAACAAGTTTGATTCTTTTTTTAATTTTTCTTGGTTATTTTATGTTACGTGAATTTGGTGGGAATCCAGAACAAGTTTCACGCTATGCAGCCGTATTAGGGATTTTGGCATTTTTAGATGTACCATTGATTTTCTTTTCTGTGAAATTTTGGCTACCAGAAATGCAATCTCATCCTCAGGTAGGGCAATATTTTAGTAGTGCAAATCCAATGTCAACATACCTAATTATTTTTTCATTTATCTCAATGATAATTATATCTAGCCTTATGGTTCGCTTTAGAACAAATATTTTATCAATGAATCATACGAGTTAGATTATGGAATATTTAATTACAGTTGTTGTATTGGTTTATGGTATAATTGGTGGATGGTTTTTATATCAAATAAATCAACAAAAAAATATAAATCGGAGTAAATAAACATGGAACGAAAAATTGTTCATGTTATCGGTACAGGAACGATTGGTGAGCCACTCATTGGTCTTCTGTGTGACTATAGAGATCAATTAGGTATCGATGAAGTAACTTTTCATAAAAATTCTGCATTGCATCGGGATAGGTCTAAAGTAACAGACCTATTACGTAGAGGTGCTCGGTTATCTGTTGATGAAGGAAAGGAACAGGAATTCAAAAAATTGGGTATGGACCCAGATTTTGAGACGGTGGAGTCAATAAAACGATCTTCAGTTGTTATCGATTGTACACCCAGAGGAGTGGGGCATGCAAATAAGGTAAAATATTATGAAAAATTCACAGATTCGGTAAAAGGATTTCTTGCACAGGGTAGTGAAGATGGATTTGGGAAGAAATATGCTTGGGGTATAAATGATGACGCTTTAAAACCCACTGATAAATTTATACAAATTGTATCCTGCAACACACATAATATCTCTTGTATTACAAATACCATTGCCGTGGGTGCAGATCCAGATAATCTAGTTGAAGGGAAATATGTATGTGTTCGAAGAGCGAATGATTTGAGTCAGGCTGGAAGTTTCATCCCCGCACCCCAGGTTGGCGCTCATAACGATGAAAAATATGGATCACATCATGCAGCTGATGCTGCAAGTTTATTTGCAACTTTGGGTATGGATTTAAATTTATTTTCATCCGCCATGAAAGTGAATAGTCAATACATGCATGTTCTCTGGTTTTCCTTGAAGGTAAAGGAGCCTACAACTTTAACATCTGTAAAGGAAAGACTACACAATAATTCAAATGTAGCCATGACATCTAAAGATATGACGAGTACAGTTTTTTCATTTGGAAGGGACCATGGACATTATGGACGAATTATGAATCAAACAGTGGTTGTAGAGCAAACTCTACATGTTCGAAATAATCATGAAATAACTGGTTTCTGTTTTACACCTCAGGATGGAAACTCGATATTTAGTTCGATCTCTGCAGCTGAATGGTTGCTTTACCCACATTCTTATGAAGATAAGATTCAGTGCCTTTCACATCTTTTCTTTAACAACATTTGAATTTAAATGTTGAACGGGTTGTTACGGGTCCGTTCAGAGAAAATAGTTATATTGTTTGGGAGAGGGAATCGGCTTCCTGTTTATTGATTGATCCCGGTGATGATTCAGAATTAATTATTGAATCAATCAAGAGGCAGAATCTTCACCCAATTGCAATTGTTAATACACATGCCCACTTGGATCATATTGGTGGTGTATCGGATTTAACTCATTATTATAAAATTCCATTTTATTTACATCCCAATGAAAAACCAATATTGGATGGATATGAAAAAGATTGTGCTTTTTTCGGGATGACACCAAAGCGTACTCCAACGGTTGACCATTGGTTAACCACAGGTGAATTTGAAATAGGTAGTTTTTTAATTCGATGCCTTGAAACCCCCGGGCATACTCCAGGTGGAACGTGTTTGGGAATAAAGAATCACGTATTTACGGGTGATACTATATTTGCTGGTTCAGTAGGGCGAACAGATTTACCTGGTGGCAATTGGGATACTTTATGTGATAGTTTAGTCGAAGCCATGAAAGTAATTCCCAGTGATTATATTCTTCACCCAGGTCATGGATCTGATACAACACTAAATATTGAAATGTCTCAAAACCCCTTTTTAATTCCACTATTAAATCGGGTAAATTCTTGATTATGATTGAATTACAAACAATCAATTTGGAGCAAATTCTATCTGATCCAATCTTTGATCAATTCAAAGACGAAATGACATCCTTTTATGATATAAAGAAAGGAGATAAAATTATTCTTTCTGTTTCAGGGGGACTAGATTCAATGGCGCTCTTATTACTCATGGAGTCACTAAATAAATTTGAATTCATTGTTGTACATGTGAACCACCATTTGCGTAAAGATTCCGCCCAAGATGAATTATTAGTGCGTCAAATTTGTGATTCATTGGAAGTCATATTTTATTCCATATCACTCAACCCAAACGAAATCGAAAAAGGTGAGAGTGTTGAACAATGGGCAAGAACGAAACGATATGAATTTTTAAATCAAATTATGAAACAAACTAATTCAAATTGGATAATGACTGCACACCATGGTAATGATCAGGTTGAAACAGTCTTGATGAATTTGTCTCGTCAATCGGGCATTCCGGGTCTGTGTGGTATTGGGAAGCGAAACGGACATATTTTGCGTCCATTTCTAGGATTCACCAAAAGAGATCTAAGCCTTTTTGTGGAAAGAACACAAATCCCCTATCGCGAGGATTCAACTAATTCTAATTTATCTATCCCTAGAAATTTTATCCGCCATGCGATTATCAAACCATGGGAAAAAAACGTTAAAAATCTTGTAAATAGCATCAAAGGATCAGTTGATCATATCTCAGAGTGGAAAGACGCATTGGACTTTTTTATTGTGGAAATGATTCTCCCAAAAGTGAAACAGTCTGACAATGAGTTCCATATTCCACTTAATCTTATTGAAACTATGCCAATATTGGTAAAAATAAGATTGGTTCAGATTTTGTTAGATAGGACTAATCATCAAATGTGGTCCAAACATCAAATTAAAATATTGAAATCTTTTTTTCATAAAGAAGAAATTGGAAATGAACATATTTTACCGAACGGATGGAAATTGCTTCGTGATCGAACATCAATAATCGGGAAAAATATGAGAGATACCACTAAGAATGTTCGCATGGAGCTTTTACCTAACATTCCAGTTGAATTCAATCATTATAGATATGAATTACTATTTGATAATCAATCTGAACTTGAATCGAATCAAAACCAGGAATGGGTAGATTGGTCTTTATTGAAAAATCAGAAATTGGAGATCAGATCCTGGACAGACGGCGATTCATTTCAGCCATTGGGAATGGACGGGCACCAAAAAATTAGTGACTTTCTAATAAATGAAAAAGTTGATCGTTTCTCTAAAGAATCTCAAGTTGTTATGACTGCCAATAATGAGATTATTTGGGTCTGTGGTCGACGTCTAGCTGATTGGGTCAAGCTTACCAAAAATACAAAAGAAACAGCCACACTTAACCGTAGACAAATTATAATATGAATGATTTAGACCCAAATAAAACTTTGCTAATATCTCCTGAAAGGATTCAAAAACGTGTTGGGGAAATGGGAAAGGAAATATCCGAAATATTCTTGGGAAAAGACCCAATTTTTATAGGTGTTTTAAATGGAAGTTTTATTTTTTTGGCAGATTTGTTACGCACAATCTCAATTGATTGTGAAATGGATTTTATCAAAGTTCGAAGTTATGTAGGAAAAGAATCGTCCGGAACAATTCAGCTAATTAAAGATATATCTGCTAATGTAACAAACCGTCATGTTATATTAGTTGAAGATATAATTGATTCAGGGAATACCATTCAATTTTTAAGAGAAAGAGTTAATAGTGCAAATCCCAAATCAATTTCTGTTGCAACTTTTTTATTGAAACCAGAAATAGCAAAAATTAATTTTCAGGTTGATTTTATTGGATTTGAAATTCCTCCAGAATTTGTTGTAGGATATGGGTTGGATTTCAATCAAAAATACAGACATTTAAATGGAATTTATCTATTAGGTAATGAACCTGCCTAACAACTCATTAAGGAATAATCTAGATGAAAAATCAAAATAATAAATCAAAGAAAAATTTGAAAAACCCAAAACAAAATAAACAACCTGACCAATTTGATTGGATGCGTGCAGGAAAAACTAGCATTATTTGGCTAATGATTATTTTCGCTGCAGTATACATCTCGAGTCAACTATCCGATTCAGGTAAAAAAGAAATTGAAATTGAATACACAGATTATCGTGAATATCTTGAGAGTGGTGATATAAAAAAAGGTATTATTATGGGTGATGTATTCCACGGAGAATTCAAAGTGCCTCAATCTTTAGACACTCCAATTGGGACTCTCAATGAAATAACCCATTTTAAACTAACGCTACCTTTCATTGAAAGGGAAGATACAGAAGATTGGGATGCAGCAGGAATAGAATATACTTTTAAAGAAAAAACAATTGATTGGACAGGATATCTACTCAATATGCTTCCATGGATTTTATTGATTGGGTTTTGGTTTTTTATGATACGCCGGATGCAAGGTGGTGCCGGTGGAGTGGGTGGAATTTTCAAATTCGGAAAAAGTACAGCATCCTTATGGACTTCAGATCAGCCACGAGTGACATTTAAAGATGTTGCTGGATGTGAAGAAGCAAAAGAAGAATTAAAAGAAGTGATTGATTTTTTAAAAAATCCCAAAAGGTTTCAAAAATTGGGGGCAAAAGTTCCTAAAGGGGCATTATTAGTAGGTCCACCTGGAACAGGTAAAACTTTAATGGCACGTGCCATAGCAGGGGAAGCAGCCGTTCCATTTTATAGTTTGAGTGGTGCGGATTTTGTTGAAATGTTCGTTGGTGTTGGTGCTTCTCGTGTTCGGGATCTTTTTGAGCAAGCAAAAAAGACTGAACCGTGTATCATTTTTATTGATGAGATGGATGCCGTTGGCCGTCAGCGTGGCGCTGGAATTGGTGGTGGCCATGATGAACGTGAACAAACTTTGAATGCGCTTCTTGTCGAAATGGATGGTTTTAATAATACCCAAAATGTTGTGGTAATAGCCGCAACAAACCGTCCGGATGTTTTAGACCCAGCCTTACTCCGCCCTGGACGATTTGATCGTCAAATTATGGTAGATATTCCCGATTATGTTGGACGATTAGGAATTCTAAAAGTTCACACGAAAAATGTGGTTATGAATCAAGGTAAAGTTGATCTTGAAACATTGGCAAAAGGTACGCCTGGAATGGTGGGGGCAGACATAGCAAATCTTGTTAACGAAGCTGCATTATTAGCAGCTCGAAAAAGAAAAAAGTCCATTGACATGGATGATTTTGAAGAAGCAAGAGATAAAGTTATGATGGGAGTCCAACGGAAAAGCATGATTCTTTCGGATGAAGAAAAAGAGATTACCGCTTATCATGAAGCAGGTCATGCCTTAGTTGCAATAAAAACAAAAGGTGCTGATCCGGTTCATAAAATTACAATAATTCCTCGGGGAAGAGCGCTTGGTGTTACTATGCAACTTCCCATTGATGAAAAACACGGATACTCTCGAAACTATGTGGAAGGGAGGCTTACCATTCTTATGGGTGGTAGAAGTGCTGAAATGGTCATTTTTAATCAAATGACAACGGGTGCCGGTAACGATATTGAACAAGCAACTCAAATTGCCAGAAAAATGGTAACTGAATGGGGCATGAGTGATCTGATGGGACCCATGACCTTCGGGAAGAAAAATGAAGAAATATTTTTAGGACGAGAAATTCAATCTCATCGAGATTATAGTGAGATGACTGCTCGGATGATCGATGAAGAAATTTCAAGAATTATTCGAGATAGTCAAAGAAAGGCAAGTGAAATATTACGAAAAGAAATAGATATACTTCATCATCTGGCTCAAGAATTATTGAAATATGAAACGATTGATTCGAAAGACTTGATAAAAATCTTAAAAGGTGAAAAGCTTACCAGACCATTAAACGGTCAAGACCAACCTAAAAGAAAGCGTAAACGTCGTAGCCAACCTCAAAATAAACAGTCTCAATCCCCAAAAATATCCAAGCAATCCAATAAACAAAAACAGCAAAAAGCTGATTCTCGGAAAACCAATGATCAGGCCAACAAGACTGAAAAACAGACGACTGGAAATTCCTGATTTGAGCCAGAATATTACACGCCACACATTTAAGAACTGGTGTACAAATCAGGATCAGGAAACTTTGATTATGGGAATCGTCAATGTAACGCCTGACTCTTTCAGCGATGGTGGTCAATATTTTTCAATTGATTCCGCAGTCATTCATGCCATGCAATTGATTCAGGATGGAGCAGACATATTAGATATCGGCGGGGAATCTACACGGCCAGGCGCTTCAATAATCTCTGTAGAAGAAGAATTGAACCGCATCCTTCCTGTCATTAATTCGATCCGAAATAAAGATGAAACTATTCCCATTTCGATTGATACGACAAAATCCGTCGTTGCAAAGAGAGCTATTGAAGCTGGCGCCGATATTGTGAATGATATTAGCGGATTTATGAATGATAAAAATATGCCATCTGTAGTCGGATCTTTGGGTGTGCCTGTGATTTTGATGCATATGAAAGGCACACCAGATACAATGCAAAATAATCCACAGTATGATGATATCATTGGGGAGATTAGTGCCTTTTTCATTAATCAGATTAATGTTGCTAAAATGGCCGGAGTGAAAACAGAATATATCATTTTGGATCCGGGGATTGGATTTGGCAAAACGGTGAATCATAATTTTACTTTAATTCAAAAATTGAATGAATTTTGTGAATTGGGATACCCGGTATTGATTGGCCCAAGCAGGAAAGCATTTATTGGCATAACGTTAGATTTACCACCCAAAGATCGCGTAGAAGGAACCGCTGCAGCAGTTTCTGCCGGTATTTTAAATGGCGCAAGAATCGTTCGGGTTCATGATGTGAAAGAAATGAAACGGGTGGTCACCATCACCGAAAAGATCAGGACAGCCGCATGACCCTCTTCAAATTTGG